>Ga0187810_10000073_pt1 | contig 46714 bp, 50 predicted proteins | sample NC_wetland_sal_i_9_FD_132963 | JGI IMG/M metagenome (GOLD analysis project Ga0187810, IMG submission 132963) | Wetland sediment microbial communities from Neuse River Estuary, North Carolina, USA - ASW_5 | ecosystem: Environmental > Aquatic > Freshwater > Wetlands > Sediment | place: USA: North...
CGCCACCAACCTGCTGCGCCTCACCGAAGAGCTGTGCAAGGCCAAGGACGGCCGGATCGTCGTCAACATGGAGGACGATGCGATCCGCGGTTTCACCGTGATCAAGGACGGCGAGATCACCTGGCCGCCGCCGCCGCTCAATCTTCCCGCCCCGCCCGCGCCGAAAGCTGCGGCTCCGGTGGTCAAGCCGGAAGAGAAGAAGAAGTCCGGCATCATGGGCAGTGTGATGCTGTTCGGCCTGGGCGCGGCACTGTTCGCGCTGATCGGCGCCTATGCGCCGTCGGCCTTCCTCGGGCATTTCACGGTCTTCGTGCTGGCCATCTTCGTCGGCTACATGGTGGTGTGGAACGTCACGCCGGCCCTGCACACGCCGCTGATGAGCGTCACCAACGCCATCTCTTCGATCATCACCATCGGCGCCCTGCTTCAGCTGGCTCCGCCTCCTGCCGCGGGCCGTCCGGAGGAATTGATCCGCTGGATTGCCGTCGTCGGCATTGCGCTCACCTCCATCAACATGTTCGGCGGCTTCGCGGTAACGCGGCGCATGCTGATGATGTTCCACAAATAAGGAGACCGGAAAATGCCTGTCAGTCTCGTCACGGTCTCCTATCTTGGAGCCACCATCCTCTTCATCCTCTCGCTCGGCGGCCTTTCCAATCCTGAAACCGCCAGGCGCGGCAACTGGTACGGCATCATCGGCATGACGATTGCCGTGCTGGCCACGATCTTCGGTTCGCGTGCCATCCTGGGCGGCGGCGAGGAACCGATCGTCACCGTCAGCGGCTATGCTTGGCTTGTGGGCGCCATGGCCGTCGGCGCCACCATCGGCCTGATCGCCGCGGCCAAGGTGCGCATGACCCAGATGCCCGAGCTGGTTGCCATCATGCACAGCCTGGTCGGCTTTGCCGCCTGCACCATCGGCTTCGCCAGCTTCATCGACACCTCGACGGTCTTCCCCACGGTCGCCGAGCACATGATCCACATCATGGAGATCTATGTCGGCGTCCTGATCGGCGCGGTGACCTTCACGGGATCGGTGATCGCCTTCGGCAAGCTGTCGGGCAAGATCAGCGGCAAGCCGATGCTGCTGCCGCTGCGCCATTGGATCAATCTTCTCGGTCTTCTGGTGGTGATCTATTACGGCTATGTCTTCGTGACCTCCGGCAGCATCGAAGCGGGCATGTTGCCGCTGATCGTGATGACGGTGATCGCGCTCTTGTTCGGCATCCATATGGTGATGGCGATCGGCGGCGCCGACATGCCGGTGGTGATCTCGATGCTGAACAGCTATTCGGGCTGGGCGGCGGCGGCCACGGGTTTCATGCTGTCCAACGACCTCTTGATCGTGGTCGGCGCCCTGGTGGGTTCCTCGGGCGCGATCCTCTCCTACATCATGTGCCGCGCCATGAACCGCAACTTCATCAGCGTCATCGCAGGCGGCTTCGGCACCGGCGAAGGGGCGGCGGCCAAGAAGCCCGACGGCGAGCCGCAGGGCGAAGTCACCCCGATCAGCGCGGCGGAAACCGCCGAACTGCTCAAGGAGGCCAAGAGCGTCATCATCGTGCCGGGCTACGGCATGGCGGTGGCCCAGGCGCAGCACTCGGTGTACGAGATCACCAAATTCTTGCGCGAAAAGGGCGTCAACGTGCGCTTCGGCATCCACCCGGTGGCGGGCCGCATGCCGGGCCACATGAACGTGCTGCTGGCGGAAGCCAAGGTGCCTTACGACATCGTCCTGGAAATGGACGAACTCAACGATGACTTCCCGGACACCGATGTGGCGATGGTGATCGGCGCCAACGACATCGTCAATCCGTCGGCCGAGGACGATCCCACTTCGCCCATCGCCGGCATGCCGGTGCTGCAAGTGTGGAAGGCCAAGACCTCGATCATGATGAAGCGCTCGATGGCCTCCGGCTACGCCGGCGTCGACAATCCGCTGTTCTACAAGGAGAACAACCGGATGCTGTTCGGCGACGCCAAGAAGATGCTGGACGAGGTGCTGACCAACCTCAAGGCCTGAGCCTCGCAACGGTCGAATGCAGAACCCCGCCGGGCAACCGGCGGGGTTTTGTTTCTTGTCGTCATGGCCGGGCCCCCGGAAGCGCGCGAAGCGCGGCCCGAGGACAGGCTTGACCCGGCCATCCCTCTTCACGCTTCATCGAAGGACGAAGGGACGGCAGGAGAATCCCATGGACCACTACCACGCCTTTTTCGACCTCAAGCCCGGCGTCAGGGATACCGAACTGGCCGGCGCCGTTACGGCCTACATGAAATATTTGAAATCGAAAGGACTGATCGAGGACTGGCGTCTTACGCGCCGCAAATTGGGCTTGGGCCCCAGGGAGTTGGGCGAGTTCCACCTGACGATGCAGACTCGCGATCTGGCGCAACTTGATGCCGCATTCGGGCACGTCGCCGCACGCCGCGAGCCGGCCGAAAGCGTACACTTTGCCGTCAACAGCAAAGTGACGAACCTGAATTTCGCGCTGTACCGCGATTTTCCGGACCCCGTCCGCCACGAAGGCGAAGAGAAATTCTAACAGCGTGTCTACCGTCCGCGAGGCCCGGCTGCCGGCCGACAAGCCCGTCATCCTGCAATTCATCATGGCGCTGCAGCGCTACGAAACCTTCCTCGAACCAAACCGCCGCCACGACCTCGAGATGGCCGAGGAGTACTTCGCCGTCCTCTGCGAGCGCAGCCGGCGCGGCCGTATCTTCCTGGCGGAAGACGGCGCGGGGCAGCCCATCGGCTGGAGCATCGTCTATGAAGAGGATACCGAGGCCTTCATCCGTGCCGAGGAACGCCGCTTCGCCTACCTGGCCGAGCTGTTCGTCGCCGAGTCGTGGCGCGGGCGGGGCGTCGGCCAGAGCCTGATTGCGGCCTGCGAGGACTGGGCGCGGCAGAGCGGCTATTCCACCATCCGCATCGACCTGTTGGCCCGCAACCAGAGGGCGGCCCGCGCCTATGCCAAGGCGGGCTATGCGCCCTACTGCCAGGAAGTCCGTAAGCGGCTGGTCCCGCTGCCGCCAGAGGCCGGGATCGTCTCGCTCGAAGAGGTGCGACGGCAGCGCGCCCCGCTTGTCGCCGCCGAGTGAGACGGGCAAGGGACGGCTTCTGAAATCCAGGTGCAGTCGCAATTTCCGGCAAGCCGTTGCCTTACACTACCGCGGCGGATTCGGACGGAGGGGATGATGCGCCTTGTGACAGCGGCAGTGCTGGCTGCGATGGCCGTACCTGCAATGGCTCAGGGGGTCGGCGGGACGAGCGAACACAGCACGACCACGACACAGACGACGACGAGCAAAACGCAAAGCGGCGACACCACCACGACAACCACCACGACCAGCAGCGAAACCTCCAGTTCCGGCTCCGGCTGGCGGCTTTTCGGCACGGGCGGCGGTGCGTTCTCCCACCGCGACGACAGTTACGAAAGCCTGGGCGGGAAGTGGCTCGTCGGCGAAACGGCAGGCGGCAAAACCTGCGAGATGACGCTGGATAAGACGAAGTTCATCTCGAATTACGGGGCGCATACCGGTATCGGCTGCCCCGAAGGCCTGTTCGGCGTTTCGAGCTGGCTGCTGACGGGCGACGAAATCCGGCTGATGTCGCCGGCCGGTTCGCTGCTGGCCAAGTTGCATCCGGCGGGCAACGGCCGCTGGAACGGCAAAACCACCGCCGGCCTCGACATCTTCATGACCAGGAACTAGCCGCCCTGTAACCCCTTGTACGGCACCGGCGCTTACCGGTCCGGCCCCTTCCCGGGGGCGTAAACCTTGCCGCGCCGTTCATCCCGCCCCCCGGGCTGGAAGCGCCCGGCATTTGGCGATATGAACGCTCCGGCCAGCCGCTCCGGCGCGGCCGGCGGAACAAGAGGTGACATCCCGGTGCCCGAAGCGATTTCCCAGCTGCTGGCGAAGCTCCAGCCCGCCCTCGACACGATCCTGGCAACCACCAAGACCCATAAGTGGTACTGGATAGGGGGCGGCAGCGCCGTCGTGGCGGCGGCGGCCGCCGCCGTGGTGGTGTTCGGCGGCTTTTTGGGCCCCAGCGGCAAGCAGATCTGCACCGCCTCCCTGACCATGGCCAAGGATTACGGGGTGATTTCGCCTGCGGCGGAACTGGCCTCGAATTCGGCGAAATCGACCGAGGTCGAACAGCGCCGGCAATGCACGGCACAGGTCGGCGAGGACAAATTCAACCTGCTCGTGGACCTCAAGGCGGAAGACAACGGACACAAGAAGTGCCGCGACCCCGGCAAGCAGGCCGGCTGCGTCGTGCTGTACAAGGTGGCGCGCAGCGACGGCATGACCACCTATCAGGTGCGCGAAATCCCGCCGGACGAAACCGACGAGGCCATCGCGGCAAGGGAAGGGGGAGCCAAGCTTCCTTCCTCGAATGCGGCGAGCGATGCCGGCGGCGGCGGCTTCGACACCGACACGGCGGTGGACAATTCCGGCACCACGGCTCCGGCTCCCGGTCCGAGCGCCCCGCAGCAGTAATCAGCTCACGCCGCCCAGGGCGCAGATTTCCCGCCATTCGGCGGGGCTGACCGGCTGCACGGAAAGGCGCGAATTCTTCGCCAGCACCATGTCTTTCAGCCGGGGCGAGGCCTTGACCTCGGCCAGCGTCACGGGCCGGCGCAGCTCCCGCACCGCCTTCACCACCACCAGCCCGAACTTGCCGCTTTCGTCGCTGGGATCGGGGCGCCAGGTGCCGATCACCTCGACGATGCCGACGATCCGTTTCTCCTCGCCCGAATGGTAGAAGAAGCCGAGATCGCCCTTGGCCATGACTTTCATGTTGTTCGCGGCCTGGTGGTTGCGTACCCCGTTCCAGGGCTCGCCTTTGGCGCCTTTGCGCTTCTGCTGCTCCCAGGACCAGGTGGACGCTTCCGTCTTGAACAGCCAGGTGGCCATGGCGTCCTCTATTCCGGCTTCAGGGGGCGGCTCATCAGCCGCGCGATGGAGGCGTCGAGCGCCAGACTTCCGTCCAGCACGCTGGCCACGGTTTCGGCCACGGGCAGTTCGATCTTCTCCGCCCGGGCCCGGATCGTCAGCGCGGCGGCGGTGGCGACGCCTTCGGCCAGCGGCTGGCCGGGGGCGCACAGCTCCGCCACGGCGCGGCCGCGTCCCACCTCGTGGCCGAAACGGAAATTGCGCGATTGCAGGCTGGTGGCGGTGAGCACCAGATCGCCCAGCCCCGACAATCCCATCAGCGTGTCGGCGCGCGCCCCCAGCGCCGTGCCCAGCCGCACCAGCTCGGCGAAGCTGCGGGCCAGCAGCGCGGCGCGGGCGCTTTCGCCCAGCCCCATGCCCTCCACGATGCCGCAGGCGATGGCGTAGACGTTCTTCGCCGCCCCGCCCAGCGCCACGCCCAGAAGATCGTCGCTGGCATAGGGTCGGAAGGTGGCGTGGCTGAAACTGGCCTGCAAGCGCCGGGCGATGTCGAAGCGCGCCGCGATGGTGACGGCGGTGGGCAGGCCCGAAGCCGCATCGCGCGCGAAAGAGGGGCCGGAAAGGATGGCAGGCTCGAAGCCCTCCGCCGCCTCGCGCAGCACTTCGGTGAGCAGCTTGCCGCTCTTCCGCTCGATGCCTTTGGCGCAGACCATCAGCGGCATTCCCTTCGCCGCCACGCCCACCACGGCGGCCAGAGAGGCCCGCAGATGCTGGGCGGGGCAGGCGATCAGCAGCGCGTCCGCTCCGGCCACGGCCTCGCCGAGATCGCCGCTGGCCGCAATCGCGGCGGGAAGGGGGATGCCGGGCAGGAACAGGCTGTTCTGGCCTTCCCGGACGATAGCCTCCACCACCGCCGCTTCGCGCGCCCACAGCCGGACGCTACGGCCGGCACGCGCCGCGGTGAGCGCCAGGGAAGTCCCCCAGGCGCCGGCTCCGACCACCCCGATGTTCTTGTAACATGCTGTATTTTTTATGTTTTCAGCCATTGCGGTGCCCGCGCTGCGGTTGCCCTGCCGGGAACGAGGAAGCGCAGACGGCGCCTTCCACGGAGCAGCCGCATTATTCCCAGCGGCGAGAGGGCGGCAAGCACAGACTGCCCTCTATCTTCTGCCGCAAAGGGGATTATTCAGCCACTAGAGCAAACCACCGGGATTTTAAATCCGGTGGTTTGCTCTAGTTACTTGTCTTGTCGCGCTTCTTATCCGAAAACCGGTCCCCACTTTTCGGGAAGCGCTCCAATGCGCCGTTTCGCCAGTCTTGCCATCGTCTTGCTGTCCGTCCTTCTTGCCGTCGGAGCGGGCCAGCCGCCGCCGCCGCGCCACATCGACTTCAGCGAGGCCGACCGCGCCGATCTCGACCGCGTCAGCGCCTATCTCAATTCCATCCATACCCTGGAGGGCGAATTCGTGCAGATCGACCCCGATGGGGGAATCGACCAGGGCATCTTCTATCTCTCGAAGCCCGGCCGCCTGCGCTTCGAATACCGCCCACCCAGCCCGCTGCTGATCGTCTCCGACGGGCGCACCGTGGCGGTCTCCAACAGCAAGCTGAAGACGGTGGACCGCTATCCGCTCTCCGCCACGCCGCTCGACCTTCTGCTGGGCGACAAGATCGACCTGCGCCGCGACGGCTCCATCATGGCGGTGCTGCGCCAGCCCGGCGCCCTGGTGATCGAGGCGCGCACCGGGCGCAACCGCAACAAGCCCAACCTCGCCATCACCTTCGCCGAGCCGGACCTCGAATTGCGCCAGTGGACCATCGTCGACGACCAGGGCCTCACCACCACCGTGGCGCTGCGCAACCTGATGTCGGGCGTGAGCCTGGACGACAAGCTGTTCGTGCTGCGCGACAGCAAGAAACCGGTCGGCGTCAAGCCGCGGGAGTGAGCCGATGCGCGCCCGTCCCGTCGTCGGTCTGATCTGCGATCATCGCGTGCTCGAAGAGCAGCCGGTCCATCTGGTGCTGGAACGCTACATCGCCGCGGTGCGCGACGGCGCCGGGGCCTTGCCGCTCTTGATTCCCGTACTGGAGCCGCCGCTCGCCCATGAAGACCTGCTGGGTGCGGTGGACGGCCTTCTCTTCACCGGCTCGCCCTCCAACGTCTCGCCGCATTTCTACGGCGGACATCCCCCGCGCGATCCGGCGGCGGCCGATCCCCGCCGCGACGCGCTGAGCCTGCCTTTGCTGCGCATGGCGGTTTCCGTAGGCGTGCCGCTGCTTGCCATCTGCCGCGGCACCCAGGAGCTGAACGTGGCGCTGGGCGGCACGCTGTTTCAGCATGTCGAAGAAGCGCCCGGCCGTTTCGACCACCGCGAAAAAGAAGGCGTTCCGTTGGAGGCGCAATACGGCCCGGCGCACGACGTCGCCGTGCAGGAAGGCGGGCTTCTGGCCCGGCTGCTGCCGCAACGCCGCTTCCCGGTGAACTCGCTGCACGGCCAGGGCATCGACAAGCTGGCGCCGCCGCTGATCGCCGAAGCGCTCGCCCCCGACGGCCAGATCGAAGCCGTCTCCATGCCGGAGGCCAAAGGCTTCCTGCTCGGTCTGCAATGGCATCCCGAATGGCGCTGGGCAGAAAACGGGAATTACCGCGCCCTGTGGAGCGCTTTCGGCGAAGCGCTGCGGCGAAAACCCGTGCCGTGAACGGGCCGGCGTCCGGCGCCGCGAAATCCTGCGGCGCTGGCGAGTCGAACGGAGCGGCGATGCCGTCGTTTTCCGTTCCCGCCGCGGCCCGGCATGACCCTGTTGCAAAGAATTCATGGGGCTCCGGCGCGCGCCGCCGCCTGGTGCGAACAGGCCGCAAAAAAAATCCAAGCCCTGGGCGGCGGAATTTGGGGCGTTGCTGATTTGCCACTGTCATTTAAAATCTGTCAGGTATCTCCGGCGCTCAGAAAATAGTTGCAAACTGTGGCCTATTTGCCTATATTCCAAAAGCGATGAGTTCAGGGCCCAGCCCGCACTGCCCCCCCGCTCGCAAGCTGGATCTGCTCCTCGCAAAGCGGTGTCGGTCATCCCCTCCCGGCACTCGCGCGTAACGGCGCAAAAGACGCCCGGCTGGTCCCCCCGGCCGGGCGTTTCTTCATCTGGAACTCCCCTTAAAGTTGCCAGGGACTGCGTGTCGGCACGGTGAAGATGGCTGCAAAGCTGTCGCCCTGGCCCTGCGCCTGCAGCCACGCCGCCAGCTTTTCGGGGCTGTAGGACGTCCTGGCCCAATCGTCCGGCGCCGCCCCGGCCGCATCCTCTTCGGCAAAGGCGGGAAACAGCTTCAACCAGCGCTGGTGCGGCTTGAGCTTTCCCTTGAACTGCTTTTCGGCGTCGCCTCGCCCGCTCCAGCCGTCTTCGTGGAGCAACAGCAGCGCCGCGCCCAGCGCGGTGCGGTCGTTGCCGCCGGAGCATTTGAGCAGGAACGGCCGCGGCGCCGTTGCCAAAGCCTCCATCAGCCGGAGCAGCATGGCCCGGGTCGGCAGCTTGCGCGAATCGAGCATGGCGTCGAAATGGGGGGCGCCCAGCGCGGCGCAGACGCGCTTTTCGTAACGCCACCAGGAGAGGTCGCTGTTCTCCCCGCGCAAATTGACGACGGCCTTCAGCCCGTGCCGCCGCATCAGCCGCGCAAGACCGCCGAAATGCGCCTGTGAAGAACGCGCGGCGACGCCTTCGCGAATCCAATGGAAGTTGTACAAGGTGTCCAGCAACGCAGGCATGGGAAAACCGGAGGGAGGGTCGGATGCAGTTTAGCAGAAAAGCGCTGAATGCTCGTTGGGCCTGGAGCGCCGCTGCGGCTTTTGTGCTGCTCCTGGCGCTCAACCTGATCGATGCGGCGCTCAGGAGCCGCACCGGCTACGGCACGGCCGATCTGCAAGGCGTCGGCACCGCCTGGGGCATAAGGGTGATCGCCGACCACTGGACCAGCCCGCCGGATGCGGTGCTGGCCGGCTTCGCCCTCGGCCTCGATTACCTCTTCATGCCGCTGTACGGGGCGGCGCTGTTCTTCGGGGCGCTGGCGGCGCTCGACCGCTTCGCCCCCCAGCCGGGGCCGTGGCGCCGGGTGATGACCTTGCTCGCCCTGGCGCCGGTGGGCGGGGCCATTTGCGACGCGATGGAGAACGCGCTGCAACTGATCATGCTGACCCACGGCCCCAGCGAAACGCTGACGGCCTTCGCCCTCGAAGCCACGGCGGCCAAATATGTCGGCATCGCGATCGGCCTTTTGCTCACCCTGGCGGCCTTGGCGGGCAAGCTCCGGAAGCGCAAGGCCTAATCGGCCACCCGGTAAAGCGCGAATTCCTTGGGTCCGCCTTTGAACGGCACCGGTTTCAGCCAGACGGGCACGCGCCCGGCGGCCAGCTCATTGCCGAAGCCTTTGCCCCTGTCGGTGCGGCACACCAGCGCAAAGCCGATCCGGCGACTCTGAACGACGGCATGGGCCGCCGCTTCGCTGCCCTCGAAGAAGGCGGCGGTGTCGGCCAGCGCCGGGGGCATTTCATAAGGCCCCGCCACCACGCGCAGATCGGAACGCCAGAGGATTTCCGGCCCAACCCACAAGGGCGCCATCACGATGGTTCCCGGCTTCACGCTGTCATGCAGCACGGCGGCCGCTTGGCTCCAGCCGCAGCGGTTCGCCGGATGGGTGGTGACGTCGGCCAGCGAAAGCTTGCCGCTTTGCGCCAGCGAGGCCGGCAGCAATTGCAGCAGCAGCGCCCCGCCCAGCGCGAAGCTGCGCAGCTTCACGCCCAGCAGCGAGATCTCGCTTTGCATGATGGCCACGGTGGTCAGCGTCCAGGGCAGCAGCATCACGGCCTGCACTTCGCCCGACCAGCGCATCTGGAACATCGCCAGCGCTGCGAACAGCAGGAAGCCGAGCAGCGACAGCAGCATCACCGGCCCGTCCTCTTGGTGCCGTAGCCGCGCGATGACCAGCGGCAAGGCCAGGACCGGGGCCGTCATCTGGGCAAGGAACATCGCCAGCCGGTGCCAGGAAAGCGGCGCCAAAGGCTGCAATTCGGCGATCTGCCTGTGGAAAGCCACCACGGCAGGGTCGAGATGCGGCCAGGGCCCCAAAAAGAAATCGGGATAGAAGGCGCCTGTCAGCGCCGCCGCCGCCACGCCTGCCACAACCGCCGCCGCAATGCGCAGCGGCTTTCGCTCCAGCCAGCCGCGCGAATCCACCCAGGCCAGCACGCCGAAGGCCAGGAAGCCGCTTCCCAGCGCCACCAGATGCACCACCGAAACCCGGTCATAGGCGGGCTGGAACAGATATCGCCCGTCCTCCCAGCCCAGCCACAGGAACACCACGGCGACACAGCCGCCGAGGTAAAGCCACAACGCCTTCAAGCAATGCCGGCCGTAGAACAGCCAGGCCGCCGCCAGCGACGCCGACACCAGCAGAATGGTGAGCAGCCCTTCCACCGAGGTGCACAATTGCAAGCCGGCGAGAACGCCCGCCGCCAGCGCCCAGCGCCATCCCGCCCGCCCGTCGAACAGGGCGTATAGCCAGGCCAGTTGCGCCAGCAGCAGCCCCAGCACCAGGGAATGATGATCCGGCCGCCCGGCGATGAAGGCGCCCGACAATTGCGGCTGGGTGAAAAGCAAGAGCGTCAGCCACAGGAACAAGGGCCCGGAGACGCGCCGCTTCACGCCCCAGGCGAACACCGCCAAAGCCGCCACCAGCAGCAGCGGGCTGATGGCGCTGCCCCAGACCAGCAACGCCTGGTGCAAACCCAGCCCCAAGGCGTGCAGCACCGCCGCCCCCGCCGCCAGCAGAAGATCGAACACCGCCGTCCAGTGGATGGCATAGCCGTATGGCGCGTTGATGCGCGGATCGAGGGTTTCGTGCCAGCGCCCGTCGCGCATCATCCCGAGGGTGCGCTGCAAATGCATATAGCAATCGGGATCGAGCAGCGTGCCGTGCAGCACGGCGCCGTTGCCGGTCAGCAGCAGCAGCCCCTGCACGGCGGCGACCACGCCGGCGGCGCAAACTCCCGTGCGTGTGACGGACCAGGCAGCCATGAATCGCTCGCGTTCCCAACCCACCAGACCATACTCCCGATTGAGATTTTGCTACCGCCTTCCGATGCGGAACCCGGAGCGGTTGCCTCGTCCCCTCCGGCTGCTATTGTTCCGTTCCTGCCCCATCCCGAAGAGCCAGCGATGAACATCCACGAATACCAGGCCAAAGAGATTTTGCGTTCTTTCGGTGCGCCGGTGCCGCAGGGCCGCGCCGCCTTCAGCGTCGAGGAAGCGGTGGCCGCCGCGCGCGAACTCCCCGGCCCGGTCTGGGTGGTGAAGGCCCAGATCCACGCCGGCGGCCGCGGCAAGGGCGGCGGCGTCAAGGTGGTCAAGTCCATCGCAGACGTCGAAAAGGAAGCAAGCCGCATGTTGGGCATGACCCTGGTCACCCACCAGACCGGTCCGGCGGGCCGCGTGGTCAAGCGGCTTTACATCGAAGACGGCTCGGCCATCGCGCGCGAGCTGTATCTTTCGGCGCTGGTCGATCGCGGCTGCTCGCGCATCTCCTTCATCGTCTCCACCGAAGGCGGCATGGACATCGAGGAAGTGGCGCGCACCACGCCCGGAAAGATCGCCACCTTCGCGGTCGATCCGGCTGCGGGCTATTCGCCCTTCCTCGGCGTCGAAATCGCCTCCGCCCTCAAGCTCAAGGGCAACGAAATCAAGCAATGCGGCGCGCTGGTGAAAAGCCTGTACGAGGCCTTCGTCGCCAAGGACATGAGCCTGCTCGAAATCAATCCGCTGGTGGTGACCAAGGACGGCAAAGTGATCTGCCTCGATGCCAAGATGAATTTCGACGACAATGCGCTTTACCGCCACAAGGACGTGCAGGAATTGCGCGACCTCGGCGAGGAAGACCCCACCGAGGTGGAAGCCTCCCGATACGAGCTCAACTACATCAAGCTCGACGGCTCCATCGGCTGCATGGTCAACGGCGCAGGCCTCGCCATGGCCACCATGGACATCATCAAGCTTTACGGCAGTTCGCCCGCCAACTTCCTCGATGTCGGCGGCGGCGCCTCCAAGGAAAAGGTCACCGCCGCCTTCAAGATCATCCTCTCCGATCCCCATGTGAAGGGCATCCTGGTCAACATCTTCGGCGGCATCATGAAATGCGACATCATCGCGGAGGGCATCGTCGCCGCCGCGAAGGAAGTGCACCTCGCCGTGCCGCTGGTGGTGCGCCTGGAAGGCACCAATGTGGAAAAGGGCAAACGGATTCTCGCCGCCTCCGGCCTGCCCATCATCTCGGGCGACGACCTCGCCGACGGTGCGCAGAAGATCGTGCAGGCGGTGGCCGCCTGAGCCCCGCCGCCGAAACGCCGATTGCCCGCCTTGTCTTCAAGTAGCAGAATTGCATGAGCCGGACATCGCGAGAGCAGGTTTTACCGTCCGGCGGCAAGGGGGGGCGTGATGCGTTCGTCCGTATTGGTTTTGGTCGCCTGCGTGTTTGCGGTTTCGCTTTCGGCCCGGGCCGACGATGCCACCGAAGCCTTCCGCCGGATGTGCCTGGCGACGCATTCCGACGCCGCCCAGGCGCTGGCCGAAGCGGACCATGAGGGCTGGATGGCGCTGCCCGAACCCATGCTGAAGGAATTCGAGAAGACCCAGTTCAGCCATGCGCAGGGCCGCATCCGCTCGACCAGCAGCGATCTCTATATCCTGATCCTGGGCACCGGCCGCCCTTCGCAGGCGGTGTCCATCGACATGCAGTTGTGCGGCGTGGCGGAGGTGCCCGGTGCGCCGGAGGAGTTCGAGGCGCAGGGCGCGGCGCTGGCGGGCGTGCCCAAGGATACCAGCTTCAGCACCGACAAGTCCTTCTACGTCTGGCGGGAAGAGAACGGCCGGCGCATCGCGGTGACGCGCAACGATCCCAAAGCCATGTCGCTGATCCTCGGCGGCGGCCTGACCTTCCTGGTGACCTACAGCGAAGAGAAGAAGATGTCGATCATCATGCTGGCGGTCCCCGCCGCCGCCAAACCCGAAACCGGCAAACCGTAGAAACCTGGGAATCCGAAAAGCATGTCCATCCTCGTCGACAAAAACACCCGAGTCCTCTGCCAGGGCTTCACCGGCAACCAGGGCACCTTCCATTCCGAACAGGCCATCGCCTACGGCACCAGAATGGTGGGCGGCACCACGCCGGGCAAAGGCGGCCAGACGCATCTGGGATTGCCGGTGTTCGACACGGTGCGCGAGGCCAGACAGGCCACCGGCTGCGACGCCAGCGCCATCTACGTACCGCCGCCCTTCGCCGCCGATGCCATCCTGGAAGCCATCGACGCGGAAATCCCGCTGATCGTCTGCATCACCGAAGGCATTCCGGTGCTCGACATGGTGAAGGTCAAGCGCGTGCTTGCGGGCTCCAAATCGCGCCTGATCGGTCCCAACTGCCCGGGCGTGATCACGCCGGGCGAATGCAAGATCGGCATCATGCCCGGCCACATCCACAGACGCGGCTCGGTGGGCATCGTCTCGCGCTCCGGCACGCTGACCTACGAGGCGGTGGCGCAGACCACGGCGGCGGGCCTCGGCCAGACCACCTGCGTCGGCATCGGCGGCGATCCGGTAAAAGGCACCGAGTTCATCGATATTCTCGAAATGCTGCTGGCCGATCCCGAAACCGAAAGCATCGTGATGATCGGCGAGATCGGCGGCACGGCGGAAGAAGACGCCGCCGAGTTCCTCAAGCGCTCGAAGACGAAAAAGCCGGTGGTCGGCTTCATCGCCGGTCTGACGGCGCCGCCGGGCCGCCGCATGGGCCATGCCGGCGCCATCATCTCGGGCGGCAAGGGCGATGCCGCCTCCAAGATCGAAGCGATGAAATCCGCCGGCATCCGCGTCTCCCCCAACCCCGCGGCCCTGGGCACCACCATGCTGGAGCTGCTGAAGGGCAATTAGCCGGAATTACCCTTCACCCTGAGCTTGTCGAAGGGTCGAAGGGTGAAGGGACCGGTTCAACGCTTCTCGACCAGTCCCCGTATCATCCTCTGCACCGGCTTCTCGAAACCGAAGAACGACAGCGACCCCAGCCCGATCAGCACGGCATAGAAGCCGAGCATCGCATAGCCGTGCATGAAGGCCTGGTATTCCAGCCCGTAATGCACGGCGGCAATGGCACAGGCGATCTGCAGCGGGAAATGCAGCATATAGGTCGAATAGGAGATATCGCCCAGGAAGGTCAGCCGCCGGTACACCGGCCCCAGCACGTCCAGCACCACTTCGCTGAGCGCCAGCGCCGTCACGCTCAAGGGGATCACGGCGAAGATATAGCCGAGATGGAACAGCTCGCCGTTATAGGCGATCCAAAACCGCCCCATGCCGGGCGAGATACTGCCCGCCAGCGCGTACAGCGCCCGGTGCAGCGGCCCGTAAAGTGTCTCGACGAACACATAGGCCCACAAGGCCAGCGCCGCCCCCGCCAAGATCAGCGACAGGCGCCGCGCATCCTTCCGCAGCCGCACCCGCTCCACCACGAAATAAGCAGTGCCACCCAGGAAGAATCCGATCAGCCCGCGGGCGATGAACCAGTTCCACTGGAACAGCAGGATGCCGCACAGCGCCACGATCAGCGCCGTCCTGGGTCCGTTCATGCCGAAGCGGCAGAGGAAGAAGAACAGCACATACAGCCCGGCCTCGATGGAGACCGTCCAGGCGGGCCCGTTGAAGGTCTGGTCGATGTTGGGCGGCAGCCATTGCTGCACGGCGAACAGGTTGGCGAAAAACCGCCCCACGCCGTCGGCCGGGAAAATGAAGAACTCTCCGGTCAGGCCGTGGAAGACGTGCTGCAGGCCGGACACCGCAAACAGCGTCAGGGCGAGCAGCGGCCACAGCCTTGAAAAGCGGTACAGCGCAAACTTTCCGGCGGTGATGCGCTCGTCGCGGATGGCTTCGCGGTACAGCCAGAAGAAGACGAAGCCCGACAGCGCGAAGAAGAGATCGACCGCCGCCCAGCCCTGCAAATACAGCACCTTGAAGATGCCGTAGAAGGGCTGGGTGGTGGCGTCCCAGCTGTCCGGGTACTCGCCGCTGACCGAGAAGAAATGTTGCCAGTGCCAGAAAACGATGGACAGCGCCGCCAGGCCCCGGACGGCGTCGAGGGAATACAATCGCTTCATATGCAATTATGTCTCAATTTAGAGTCGCTATCTCATATTACCCAAACCATCGGCTTTACAAGAAAACGGCTTGGCAGGGGCTGCCCGGATGCGCTAAAGGCATTGGTTTGAATAATTCTAAAGTCCCTTGAGGCCCTGGGCCTTCGCGATGACCAGCCAATCCCGTCCTGAACGCCTGAACCGGGCTTCCAACGCCATTTTCGAGGAGACCGGGTTCCTCTACGGCGCCAATGCCGAGTTCGTCGAAACCCTGTACGCGCAATACCTGGCCGATCCGGACTCGGTCGATCCCAGCTGGGCGCGCATCTTCGATGGCCTGGACGGCCGCGCCACCATCGTGGCCAAGGGGCCGAACCGCGCGCCCGCCGCCGCCCCCGCGAGCGGCGACAGCCGGGCTGCCGCCCAGGATTCCGTGCGCGCCATCCAGCTGGTGCGCGCCTATCGCGTCATCGGCCATTTCGCGGCCGACCTCGATCCGCTCGGGCTCGCGCCCAAGACATCCCATCCCCAGCTCGATCCGGCCTTCTACGGTTTCCGCGACCTCGACCGCACGGTCTTCATCGACGGCGTGCTCGGCCTCGAATCCGCCACGCCGCGGCAGATGGTGGACCTGCTCCGGCGCACCTATTGCGGGCGCATCGGCTACGAGTTCATGCACATCAACGACGCCGAGCAGAAGGACTGGCTGCAGCGCCGCATCGAAGGGCCGGACAAGGAGATCGCCTTCACCGCCAACGGCAAGAAGGCGATCCTGGGCAAGCTGATCGAGGCCGAGGGCTTCGAGAAGTTCTGCGCCTTGCGCTTCCTCGGCACCAAGCGCTTCGGGCTCGACGGCGGCGAGGCCATGATCCCGGCGCTGGAGCAGATCATCAAGCGCGGCGGCCAGCTCGGCGTCGCGGAGATCGTCATCGGCATGGCCCATCGCGGCCGGCTGAACGTGCTGGCGAACCTGCTGTCCAAGCCCTACCGCCAGGTTTTCCACGAATTCCGCGGCGGCAGCGCCAACCCGCTGGAAGTGGAAGTCACCGGCGACGTCAAATACCACCTCGGCGCCTCCTCCGACCGCAGCTTCGACGGCAATCGGGTGCACCTGTCGCTGACGCCCAACCCCTCGCATCTCGAAGCCTCCGATCCGGTGGTGCTGGGCAAGGCCCGCGCCAAGCAGTTCCAGCACGGCGACGGCGAAACCCGCGCCAGCGTGCTGCCGCTGCTGCTGCACGGCGACGCCGCCTTCGCCGGACAAGGCATCGTGGCCGAATGCTTCGCCATGTCGGGCACCACGGGCTTCCGCACCGGCGGCACCATCCACTTCGTCATCAACAACCAGATCGGCTTCACCACCTCGCCGCAATATTCGCGTTCTTCGCCTTATTGCACCGACATCGCGCTGATGGTGCAGGCCCCGATCTTCCACGTGAACGGCGACGACCCGGAGGCGGTGGTGCATTGCGCGCGCATCGCCACCGAGTTCCGCCAGTTGTTCCACAAGGACGTGGTGATCGACATGTACTGCTACCGCCGTTTCGGCCACAACGAGACGGACGAGCCGGCCTTCACCCAGCCCTTGATGTACCGCGCCATCAAGGACCATCCCACCACGCTGCAACTCTACGCCGCCAAGCTGGTGCAGGAAGGCACGCTCGCCGCCGCCGAGGCGGAGAGAATGGCGGCGGATTTCGAGACCCGTCTTGATGCGGAATTCGAAGCCTCCAAGAGCCACCATCCCGACCATGCCGACTGGTTCGGCGGCCGCTGGGAAGGCTTCTCCACCGCGCCGCTCGGCGACCGCCGCGGCGACACCGGCGTGGCCAAGCAAACCCTGCTCGAAGTCGGCCATGCGCTGACCGCCATCCCCGACGGCTTCCACCTGCACAAGACCATCCAGCGCCAGCTCGCCAACAAGCAGCGCATGTTCGCGACCGGCGAAGGCATCGACTGGGCCACGGCCGAGGCGCTGGCCTTCGGCACGCTGCTCAAGGACGGCGTCAATGTCCGTTTGTCGGGCCAGGATTCCGGCCGCGGCACCTTCTCCCAGCGCCATTCGGTCTTGATCGACCAGGAGAACGAAGCCCGCCACGTCCCCTTGGGCACGCTGCACGGCGCCGAGTTCGAGGTGATCGACTCGCTGCTCTCCGAAGCCGCGGTGCTGGGTTTCGAATACGGCTACGCCACCGCCGAGCCCAAGGCGCTGGTGCTGTGGGAAGCCCAGTTCGGCGATTTCGCCAACAACGCCCAGGTGATCATCGACCAGTTCATCGCCTCGGGCGAGATGAAGTGGCTGCGCATGTGCGGCTTGGTGATGCTGCTGCCGCACGGCTACGAAGGGCAGGGGCCGGAACATTCCTCCGCCCGCCTGGAGCGCTATCTGCAGCTTTGCGCCCAGGACAATCTTCAGGTCTGCCACCCCACCACGCCCGCCAATTATTTCCACGTGCTGCGCCGCCAGATGCGCCGGCCCTTCCGCAAGCCGCTGATCCTGATGACGCCAAAATCGCTGCTGCGCCACAAGCGCTGCACCTCCTTCCTCAGCGACCTCGAACCGGGCACCTCCTTCCACCGCGTCTTCCGCGACCAGGGGGAGTGCGTGCCCGGCGCCACCACGGTCGCGCTGGCGCCCGACGAGGACATCCGCCGCGTCATCCTTTGCAGCGGCAAGATCTATTTCGACCTGATGGAAGCGCGCGAGCAGAAGAACCAGCCGCAGGTCCAGATGCTGCGCCTGGAACAGCTTTATCCCTTCCCCGAAGGCCCGCTCGGCCAGGAGCTGGAACGCTTCCCCCATGCCGAGATCGTCTGGTGCCAGGAGGAGCCGCGCAACCAGGGCGCCTGGACCTTCGTGCGCCAGCGCATCGAATACCTGCTGGAAAAACTGGGCCGCCGCGCCGGCCCGCGCTACATTGGGCGTCCCGAATACGCCTCCACGGCGGCCGGGCTGATGAGCCAGCACAACGCCGAACTGCATTACATCCTCGACGAGGCGATGCGGTTCGACCTCAAGATTCGTACCGAGGACGATTTATGAGCATCGAGATCAAGGTTCCGGCGATGGGCGAATCGGTGACGGAAGCCACCGTCGCCCGCTGGTTCAAGCAGGAAGGCGACGCCGTCGCCCGCGACGAGCCGCTGTTGGAACTGGAAACCGACAAGGTCACGGTGGAGGTTCCCGCTCCCGCCGACGGGGCGCTCGAAAGCATCGCCGCCAAGCCGGGCGACACGGTGGAGGTGGGCGCCACGCTGGGCGCCATCCGCGAAGGGGCCAAGGGCAACCCCGCCCCGGTGACTTCCAAGAATCCCGACGCGGTGTCGCCCAAGAGCGCGGAGGAAGAAGCGGCGCCCGCCGCGGCCGCCAACATCGCCGCCGCGGTCCATGCCGCCATCGCTGCGGCTCCGGCCGAACCGGCTGCCGCACCGCCGCCGAAAGGCGACGCGCTGGCTTCGCTCGAAGCCCGCGCCGGGGAACGCAGCCGGCCCGCCGCCTCAATCCCCGCCGGCCCGCGCCCCCATGCCTCGCGCGAGCAACGCGTGGCCATGAGCCGTTTGCGCAAGACCATCGCCTTGCGCCTCAAGGAATCGCAGAACACCGCCGCCCAGCTCACCACCTTCAACGAGATCGACATGGGCCATGTCATGGCCCTGCGTTCCCAATACAAGGACAGCTTCGAGCAGCGCCACGGCGTGCGCCTCGGCTTCATGGGCTTCTTCGTCAAGGCCTGCGTGGCGGCGCTGAAGGAAATCCCCAACCTCAACGCCGAGATCGAAGGCGACGACATCGTCTACAAGCACTATTTCAACATCGGCGTGGCGGTCTCCACCGAACGCGGCCTGATGGTGCCGGTGCTGCGCGACGCCGACACCCTGTCGCTGGCCGGGATCGAAAAATCCATCGCCGGCTTCGGCAAGCGCGCCCGCGACAACAAATTACAGCTCGACGAACTGCAAGGCGGCAGCTTCTCCATCACCAATGGCGGCGTCTTCGGCTCGCTGATGTCCACGCCGATCCTCAATGCGCCGCAGTCCGGCATCCTCGGCATGCACAAGATTCAGGAACGCCCCGTGGCTGTGAACGGCCAGATCGTCATCCGCCCGATGATGTATGTGGCGCTCTCCTACGACCACCGTTTGGTGGACGGCAAGGAAGCGGTCACCTTCCTGGTGCGCGTCAAGGACATCCTGGAAGACCCGCAGCGCCTGCTGCTGGACGTGTAGCGGTTCTTTTCTGCCCCAGCAGCGAAGGCTGGCGAAGGGGGCTCAAGCCACCCTTTTATCCATCATCTCGAGCTTGGCCAGCTCGACATGGGCGCGCAGCTCGATCTCGTCGAGCACGCCTTGCAGCTGGGGATCGGCGAAGCCTTCCTGGCGCCGCGTCACGGCATTGGCCAGCCGGTTGAGCGTGGCGCGCGGAATGCCGCCTGCCAGCAGCCCGTCGCGCACCTGGTCCAGCATGTCGAGCAATTGCTCGCCGCGCTTGAGGCCCTTGGAGCGGCCGTCGGTGGTGTCTTCCATGCCCTGCAAGGTGAGGATGGAATCCAAGGCCGCGATCGGCCCCGGCCCCGCCACCACTTGCGCCCGCGCTTCGCCCGCGCCGACGACGGAAAAAGTATCGCTGGTCGCGGTCGCTCCCTTGGCGGCGCGGCGCAGTATGGTGCGATCGACGTTCCCGGTGCCTTTGACTTCCATGGCGTTTCCAGCCCACTGCGACACTTGAACCATCGCACAACGTCGTTAAGGCTTGGTTGCTTTGTTCTACCCGCAAGGGAAAAATCCGGACCGTTCAGGCCCGGTGATAGGGATGCCCGGCCAAAATCGTCATGGCGCGATAGATTTGTTCGGTCAGCATGGCCCGCACCAACAGATGCGGCCAAGTCTGCGGCCCGAAGGCGAGGCTGCGCCCGGCATGTTTGTCCGGCAGCGGCGCCAGCCCGTCCGGCCCGCCGATGACGAAGCATAGGTCCTTGGTTCCCGCGTCGCGCAAGGCCCCCAGCATCTCGGCGAAATCCTCGGATGTCATGCCTTTGCCCTTGGCGTCGAGCAGCACGATATGGGCGCCGGCGGGCACCCGCGCCGCCAGCTTTCCGGCTTCCTCGGCCATGCGGCCGTTGGCCTCGCGCGCCTTGGAGACGGCGACCTCCTCCACGGCGACGGCGGGGAAGCCCATGTTGCGCCCCATCTGCTGCGCGCGATGGAGGTAATCCTCGGCCAGCGCGCCTTCCGAGGTGCCGCGCGAATGGCCGACGGCGAGGACGATCAACCGCATGGAAGTCCTTTCTGGTCGCGTTGCCGGACGGAAAACCGTCCATACGCTGTCGCTATGGACTACACTTTTCCTGGCAACGCTCCTAGCGCGCCCTGGCGCGCTTGGGCTCCTCGACGCTCCACATGCCTTCGAGGTCGTAATAGGCCCGCACTTCCGGCCGGAAGACGTGCACGATGACGTCGCCGGCATCGACCAGCGCCCAATCGCCCTGGCTGACGCCGTTGAGCGGACGGGTGCCGTAACCGGCCTCTTTCAGCCGCCGCGCCAGATGCTCGGCGGTGGAGGCGACATGGCGCGTGGAACGGCCCGAGGCCACCACGATGGCGTCGCACAAGGAGGAGCGTCCGTAGAGATCGATGGTGACGATCTCTTCGGCCTTGTCGTCTTCCAGGGATTTCACGATGCGGGAAAGCAGGACGGAATCGGCTGCCGGCGTTTTGACCGGCGTTTTGGCGGGGGTTTTCTTGGGTGCCGCTTTCTTCTTCACGACCTTCTTGGCGACGGCCTTCTTCTTGACGGCCGGTTTGCGCGCTGGCTTCTTCTGCAGGGTCAGTGTGGTGCTCCGTTGCTGCCTCGGCCGTGTTCTAACACGCTCCCGCCGCCCTCGCCAAACCGGGTCCTGAGCGCGCTGGCGCTGGCCTCGTTGCGCCGCCCGTCCACCACCACGATGCGCGCGCCCAGGAGCTGCCTGGCTTTCGACTGGAGCGGGGCCAGGGTGGAGCCCGGCCGCAGCACCACCGCCACGGGCACGCGCGCCGCGATCTCCTGCCAGCGCCGCCAGCGATGGAATTGCAAGAGGTTGTCGCTGCCCATCAGCCAGGTGAAGCGCACCCCCGCGAAGCGCTGCGTCAGCGCCCGGATGGTGGCGATGGTGTAACGGCTGCCCAGAACCTGTTCGAGATCGCTGGCCACCAGCCGCTTGCGCCTTCCGGTCAGCCCCTTCACCCCCGCCAGCCGCTGCGCGAAGGGCGCCATTCCCGCCGCGGGCTTGAGCGGATTCTGCGGCGCCACCAGGAACCAGACGTAATCCAGCTCCAGCCGCTTCAGCGCCGTTTCGGCGACATAAAGATGGCCGTCATGCGCCGGATTGAACGAGCCCCCCAGCAGCCCGATCTTGAGCCCCGGCGTCACGGGTCCCGGCGCTCGCAGCCACGCCATCCTTCAACCCTCCCCTTGAGGGAGAGTCGATCCGGCGTAGCGGCGTGAAGCGACAGCGTGCGCGCGAGCCGGATCGGGGAGGGGTATGCCGTGTCCTTTATGTCCGCACTCGTCCCGCCGCGTAAATCGCGATGTGGATTTTGCCCGCACGCTTCCGCTCTCCATCCCCTTCAAGGGAGACGCGAAAGAGCTGTTTACGGCCTTACCCACGAATCTGCCCGTTGCCGCGCACGACGTATTTGAAGGTGGTGAGCTGCTCCACCCCCACCGGGCCGCGGGCATGCAGCTTGCCGGTGCCGATGCCGATCTCGGCCCCCATGCCGAACTCGCCGCCGTCGGCGAACTGGGTGGAGGCGTTCCACAGCAGAATCGCGGAATCGAGCGCCGCGAGAAAGCGCTCCGCCGCCCCCGCATCCTCGGTGATGATCGCCTCGGTGTGGTGCGAACCATAGGTCTCGATATGCCGGATGGCCTTCTCGATGTCGTCCACCACTTTCACCGAGATGACGGCGTCGAGATATTCGGTGCGCCAATCCTCTTCCGTGGCTTGCTTGGCGGCGGGGAAGATGGCGCGGATGGTGCCGTCGCCGCGAATCTCGCAGCCTTTGGCCGCCAGGTCCTCCAGCACCCGCACCGCCAGTTCGCGCGGACAATTGGCATCGAGCAGCAGCGTCTCGGTGGCGCCGCAGATGCCGGTGCGCCGCATCTTGGCGTTCACCACCACCGCGCGCGCCTTCGCCGGATCGGCGGCGGCGTGGACATAGGTGTGGCAGATGCCTTCCAGATGCGCCAGCACCGGCACCCGCGCTTCGGCCTGCACCCGCGCCACCAGCGATTTGCCGCCGCGCGGAATGATGAGATCGACGCTGCCCTCCAGCCCCGCCAGCATCATGCCGACGGCGGCGCGGTCGGTGGTGGGCACCAGTTGCACGGCTTCCACCGGCAGCCCGGCCGCTTTCAGCCCCGCCTGCAGCGCCGCCAAAATCGCCGCCGAGGAGCCCGCCGATTCCGAGCCGCCGCGCAAAATCACCGCATTGCCGGATTTGAGACAGATCGCGGCGGCATCCGCCGTCACATTGGGACGGCTTTCGTAGATGATGCCGATCACCCCGATGGGCGTGGCCACGCGGGAAATGTCGAGCCCGTTGGGTCGCGTCCAGCGCGCCAGCACGCGCCCCACCGGATCGGGCAGCGCGGCCACCGCTTCCACTCCGGCCGCCATGGCCGCCACCCGTTTTTCGTCCAGCATCAGCCGGTCGAGCAGGGCGGGGGAGAGGCGTTCGGCCTTCGCCTGCGCCATGTCTTGCGCATTGGCGGCCAGGATCGAAGCGGCGCTGTCGCGGATGGCAGACGCCGCCGCCAGCAGCGCCTTGTTTTTGGTATCGCCGGAAGCTTCGCGCAGCGCACGGGCCGCGTCGCGCCCCGCCACGCCCAGCACGCACATGCGGGCAGCCAGTTCCCGGTTCTCGTTCATCTCTCGGCCGTCAAGTTCAGGTCATCGCGATGGATGATTTCGTCGCGGCCACGATAGCCGAGAATGGCTTCTATTTCGAGGCTGCGCTTGCCCGCGATGCGTTCCGCATCGGCGGCGCCATAGGCCGCCAGCCCGCGCGCGATCTCGCGCCCCGCCTGGTCGCGCACCAGCACGGCATCGCCGCGCTCGAAACGCCCGTCGATCTGCTTGACGCCCGCGGGCAGCAGGCTCGATCCCGCCTTCAGCGCCCGCACCGCGCCGTCGTCGATGACCAGCACGCCTTGCGGATTGAGCACGCCCGCGATCCAGCGTTTCCTCGCCGCCGCCGGGGTGGTGGAGGCGGCAAAGCGCGTCGCCCGCGCCCCGGACCGCACCTCGGATATCGGATGCAAGGTCTTGCCCTTGGCGATCACCACGCCGCAGCCCGCCGCGGTGGCGAGTTTGGCGGCGATCAGTTTCGAGGTCATGCCGCCGCGCCCCAGGCCGGAGACGGAGCCGCCCGCCATGGCTTCCACCTCGGGGGTGATCGCGGGCACTTCGGCAATATGCCTGGCCGCGGCATCGAGATTGGGATTGGCGCTGTAAAGCCCGTCCACGTCCGACAGCAGCACCAGGCAATCGGCCTCCATCATGGAGGCGACGCGCGCCGCCAGCTGGTCGTTGTCGCCGAAGCGGATTTCGCTGGTGGCGACGGTGTCGTTCTCGTTGATCACCGGCACGCTGCCCAGCTCCAAGAGCATCTTCAGCGTGGCGCGCGCATTCAAATACCGCCGCCGGTCCTCGGTATCATCCAGGGTGAGCAGCACCTGCGCCGCGGCAATGCCTTCGGCCTTCAGAATTTCGGCATAAGCCCCGGCCAGCCGCACCTGTCCCGCCGCGGCGGCCGCCTGGCTTTCCTCCAGCTTGAGCGGCCCCGCTTTCAGCTTCAGTGCCCGCCGCCCCAATGCGATGGCGCCGGATGACACCAAGAGCACGGCTTTGCCTTCGCGCCTCAGCGCGGCAATGTCGGAGACAAGCGATTTCAGCCATTCGCGCCGCAGCGTGCCGCTCTCGCCATCCACCAGCAGCGACGAGCCCACCTTCACCACAACCACGCGTGCGGCCGCCAGAATATCGGTCATGGCGATCAATCCCGTTCCTCCCCCTGAAAGGGGGAGGCGTTGACCCCGGCCTTGGGCCGGGGGAAACGGAGGGGGTCATTACCCATTTCGCAAGACAAGCCTCGAAGGATCACGGCATCCACTCCTGCCTGGGTTCGCGCGCCTTCTTTTCCTTCTCCCGCCGCTTGGCGATTTCCTTCGCCGCCGCCCGCAGCACCGCGTCCACGCCCTGGCCCGACACCGCGCTCATCACCTGCACCACATGCCCGCTGGCGCGTCGCAGCGCCTCGCGCTTTTTCGCCAGGGTCTCGTAGGAGACCGCATCGGCCTTGTTGAGCACCACGATCTCGGGCTTCTCCGCCAGGCCTTGCCCATAGGCCTCCAGCTCGGCCCGGATGGTGCGGTAGGCGCGCACCACGGCGCGCTCGGTGCCGTCGATCAGATGCAGGATGGCGCCGCAGCGCTCGGCATGGCCCAGGAAGCGGTCGCCCAGCCCGACGCCTTCATGCGCCCCTTCGATCAGCCCCGGCAGGTCGGCCAGCACGAATTCGGCGGCATCGATGCGCACCACGCCCAGCTGCGGATTGAGCGTCGTAAAGGGATAATCGGCGATCTTGGGCTTGGCTTCGGAGACGCGCGCCAGGAAGGTCGATTTGCCCGCATTGGGCAGACCGATCAGCCCGGCATCGGCGATCAGCTTCAGCTGCAGGACGATGGTCTTCTCTTCGCCCGGCTGTCCCGGATTGGCATGGCGCGGCGCCTGGTTGGTGGCGCTCTTGAAATGGGCGTTGCCGAAGCCGCCATTGCCCCCGCGCAGCAGCAGCAGGCGCTGGCCGGGCACGGTCAGATCGGCAATCGGCGTTTCGCCGTCCTCCTCGTAGATCTGCGTGCCCACCGGCACGCGCATCACGGCATCGTCGCCGCCCGCGCCGGTCATGTCCTTGCCGGCGCCCGGCTCGCCGTTCTTGGCGCGGACATGCTGCTGGTAGCGGTAATCGATCAGGGTGTTGAGGTTCTCCACCGCCTCGGCCCAGACGTCGCCGCCTTTGCCGCCGTCGCCGCCCCAGGGCCCGCCGTATTCGATGAACTTCTCGCGCCGGAAGGCGACGCAGCCGTTGCCGCCGTTGCCGGACTGGATATAGACCTTGGCCGTATCGAGAAACTTCATCGTTTTGATATTCCCGTCATGGCCGGGCTTGACCCGGCCATCCAGCGGCGGTGCGTCTGCACCGCCATCAAGCGGCCTTTTTTCGCCCGAAACCTTCGCGCGTCAACATACACCTGTTGCAGAGGACGCGGGCCCCGCGGGCGCGGCATTCGTAAGGCTCGACATGGTCGGCCTCGAAACCCAGCTTGGCGAGCACCCGCCCCGAGGCGGCGTTGTCGTGGAACCAGCCCGCTTCGAGGCGCTCCAGCTTGAGCTCCTCGAAGGCGAAGGCAAGCAGCCGTCCGGCCGCCTCGGTGGCATAGCCCAGCTTCCACCAGGGCTTGGCCAGCCAATAGCCGAGTTCCCAGGACGCCTCCTTCCGGTGCAGCCCGCAGCAGCCCACCAGAAGGCGGTCCTCTTTGCGCAGGATGGCGAAGCAATAGGCCTCGCCCCTTGCCAGCCCTTCGGCCGCCCGGGCCACGAAGACGCGGGCGTCGTCCTCGCCATAGGGATGAGGCGCCGTGGCGAGATTCTTCGCCACCGCGAAATCGGCCAGGGCCGCGGCCATCGCCGGCACGTCGCCCGCTTCGGGCAGGCGCAGGATCAAGCGTTCGGTTTCCATCTCAGGCTCCGGCCTCGGCCGCCGCCACGCGGGCGGCAGGCGCTTTGCGTTTGCCGTAGCTGTCGCGGCTCAGCCGGGTGCGGTGACAGATTACGGCCCGGCCGCGGGCACGGCTCTGGCGCAGATAGCTCTCCACCGGCTCGAAGCCGAGTTTGGCCAGGATGTGCCCCGAGGCCGGATTGTCGTCGAACCAGCCCGCCCACAGCGTCTCGACTTTGAGGTCGCGGAAGGCGAAGGAGATCAGCTTCTTCGCCGCCTCGGTGGCGAAGCCCTGGTTCCAATAGGGTTTGCCCAGCCAGGTGCCGAGCTTGTAGCGCCCCTCGGACAAAGACAGCGAGCAGCAGCCCATCAGGACGCCGCTCTCCTTGTCCAGGATGGCGAAACGGAAGCCTTCGCCCAGGGCGCGCATTTCATGGGCTCGGGTGACGAAAGCGCGCGCCTCGGCTTCCGTGAAAGGGTGGGGCAGTTCGGCGAGGTTGCCGGCCACGTCGTAGTCGCCGGCCAGGCGCACGAGTTGGGAGCCGTCGCTGTATTCGGGCGGACGCAGGATCAGGCGCTCTGTTTCCAGTCTTGGCATCTTCATTCCCTCGATATTCACGCGGCAAGGGAACGAAAAAGGGAGATGGCGGACCATCTCCCTTGCCTCGATGGGCCGCCAGTTGGTGGCGGCCTGTGTCTTCAGCCGCCTATTCCGTCGCCGTCTTCGCGGCCGTCATCGTCGCCGGCGTTACGGAGACGAAGGTGCGGCGCTTGAAGCCCTTGCGGAACTCCACATGGCCGTCGGCAAGCGCGAAAAGGGTATGGTCCTTGCCGATGCCGACGTTCTTGCCGGGATGGAACTGGGTGCCGCGCTGACGGATGATGACGTTGCCGGCCGCGATGGCTTGGCCGCCGAACATCTTCACGCCCAGCCGCTGACCGGCCGAATCGCGCCCGTTGCGAGAGGAACCGCCTGCTTTCTTGTGTGCCATTGGGGGCTCCTTACGCCGAAATTCCCGTGATCTTGATCTTGGTGAAGGGCTGGCGGTGACCGCGCTTGCGATGGGTATTCTTGCGGCGCTTCTTCTTGAAGGCCACGACCTTTTCGCCTTTGCCCTGGGCCAGGATTTCCGCGGTGACAGAGGCGCCTTCCACCAGCGGGGTGCCGGTCTTGACGCTCTCGCCGCCGAGCAGCAGGACTTCGCCGAGTTTCAGTTCGGCCCCGGCCTCGCCTGCGACCTTTTCGATGGTCAGGACGTCGTCCTTGACCACCTTGTATTGCTTGCCGCCCGTGCGGATTACCGCGAACATGAGCTAAGTCCTTGATATGAACCGTTTTCCAGGAAACTCGCGTTCCCCGGGGAGCGGCGCAATATACGGAACAAAGCCGCCGGGTCAAGCGCCGAGAGTAGGCCCTCCCGCCGCACGCCCGGGCGCCGGATCAGCGCCAGTTTGCGGCCTTGGTCTTGAGGCGCAGACGGGCCACCGTATCGGTGGCGGCGATGAACAGCGTGGAGCCGTCCTCGCCGAAGGCGCTGTTGGTGGCATAGCGTCCCGGGATCTCGATGACCCCCAGCAATTTGCCCGAGGGTGCAATCACCAGATGGCCGCCCGGCCCCGCGGCGAAGACATTGCCCGCTTGGTCGATCTTCAGGCCGTCCGGAACGCCGATCGCGCCGGGCGCGAAAAGCGGCCGGTAATCGAAGAAGGTGGTGAAGCCGGTGGGCATGCCGTCGGCGCCCAGCGTATAGGCCCTGATGATCGCCAGTTTCCGGTCGGTGTTGCAGACGAACAGCGTCTTCTGGTCGGGCGAGAAGGCGATGCCGTTGGGATAGAGGAATTCCTTGTCGAGCAGCGCCAGCGTGCCCTCGGGCGAAAGCCGGTAGACGCCGCTGAAGGACAATTCCTTGACCGGGGATTTTTCGAGTCCTTCGAGCCCGTAAGGCGGATCGGTGAAATAGATGGCGCCGTCGCGCGCGATGGCGAGATCGTTGGGGCTGTTGAAGCGCTTGCCCTCGAAGCGGTCGGCCAGCGTGGTGCGTTGCCCGCTCTTGAAATCGTAGCGCGTCAGCGAACGGTCGCCGGAATCGCAGATGATCAGCGCCCCGCTGCGGTCGATCGCCAGGCCGTTGGAGCCGGGTTCGCGCAAGGTGGGCGTCGGCGGCCCCGCATACCCGGCCGGCGTCAGGAAGGCGGACACCCCGTCCTTGCGCGACCAGCGGTAGATGGTGTTGGCGTCCGGCGACAGGTTGCTGAACAGCAGAAAGCCGCCGTCCTTCACCCAGACCGGCCCTTCCGTCCATTGGAAGCCGGAGGCGATCTGTTCGATCTCGACATCGGGCGCGATCAGCGCGTCGAGCGCCGGATCCAGGCGGCGCAGGCGGGCGTAAGGCGGCGCGGCGAAGGCGGCGGCGGCAAACGGAAAGGCCGCGCCTGCGGCCAGGACCGTGCGGCGCGTCGGATTAGGCGGCATGTTTTTCTCCTCCCGGGACGGCTTCTAGTGTCCCGATTCCGAAATTCGCATGATCTCTATATCGGCTTCCGGGCGAATTTCGGAATCGATGGGACACTAGCAACTTATTGAATCCCAGTGTCGTTTCGGTTCCGAAGTTCGCATACCCCCCAATATCGATGATCTCGCGAACTTCGGAACCACGACACCAGCGAGCCATGCCCGGGACTCTACTGCCTTCATCCCCAACTGCAAACCGCTGCGCTGGTTGCCGGGCGGCAAGCGGCCGTTGGATGCATGGGTTGCCGCCGCCGCCCATCGCATCGCAAAGGGGAACGGCCGCAAGCGTGCGGAACAACTGAGTAGATTCCGAATCTCCAAATCCCGCCCATACGGTGCGATCTTGCATCGGGCGAACAAACGCTGCCCGATTCAAAGGGGCTCAGATGACCTACTCCGGCTTCCTCGCTGCGGGCTTGACGGTCGGCATCGCCAATCTGTTGGCCGCGGGCGGCGCCGGGCCCGCCGCCGGCGCAAGCGCCTATTGGTTCATGCACGGCCTGATCGTGACCTTCCCCGTTGCGCTGTTGTGCGCGTGGCAACTGTCCCGGCGATACGGTCGCGCGAACTGAGGTTGGCGCGAGGCGAGGAGCAGGTGCTTGAGGAAAGGAAACCGGGATGCCGATGTATCGTCTCATGCCGGTCGAAGGTGCAGAGGATCGCTGTGCGTGGGCGGCGTCGACGATCAAGCCGGAATGCCTGTGGGTCTATGCCGCGGACGAACACGACGCCAGGCAGATCGTCGGGCGCGCAACGGCCGTCCCCGGAGTGACGATGTCGCCGTGGCAGGACGCCCGGCTGGTTTCCTGCGCCTGCGATGATCGCATCCGGGTTCCGCAGGGCATCATCCGCGTCAGGAACGGCATGGCTTCCCAGGCGAGGAGCGGCCCCAGGCTTAGGCCGGTCATCGATGCCAGACAGGCCGAAGGACAGAGGCCTTGAGCGGCCCCCCGTCCCGATGACTGTTGCGGAATTCCGCGAACGGCGCTTCCCGGGGTATCCAGGGGCGCAGCCGGTATGCAAGACTGGACGGACAATCCGTCCAGGCCCGAAGGCTGGGAGGTTCCATGAAGTGCCCGAATTGCAGTGCCGAGCTGGTGCAAAAAGCGCGCGACGGTGTCGAGATGGAGGTTTGCCCCTCCTGCCAGGGAATGTGGCTCGGCCGCCGGGAACTGGCGGAGCTTGAGGACGAGGTCTTCGATTTCGGCGATGACGAAAAGGGCAGCTTGATGTTCGACCCCACGCCCTCGACCCGCAAATGCCCGCAATGCGGCAATCCCATGAAGACGTTTGAATACCGGTTTTACGATCTCGAAATGGACTTCTGCGAACAACAGCACGGCTACTGGCTGGAGGCGGACGAGGACAAGCGGGTCCTGGCCCTCATGAAAGAGGAAGAGAAAAACCTCGGAAGAAAAGTCCTCGCCGAGGACAGGTTTGCCGCCCATCTGCGATATCTGCGGTCGGGCTCCTTCCTGGACAGGATTCGCGCTTTGGCCGCAGAGGCGATGGACCCCAAACCGAAGCCCGCGTCTTAGGATATGGGCCGCTATTTCGCCGTGGACGCGTTCGTGTCGCAATCCGTCAGCGATTCCACACAGCTATCCGCCCGATCCGCACCTGCCGTCGCCCGGCAATTCTGGATGGCCGCGTTTTTTGCGGTGTCCGCGGTGTTGCCGACCGCCCAACCGAACCCCGGCGTTCCCGGCTGCGGATCCATGGCAACCGATACGCATTCGTTGTCGAAATAGGCCACGACTTTGCAGAGCGCGCGCGTATCGGCCGGGGCATTCTGGGCCAGGCATTCCTTCAAGGCCCGGGCTTCCGCCCCTTCGCGATCGCTGTAATTGTAACCGACCCCGATGGCGACACCGCCTTGCACCACATTGTCCGGCAGGCCGAGGGCAAAGGCGCCCTTCGCGTCCGTCGGTTGCAGCATTGCCGCTTGCAGGACAACCAAAGCGGCCGCCGGGCAAATTCTGCCCGAACGCCACTTGCCGGTCGCAACAGCCATGAGACATCCCTCCTCGATGGGAGAGACGACATTATCGATGTTGCAGTGTTCTGCCTAACCGAAGGGGGCACGGCACAGGCTTACCTTCCTCAACATTAAGAGAAAAACCGCTGGAGCCGCTCTTCGCCGGCCGGCGCCCCGGCATGCCCTGGATCGACCCACAGTCTTCAAGAAGACTTGGCGCGAGATGAAGGGCACCCAGAAAAAGCTGCTGTGAGGTTCGGCCTCAATTGCCTTCGGCTATTTCAATCTCTTCGTCATGGCCGGGCTTGACCCGGCCATCCAGCGCTCCCGCGCACGCCGACGCAATGGCTTGTTCCAGGAGGAGGTCTTTTTGCCATTGCGTGCCTCTTGAACAAAGCAGGAACATAATAGATAATTCCGCCGGGTCAAACCAGCGGTAGTGTCGCGCAATCGATTCTCAGGCGGGGGCTATGGGCACTCTCTACTACGACGACAATCTCGACATCCTGCGCCAGCATGTGAGGGACGAGAGCGTCGATCTGGTCTATCTCGATCCGCCCTTCAACTCGAACGCCTCCTACAACGTGCTGTTCAAGGCGTCTGACGGCTACGAAAGCCACGCCCAGATGGAGGCTTTCGAGGATACTTGGCACTGGAACGAAGCGGCCGAGAAGGCCTTCGACGAAGTGATGCAGTCCGGCAATACCGACGCCGCCGAAATGCTGCGCGCTCGTCTTAAGCCAGCCCTGTCATTCTCTTCCAACGGAGAATATCGTGTCTGACTACTTGCTCTGGAAGCAATTAACCCCGACTGACTTCAGTTCAATGCACGGTACTGCCTCACCATTTGGGCGGGGTGGTGGCGCCCGGCATATCGCACTGGGGGTAGCCACTAAGCAGTTCCCTATTGATGAGTTCTTAAACCCACGTGGTCATGACAGAGTGCGTGTTCTAGCTGACTCAGGCGGCTTCGGATCTGGTCCCCTGATCTTTGCAAGTATCTCTAAGCGACGAAACGGCGAATGGATGATTGCAGATCAACACGCACATCGTCACCCAGCATGGACGGTCGCGGCAGGCTTCCCGGCAGAATATATTCCTGCTGATCCACCAACGATTTTTGTCTTCCGAGTCGGGGAACAATATCATGCACGGGTGGGCACCCTGAGCCAATTGTCTGCCTTAGCTTCTGAGTTACCTAATGGCGTTAAGCAGAAGGGTATAACACCGACAACGTATGCATTGCTGTCAGCCTTTAAATTATCGCCATCTGATCTAATTAACTCGTTCGAAGAGTATCAAACAGTCGCACCCTCTGTTGCATTTGATCCTACAACAATCGAGGAGGGTCGCAGACGACAGTTTGCTTCCATAATCCAGAGACAGGGGCAAGGCCCATTTCGGAATGCTCTGCTAAATGCATATTGTGGCCGATGCGCGATAACCAGAACGCGGACACCGTGGGTACTAGAGGCAGCTCATATAGTGCCCTACCGCGGGATCAAAACGAACGTCCTCCCAAATGGTCTACTGTTGCGATCCGATGTCCACACCTTGTTCGATCTCGGTCTAATTTCCATTGAGCCAACCGACCGACAAGTCCGCGTATCAAGCGTGCTCCAGCAGTCGCCATATAAGGCGTTGCATAGGCGACCATTGCTCCAACCAACTAAGCTCTCCGCGCGACCAAGTGCGGAAGCCCTAGCGTACCATTACGGCAAATTCCGAGAGTAAACTACGATGTTAAAGACAACAGAGCACACCAACGCCCTATATTATGGCGACAATCTCACGGTACTTAAAAATCAAATTGAGACCGAGTCGGTTGATCTTATTTATCTTGATCCGCCCTTTAATTCGAATGCTTCCTATAATGTGCTTTTTAAGGCTCCAGATGGACACAAGAGCCATGCCCAGATGGAGGCATTTGAAGATACGTGGGGCTGGATAACTCACGAAGCAGAGAAGGCGTTTGATGGGGTGATGTGCTCCGGCAACTCTGACGCTGCCGAAATGTTGCGAGCCATGCGTGCGTTTCTACATGAAAATGACATGATGGCCTATCTCGCGATGATGGCTGTCCGGCTAATCGAATTGCGTCGCGTACTGAAACCGACAGGCTCCCTTTATCTACATTGTGACCCGACAGCGAGCCACTATTTGAAGATATTGTTGGATGCGATTTTCGGTAAGGAGAACTTCAAGAATGAGATTGTGTGGAAGCGTTCACATCCAAAGGGGCACGCATTTACACGCTTTGCCACCAGTCACGATGTCATATTTTATTATGCAAAGGACTCAAGAAAGACGGGGTGGAATCAAACATACACGCCACATGATCCAGCAACTGTGCTTCAGCAGTATTCTTTGCAGGACAGTGAGGGGCGGCGCTTTCAGTTAACTTCTTTATTAAATCCAAATCCTGATCGGCCAAATCTCACCTATGAATTTTTAGGTGTCAAAAAGGTTTGGCGCTGGACTAAGGATCGGATGCAGAGTGAGTTCGAAAAAGGCAGGATAATTGTTCCTCGCGGTGGCGAAGGCGTCCCACGGTACAAGCGATATCTTGACGAGCAGGAGGGCGTTCCGATAGGCGATTTTTGGGATGACATTGAAATTGCAGCAGGAGGAGAACGGCTCGGCTATCCGACACAAAAACCCATCGCCTTGCTTGAACGAATACTTAGGGCTTCCTCAAACGAAGGCGATGTGGTTCTCGATCCCTTCTGCGGCTGCGGCACAACGGTCCACGCCGCCCAGAAGCTGAACCGCCGCTGGATCGGCATCGACATCACCCACCTCGCCATTTCGCTGATCCAGAAGCGTCTGCGCGACGCCTTCGGGCCGATCCCCATCGAGGTTCATGGCACCCCCAAAGACCTGGACGGCGCCCGCGCACTCGCCGCCCAGGACAAATATCAATTCCAGTGGTGGGCGGTGTCGCTGGTCGATGCCGTGCCCTACGGCGGCAAGAAAAAAGGCGCCGACACCGGCATCGACGGCATCATCTATTTCAAGCCCGACGGCAAGACCACCGAAAAGGCCATTGTCTCGGTTAAGGGCGGCGAAAACGTCGGCGTCGCCATGGTGAAGGACCTGATCGCCACCGTCGCTCGCGAAAAGGCCGAAATGGGCGTCTTCATCACCCTTGCCGAACCCACCGGCCCGATGAAAAAGGAAGCCATCGCCGCCGGTTTCTACAAAACCGAATACGGCGAATATCCCAGAATCCAGATTCTCACGGTGGAGCAGCTCTTTGCCGGCCGGCGCCCCGACATGCCTTGGCGTGATTCAACAATTTTCAAGAAGGCCAGGCGCGAGATGAAGGGTACCCAGAAACGGCTGCTGTAACCTTCGGCCCCCTGCCTCTGTCGCTATCCCCGCGCCGCGCCGGTTCCAGCCGCTTGATCGGCAAGGCGGATCCGCCGTTTCGGCAAATCCTTGTCCGACAGGGCCCGTTCGCCCCCATGTAGAGAGTCGTGTTGCAGCAGGACTGGAGCCATGGAGCAATCCCTTCCCGGCGCGATCGCCATGCTGGAGGCCGAACTTGCCGAAACCCTGAACGCCGTCGCCGATTGCCTGGCGAACGCGGAGCACCGCCGCGCCCCGGCCGGCTCCCGCCGGCGAGCTTGGGGCAGGGCAGGCCGTTGCGGGATGCGGCAGCCAAGGCCGTGGCTTAGCTGGGGGGGCTCCCCGAAAACCGAGGTTCAAATGGGCAGGCAGGAAGTATGACATGGGCCGCAGAACCGGAAAACCCAGGGGCGCGCCGCCGGGCAACGCCAACCGCCTGAAACACGGCCTTTACGCGCGCGAAACGGCGGCCCGCCGCAAAGCCGTGCGCCGGCGTCTGGCCGCCATCCGCCGCGCCATCGCCCTGGCGCTGCTAGAGCGCAATCCCGAAAAGTGCGGTCGATAGGTCGTGAGCAACAGCGAACGACGCGTATTCGACGGTTTTCGCCGGATTGCGCGACAAACAAAGGAATCTAGAGCGGCGTGCGCAAAAGTGTGCGCGTCGGCACGCTGGCGCTACCGACTTGCGCAAAAACGCCGCGACAATCAAAAACCTAGAGCAAAGCGCCGATTCCGTTTGAAGGCGTTTCGCTCTAGCAGCGCAAGGAGAAGCGGCAAGCCGCAGTTTATGCCGGAGAAAGCAACCCCCTCAATTCCCGCCGTCGCCCACGCCGCCTTCCAGCGTCATGCCGGTGACGTCCAGCTCGCGCGGGGGTGCCGCCGAAGCCGTGCGCGGGGTGACGCACACCGTGGCGCGATAGGAGAAGAACATGTCGGCCGTGCCCCAGCGGCGCAGGTTCGAGCGCTCGGTGCAGTCCTTCACCCACACCTTGGGGGTGCATTTGACCATGCCGTCCTTGTAGTGGCGCAGGGCCTCGTTCTCGCTGCATTCGATGACCTGGCCCGAGGAATAGGTTCCGGCCATGCCCTGGTCGGTCTGCAAGACGTCGCCGATGGTGACTTTCAGATGCGCGCCGGGAATGCAGCGCAGGATTTCGCCCTCGTAAGGGGAGTCGATCCAGGTGTCGCCCACCATGTGCGAGGCGGGGAATTCGCGCCCGTCCGGCGAGACGCAGACGGCGTGGATCGCCTTCACCACATTGGCGTCCTGCATCTCGCATTGGGCGGAGGCCTGGACGGTGCCGATGTCGCCGCCGGAGCGGTTGTTGACGGTGACGTATTCGTTGTAGCCGCCGCCGTAGACCACCACGTTGCTGCTGGCCGAGGCGTTGGCGCTGGCGCTGGCCAAGGCCTGCGCGAAGGCCGAAGCCTCCGCCGAGGCGCCGCCCTCTCCGCCGCCCTTGTTGATCACGATCGACTTGTTGATCTCGATGTTCTTGTTGATGGTGATGTTCTTCGAGTCGTCGATGTTCTTGGTGATGTTGATGTCTTTGTTGATGGTCACCGGCTTGTAGACGTTGATGTTCTTGTTGATGGTGACCGGCTTGTAGACGTTGATGTTCTTGTTGATCGTCACCGGCTTGTAGATGTTCACCGGCTTGTTGACCGTGACGCCGCCGCCTGCGCAGCTCGGCTTGCCGCCGGAATGGCCGCCCTGCTGCGAATAGTTACCGGCCTCGGCCGCCGTATACATCGGCACCAAGGTCAAGGCGCTGCAAACCAGCGCGGCGGCAAACGACTTCAAAGGGCTCGGCGACATGATATAGCTCCCTTGTCCCGGCCCGGCGGGGCCACGGAACACGCCTGGATGACCGCACCCGACGCTTCACGAACCATGCCAAGACCGGCCTTGCGAAAGCCCCATTGGGCGGTTCATATCGGGACAGCGCCCGGCCCGGGCCGGGCGGGGAACACGCCATGATCCCGATCTCGGACGACAATTCCGTGCGGATCACGCCCTTCGTGACCTGGGGGCTGATTCTCGCCTGCATCGGGGTCTACATCTGGCAGGCGCAGCAGGGCCCCGACAGCGCCATCTTCATCCATTACGGCTTCATGCCCTACGCGCTGATGTCGCCCCAGCTGGGGCGGCCCGACGTTCCGGCCATTCCGGCGGCGTTTACCATCGTCACCTCGATGTTCCTGCACGGCGGCTTCCTGCACCTGGCGGGCAACATGCTGTATCTGTGGATTTTCGGGAACAACATCGAGGAGGCCATGGGCCATGTGCGCTTCCTCGCCTTCTATATCCTGTGCGGCATCGCGGCGGCCCTCACCATGGCCTTCATGGACCCCGCCTCCACCGTCCCCATGGTGGGGGCGTCGGGTGCCATTTCCGGGGTTTTGGGCGCCTATATGCTGCTTTATCCCCGCACCCCCATCACCGTGCTGGTGCCGCTGCTGATCATCCTTTACCCCTTCCGCATCGGGGCGGTCTGGGTGGTGGGCATCTGGTTCGCCATGCAGCTTCTGAGCCTGACCGGTCCCGACACCTCCGGCATCGCCTGGTGGGCGCATGTGGGGGGCTTTGCCGCCGGCATCGCCCTGACCCCGTTTCTCAAATCGGCCCAGGTTCCTTATTTCGGCCCCCGCCGCGGCCCCTGGAGCTGAGTTTAAGCCTCATCCCGAGGTGCTCCCGCGCAGCGGAGCCTCGAAGGATGGCACGGCTTTCGCTGAGCCTAGTTGCCGTAGGCGTGAGGTTGTTCCGAACTGGGAACGCCCCGCCCGAGGGAACAAGGGCAGCGAGCGATGAAACACAAGAACAGTCATTTGCTGGTGGGGTATTGGTCGAGACTGCGCGAGGGACGGGAAGTCCCCGATCAGACCGAAATCGACCCGCGGGCGATCAAGCGCCTCTTGCCTTATGTCTTCATCCTGGACGCCGAGAACCCCTCCCGTCCGATTTACCGTCTGGCCGGCACGGCGCTGTGCGAGCGCTTCGGTTTCGAAATGAAAGGCACGGGCTTCCTGTCCCATTGGGAAGCCCATTCCGGCGTGGCGCTGGGCTCGCTCCTGCAACAGGCGCTGTGGCTCAAGCAGCCGGTCTGCCTCACCTCGATCGGCGCCACGGCCGATTGCGGCATGGTCGAGCTGGAAACCATCCTCTTACCGATCAAGTTCGGCGAAAGCGGCCCGACCCGCTTCCTGGGCATGATCCAGGTCCTTTCCGACGTCACCTTGCTGCGCGGCCGCCCCATCGCCTTCCAGCGGCTGGCCGCCTCCCAGATCGTGCGCGAAGACGAGCCCCAGCCGTTGTCGAACAACATGCCGCCTCCGCCCCCGCCGCCCGTCTATCGCCCCCATCCCAAAGCGCCCCATCTTCGCCTGGTGATTTCGCAGGACCGTCCCGCCCCGATGCATTTCGAGGTCGAGGACATGCTCGACCGCATGTTCCAGGTCTTCGGCCCGCAACAGGTCACCTCGTAAACGACCGGTTTTGCTTGGCAGCAGGCGCGGCGGCGTTTCGGGGGAAACGCCGCCGCTCTTTCATGTGCCGCTCACTGGGGCTTGGGCGGCGGCGGAGACGAATCATCGTCGTCCAGGCCCAGAAGGCTCCCGTCCAGGCGCAGCGTCGGATCCTTCTCCCTGAGATAGGGGATCTCGTAGTGTTCGATGACGGCGCGATAGGCCTCGAATTTCTTCACGTCCTCCGGCAGGCGCTTGTCGCAGCGCTCATAAGGCAGGCGTTCCTCCTCCGTGCACCAGAGGTCGAAGTCGAGCGCATGGCGCAGCTGGTAGCGCGCCGCCTGCGCCCAGGCGGGCAGGGCAAGCGAGGAAAAGAGGCCCAGCAGCAACAGCGCGCGTGCGAAGGTTTTCATGCACCCAGCATACGCTTCCGCGCGGGGGGGCGGTAGTCGCAAGCGGGCAACCCGGCGGGAATTTGCGAACGCCCTTCTACAGCGTTTCGTCGCCGCTCTCATCGGGCTTCTTGTCTGGTTCCGTCTTCTTCTGCTTGGCTTTTTCGGCGGCTCTTTGCGCGTCCATGGCCGCCGTTTCGGTTTCCAGCCTGACCAGGGTGACGTTGAAGGATTGGTGGCAGCGCTCGGCGGAAGCCGCCTGCGAGGAGGCGAGCAGATTGAGCCGCCAGCAATCCCAGTCGGCCTGGGCGCGCGCTGCATCGCGCGGGAAGTCGTCGCGGCCCGGCGTCAAGGCGCGCACCAGCCGGTCGCGCAATTCATGGGTGGTGATGTCGCGGCTGGGCTCGGGATCGACCACCTGCCCCTGCGACAGCGCCAGGGCTTTGTTGGCGAAGGTGTTGGCGAGGGTGGCGACGCTGACGTCGGTTACGGTCAGGGGAATGGAACTGTCCTGATCGAAGGAGGTGTAGACCGACTGGCCGACATCGCCGAAGGAATGCGCCAGGAAGGTGTAGTTCTGGTAAAGCGCCAAGCTGAAGGGGTCGGCGGGCGGGGTCGCGGTCCCCAAATCGTCCAAAGGGCTGAAATTGATGCAGCCGGCCAGCGCCAGAGAGGCCAGCAGGACTGCCGGCTTCCGGGGATCGAACACGCGTTTTGCCATGAAATATCTCCGAAATCCGGCGGGAACCCTTCCTATAGCGCGTTCGCGGCCGCGGGTTAAGCAGGTGTTTACGCCGCAGGATTAACGATTACAGGGCGGAACTCCGTAAACGGTCCGTTATGCTCTGAGCCGCAAACTGGCAACCCCGCAGAAAGGTCAGGAGGGGCGCGTGTACGCCCAGGCTTTGGCGATGAAAAACGTCGACCCCGTCATTGCCCGTTCGCGCGCGGACAGGCGGCGCTACCGCCGAATCCGCATCGACCAGCCCGGCAAGCTGTTCGTGCCCGCGGAGACGCAGGAGTATGCCTGCACGGTTACGGATTTGTCACCCGGGGGCGCCAGCGTCTTCAGCGAGGCGCCGCTCGAGCCGGAAACCCAAGTCGTCCTCTATGTCAACAGCTTCGGCCGCTTCGAAGGCACCATCGTGCGCCGCGACGGCCTCAATGCCGGCATCCGCTTCTTCTCGACGTCCCTGAAACGCGAACGCACCGCCGAGCAGCTCACCCTCTACATGAACCGCGCGCTGCTGGACGAAGCCGACCTGCGCCGCGCCGACCGCACGCCGGCCAAGGGCCTGACCCGCTTCACCCGCGCCGACGGCCAGATCGTGCCCTGCGAAGTGCTGGACATGTCGATCAGCGGCGTCTCGGTGAAGACCGACATCCGCCCGCCGGTGGGCGAGTTCGTGCTGATCGGGCAATTGGCCGGGCGCATCGCGCGCCATCACGAGCAGGGCATCGGTATCGAATTCGTCGGCGTCTCCCAAAGCTCGACCGAGAACCTGCGCGACAAGCTCGCCATGGCGCGCTGATACGGGTTCAACGCCCGGCCCGGCGCCTTCCCAAGGGCAGATCGTCGGGAAGTCCCTTGCTGTCGCGCGCCTTCACGGGGCGGCCGCGCCCGGCAACGGAGGGCGGCGCAGCCTCCAGCCCCAGCTCCGCCTTCAGCCGGCGCGGCAGCTTGGCCGCAATCAGCGCATGGGCGCGGGTGAGATACGCCTTCAGCTCCTTGGGCGGCAGCGCGTCGAGCCGCTCCAGATAGACCCACTCGGCCCGCGCTAGGTACGGTGCCGGGATGATGTGCTTCATGCGGGTAAGGATGTGGAAGCTCATCGCACCCGCCTTGAAGAAGAGGTGATGGGGCTTGTCGTTCTTGCCCGAGAGCATGGCGAACATCTTGCCGCCGACCTTGTAGACGCGCTCCTCGCCCCATTGCACGGTGAGGGTGGCGCCCTTCAGCGACAGGCAGTGCTTCTCGATGTCGGCGCGGCGCATGGCGTCACCGCCCCGCCAGTTCGTGCAGCTGGTTGTCGGCCAGCGTCAGCTTGGCCACCGACAACTCGCCAGAGGCTTCCAGCGCCGCGAAGAAGGCCTTGGCCCGCGCCAGCGCGTCGCCATGTGCATGGGTCCACAGCTTGACCGCCTCCGCGCCGGCCGCGCGTCCGTCTTTGGCCCGTTCCGCCGGCAGCAGCTTGAGGGCGGCGGCGGCCAGCGCCCGCTGCCCGGCATAAAGATCGTCGCCCAGGCGGCGAATGGCGAGACGGTCCCAATGCTCGGCGGCGCCGATGCGTTCGGCTAGGCTGTGCAGCTTGTCGATACCCGCCGCCGACCCGATGGCGAAGAAGGCTCCCGCCACCAGGTCGAGGTCGAGATTTTCATCATGCGCTAAAAGCGCGATCTCCGGCGTGGCGGCCATCAGCTGCAGCACGCCCAAATCTTCCGCCAAATCGTGCGGCACGCCGCCCGCTTCCAGTTCGGCGATGCGCGCTTCGGTGTTCCGCGCGTCGTAAGGCGACACCAGGGTCGAGAAGGTGCCGCGCAGCTTCTCGACGCCGTCCTTGAACATCGCCGCCGCTTCGCAGAGATCGGCCTTGACGGGGACATTGGTGATGAACCGCAGCCCCAGCCGGGCCAGGAGGGCGGCGATATCGGCATAGAGGCCGGTTTGCAGGTCCGCAGCGATTTTCAGGTCGAGGGCGTCGATCTGCTCCTTCAGCCGCGTCAGGCCGAAAGCGCCGTCCGCCACGGCGAAGGCGCGCACGATGCGCTCTGCGGGCGCCCCCGACATTTCCTTCATCCGCGCCACGAACAAGGGCCCGGCCAGGTTCACCAGCTTGTTGGCGACCACGGAGGTGACGATTTCGCGCTGCAAGCGATGGCGCGCCAGCTCCCCCGGCAATTTCCCGATGGCGGCGGGCGGGAAATAGGCGTCGCGTTCCGGCCCGAAAAAGGGATCGTCCGGCAGGTCGGAGGCGATCAGCTCCGCCTTCAAATCGAGCTTGGCATAGGCCAGCAGCACCGACAGTTCCGGCCGCGTCAGCCCCTTGCCCGCCAGCGCGCGGCGCCGCAGTTCGGCATCGTCGGGCAGGAATTCCACGGCGCGGTCCAGCCGCCCGCGTCCTTCCAGATCGCGCATCAAGCGGCCATAGGCGTCGAGATCGGCGGCGCCTCGGGATTGCGCCACGGTCAGGGCCAGGGTTTGGTCGTAATTGTCCTTGAGCACCAGCGCGGCGACATCGTCGGTCATGGCGGCGAGCAATTCGTCACGCGCTTCGGCTCTGAGTTCGCCGCGGCGCATGGGCCCGCCCATCAGGATTTTCAGGTTGACCTCGTGGTCCGAGGTATCGACGCCCGCCGAATTGTCGATGGCGTCGGTGTTGAGCCGCCCGCCGGCCAGCGCATATTCGATGCGCCCAAGCTGGGTGAGGCCGAGATTGGCGCCTTCGCCCACCACCTTGGCCTTGAGCTCGCGCCCGTCGATGCGCACCGCATCGTTGGCGCGATCGCCCGCTTCCTGATGGCTCTGGCCCGAGGCTTTCACATAGGTACCGATGCCTCCCAGCCACAAGAGATCGACTTCGGCCTTGAGGAGGGCCTTGATCAGCTCGGCGGGCGTCGCCTTGGAGACGGACAGTCCCGCCAGCGTCTTGATCTCCGCCGAGAGCGGAATTTCCTTCAGCGTGCGGGCGAAGACGCCGCCGCCCTGGGAGATCAGCGTCTTGTCGTAATCGGCCCAGCTGGAACGCGGCAGCTCGAACAGCCGCCGGCGTTCCGCCCAGCTCATGGCCGGATCGGGATCGGGATCGACAAAGATATGGCGGTGGTCGAAAGCGGCCAGCAGCCGGGTGCAGCGCGACAACAGCACGCCGTTGCCGAAGACGTCGCCCGACATGTCGCCGACGCCGATGGCGGTGAAGGGCTGGCTCTGGATGTCGCGGCCCATCTCGCGGAAATGGCGTTTCACCGCCTCCCAGGCACCACGTGCGGTAATGCCCATCTTCTTGTGGTCGTAGCCGTGGCTGCCGCCGGAGGCGAAAGCGTCTCCCAGCCAGAAGCCGCGTTCTTCGGCGATGGCATTGGCGATGTCCGAGAAGGTGGCCGTACCTTTGTCGGCCGCCACCACCAGGTAGGGATCGTCGCCGTCGCGCCGTACCACATGCTCCGGCGGCAGCACCGAGCCGTCGTGATGCAGGTTGTCGGTGACGTCGAGCAACGCGTTGATGAAGGTCTTGTAGGCGGCGATGCCCGCCTCCATCGCCTCTTCGCGGGTGCCGTTTGCGGGAAGCTGCTTGGGATAGAAGCCGCCTTTGGAGCCCACCGGCACGATCACCGCATTCTTCACCTGCTGCGCCTTGACCAGGCCCAGGACTTCGGTGCGGAAATCCTCGCGCCGGTCGCTCCACCTGAGGCCGCCGCGCGCCACCTTGCCGAAGCGCAGATGCACGCCTTCCACTTGCGGCGAATAGACGAAGATCTCCACATGGGGGTGGGGCGCGGGCAATTCGTCCAGCTTCTGGGAATCGAGCTTGAAGGAGAGATAAGGCTTGGGCCTGCCGCCGGCGCCAGGCTGGTAGAAATTGGTGCGCAGCACATTGGCGATGACGTTGCGCAGGCGGCGGATGATGCGGTCGTCGTCGAGGCTGGCGACATCGCCCAACGCCGTCTCGATCCTGGCATAGACGGATTTGGCGTCGCCCGCGGCTCCGGGCGACAGCAGGATGTGGAACAGCTCCACCAACAGCCGCGCCACGTCGGGATTGCGACAGAGCGCCTGTTCCATGTAGTCCTGGCTGAAAGGGATGGCCGCCTGGCGCAGGAACTTTGCTGCCGCGCGCAAGATGGTAATGTCGCGCCAAGGCAGCCCGGCGCCGGTCACCAGCCGGTTCAGCCCATCGCTTTCCGCCTCGCCTGCGATCACGGCGTGGAACCCCGCTTCCAGCAGGTGGCGGATTTCGTTCTCCCCTGCCAGGCCCTGATCGGCGCGCTCCATGCGGAAGTCGAGCACGAAGGCTTGTGTGCCGTTCAGCGTCAGGGGATAGGCATCCTCGGCGATCACCTTGAGGCCGAAATTTTCGAAGATGGGCAGCGATTGCGACAGCGGCAGCGCCTGTCCCAGTCCGTAGAGCTTGATGCGCAGCGCGGCCGGGCCGTCAGAGGCCATGTGCGTGACGCACGCCTCCACCGCGGGCATCCGTCCCGAACGCAGGATTTCATCCACCGCCGCCACATCTTCCACGCCTTCGGCGGGGGCGAAGGCATCGCGATAGCGGGCGGGGATTCCCGGCGCTTGCTGGTGGAACAGGCGGCGGCCTTCCATCTCGCCGTGGCGGGTGCGCAATTCGTCGAGGAAGCCGTCCTCCCAGGTGCGGATGGCGGCGCGCATCTCGTCTTCCAAGAGGGCGGGATCGACGGCGGGGCGCGGCCCCGGATTGCGTGCCACGGTGTAATGGATGCGCGCCAGCACGGCGTCGGACAGGCTGGGCGTCGATTCCATGGCGGTGCCGTCGAAGGCGCGCGCCAGGATGGCGTGGATCTTCTCGTGCACCATTCCGTCATAGCGCTCGCGCGGCACGAAGACGATGGCCGAGACGAAGCGGTCGAAGCGGTCGAAACGCAGGAAGACGCGCAGCTTGGGCCGTTCGGTGAGACGCAGCATGTCCAGCGCCGTGACATAAAGCTCTTCGCCGGAAACTTGGAACAGCTCGTCGCGCGGATAGCTGTCGAGGATGTGTGCCAGCGTCTTGGCGTCGTGGCTGCCCGTAGGCAGACCGGCGCGCGCCATCACGGTATCGGTCTTGAGGCGCAACAGCGGGATGTCGAAGGCGCTGCGGCTGTAGGCGCCCGAGGTGAACAGTCCGACGAAGCGCCGTTCGCCTTTGAAGCTGCCGTCGGAAGCGAAACTCTTGACGCCGATGTAGTCCATGTTGACCCGGCGGTGCACCAGGCTCTTCTCGTTCGACTTGGTGATGACGAGGGGCGAGGGCTGAAAGTAGAAGTCGCGCACCGGCGGCGACAGGAGGGTGTCTTCGTGCTCGCGCCGCACCACGCGGGCGAAGCGGTCGGCCAAAACGCCGAGCCCGGATTCCTCCACCGGATCGAGCGTGCCGTTCTCGAGCGAATAGGCGTAATCGCGGCAGCCCAGGAAGGTGAAATGGTTGTCGCCCAGCCATTGCAGGAAGGCGATGGCTTCGCCCACTTCTTGCGCCGCTGCCCGCGACGGCGCCGCTTTCAGCCCGGCGATCGCCTCTTTGAGGCTGGCCTGCATCGCCTGCCAGTCGCGCACCGAGACGCGCACCTGCGCGAACACGGCTTCGGCGCCACCGAGCAAGGCAGTGCGCCGTTCCTCGCCCACCACGGGGTCCATTGCCAGCACGATGACGCTGGTGGGCTGTCCTGCGATCTTGAGCACGGGATGGAACACGGCGCCGGGTACCGCGCCCTGGCCGGGTGCCGCGCCCTGCGCCGAGACTTCTCCCATCAGGGAATCGAACAGGAAAGGGGCATCGTCGTTGACCGCGAGGAGCAGCGTTTCCTTCTTCTTGTAAGCGGGGGCGACCGGATGGATCAGTTCCACCAGCGAGGCGCCTTGTTTGCGCGCGGCGGCACGGACGAAGACGAGCCGTGCCAGCGCCAGCAGCTCTTCGGGCGTGTAGCGGACGATGTCTTCGGCCGAGGCGTTGCGGGTCAGCGCCGTGAAGAATTCCGTCAGCGCGGGGTCGCCGCGTATCTCTTCGGCACAGCGCGCCAGGATTTCCTGCGCTTTGGCGTGGACGCGATCGGTATGGGAGATGGCCATGGGAACCTGTCGGGGAGGGCGAGTCCCCGAGAGTGTAGGCTTGGGAAATACCCGAAAAAACCCCGGGCGGCTCTACGGCAGCGAAAGCATGGCTGGCTTGCCGTCTTCGCCGGTAAGGTGCCGGTAGAGCATCGCGCCCCCGGCAATGGCGGCGGCAATCAGGATGACCGCGCCCGAAACCAGCAGCCCGCCGGCGAAGGGCTTCAACAGGGCGGCAATTGCTGTAAGCACCGCCACGGGTGCCAGAAACAGCACCAGGGCTTCGCGGTCCCGCAGCAAATACGCCACGATCAAAGCGGGAACGGTGGCGAACACCACGGCGCCCGTGGCGCTGGCGGCGGCGGGTAGCGCCAGGAAAGCGCCTGCACCCCAGGCGAAACCGGCGAAGAGGAGGATGGCGCTCAGGTCCTTGGCGAATTCCTTGAGGGCGGCACGCTCGAAGGGGCGGCGCATGGCGCGGCGATAGGCGATCACCATGGCGGCGGCGACCAGGGTCACCAGAGCGCACCAGACGAGTTCGGCTCCCGGACCGGTCTCGAAACTGAGGCCGACGGTGAGATAACTGAGCACGGGCAGGATGATCCCGGCAGAGAGGCTGCGTCCCAAGAGGTTGGCGAGACGGGCCGTCTCCTCCGCTTCCGCGTGCAGCAGCTTGAGCTTGGCGATGGCGTTGCCGCGATCCTGGCTGATGCCGGGGCGCGCTTGCGGCTGCTGGAACAATTGCGTGATTGCGACCATCTGGCCCTCTATCCCCCAAGCGGCTCCGAACCTAGCCTGAGTTGCGATTATTAAGAATGTCTTAATAACCGGGTACTAGCTGATTCGATTGGAAAAATGACCCCTCAAATCCCACATTCCGCTCCCCGCGCCGTGGTCTTCGATCTCGAATTCACGGCCTGGGAGACCTCCATGGCAACGCATTGGCTCAAGCCGGGCGAGTTCAAGGAGGTCGTCCAGATCGGCGCCGTGAAGGTGAACGGCCGCTTCGAGGTGCTGGAAACCTTCGACATGCTGGTGTGCCCGCGGCTCAATCCGGTGCTGTCGGCATACCTCGAGAAACTCACCGGCATCACAAACGCGGAGGTAAAGGCGCGGGCGGTCGATTTCGCGACGGCCTATCGCGCCTTTGTGCGTTTCGCCGCGGCTTTGCCGGTCCTGGCGTTCGGGCCGGACGATCTGGTTTTTACCGACAATCTGAGGCTCTATGGGATGAAGGAGGAACCCGCTTTGCCGCCCTTCCTTGATCTCAGGGGCTGGTTCCAGTCGAACGGCCTGGATATCCGCGGGATGCATTCCTGCGACGTTGGACCGGCCGCCGGCGTACCGTTCGAAGGCCAGACTCATAACGGGCTCTGCGATGCGCTGTCGCTGGCGGCCGGCGTGTGTGCCTTGATGGCGCGCGGCGCGCCCGCACCGGTGATCGCATGAACGAAGCCGAGCGCATCATCGCTTGCCTGGGCCTCAAGCCGCATCCCGAGGGCGGCCATTACCGGGAGATTTTCCGCGACGTCCCCGGTTCGGGCGGGCGCGCCCGTTCGACGGCGATCTATTACCTGCTCAAGGCCGGGGAGTTGTCGCGGCCCCATCGTATCGACGCGGCCGAGATCTGGCATTTCTACCGCGGTACGCCGCTGGAACTCTCGGTGGCGGAAGAGGGCGGCACGCCGCAATACCATGTGCTCGGTCCTTTCGTGGAATACGGCGAGCGGCCGCTGGTGGTGGTTCCGGCCCGCGCCTGGCAGGGAGCCCGCCCGCTGGGCGATTACACGCTGGCCGGCTGTACGGTGGCGCCGGGCTTCGATTTCTCGGCCTTCGAGATGGCCCCCTCCGGTTTCCGTTTCGAAGAATAGTCCCGGCGCTTGAGGGCAATTAATTCGTCGGTATCCCGAACACCTTGCCCAGGGCCGTGGCGATGGCGCGCGAAGAGGCGCGGCCGAAAAAGCCGGTACGCGGATTGAAGGTCACGATCAGCACGCGGTCGGTGATCTTGATGGTGGGCTTTTCGCTGACCTGCAAGCGCACGGCGGTGACGCGCTGGCCGAAGATGTTGCGTGCCGCCTGGTTGGCGGTGAAACGGTCGATGCCGCGGGCGGCGTTCTCCATGGCGTCGAAGGCGAGCGCCCGGACCCCGTTGTCCGAGACGGCGTTCTGGTCGGCGAAGAAAGCGATCTTCAGTCCACGGACGTAAGACAGGTGTGACGTCTCGTCGTCGGCGGCGCTCTGCATCTGCTGCATGGAGATGGGCGCCAGCACGGGCGGCGAGGAATCGCCGATGCGCGAGGTCGGCAGTCCTTCGGGGTGGTCGTCGGTGTAGATGGTCATGCCGCCCCAGCCGGCGATCTGGATGGCGATGGCGCCCGAATCGTAGAGCAGCACGCGCCCGCCCATCGAACCGTAATTGGCGTA
>Ga0187810_10000074_pt1 | contig 46356 bp, 48 predicted proteins | sample NC_wetland_sal_i_9_FD_132963 | JGI IMG/M metagenome (GOLD analysis project Ga0187810, IMG submission 132963) | Wetland sediment microbial communities from Neuse River Estuary, North Carolina, USA - ASW_5 | ecosystem: Environmental > Aquatic > Freshwater > Wetlands > Sediment | place: USA: North...
CACGCCGACGGAGACATCTGGCATTCCAGCGCGGCGGTGGCGGCTTCTTCGACCAGCGGGCGAAGGGCAAAATTCTCGCGATGCGGCAAAGCCTCTTCGGCACGGCCGTATTTCAAAGTCGTTGTGGCGAGCGCAATGGCGCGGTCGATGGCCGTCATCAGTCGCGGCACGAGGCGCTTGACGGCCGGGTCCTCGCTGGCCGCCAGCCGGTCCGAGGCCAGCTGCGCATTGGCAAGGATGTTGCGCAAGTCGTGCTGGATGCGCGCGACGGCCGCGCCCAAAGCGGCCAGCCTCGCCTTCTGCCGCAGGAAGTCGTGGAGGTCGCGCTGCATGGCGGCAAGCTCCTGTTCGGCAACCCCGATCTCGTCGCTGCGCCCCGAAGCCACCATGATGCGGCCGGCATCCTCCGGATTTTCATGGAACAAACCCATCGCGCGGGTGATGCGCTGCATCGGCCGAACCACGAAATAGAACAGTGTGAGGTAGACCAAGCAGCCCGTGAGCCCGGAAATGAACGCGGCGGCTTCGACCACGCGCCGCGCATAAACCAGCAACGCCGTGCGGATGGGTGCCTCGCCCAGGATGATCGAGATCGACCGGGCGTCGCCGATACGGGTCGGTGCGATCACATGCAGCGTGCGCGCTCCGCCACCCGCGAGGCATTCGATGCCGTTGCCGATGTCGTTCAGCAGGGTATCGCCGTTGAGGTCGATGGTGCGGTCGATGCGCGAATGCATCATGCCGATCTGAAAGAAGTCGCGCTGGTAGCGTCGCTTCAGCAGCACTGCGTCCGCGTTGGCATGGTTGAGCAGATCTTGCCGCAGGTCGTCGGGCAGGTCCTGGCCGCCCGGCGTAATGAACGGCATGATCGTGAGTTCGGCCGACAGGATGTGATCGTCGAGCAACTCGCGTTCATAGAGCCCGATGGCCGGCAGGAAGATCAGCCCTCCGCTTGCCAGCACGTAGAGTATGGTCAGAAGCAGGAGCCGCCCCGACAGGCTGTGAGCCACGAGGCCCCCTACCCCTTGGAGCGCTCTAATCCGGAATCGCATCGGGCGGCATAAAGCCCTATCCGGCCGGCGAAAAAAAGGCTGGAACCGCCCCGCCGCACCTCGCATTGACAGTTTCGAGGCAAGTGCCTAGAAACCCCGCCTCTTTCGCCGACCGGAGACAGACCATGAAGCGGCCCTATCAGCCCAGTAGAATTGTGCGCAAACGGCGCCACGGGTTCCGCTCCCGGATGTCCACCAAAGCGGGCCGGCAAGTGCTGTCGCGCCGGCGCGCCCACGGCCGCAAGAAGCTCTCTGCCTGAACGGCAGCCCTGCTGCGGGCCATGGGAAGACTGCTGGCCGACCACCTGAAAGTTAGAGCCGATTTTCTCCGCGCCCAGCGAGGCGTTCGCAAAAGTGCGGCCGGATTGACCCTTGAGGTCTGCGCCACGCCCGAACCGGCGGCCAAGCCGGGCCGCTTTCGCGTGGGGTTCACCGCCAGCCGGAAGGTCGGGGGCGCGGTCGAGCGCAACCGGGCCAAACGGCGCTTGAGGGAAGCCGCGAGGGCGGTACTGCCGCTTTCGGGCCGCGAATGTACTGATTATGTTCTCATCGCCCGGCCGGCCACCCTTGACCGGCCGTTCGCGGCGCTCTTGAAGGACCTTGCCTCCGCACTGGCCGCGGCCCATGTGAAGCTGGGAACCGGAGAAAATCGTGACCACTCCCGGTGAAAGACTGCGGCAGATTGCCGGATTCGTGCTGATCGCGCCGATCCGTTTCTATCGCTATTTCATCTCGCCAATGTTGCCGCCCACCTGCCGTTTCGTGCCGACATGCTCGCAATACGCCATCGAAGCCATCTCTGTGCACGGGCCGTTCAAAGGTTCGTTGCTGACCATCCGGCGGCTGCTGCGCTGCCATCCCATTACCTGGCTCGGCGGATCGCAGGGCTACGACCCCGTGCCACCGCGATAGGAACTCCATGAACGACAACCGCAATCTGTTCGCCGCCATCGTGCTCTCGGCACTCGTGCTGCTGGGCTGGCAATTCTTCGTCGCCAAGCCGCAGATGGACCTGAAGCAGAAGCAGCAGATCGCCGCGCAGCACAAAAAGGTGGAAGCACCCGCAGAGGTTGTTGCGCCGCCAACGGCCACGCCGTCCGCTCCGATCCAGCTGTCACGCTCGCAAGCCTTGAAACTGGGCGGGGCGAGGATTGCGATCCGCACCGGCCTGATCGAGGGCTCGATCCTCCTCAAGGGTGCGCGCTTCGACGACCTGAAGCTCACGAACTACCGCGAGACAGTCGATCCCAAGAGCCCGAACATCGACCTTCTTGCGCCTTCAGGCTCCGCCTATCCGTACTTTGCGCAGTTCGGCTGGACCTCCGCCAATCCGAGACTCGCGCTGCCCGGCGACGGCACGCCGTGGAAATTGAAAAGCGGCGACGTGCTTTCGCCGGGGCACCCAGTCACGCTCACCTGGGACAATGGCCAGGGCCTCACCTTCACGCGCACGATAACGGTCGACGACCGCTACATGTTCACCGTCACCGACACGGTGGCCAACCACGCGGGCGCCAAGACGGTGCTTTATCCTTACGCGCTGGTCGTGCGCGACGGCGTGCCGGCCCATCAGACCTTCGCGCTGCTGCACGAAGGATTCATCGGCGCTTCGAACGGTAAGCTCCAGGACGCCTCCTACGACGATTTCAAGAAAGACGACGCCAAGCCCAAAGACTTCGGCGCCACGGGCGGCTGGCTGGGGATCACCGACAAATATTGGATGGCGGCGGTCATTCCCCCGCAAAGCGAGCAGTTCAACGGCACTTTCCGCGCCGTCCCTTACGGTCCCACGAAATCCTATCAGGCCAATTACAGCCTGGGTCCTCGCGATATCGCGCCCGGCCGAAGCGTAACCGTCACACAGCATCTTTTCGCCGGCGCGAAGGTGGTCAATATCCTGCGGAATTACGAAACGAACCTGGGCATCGACCGGTTCGATTATGCGGTGGACTGGGGCTGGTTCATCGTCCTCACCAAGCCGCTGTTCTGGGTGCTCGACAAGATTTCGCATTACGTGGGCAATTTTGGACTTGCGATCATCCTGGCCACTATCCTGCTGCGCATCCTGCTCTACCCCCTGGCCAACACGTCCTTCAAATCCATGGGCAAGATGAAAAAAGTCCAGCCCGAAATGGAGAAGATCAAGAAGCGCTTCGCTGACGATCAGCAACGCCAGCAACAGGAGATGATGGAACTCTATAAGCGGGAGAAGGTGAACCCGCTGACGGGCTGCCTGCCGATGCTGGTGCAGTTCCCGATCCTGTTCGCGTTCTACAAGGTGCAGATCGTCACCATCGAAATGTACCACGCCCCGTTCTGGGGCTGGATCACGGACCTTTCGGCGCCCGACCCGACGTCCTACCTCAATCTGTTCGGCCTTTTGCCGTTCACCGTGCCGCAGACCCTGCCAGGAATCCTCGCGCCCACCGCATTCCTTCTGCATGTCGGCGCCTGGCCGATCATAATGGGCATCACGCAATGGGTTCAGTTCAAGATGAACCCGGCGCCGACCGATCCCGTGCAGGCCAAGATGTTTGGCCTGATGCCGCTCATCTTTACCTTCATGTTTGCGGCGTTCCCATCCGGCCTCGTCGTCTACTACACCTGGAACAACATTCTCTCGATGGCGCAACAAGGATATATGATGAAGCGCGAGGGCGTGCCGATCCACCTGTTCGAGAACCTGAAGCCGCCGGCATTCATCCGCCGCCTGCTCAGCCGCTCCGACGTTCAGGCGAGCGAGTGACCACGGACGATACCGACGAACTTGAGGCGGCGCGCAAGCTGTTCGCCGGCGAATGCCGCTTCATCTGGGGCTCGCAGAGCATCGAGAACCTACCGCCTCAGGCGCTGCCCGAGACGGCTTTCGCAGGGCGGTCGAATGTCGGCAAGTCGAGCCTGATCAACGCACTCACCGGGCGAAAAGCGCTGGCGCGCGTGTCGCAAACGCCGGGACGCACGCGCGAGATCAATTTCTTCGAGCTTGGCGCCCGGCTGATGCTGGTCGATCTGCCCGGCTACGGTTATGCCAAGGCGTCCAAGCAGCTTGCGGCGGAGTGGCAGAGCTTGATTTTCGCCTATCTGCGCGGGCGGGCGCATCTCAAACGCGTCATCCTTCTGATCGACGCCCGCCGCGGCGTGATGCCCGTCGACCGCGAGGTAATGACGCTTCTCGACAAGTCGGCCGTGTCCTACTGCGTGACCTTGACGAAGATCGACGCGTTGACGCCGCCGGATCTGGCGGATTGCATCGCGCGGGTCGAAACCGAGGCGCGCGGTCACACCGCAGCTTATCCTGACGTTTTCGCCACCTCCGCGCACAACGCCGCAGGTCTGGAGCGGCTCAAATCCCACTTGGCGGCGTTGGCGGGCGCCTGATTTACGGGTTATAAGGCGCGCAGCGTCGCGGGTTCGAAGCTCGCCATGTCACCAATATCGTCCGCTCGGCGAGCTTCGAAGCAAAAACGACGCTGGGATTCGATTGGTTGCTAGTGTCCTTTCGATTCCGAAATTTGCCGGAGACGCGAAAGATGGCCCTCACGGACGACATCGGTCAGGACAGAAACCTGCGTTCCATGGCGCGCTGGCGAACGACGGCTCGCGTGCTGGTCGAGGCGCTGCCCTACATCCTGCAATATGACGGCAAGGTTGTCGTCGTAAAGTTTGGCGGCAATGCCATGGCCGGGGGCGTCGTCGCGGAGGACTTCGCGCAAGATATCGTCCTGATGAAGCAGACGGGCATGGAGCCCGTCGTGGTTCACGGCGGCGGGCCGCAGATCGGCGCCATGCTGAAGAAGCTCGCGATCCCTTCCACATTCGTGGATGGTCTGCGCGTCACAGACCAAGCCGCCATGGATGTGGTCGAAATGGTGCTGACCGGTAAGATCAACAAACAGATCGTCACCGGCATCAACGCCGCGGGCGGCCACGCGGTAGGGCTTTCCGGAAAGGACTCCAACCTCGTGGTGGCGCGCAAGTTGGAGCGCATGAGGGTCGATCCGCAGACCCTGGAATCCAAGCCGATCGATCTCGGTTTCGTCGGCGAGCCCGAGCGAATCAATCCGGAGGTGCTGCACACCTTCCTGAAATCGGATCTGATTCCGGTGATCGCGCCGGTGGGTGCGGGCAAGCACGGCGAGACCTTCAACATCAACGCCGACACGGTAGCCGGTTCGGTCGCGGCCGCGATGCAGGCCGAGCGCCTGGTCCTGCTCACCGACGTGGAAGGCGTGCTCGACCACGAAGGCAAGCTGATCCCCAAACTGACGCTGGGCGAGGCCCGTACCTTGATCGCCAACGGCACGATCTCCGGCGGCATGATCCCGAAGATCGAAACGGCGATCGAGGCGGTGGAGAGCGGCGTCAATGCCGCCGTCATCCTGGACGGGCGCATTCCCCACGTGCTGTTGCTGGAGCTGTTCACCCAGCATGGCGCGGGAACGCTGATCACTGCGGAATGATGCGGTGCGTTCCAGCAATTGGAACGGCATTCCTTCTGGCTTTCGTACTGTCTCCGGCCCAGGCGTCGTTGCGCCTGTGCAACCGCACGAGCTACGTGATTTACGCCGCGACGGCCACGGTCACGGCGAGCGGCACGGACGCGAAGGGATGGACGCGCATCGTACCCGGCAGCTGCACCAATGCCATCGAAGGCGACCTGATCGCACAAAGCTACAGCGTGTTCGCCCGCAGTTCCCGCGCCCATTCGGGCGTCACGCGCAACTGGAGCGGACCGGCGACGCTTTGCGTTAAGGACCGTGACTTCCACCTGCACTGGCCCTTTGGGCTGGTGCGCTGCACCGAGACCGGCTCGTACGAACTCGGGTTTGCCCCCGTCGAGACGCATCACATGCGCTCCTGGACAACCACATTCCGCGAGAGCCCCGATTTTCCCTCGATGGCCGCAGCCGAACGCGCGGGGTTGAAACGTCTGCTCGGCGATGCCGGCGTGCGCAATTTGGCGAACGACCACGCGGTCGATGGGGCGCTCGCGCAGTTCCGCAAGCGCACGCGCATGCCGGAAAAGGCGGACACCGCGGCGCTGTTCAGCGCCCTTGAAACCGAGGCGATGAAGTATGCCGTGCCGGTGGGGTACTCGATCTGCAACGACACCGGCAGCCCGCTCTATGCCGCGATCGGGCAGACGACCGGCACCGTCTTCGTTTCCCGCGGTTGGTGGACCGTTGCAGGCGGAACCTGCTCCCAGTTGATCGCCGAGCCTCTCGCCGGCAGCGTCTGGCTGCGCGTCGAACGGTCCCAGGGGGCGGCGGCCGTCGCCGGGCCGATGACATTCTGCGTCACAAATATCGAATTCGAGATTCAGGGGCGCGAGAACTGCGTCCGGCGCGGTCTCATCGAAGCCGGGTTTGCACAAACAAACGTCAAGCGCCTTGCCGGCTACACCGCCCACGTGACCCCAAGCGGACTGAAATAGGCGTCACGCCGTTTTGTTACCTTACATTCACCATCTTGTCCGGGTTTTCTGTGTTTTAACCTTGGTTCAATAGGGCCGTCGAAGAATGGAGTTTGAGCAAAAGTCCCGTTTGGCTGTTGTATGGTGAATCTCCCCAAAAACATGAGCGTCAGACCGGGACCCGATTTCCGGCACATCGACACCTGGATTTTCGATCTGGACAACACCCTGTATCACGCCGACAGCAATCTGTTCGCGCAGATCGAATTGCGCATGACCGATTTCATCGCGCGCCGGTTGGACGTGCATCCGGGCGAAGCGTACGCGCTGCAGCACCTTTATTACCGCAGCTACGGCTCAACACTGAGCGGGCTGGTGCAATGCAACGGTGTCGATCCCGAAGAGTTCCTCGCCTATGTCCACGACATCGATCTTTCGCCGCTGCATCCGGAGCCGGAGCTTCGCCCCGCGATCGACCGCCTGCCGGGACGGCGCTACATCTTCACCAACGGCTGCCGCCACCATGCCCAGCGTGTGCTGGACCAGCTCGAACTTGGCGGATTATGGGACGACATCTGGGACATCCGAACGTTGGGATTCGTGCCAAAACCGCAGCCCGAAGCCTATCAGCGGATCGTAGAGGCCGGCCGTTTCGACCCGCACGCCGCGGCGATGTTCGAGGACATGGCGCACAATTTGATCCCCGCCTTCGCCTTGGGCATGACAACCGTGTTGCTCCGCAACGGCTCGCGCTGGTCGCTCCAGGGGCCCGACGTGGCCCAGACGTCCCACACGCACATCCATCACGAGATTGACGATCTGGGCGAATTCCTTCAGACCATCCAAATCTGAAACCAACCGAAATCAGCTATGTCTGAAGACCTTGCCCGTACGATCGACCACGCCTGGGAAAATCGAGATTCCCTGGACCTTACAACCAAAGGCAAAATCCGCGAGGCCGTTGAAACGGCGCTGGATGGGCTCGATGCGGGAAGCTGGCGCGTTGCCGAAAAGCGCGACGGCCAGTGGCAAGTCAATCAATGGTTGAAGAAGGCCGTCCTTCTTTCCTTCCGCCTCAACGACATGAAGCTGGTGAAAGGCGGCCCGGACCGGGCCACATGGTGGGATAAGGTCGACTCCAAATTTGCGGACTGGGATGAAAACCGCTTCCGGGCGGCCGGCTTCAGGGCCGTTCCGAACGCCGTCGTGCGGCGCAGCGCCTTCATCGCCAAGGGCGTGGTGCTGATGCCAAGCTTCGTCAACATCGGCGCTTATGTGGATGAAGGCACGATGATCGATACCTGGGCCACGGTCGGCTCTTGCGCCCAGATCGGCAAGCACTTCCATATCTCGGGCGGTGCGGGCATCGGCGGCGTGCTCGAACCGATGCAGGCGGCTCCGACCATCGTCGAGGACAATTGCTTCATCGGCGCGCGCGCGGAAGTCGCCGAAGGCGTCATCGTGGGCGAGGGCTCGGTGTTGTCGATGGGCGTGTATCTGGGGCAATCCACCAAGATCGTGGACCGCGCCACCGGCGAAGTGCTGTACGGCCGCGTGCCGCCTTATTCGGTGGTGGTATCCGGTACGATGGGCGGCGGCGAGGGCAAGCCGGCGCTTTATTGCGCCGTGATCGTCAAGCGCGTCGACGAAAGAACGCGCTCCAAGACCTCGATCAACGAACTGCTGCGGGACTAGCGTCCCGATTCCAAAATTCGCCAAGAACTCTATATCGACAAGCGGGCGAACTTCGAAACCGCGATACTAGCGATTTCGTAGCATTTGAATAATACCCTAAAGGCGGAATTCGCACGCCCGGAGCCATGCTTCCGCGAGCGTTAGGGGACTGCCGATCATGCGCCTTTTGTTTGCGCTCGTTTTTTTCACAGCCCTTGCGGCGTCCGCCGCGGCCGAGCCGCAGCCGGTCGCCGCGACGCCCGCGCTATGGGTCGCGCACGGCCCGCAGGGTACGGTTTACATGCTGGGCTCCATCCACGCCCTGCCCAAGAACGTGAACTGGGAAACGCCGCAAATCCTGGAGGCCATCGCGCACGCCGACACCTTCGTATTCGAGGTGCCGATGGACGAGGAGACCAGGGCCCAGGCGGCCGACACCTTCCGCCGCAACGCGCTTCTGCCCGCCAGCATGGCGTTGCCCTCGTTCTTCGACGAAAAGATGAGGGCGCAATACCGCGACGTCATCATGCTGACGCGCGCCAATCCCGCACCGATCGTCTATTTGCGGCCGTGGCTGGCGGCGCTGGTCCTGCAAGGCGTCGCCTCCGGAGGGTCGGGGTTCATTGCCTCCGAGGGCGTCGACAACAAGATCTATGCGCTGGCCAGGAAGAAAAAGCACACGAAGTTTCGCGCTCTGGAAACCGACGAGGTGCAATTCCGCCTTCTGATGGGCAACGGCAAAATGGACGACGAGCTTGCGCTGCTGCGCGCGACATTCGCGGAAATTCTGCAAAAGCACGCGACCAAAGCCGACGCCCTGCTGGCGGCCTGGACCAAGGGGGACGCCAAAGCCCTGGCCGCGCTCGGGCCCGACAGCCAGGGCTGGACCCCGCAGGCCAAGAAGGCCCTGCTGGACGACCGCAATCGCGCCTGGGCGCCGCAGATCGCCGCCATGTTGAACGAGCCGCACACGTTCTTCATCACCGTGGGCGCCGCCCATCTTGTGGGCAAAGGCGGCGTGCCGCAGCTTCTGCGGGCGGCCGGCTACAGGGTGGACGGACCCTAATTTGACCTCGGGAAAGGCCCAGCCTAAACCCGCCGCATGATCGATCCCGTAAGCCTCGCCCAGGCGCTGATCCGCTGCCCCTCGGTGACCCCGAAGGACGAAGGCGCGCTGGGTTTGCTGGAGGACGCCCTCAAGCCGCTGGGCTTTTCCTGCCAGCGCCTTGCCTTCCAGGAGCCGGGGACGGAGCGGGTCGAGAATCTTTATGCCCAGGTGGGAAACGGGGCACCTCTGTTCTGCTTCGCCGGCCATACCGATGTGGTTCCCTCGGGCGAGGCTTCGCTGTGGCGGCACGATCCCTTCGGCGCCGAGATCGAGGGCGGTCTCCTCTACGGGCGCGGCGCCGCCGACATGAAGTCTGCCGTCGCCGCCTTCGTGGCCGCGGCGGCGCGCCATCTCGCGGGGCATGCGGGCAGAGGCTCCATCGCACTTCTGATCACGGGCGACGAAGAGGCCGATGCGGTCAACGGCACCTGCAAGGTACTCGACTGGATCAAGCAAAAGGGCATCAAGCTCGACCACTGCATCGTGGGCGAACCGTCCTCCATTGCCGTCATTGGCGACAATATCAAGATCGGCCGGCGCGGCTCGCTCAACGTGCGCATCGCCGTCGAAGGCGCGCAAGGTCACGTCGCCTACCCGGCCAAAGCGCTCAATCCCATTCCAGCGGTGGCCGAACTGGTGACCAGACTCTCCAATCTCAAGCTTGACGACGGCACGGAGCTTTTCGAGCCGTCGACCCTCGCCTTCACCAGTATCGATGTCGGCAATCCCGCGACCAACGTCATTCCGGCCGCGGCGCGCGCCCAGTTCAACATCCGCTTCAACGACCGTCACACGCCGGAAAGCTTGATGCGCCTCATCGAAAAGATCGCGGCGGACGTCGCGGCGGACACGGCCTGCACGGCGAAGTTGGAGTACAGCCTCAGCGGCGTGGCCTTCGCCACACAACCGGGACCGTTCACGGCCATCGCGTCCCAGGCGATCCAATCGGTCACCGGGCGGGTGCCGGAGTACTCCACGGGCGGCGGCACATCGGATGCCCGCTTCATCAAGGATCACTGTCCGGTCGCGGAACTGGGCGTCGTCAACGCCACCATGCACAAGACCGACGAGTGCGTACCCGTGGCCGACATCCAAACGTTGGCCGACATCTACACCGCGCTGCTCGACGCCTATTTCGCGAACCCGCCCAAATGAACAATGCACCGATCGGCATCTTCGATTCCGGCATGGGCGGGCTGACCGTGATGCGCGCGCTGACGGCGCGGCTGCCCAACGAGCATTTCTTCTACCTGGGCGACACGGCGCGGCTGCCCTATGGCTCCAAGAGCGGCGATACTGTCCGCCGCTATGCCCTGCAGGCGGCCCATGCCCTGACCGAGCGCGCGGTGAAGCTGGTGGTGATCGCCTGCAACACCGCATCCGTTTCACTTCCCGCCCTCAAAGAGGCGCTGGCGCCTTTGCCCGTGATCGGGGTGATCGAGCCGGGCGCCCGCGCGGCACTGAAGGTGGCGCCCGACGGCCCCATCGCCGTTATCGCCACCGAAGGCACGGTGAAGGGCGGCGCGTATGTGCGGGCGATCCACGACATCAGCCACACACCGGTGGCGCAGCAGGCCTGCCCGCTGTTCGTGCCCATGGCCGAGGAAGGCCTGACGGACGGGCCAATCGCGGAGGCGGTGGCGCACCGCTATCTCGACCCCCTGATGGCGCGGCTGCCGACGCCCAAAGCGCTGGTGCTGGGCTGCACGCATTATCTGGCCTTGAAGGCGGTGATCGCACGCGTCGTGGGGCCGGGCGTGATGCTGGTCGACAGCGCGGCGACGACGGCCGAGGAAGTCGCACTGCTCTTGGCCCAACGCGGGCTGGAAAGCGCAAGCAAAGCCGGCGACGACCGCTTCTTCGTGACCGACTCGCCGGACCGCTTTGCGCGCGTGGCGGAGATTTTCCTGGGCAGCAGTATCGATCCGGGTTCTGTGGAACAGATCGATCTTCAATCCTTCGAGACGCCGCTCCGCGGCTCCGCGGTATGAGGGTTTAGTAGTCGACCCTGACCAGAAGCAAGCCATCCGGCAGCGCGACGGGACCGCAGCGGCTGCGGTCGCATGCCTTGAGCGCCTCGCCCATATCGCGCACGCGCCACTTGCCTTCGCCGACCAGTTTCAGGCTGCCGACGATGGAGCGCACCTGATGATGCAGGAACGAACGGGCGGAGGCTTCCACGTCGATTTCGTCGAGGGCGCGGCGGACGGTGAGGCGGTCGAGCGTCTTCACCGGCGACTTCGCCTGGCATTCGGCGGCGCGGAAGGTGGTGAAGTCGTGTTTGCCGATCAGCGCTTGCGCCGCGGCGTGCATGGCCTCGGCATCGAGATCGTGCACCACATGCCAAGCATGGCCGCGTTCCAGCGCGAGGGGGGCGCGCCGGCAGATGACGCGATAGAGATAATGGCGCGCCGTGGCAGAGAAGCGGGCGTGAAAATCCGGCGCGGCGACGGCGACATCCAGCACCGCGATGGGCGCGGGACGGACGAAGTGGTTGAGCGCATCGCGGATCTTGTCGGGCTCGGGCTCTTTGACGAGATCGAAATGCGCGACCTGGCCGAGCGCGTGCACGCCGGCATCGGTGCGCCCGGCGCCGGTGACGGTGACGGTCTCGCCGGTCATCTTGAAAATCGCCTCCTCCAGCGAACCCTGGACGGAGGGGCCGTTGTCCTGGCGCTGCCAGCCGACGAAGGGCGAGCCGTCATATTCGATGGTGAGGCGATAGCGGGGCAATGGGCGGCCTCAGTCCTTTTTCCAGACCGTGACGCGCTCGCTGATCTCGGGCGGACCGCGGCGCACGCGCATCCATTCCGTCTCGATCTGCGGCCAGCGCTCGATCATTCGCGCCGCGAACAGATCGAAGTTGCGATAGGCGCTGGTGACGGTCAGGGCGCTGTTTCCGAACAGGACCACGGAGAACTCGGCGGCGCCGGAGGTCGGCATGCGGCAGACGTCGACCTGCCGGATCTCAGACCAGCTCACGCCGAAGGCGTCGCTTACCGCGATTCCCTGCGGCGTGACCTGGACGGCCGGCTTCAGCGTGACCGTAAAATAACGCCTGACGACGTGGATCACCGCAACGATCACGACGACGTAAAGCAGAAGCCTGATCACGCCGCGTCCCCCAACGTACTGCCCACCGGCAGCGACCAGCCGCGGAGAAGTTCGGAGGCCGTCATCGCCGACTTGCCCGCCCGCTGTACGCGCAGGAGTCGGATCGCGCCATCGCCGCAGGCGACGGTGAGCCGCTCGTCCAGCACTTCGCCCGCTTTGCCGCGACCACCGGCGGGTTCCGCGTAAAGGATCTTCAGGCGTTCGCCGTCCGCTTGCGTCCAGGCGCCGGGCGACGGCGACAATCCGCGGATCAGGCCATCGACCTCGCCTGCCGGCTTGGTCCAGTCGATGCGGGCTTCTTCTTTCAGGACTTTTTTGGCGTAGGTCACGCCGTCTTCGGATTGCGGAGTTTCCGTGGCGGCGCCCCATTCCAGGGCCGTGAGCGCGCGGGTCATCAGCGGCGCGCCGAGCTGGGCCAGTTCGTTCGTCAGTTCGCCCGCGGTACGGCGGCCGATTTCCGTGCGCGCGGTCATAAGGACGGGACCGGTATCGAGCCCCTCCTCCATCCGCATCACCATGGCGCCGCTCTCCGCATCGCTTGCCATGATGGCACGCTGGATCGGCGCGGCACCGCGCCAGCGCGGCAACAGCGAGGCGTGCAGGTTGAAGCAGCCCAGGCGCGGCGCATCGAGCACCGGCTTGGGCAGGATCAGCCCATAGGCGGCCACCACCGCCGCGTCGAGCGCAAGGGCGGCGAAATCGGCCTGGGCTTCGGGATTGCGCAGCGTTATCGGCGCACGAACCGGCAGGCCGTGCGCGGCAGCGAGCCTGGCAACGGGCGAAGGCTCTTCGGCAAGACCGCGGCCCTTGGGACGGGCGGGCTGGGTGTAGACGGCGGCGATGTCGTGGCCTTGCGCGATCAACGCGGCGAGCAGAGGGACGGAGAATTCCGGCGTTCCCATGAAGGCTAGGCGCACGGTTCAGCCCCCCAAAGTGCTGTCATTCCCGGCCGAGCATTGCGGAGCCATGCGAGGGGAAGGAAACCCAGGTGGAAAGACCAAGCCCAATCTGCCCACCTGGATCCCCTTTCCTCACATCGCGCGCGAGGCGCGCGACGCTCGCCGGAGATGACAAAAAAGTTCGTGTCGTGCATCGCTCACGCCGTTTCCTTCTGCCGCTTGGCTTTGGCCAGCTTGCGCAGCGCCATCGAGCGCTTGAGCCGCGAGATATGATCGATGAACAACACACCTTTGAGGTGATCCATCTCGTGCTGAAGGCAATCGGCCAGGAAGCCGTCGGCCTCCACCGTCTGTTCGACGCCATCGCGGTCGAGATATTCGGCGCGGATGCGGGCGGGACGCTCCACATCTTCCCAGATGTCGGGCACCGACAGGCAGCCTTCCTCGAAGGTAGCAAGCTCGTCGGAGGTCCAGGTAAGCTTGGGATTGATGAAAACGCGCGGGTTGTTCTTGCCGTCCTTCTGGTCGAGATCCATGACGATGACGTTGAGCGCCACGCCGATCTGCACGGCGGCCAAGCCGACGCCCTCGGCCGCATACATGGTCTCGAACATGTCGTCGACCAGGCGGTGAATCTCGCCGTCGACTTTTGCCACGTCCTTGCCCACCGCCTTCAGGCGGGGATCGGGGGCGACGAGAATGGTGCGTTTGGCCATGGCTTTCAGATAGGCGTGAGCCGTGCAAGGGTCAAGATTGGGGCCCGGTTTGCGCTAAAGTGCCAGCGGTTACAGGGTGATTCCATGGACGCGCTCCCGCTTTCCCTTGCACTTCTGACGCTGGGTATCGCCATCGTCGCAGCCGCCGCGGCGCTTTTGGTGCTGTTTCGCAGCCGAGGCGGCGACGGACAGGCCATCGGCGCGACGGTGCGCACCGAAGCCGATCGCATCCGCGCCGATGCGGCGGACCACGCCCGCGGCCTGCGCCAGGAACTCGGCGACGCCATCAGGGGCTTCCAGACGGCGATCGAAGCCAAACTCGATTCCACCGACGCGCGGCTTGCCGCCTCGGCCCGCGAGACGCGTGAAGCGCTCACCGGGAGCTTCAAGGAAACCCGCGAGCAGTTGACGGCAACCCTCAACGGTCTCGGCGAGCACCAGAAGGAACGGCTCGATCTGGTAGTGCTGGAACTGAAAGCGCTCATCGACAAGCAGGGGCAGGCGGCGGAAGCGCTGCGCCTCGGCGTGGAGGGCCGGCTCGACCTCCTGCGCACCGAGAATGCCGCCAAGCTCGACGAAATGCGCAAGACGGTCGACGAGAAGCTGCAAACCGAACTGGAGAAGCGGCTGGGCGAATCGTTCAGGACCGTGAGCGAACAGCTCGAGCGCGTGCATGCCGGGCTGGGCGAGATGCAGAGCCTGGCGATCGGCGTGGGCGATTTGAAGAAGGTGCTCACCAACGTGAAGACCCGCGGCACCTGGGGCGAGGTCCAGCTCGGCATGCTATTGGAGCAATTCCTGGCGCCCGACCAGTACGTCGCCAACGCCCAGGTGAAGGCTGGCAGCGCTGAACGCGTCGAATACGCGATCCGTTTTTCGAGCCGGGACTCCGAAGGCGATCTGTTGCTGCCCATCGATGCCAAGTTCCCTTCCGAGGATTACCAGCGGCTGGTGGAAGCCTCGGAACGCTCGGACGTCGAGGCGGTTGCGGCGGCCTCGGCCGCGCTCGAATTGCGCGTGAAAGCCTGCGCCAAAACGATCTGCGAGAAGTACATCAATCCGCCCGTCACCACCGACTACGCCATCCTGTTCCTGCCGACCGAGGGATTGTTCGCGGAGGTGCTGCGCCGGCCCGGTCTGCAGGAGCAGATTCAGCGCGACTGGCGCGTGACGCTGGCAGGTCCCACCACCCTGACCTCGCTGCTGAATGCGTTCCAGATGGGATTCCGTTCGCTCGCCATCCAGAAGCGCTCGAGCGAGGTGTGGCAGATCCTGGGCGCGGTCCGTACCGAATTCGAGAACCACGGCAAAGTGGTGGAGACCTTGAAGAAGCAACTCGATACGGCATCGCGCACGATCGACAAGCTCGGCACGCGCACCAGCGCGATGAACCGCAAGCTGCGGAATGTGGAGGCGCTGCCCGCCGGCAACGCCCAAGCGCTGCTGGAATTGCCGCCAAGGGCTTCGGCCGAAGACGCCGAAGAGATTCCCGACAGCGACGAATGATTGCTTGGCCGTCCGCCCAAACAATCGCCTGCGCGGCGGCGGTGCGGCAAAGCGCGACGCGGTCGGCGTTGGAGCGTGTGCAACGGTGCATCGCATAGAAGTCCACGCGCCTCCGCGCCGAGACCGGCAACCATGTGGTGAATTTCGGCGATCATCGCCTTGAGGTAGACGATGCGGCGCCCCGCTTGACGCTCCACGGCTCATGTCCTTCCCAGACACGAGCCGGACGCCTCGCGCCGGGGCGGAAACGGCGTATATTGTTTGGTAAGCATACAATGTGCGCATGATTCTCAGCGCCTGCGGCAAGACGCTATGCCGCAGTCCATTTGTAGCTTATCCAACAAAAAGCCAAAATCGTTCCAATTCCAGGCACAATTGAACGATACGCCGCGCCCGCCTCGGAAACACCGAGGCCGCGCGATTGCGGCGCCCCCCGCCAATGCCGGCGTTTCCAACACGCGCACGAGGACACGAACGCAAATGGACATGGTTTTCAAGCACTCGGGCGCCGCCGCCAACGACCGCGCGCAGCCCAGTCATCCGCATCCCCTGGATGTCGCCTTGGGCTCCCGTATCCGGCGCCGCCGTATGGAAATGGGCTTTTCGCAGGAAGATCTCGCGCGCAAAATCGGGACCTCGTTTCAGCAGGTCCAGAAATACGAACACGCCGCCAATCGCGTGAGCTTTTCACGGCTGGTCGAAATCGCACAGGCACTGAACTGCACCGTGATGTACATCGTGGGCGATCTCGACAAACCGAAGGTAGTTTCACCCGACAAGCTGGATTCCTGAACGACGCTACAACGACCGTCGCGCCTTGAAAGCGGCGTTAAGCGTGCCTTCGTCGAGGTAGTCGAGTTCGCCGCCCACCGGCACGCCGTGGGCCAGCCGTGTCACCTTCACCCCCGAAGCCGCGAGCGCATCGAGCAGGTAATGGGCTGTAGTCTGGCCCTCCACCGTCGCGTTCATGGCGAGGATCACTTCATCAATGCCTTCGCGCGCGCGCGCGATCAGCGAGGCCACGTTGAGCCGTTCAGGCGTGACCCCATCGAGCGCCGAGAGCGCGCCGCCCAAGACGTGATAGCGGCCCTTGAACACGCCCGCGCGCTCCAGCGCCCACAGATCGGCGACGTCTTCCACCACACAAAGGGTACGCTGCTCGCGGCGCGGATCGCGGCAGATGGAACAGGGGCTGGAGGTATCGAGATTGCCGCAGACCTCGCAGGTCTTGATGGCGGCCGCGGCCTCGTGCATGGCGAGCGCCAAAGGCTCCATCAGCGCTTCGCGCTTTTTCAACAGATCGAGCGCCGCGCGGCGGGCCGAGCGCGGGCCCAGGCCGGGCAGTTTCGCCAGCAACTGGATCAGGCGTTCGATTTCGGGGCCGATGGCGGACATTCAGGCACCGCTCATTCGTCGTCCGTGTCGGGCATGGGGGCCGCGACGTCTTCCGGCGCCACGTCGCGCACCGCAACGATCTCGGCGCCGGGGAAACGATCCATCACCGCGCGCACCAAGGGCTCCTGCAGCACGCGTTCGTGCCGGGCCGCTTTGACGGCCTTCTTGCGCTCGGCAATGGTGGGCGCCCCGCCTTCGCGCGCCACGGTCACCACCCAGCGCGTGCCGGTCCAGTCCTTCAGCTTTTGCGCCAGATCGGCCGCCAGGGTGCGCGGCGCGCGCGCACTGGGACGGAATTCGAGGCGGCCCGGCTCCAGGCTGACCAAGTGGACGTCGTTCTCGATGTTCACCCGCAAAATCTGCGCGCCTTTGGCCAGCGCCAGCGCCGCGAGATCTTCGAGGGTGCGAAGAACGGGGGCGGCTTCCGAAGACAGATGCGGAGAGACTGCCAAACTTCCACCCTCCCCTTGAGGGAGGGTCGAAACTGGCGAAGCCAATTTCGGGGAGGGGTATGGCGTAGAGCCGGGCTGCGAGGGCGCCGCGCTTCGCGCGGACCCCTCCCCCAAAACACTGCGCGTTTTGGACCCTCCCTCAAGGGGAGGGTGAGGGTTGTCCATCAGATCGCGCACCAGTTTGTCCGTAGGAGGAAGATCGGCGGCATAGGCCAGCCGGATTAGCGCCATCTCGCAGGCTTGCACCGGACGGGCGGCATCGCGCACTTCGAACAGACCCTTCAGCAGCATGGTCCAGGCCCGCGTCAGCGAGGGCACGGACAATTTGGCCGCCATCGCGGCGGCGCGCGCCGCCTCGCCCGAGGAGCCATCGAAAAAGCCTTCGGCGCCGGGGGCCACCTTCACGCGGGTGAGGAAATGGACGATCTCCAAGAGGTCCTGCATCACCGCCAAGGGATCGGCGCCGCGGTCGTAGAGTTCGCCCAGCGCGGCGAGCGCTTCGGGCGTCTGCCCGCCCATCACCTTCTCGAACAGGTCGAGGACGCGGCCGCGGTCGGCCAGCCCCAGCATGGCGCGGATGGTTTCGGCCGTGATGGCGTGTTCCTCGCCATGGGCGATAGCCTGATCGAGCAGCGACAGCCCGTCGCGCACCGAGCCCTCTGCGGCCCGGGCCACCAGCGCCAACGCAGCATCCTCGATCGTCACATGCTCCTGGCCGGCGATGGATTTGAGATGCGCGATCAGCTCCGGCGTCTCGATGCGGCGCAGGTCGAAGCGCTGGCAGCGCGACAGGACCGTCACCGGAACCTTGCGGATTTCGGTGGTGGCGAAGACGAACTTCACATGCGGGGGCGGCTCCTCCAGCGTCTTGAGCAGGCCGTTGAACGCCTGTTTCGACAGCATGTGCACTTCGTCGATGATGTAGACCTTGTAGCGGGCCGAGGCGGGGGCATAGCGCACGCCCTCGATGATCTCGCGCACATCGTCGATGCCGGTGCGCGAGGCCGCATCCATTTCCTGGACATCGACGTGGCGGCTCTCGGCGATGGCGATGCAGGGCTCGCACACGCCGCAAGGGTGGATGGTGGGCTCGGTGCGCTTGCCGTCGGGCCCGATGCAGTTGAGCGCGCGGGCGATGATGCGCGCGGTGGTCGTCTTGCCCACGCCGCGCACGCCGGTGAGCATGAAGGCATGGGCGATGCGCCCCGTGGCAAAGGCGTTGGAGAGCGTGCGGACCAGCGCCTCCTGGCCGATCAGCCCGGTGAAATCGGACGGACGGTATTTGCGCGCCAGAACCTTGTAGTCGCCCGCAGCGGGGGCGGCGGGCGTCGGGCCAAGGCCAAGGGAGGGTTCGGTGTCGTCCATGAGCGCCCGGGAATCTTTGCCTTGTCGCGCTTTCGGACGGAAAACCGGTGCCCGCCGAATACGCTGGTGCTATCGGCTCCTGAAAGCGCTCGAAAGTGGGAACCGGCAGTAACCCGGACCGGATTCGTTACGGCTGCTTCCTTCCGGACCTGACCGGGTTGGCGAGCGGTCCGTCCACCACCGGTTCCCAAAATGGATATAGAACGACGGCGGCGGGAATGCGAGTCGGCTAGAGGCGTGAAACTGTTGGCTGATTTTATTTTGCGGTCCGGCGGCAAGCTTGCCGCCGGAATGTGGATCGCCTCTGGACGCCTGAAGAACTTGTGGCGCAGACTTTCCGCTTAACGGGAGGGCCGCTTCATGGGTGGACTTAGTATCTGGCACATTATCGTTCTTATTGTTTTTGTGGTCGTCTTCGTAATCCCGGCGTGGAAAATCCTCAATCGAGCCGGCTTTAGCGGATGGTGGGGGCTGCTCTGGCTAGTGCCTTTTTTGAACATCGTCTTTTTGTGGGTATTCGCGTTTGTCCCGTGGCCAGCTGTGACGACAAAATCAACTTAGGTCACTACGCCAGCGCTAAAAGAAAAGTAGCTTGCTGAATTCGTTACGGCGCTCGGCGGCAATCGCGCTGTCGCACGCTTGCTTTTCGCCTCGCCCTTCCGGACCTGACCGGGTTGGCGAGCGGTCCGTCCACCACCGGTTCCCATTCCTGATATAGAGGCTGGCGCCGGCGAAGGCGAGTCGCCTAGATTGCCCAAGCACAGGAATATGTTAGCAAAGATGCTCCCTTTCACCGGAAATCCTCTGAACCGCTGGTCCGAGAAAAGGCCCGACGCCGCCTGGATCGCCGAGAAACTGCGGCAGGGGCGCGTACTGCCGCTGTGGCGGCTACAGGTGCTGACCTGCGGCGAGCAGATTTTCAGCGTCGCCGACGTGCCGCGCGCAGTGGCCGACAGCCTGGCCGCGCCGGACGCGCCTTGCGTCTTCCTGGGCCTAAGCGGCGAGGAGGCGCTGTTCGCGCGCGACGTTTCGGCGGCGGAGAACGCTCCCGACGTGCTGAAAGACTATGGTGCGTTCCGCGATCTGCGCGCCGCCTCGCCGTTCCTGCGCATCAAGGACCTGGCGATCCTGACCCAGGCCAAGGCTTTGGTCGACTGGCACCAGCGGCACGGCTTCTGCGCCCGCTGCGGCGCGGCGACGGCGATCATGGACGCGGGCTACCGCCGCCATTGCCCGCGCTGCGAGGCCGATCATTTTCCGCGCACCGATCCCGCCGTCATCATGCTGGCGACCTATAGCGACGAATGCCTTTTGGCCCGCAACGTGAAATGGGCGCCGGAGTTTTATTCGACGCTGGCCGGATTCGTGGAGCCGGGCGAGAGCATCGAGGAGGCCGTGCGGCGCGAGAGCATGGAAGAGGCAGGGCTGAAGATCGGCAAGGTGCGCTATTTCGCCAGCCAGCCCTGGCCGTTTCCCGCGTCCCTGATGATCGGCTGCTACGCGGACTGCGAGAGCAAGGCCCTGATGATCGACCTCAACGAGATCGCCGATGCGTTATGGGTGGACAAAAAGACCGCACTCGACTGGATCGAAGGGCGCCTCGAAGGCCGCCGCGGGCCCATGAGCGTCGCCATCGCCTATCATCTGATCAAGACGTGGGCGGAGGGGTGAGATTGTTGTGGATAACGAGATGCCTACGCCACATCGGTATGCGTCTCATTGCATCTCATAGCACCTCATAGCGTTTCTTTGCACCGCCTGACGTGGCGCCGAGCACCCGCAAAGTCCCGCAAAACCGACTAGATTTTTTCGCACCGCACGACCACCCTTCTCTCAGTAGCAAACAACTACTTGACATCGACTCGCGCGCCATTGTGTTCGCTGGGACCGGCGAGATTGCGCCCTGAGATGTGAGGGAGGCGTTCGTGCGCAGAGATGAAGATGATGAGATCGAATTTTGCTTTTTCAACTCTGGCGGTCGCGCGAAGGGTATTCGTTCAGTAGCGATCTTTGCAGTGCTCATTGCGTTGGCGATGGTCGCTACGATTGTGATTGGCCTCCGTGCAACATCAGTTGGCATCTTACTTTACGATTATCTGGATGGCCCGAAGTCGCGGACCATGACTAGTGAAGTTTCACCCCCTTGAGGGAGGGTGGAAGCATAGCGCACGTGTTTGCAGCGTACGCGCCCTTCGAGGACACCGTATTCGCACGGATTTGCGACACGATTGATCCGCCCACTGACGATACCTTTTGTCTTGACTCAATACCAGAATAGTAGGAATAATATCCTTTATGGTCAGGTGAGGGTTTTCGTCATGGAAGAAGACCGCGAGAACGAGACGATCGAAATCAACTTCTACAAGTTGCGCGGTCGGGCGACGGGCGCCGGTTCCATCGGCATCCTTGAAAAACTGATGACGCGCGGAATGCACATCGCCGCATTGCTAACGCTGTGCAGCATCATCGGCTCACTGCTGGTGCTGCTCGCGCGCTGAGCCAGCCCGCTAGGCAGCAACCGCCTACGGCATTTCGTTGCGGTAGGGGTGCGCGGGATAAATCCCCAGCATGATGACGCGGCTGGAGAAGAACGAAAGCTCCTCAAGCGCCAGCCGCACGTTGCGGGAATCGGGGTGGCCTTCGATGTCGGCGTAGAATTCGGTGGCGTTAAACGAGCCGCCGAGCTGGTAGCTTTCCAGCTTAGTCATGTTGACGCCGTTGGTGGCGAAGCCGCCCATCGCCTTGTAGAGCGCCGCCGGAATGTTGCGCACCCCGAACAGGAACGTGGTGATCACCGGCCGGCCGTCATTGGGCGGATCGTCCGGTTCGCTTCCGACGATGAGGAAGCGCGTCATGTTGTTGGACGCATCCTCGATGTCGGGCTTCAGGATCTCGAGGCCGTAGATCTCGCCCGCCAGTTTCGAGGCGATTGCCGCGCAGGACGGGTCGTTGAGCTCGGCAATGTGCCGGGCCGCACCGGCCGTGTCGGACCATTGCTTGTCGGTGACGCCCAGTTGCCTGATGACGTTGCGGCATTGGCCGAGCGCAGGACCTTGCGAATAAACGACCTTCACATCGGTCAGCTTGGCGCCCTTCGGGCCCAGAAGCTGGTGGCGGATGCGCAGGAAGTGCTCGCCCAGGATGAAGAGATTGCTCTCGCCCTCGGGCACCAGCCCTTTGATCGGCCGGCCGAAGTGGCGTACCAGCGTATGTACGTCGGCGATCCGCCCGTAGACGGAGTTTTCCACCGGGATGATGGCGAGGTCGGCTTCGCCGCCCCGCACCGCGTTGAGCGCCGCTTCGAAGGTGGGCCTGGGAAGGGCTTCGGCGTGCGGCACCGCCTCGCGCGCGGCGAGGTTGGCGTAGGCGCCGGGCTCGCCCTGGAAGGCGATGGTCTTGGCGCGGGCAATGGCGGTGTTCTCGCTCACGCGTGCTCCTTGGCCACCGCGGCGCGCACCTTTTCGAGATCGGCGGGCGTATCGACGCTGATCGGCATCTCGTCGAGCGTATCGACGGCAATGCGCATGCCCGCCTCAAGGGCGCGCCACTGCTCCAGCTTTTCGCGCAGCTCAAGCGGCGACGGCTGCAGTCCGATGAACCGCTGCAGCGCCTCGCGCCGATAGGCATAGATGCCGACATGGGCATAGAACGGTCCCGTGCCCCACGGCGCCACGGCGCGGGTGAAGTAATGCGCCCGGCCGCGCGTGCCGCCCACGTCCCACGTGGCGACCACCTTGGTCAGGCTGGGATTGGCGACGTCTTCGCCGTCCTCGATCTCAGCCGCGACCGTGCCGATGTCAGCCCCCGTCGTCACCATGGCGTCGATGGCAGCCCTGATCGCGGCCGGATCGAGCAGCGGCAGGTCGCCCTGGACGTTGATCACGATGTCATGTTCGAAGGCCCGGTCCACGGCGTTCAGCGCGGCCCATACCCGGTCCGACCCCGACGGCAGGTTCGGCGCGGTCATCACCGCGCGCCCGCCCGCAGCCTCTACGGCTTTGGCGATTTCGTGCTCGGCGGCGGCCACGACAACCGGCCCCAGCTTGGCGGCCACAGCCTGGCGCCACACCCGCACGATCATCGGCACCCCGCCGATGTCGGCCAGCGGCTTGCCGGGCAGGCGGGTAGACGACATCCGCGCCGGGATTAGAATGATGGGTTTCATTGGGTATTCCCCTCGTGTAATGCGACGCTTCGCCGCACTGACGCCTCGGGGAGTGCTTGTAATGTCGCACCCCTAAGGTCCCATTGCGGGCCTCTTTTTCATCCTCGTTCGTACCCCGGCGCAAGGCCGCATACGTTCGCAGCCGGGGCTGTCTTGGTCGTTGCGCAATTAAACCGGTTCTGTCCGGATTGCGCTGTGGAAATCGGAGCCAGACCTTATGGATTCCTGGGAGTGGAACAAGATCGCCGGTGCGGTCCTCGGCACGTTGATGTTCGTTCTCGTTGTCAGTTTCATCGCCGACGGGGTATTCGACTCGCCCCAGCCCAAGACGCCCGGCTACGCCGTGGAAGTGCCCGAGGAACAGACCGCCTCGGCCGCCACCGCCGCCCAACCCGCCGCCGAGGCCATGCCCGATTTCGGGGCCGTGCTGCCCAAGGCCGATTTGGCCCACGGCAAAGAAGTCTCCGCCCGCTGCGAGCAGTGCCACGATCTCTCCAAGGGCGGTCCCAACAAGATCGGTCCCAATCTGTGGGGCCTGGTGGGCCGGCCCCGCGCCAGCCATGCCGGCTTCGACTATTCCAGCGCCATGAGCGCCAACCACGATCCGTGGACCTTCGACAAGCTGTTCACCTTCCTCAAGGCGCCGCAGGCTGATGTGGCGGGAACCAAGATGAGCTTCGCCGGCCTGCGTTCGGCCAACGACCGCATCGATCTGCTGGCCTATCTGCGCACGCAATCCGACAGCCCGGCCCCGATCCCGCCGGCGAAATAGCAGCGCCCCTCCGGCTCGCTTCGTTCGCCACCTTCCGCGCGGCCGGGGAAGGAGAGAAAATATCGCGCTTGAATTCATGGGCCATTTCGGCAATTTCCGCCTATGAGCAAACCGAAACTCCTTTCGATCGTGCCGGCCAAATGGGCCGGGCTGTTGGCCTCCCCGCCGGACACGGTGGACATCGTGGTCGAAGGCAGCAGCCAATACCGGCCCGAAGACATCGATTACGTGCTCAGCTTCCGCCCGCCGCCGGGGCTGCTGAAGACCCTGCCGAACCTCAAGGCTGCCTTCTCGCTGGGTGCGGGCGTCGACGGATTCCTCTCCGATCCCGATTATCCCCGGCACGTGCCACTGGTGCGCTTCGTGGACCGCACGCTGTCGGCCGAGATGGCGCAATACGTGCTGATGCACGTCTTGATCCGCCACCGCATGCAGCGCTTCTTCGACGAAGCGCAGCGCCAGAGGCAATGGCGGCAGATGGTGCTGCCGCGCCGCACCGAAGACACGCGCGTGGGCTTCATGGGGCTGGGCGCGGTGGGCGAATTCTGCGCCGTGCATGTGGCGGAGCTGGGATTTCCCGTTTTGAGCTGGACCGCGCACCGCAAAGATATTCCCGGCGTGAAGAGCTTCGCAGGCGACGGCGAGTTGGCGGCGTTCCTGGCGCAGGCGGACTTTCTGATTTGCCTCTTGTCGCTGACGAAGAAGACCGCAGGCATCCTGAACGCCCGCACCTTTGCCGCATTGCCCGAAGGGGCCTTCGTCATCAATGCGGCGCGCGGCGCGCATCTGATCGAGAAGGACCTCATCAAGGCGCTCGATTCGGGCTGGCTGTCGGGCGCGGTGCTGGACGTGTTCGCGGAAGAACCGTTGCCGCCGGCAAGTCCGCTCTGGACGCATCCGAAGGTGACGGTGACCCCGCACATCGCGTCCATTTCGCAGCCGCAGGTCGTGATGCAGTATGTGCTCGACGGCATCGCCGCCTTCGAGCGCGGCGAACGGCCGAAGGATGTCGTCGATGTGGAGACGGCGTATTAAGCCCTCTTCGGCTCGCCGCGGCGCGCCTTCCCCCGCTGAAACGAGGGCAGGAAATTATTTCCCGTACCGAGCCAAAAGCATCTGATAGATCGCGCGCGCCGCGGTGGCTTCGGCGCCGCGCGGACGCCCCGGCTTGGGGCGATCGGTCCAGCCGGCGATGTCGAAATGCACCCAGCTTTTCGCCTCGGTCACGAAGCGGTTGAGAAACAGCGCCGCGGTGATGGCCCCCGCATAGCCGTAATCGGGCATGTTGGTGAGGTCGGCGACGGAACTGCGCAGCGCGGATTCGTAAGGCCGCCACAAAGGCAGGCGCCACAAGGGATCGTGGACCTCGGCGGACGACTGCATCAACTCGGCCGCCAGCTGCTCGTCGTCGGTGAAGAAGGGCGGCAGCTCCATGCCCGTGGCGACGCGGGCCGCGCCAGTCAGCGTGGCGATGTCGATCAACAGATCCGGGCTTTCGCTGTCGGCTTCCGCCAGCGCATCGGCGAGCACCAGGCGGCCTTCCGCATCGGTGTTGCCGATCTCGACCGTGAGACCCTTGCGGCTGGGGAAAACATCGAGCGGGCGATAGGCGGAGCCGGAAACGGAATTTTCCACTGCCGGAATCAAGACCCGCAGGCGCACATCCAGCTTCGCACCCATAATCATCCGGGCCAGGGCAAGGCAGACCGCGGCGCCGCCCATGTCCTTTTTCATCGTGGCCATGCCGCCCGACGATTTGATGTCGTAGCCGCCGGTGTCGAAGCACACGCCCTTGCCCACCAGAGTCAGCGTGGGCGCGCCCGCCCGGCCCCATTTGATGTCGATCAGGCGCGGCGCCCGCGCCGAGCCGCGGCCGACGGCATGGATGAGCGGATAATTCTGCTTGATGAGGGCGTCGCCGACGACTTCAACGACTTTGGCGCCGTGCGGCGCCGCCACATCGCGCGCGGCTGCGGCCAGCTCCTCCGGTCCCATGTCGTTGGCGGGCGTGTTGATGAGATCGCGGGCGACGAACACGGCGTCCGCGATGCGGCTTACCTCGTCGCCATCCAAATCCGCCGGAAGTGCGAGCTTCGGCGCGGGCTTAGGCTTCTTACGATAGCGGGAAAAGCGATAGGTGCCGAGCGCCCAGCCCAGTACGGCGAGCGACGGCGAAAAATCCTGCGGCAGCACGGCGTAGCGATAGGTGCCCGCCGGAAGACGCTCGGCAAACGAGGCAAGGGCCAGAGGGTCGTCGCCCTTGCCGAGCCCGAGGATGGCGCAGGCGATCTCGCCCGAAGCGGCCGGCACGATCACAAACTCGCCGTCATGCGCCGAAAAACCGGACCCCTTGAGGAAAGCTGCCTCGCGCTTGGGCCGCTTGTCGAGGAAGGCCCTCAGTTTTGCTTCGGCGACGGCATAAAGCGGCACTGCGTTCTTAGCGCTTCTTGCAAGGCTGGAATGCATGGGCGAACCTTTGTGTTCGAGAGGCAAGCGGCTAGAAACGCGGCAATTACACCCGGAACCGGAGAAACGCCATGGCTTACACGCTGATCCTGGGCAACAAGAATCTCTCGAGCTGGAGTCTGCGCCCCTATCTCGCGCTGCGCGCCACGGGCGCCAAATTCGACGAGGTGATCGTGCGTCTCGACCAGCCCGAAACGCGCGCGAAAATCCGCAACCACTCGCCGGCCGGCAAGCTGCCGATCCTCAAGATCGTCGAGGGCGGGCGCAGCGTGACGGTGTGGGACAGCCTTGCCATCTGCGAGACGCTGGCCGAGCGCCACCCCGACGCCAAGCTGTGGCCCGACGACCCGGCCACGCGCGCCACGGCCCGTTCCTTCGCCGCGGAAATGCACTCCGGCTTTCCCGATGTGCGCGACCAGCTCACCATGAATTTCTCGCGCCAGCTTGCCGCGCCGGTGTTGCGCGAGGCCACGCGGGCGCAAGTGACGCGCATTGTGGAAGCCTGGAGCGGCGCGCTGGCGAATTACGGCAAGGACGGCGGCTTCCTGTTCGGGGGTTTTTCGATCGCCGACTGCATGTATGCGCCGGTGGTGTCGCGCTTCATCACCTACGGCGTCGCGGTGCCGCACGTGATCGATGCCTATTGCGAGCGGATGATGGCGCTTCCGGCGATGCAGGATTGGGCCGCCGCGGCAAGACTCGAAACCGAGGCGGGCTGGAAGTAGCTAACGCCGCTGGGGCGCCGCCAGCATACCGGATTCGCGATAGAAGCGTACCGCGCCGGGATGCAGCGGAACCACGTCGAGGTTCGCGGTCTCGCCCAGCCGGATATCCGGCGCCGGGCGCTCGCCCTGCGCCAACAGTTCGCGATTGGCCGGATTGAAGAGGGCACGCACGATTCCGTAGACCGTGGCGGACGGTGCGCCGTCGTTGGCGATCCACAGCGTGCGGGCGCCGACCGTATCGAGCGGCCCCGTGCCGCGGTAGAGGCCCGCGGCGATCGTCTCCGCCGAGAGCCCGGGCACGCGCGTAAGCAGGCGCGTACGCAGCTTGCCGCCGATCGCCACCAGTTTCGCCTCGCCGCCCGCCACCAGACCCGCAATCGCAGGCGCCGGCGCCCCGCCCAGAAAGAAAAACGCATCGATGCGCCCCTGACGCAGCGCAGCCACGCTCGCGTCGGCGCCTTGGTGGCGAATCACGCCCGCACGGACGCCGCTCGCCGACAAGATCGCGGTGGCGATCACGTCGCCGCCCGAGCCTTCATTGCCCACGGCGATGCGCTTGCCGCGCAGATCCGCCACGCTCGCGATGCCCGGACGGGCGACGAGCTGGACGGTTTCGCCAAACAGGTCTGCCATCACCCGGATGTGGGTCTGCCGGCCCGCTTGGCGGAACGGCCCGCGCCCCGAAACCGCATCGGCAACCACCGGCGTCTGCGCCAGCCCGGACGCGGCGGAGCCTGCGTCGACCGCCAGCACGTTGGCCACGGCGCCGTCGCTGGTGCGGGCCGACACGATGATCCCCGGTGGCGCGCACACGCCCGTCCGCTCGCAGCGCGCCAGGCCCGGCGGATGACTGATGGCGCGCGCGATCAACTCGCCGACGGGAAAATAATTGCCCCCCGCCGAGCCCGTCAGGATGTCGAAGGACTGGCGCGACGGCTCCGCCGCACCGGACGGCCCGGGCCACAGCGCAAGCCCGCTCGCGAGCGCAATGCCCGCAGCCGCAAGGCCAGTCTTGGCGAGGCGATCCATCAAGCAATCCCGTGCCACAGCTTTGCGTCAGCAATTGGACGCAGATACCGATTGTTAATCGGCTTTTACCCCGCCAACCGTTTGCTTTGCTACGGATTCCGATTTCAGACAAAGGCGAAACTTAAGCCTTTGTTGACCGCAACCGAGCATGCTTGGCATCGCAGATCAGAAGGCGTTCGTCCATGTCGCGCTTGACGGCTTCCACATGCGTTGCCGCAGTGTCGGTGATGCTTTCCGCAGCGGCGATGGCCGCCACGGCCACCCCGGACCAGCCCCCGGCCGGCGCCACCATGATGCAGAGCCTCGACGCCGGCATCCGCGACGCCCAGGCTAAACGGAGCCAGCACGATTATGCCGGAGCGATCCGCATCCTCAGCCAGTTGATGCTGGTGGCGCCCGACGATTCCCGCGTGGTCGGAGAATACGGCAAAGTGCTGGTCCAGCAGGGCCGCGCCCGCGAAGCCATCGATTTCCTCAACCGCGGCACGCAGCTCCAGCCCGGCGACTGGACGCTCTATTCCGCGCTCGGCATCGCCTACGACCAGGTTGGCGACTTCGCCAACGCCCGCAGCGCCTACGATCGCGCCCTGGTGATCAATCCGGGCGAAGCGGTGGTGCTCAACAATTTCGCCATGTCGCGCATGCTGGCCGGCGACCTCGCCCAGGCCAAACGGCTGATCGCACAAGCGGCGGCCATCTCCAAGGACGAGCGCGTCGTCCGGAACATCAAGCTGATCGACGCCCTGCCGGCCTCCGCCGTGGCAAGCGCAACCCCGCCGCACCCTGCGCCGGTCAAACCCGCCGCGCCGACCAACCTGACGCAGCACGCCCCGCGCGCACTGGCGACGGCCGACCCGTCGGCGGTGATGATGCAGGCGATCCCGGTCGATCCCAAGGCCGGCAAAGTCGTCAAGTCCGGCCCCGCTGCCGGCAAGAAGCCGACCGCGGTTGCCAAGACGGCGCGCGTCGCCAAACCGGCCGCGACCACGGCCACGAACGGCGGCATCCCGGCGCTCAGGCTGGCCAACGACCGTCCGTAACCGCGCCCGGTTCTCTCTTCTGTCACGGCACGGCCGATAGCGGCAGCGTCGCCGGCGCACGCCGTCCACCGGCCATAACAATGTGGTGCGGGAGAACAGAAACGGCCTGCGCGATGGGCTCGCGCGCGATCAGAACATCCTCATGACGCGCATGATGGCCGGGCCCAAGATGACCACGAACAGGCACGGCAGGAAGAACAGGATCATCGGCACGGTGAGCTTGGCCGGAAGCGAAGCCGCCTTCCTCTCCGCTTCGCTCATGCGCATCTCGCGGTTTTCCTGGGCGCAGATGCGCAGCGCCTGACCGAGCGGGGTACCGTACCGCTCCGCTTGATTGAGCGCCGTCGCCACCGCCTTGACGCCCTGGTGGCCGCAGCGCTTGGCGAGATTCTCGAAGGCCTGTTTGCGGTCGGGCAGATAGGAAAGCTCGGCGGTGGTCAGCGCGAATTCCTCGGCCAGTTCGGTGGACGACTGCCCGATTTCGGCCGCCACTTTGGAAAAGCCCGCTTCCACGCTCATGCCCGATTCCACGCAGATCAAGAGAAGGTCGAGCGCATCCGGAAAGGCCTGCATGATCGACTGCTGGCGATGGGCGATCTGGTTGGAGATATAGACGTCCGGCATATAGAACCCGGCGAGCGCGGCGCCCACCGCGACCCCCACTTTCATCATGGTGGGCCAGGAAAAATCCGTGACCACGAAGAGGTAGAACAGCGCCGCCCCGAACACCACGAACGGCATCACGAAGCGGAAGAAGTTGAACACGATCGTCGGCGTGGGTCCGCGCAGACCGGCCTGCTGCAGCTTCTCCTGCGTACCTTCGGTGGCTACCAGCTTGGAGAGGTTGAAGCGCTCGACGATCTGCTTGATCAACTTGGTCGATCCCACCGCCTCGGTACGCAGGCCCGTGCCCTTGCGCCCGCTCAACGCCTCCTTATGGCGCGCCCGCAGCTCTTCGCGCCGTTCCGCCACCGCCTTGAGGCGCTTGTTGAGCGTGTCGCGCTCGAGCAGCGGCATGCCCAGCGTGACGATGGTCGCAAAGGCGATGATCGCCGCCGCGCTCGTCGCGATGAACGCCGGATCGAACAGAAGGTCCATGATGTCGCTGGTCGAGATCATCCGGGCCTCAGTGTTTGAAGTTGATCATTTTGCGCATGACCGCAATGCCGAGGCTCATCCACACGACGCAACCCAACAGCAGCAGGTTACCCGTCCGCGTGGTGAACAGGGTGGTGATGTAGCCCGGCGTCGTCAGATAGACGATCATCGCCACGCCCGGCGGCAGCGAGCCGATGATCCCGGCCGAGGCCTTGGCCTCCGACGACATCGCCTTGATCTTGCCCATCAGGCGCTTGCGGTCGCGCAGCACGGCGGCCAGGTTGCCCAGGGCTTCCGACAGATTGCCGCCGGTCTTCTGCTGGATGGTCATGACGATGCCGAAAAAGCTGACCTCGGTGGTCGGCATGTTCTCGAACATTTTCTTGAGGCTCTGCTCGAGCGTCACGCCCATCTTCATGCCTTCGACGAGTTTCCTGAACTCGCCGCCGACCGGATCGCGGAACTCGCTCGCCACGATGCGCAGGGCGTCGCTGGTGGGCAGGCCCGATTTGACGCTGCGCACGATGACGTCGATGGCGTTGGCGAAGTCGTCGGTGAATCTCTTTTCACGGCGCCGCTTCAGGAACGAGAGCACCCAACGCGGCAGGCCGAAGCCGGCGCCGAAGGTGGCCCCGACGATCACGATGAGGCCCTGCTTCTCGACGAAGCAGAAAAGGCCCACCAGCACGGCCAGGACCGCCGACACGATGTAGAAGGTTTTTTCTCCGACTTTGGGCAGCCCTGCCTGGTCGAGACGGCGGCGCATCGTCATGGTCGTCTTGGTCTCGGCCTGTTTCTTTTCGAACTCCTTAAGCGCCGTCGTCATGTTACGCTTGCGCTGGGCATTGGGGTCGTTTTTGGCCGAGTGGGCCGCCGGCGTGCCGAGCGCGGCCATGCGCTTGTGCGACGGCCCGTCGTTGCCGCCGGCAAAGGCGAGCACGGCACCCCCACCGAGCAGAACCACCAGCACCGTGGCCAGCACCATTGCCATGGCTAGACCTGCAACTGGTCGAGGGCTTCCGCCAACTCGCGTTCCAGCCCGAAATAGCGCGCGCGCTCCCAGAACACCGGCCGCACGATGCCGGTGCCGACGTGGCGGCCCTTGATGCGGCCGGTATCGTCCTCGCCGTCCATTTCGTACTTCAAGAGGTCCTGGGTGATGACGACATCGCCTTCGCTGCCGACCACTTCGGTGATCTCGGTGATGCGGCGCGAGCCGTCGCGCAGGCGCTCGGCCTGGACGATGATGTCGATGGAGCCCACGATCATCTCGCGGATGGTCTTGGTGGGAAGCTGGAAGCCGCCCATGGTGATCATGGATTCGAGGCGCGACATGGCCTCGCGCGGGGAATTGGCGTGCAAGGTGCCCATCGAGCCGTCATGGCCGGTGTTCATCGCCTGCAACAGGTCGAACGCCTCCGGTCCGCGCACTTCGCCGACGATGATCCGCTCGGGGCGCATACGCAGGCAGTTCCTCACCAGATCGCGCATGGTGATCTGGCCCTGGCCTTCGAGGTTCGGCGGACGGGTTTCCAGGCGCACGACGTGGGGCTGCTGCAGCTGCAGTTCGGCCGCGTCCTCGCAGGTCACGATGCGTTCCTCGGCGTCGATGAAGGCCGTCATGGTGTTAAGCAGCGTCGTCTTGCCCGAACCGGTACCGCCCGAGATCAAGACGTTGCAGCGGCAGCGCCCGATCACCCGCAGGACGGCCGCTCCGGCCTCGTTGATCGTGCCGAAGCGCACGAGGTCTTCGAGCTTCAGCTTGTCCTTCTTGAATTTGCGGATGGTGAGCGTGGGTCCGTCGAGCGACAGGGGCGGAGCGATGACGTTGACGCGGGAGCCGTCGAGCAGACGCGCGTCGCAGATGGGCGAACTTTCGTCCACCCGGCGGCCGACCTGACTGACGATGCGCTGGCAGATGTTCATGAGCTGCGCATTGTCGCGGAAGCGCACGTTGGTGAGCTGGACCTTGCCGCTCACTTCGATGAACACCCGGTTGGCGCCGTTGACCATGATGTCGGAGATGTCGTCGCGGGCGAGCAGCGGTTCGAGCGGGCCGTAGCCGAGCACGTCGTTGCAGATGTCCTGCAGCAGTTGTTCCTGCTCGGCGATCGACATCACAACGGCTTTGATCGAGATAATCTCGTTGACGATGTCGCGGATCTCTTCGCGCGCCGAATCCGGATCGAGCTGGGCGAGCTGGGCGAGGTCGATGGTGTCGATCAGGGCCGAGAAGATCGTGGCCTTGATGGTGTAATAGTCTTCGGAGCGCGTATCGGCCGCAAAGGCCGGCGCCGGGGCCGAGGCCTTCAGCCCCGTGCTCGCGACAGGCGGAGCCAGCGACAGCTCGGCCGTGCGCATGCGTTCGGCTGGCCGCACCGGCTTTGCGATCGTCTCTGCACCGCCGCGTTTTCCGAACATCTAAGCTCTCTTCTTTGCCTGCAAGAACGAGAGGAACGACTTGGATTGCGCCATGGGCGCGACCTTGCGGCCGGTGAGCAGGCCCGCAAGACTGCGGATGCCGTCCACCACGGCGGATTTCTGGCCCAGCTCCGCCAGCATCTGGCCGTTGTTGGCGGCCTCGCCGAAGATGAGCGGATCGTAGGCCATCACCAGCGCAGGCTCGAGCCCGATCGTTTCGGCGAAATCCTTGACCGGAATCTCGGGACGCTTGGGCATGCCGATCTTGTTCAGCACCAAGCGCGGCGGGATGTCGTTGGGGCGGTCGCGACGCAAAAGCTCGACGAGGTTCTTGGTGTTGCGCAGCGAGGCGAGGTCCGGCGAGGCCACGACGACGATCTCGTCGGCGCCGATCAGCGTCGCCTTGACCCAGGGCGCCCAATGGCGCGGCAGGTCGACCATCACGCAGGGCGAGGAATGGCGCACGGCTTCGAGCACGGACTCGTAGGCCTCCAGTCCGACCTCGAAATCGCGTTCCAGCGAGGCCGGCGCGGCAAACAGCGACAAGTATTCGCCGCGCTTCAAGAGCACGCGCTCCAACAAGACGTCATCCAGGCGCTCGGGCGCGCTCAGCACGTCGGCGACGCTCTGGCCCGGCTCGTCGTTGAAATTGAGCGCCACGGTGCCGAACGGAAGGTCGAGATCGACGATCGTGGTGTTGATGTGAAGCTCCTCGGCCACGCACCAGCCGACATTGTGACAAAGCGTGGAGGAGCCGGCGCCGCCACGTGCGCTCATAAAGGCGATGACGCGACCGATGGGGCGTCCCTGCGGATCGGCGTAAAGCCCCGCGATGACCTCGATCAGGTGCAGGGGTTCGAGCGGAGCCACCAGGTATTCCGAGGCGCCGCGCCGCATCAACTCGCGATAGAGCTCCACGTCGTTGACGCGGCCGATCACCACGACCTTGGTCGCCGGATCGCAGACTTCCGCCAGCCGGTCGAGATCCTGGAGCGCTTCCTGCCCGCCGAGGCGGGTTTCCACGATGAGAAGATTGGGAGTGACCTGCGCGCTGTAATGATCGATCGCCGCGTTGATGCCGCCGAGCTGGACGGTCATGTGCGCCTTGGCCAGCCTGCGGTCGGCTCCCGCGCGCTGCAATGTCGCGCCGGTGTCTGGAAACTCGCAGAAGGCATGAATCGAAATGCGCGGCACCGGGCGCTCATGCGCGGCGGCTCCAAAAGGCACCTGAGGTTCCGGTGTGGCGCTCTTGTTCATGGCCTGGTCCTTACTTGCCTATTTCGGAGACGGCACCGGATTGGGCGTCGCTCTTGTCTGCGGCGGTCACCTTGCCCTTCTCGTAGTTGTCGAGGACGACCGCACGGCGCGTGGCATCGGCCGGATCGGACGGGCGCATCTCCACCAGATCGCGCGGATCGGCGATCTGGGCCGCGACGTTCTTCTGGTTGGCGCAGCCGAAATTCTTGGTCGGGCGGTTGTCGGCCGTATCAGCGGCGTTGTCGGACCAATCGCCGCATTCGTCGGTATGCGCGCTGTAGGCGATGAAACCGATCTCGACGCGGGGATCGCCCTCATGCGTGCCCACCAGGATGCGCGAACGCTGCACGCCCATCGAGAACAGGCGTTGTCCGAAATACTCCAGCGCCGCCGTCGCTTCCGGCCCCGAAGCAGCGGAGACGGAAATCGAGCCCGAACCGCGCGACAGATAATCGGCGACGAAGGCATCGAGCCGGGCCGTATCGTCGGGAAGCAGTCCGGCCTGCGGCGCCGAGAACGAGAGCTTGATGGAGGTGAAATGCGGCTCGACCGTGATGGGATGGTTGACCGCGGGATCGTTCATCAGGCCGCTGCCGTCGTTGAACGGGGCGGCGCAGCTTCCCGCCAGAATCACGGCGACGAGGGAGGCGGCACGCAATACGTTTTTCATGACTGTCATGGCCGCGCTCCTATTGCACGATGTAGCCGACCGGGCCGTTATCGGCCGTGACCGGCTTCTTGTCGCGGCTGTAGACGGCGTTGAGCCGGCCCAGGAAGATGGTTTCGATGTCGGTCGGCGGAACAAAACCGTCGATTGGCGTGGCAAAGTTGGCTTCCGGGGTGGGCTTGACGAGGTAGGCCGTCACCAGCACCACGAGCTCGGTTTCGTCGTTCTCGAAATCGCGGCTGCGGAACAGCGCGCCGAGCACCGGCATGTCCTTGAGGCCGGGGAAGGCGTCCAACACCTGCTTGGTCGTTTTCTGCATCAGCCCGGCGATCGCAAAGCTGCCGCCGGAAGGCACCTCCACGGTGGTCTCGGCGCGGCGCACCGACAATCCGGGAATGGTCAGGCCGGGCGTGGTGCTGGTGCCCTGCATCGAATAGGCACCCGTGTTGGTGAGCTCGCTCACTTCGGTGGAGAGTTGCAGCGAAATGCGCCCCGGCGCCAACACCACCGGCGTGAACGACAGGCCGACGCCGAACTGCTTGAAGGACACCGTAACGTTGCCGTCGCGGTCGCGCGAAACGGGAACGGGGAATTCGCCGCCCGCCAGGAACTTCGCCGTCTCACCCGATACCGCCGTCAGGTTGGGCTCGGCGAGGATATGGACGAGCCCCACCTGCTCCAGCGCCTTGACCACGCCCTGCATGTTGTTGGGGCTGGTGCAGGGGATTGTGGTGGTCAAAGTGGTAGAGATCCCTGCCGCCGAGCTGGTCGTGGTGCCCGCCGTGTTCGGGAAGAAGGCACCCGAGCAGGCCGAACCGATCTGCGCCGCCGAAAGGTCGCTCAGCGCGTGGCCGACCAGACCGAAGGGATTGGAAGTACCCATCGTCATGGGCACACCCGCGACCGCCAGGGCGCCGGTGAGGTCGACGCCGAGCTGTTTGGCGATGGTGCGCTGCATCTCGGCCACGCGCACTTTCAGCATCACCTGTTCGCTGCTCTTGATCGCCAGCACGTTGATGACCTTGGCGGCGTCGCCCGCAAAACGCGCCGCGATGTCCTGGGCGCGAGAGGATTCGGTGGCTGACGCCACATGCCCGGACAGCACCACGGTGTCGTTGATCGCAGTGGCCTTGATGTCGGAATCGGGGAAGCTGGCATGGATCAGCTTGGCGAGGTCGGTGACGTCCTTCTCGACGCGGATGTCGATGGAGGCGAGCTGGCGGCCTTGCCCGTCGAAGAAGAAGGCGTTGGTCTGTCCGCCCTTCTGGGCCATTAAGAAGACGCGCCGCGGCGAACGCACCACCGCATCGACGATTTCGGGGTTGGAGACCAGCACGTCGCGCGCATCGGCGTCGATCTCGACGATGGCGGCCTTGCCGAGGCCGAGCGTGATGGATTTGTGCACCGGCTGGCCGGCGTGCGTCACTACCTGGACCACGCGGGCGGAATTGGCGTCATCGGCGTCGGCGGCATGCGCGGCATAGGCCGTGGCAAGCGCGGCGAGGATCGAAAGCAGCGGAAGAAAAAGGTGTCGCATCATTGTGCTCCGCTCACTTGCCGGTGCCCGATGCCGTAGCGGATCACCGCGACGACATTCGTCCCTTCGTCATCGGCGGCCGGTTCCGACTTGCCGTTCGCAGCTACAGCGTCGTTATCGCCGAGGCTGCGCAGCGCCAGCGACAGCGAGCCGATGGCCTGCGCCATCTGCACCATCTCGGCCTGCTTCGGCGTCAACTCCAGCGTGGCGGTCTTCACGTCCGACACCGCCTTCCCGTTCTTGCCGTCAGACACTTGGTCGATGGCGAGCACGCGCACGTTCGACAGCACCGCGCGCGACAGGGCGCGCTTGGGATTGTCGGTGACCACGGTGCAGAGCAGATCGACGCGATCGTTCGGCATGATGAAACCGCCGGCGAGCGAGGCGACCGAAACCGTGATCGACACCGCGCGCATTCCCGGCGCGATCGTTGCCGCCATGAAACCGGCGGCCTGACTCTTGACGATCTTCGTGAAGGTGATCGGTTCGCCTTCGACCATCGGCGAACGCACGACGGCGCCGTCCACCGCGGCCGCACTCGACATTCCGCTGCTCTTCAAGATGAGTCCGGGATCGGCGTTCTTGGTCGGCCATTCCTGCCAGCGCACTTGCGCTGCCGTCAGCGACTGGCCCGGTTCAAGCCGCGCCGCTGCAACCAGTACTTGCGTGGTCTGTATCTCGACGGGGCGAACGTTTGCTTCGGCCTGCTTCGCACCGCCGCCGAGGAAACCGCGAACCATGAGAGCGATCACTCCCGCGGCACCAGCGGCCAGCAAGAGCACCACGAGACGGCGCGTGTTCATCGAAGAGGCTCCCTTTGCAGCAATGGGAGCACGGAACCCTTTAGAGAATGCTTAATAGGGCGCTTTCAAATGTGCGGAAAACCATGGTTATCCTTTGCCTTAAGCAGAGGTCACAAGGTGCATGATCTGGCTTTGCGGCAGTGCGGCCAGCGCACCCGCGGCCAGCGCGGCGCCATAGGGAATCCCGGCCCGCATGTCGTGCAGGTGCGCCAGCCAGGGTTGCCGGGCCAGCGCTTGCGGTAAAGGCACCTGCCGCATCATCAAAAGGGCGAGCGTGAGGCCACCGCCCAGCACGCTGGCGATGAGCGTATAGGAAGGAAGATCGGCGAAGCCGAACCACATCGCGGTGGCGGCGAACAACTTGGCATCGCCCCCACCAACCACGCCGGCGGCGAACAGCGCAAATCCGGCCGCCAACCCCACCGCGCCGGCTGCCAGATGGCTGCCGAAAGCGGCACCGGTCACGCCCGCGACGAGCGCAAAAACGAGGAAGGCGGCGGCGATTGCGAGCGGCAACGTGTTCGGAATCGTATAGCTGGTGATGTCCCAGCCGGCAGCCAGCGCGAGAAGCGCCGGAAGCACGAACAAAACCAGGATTTCAGCGCCCATTTGAACCCCCGATAAGCGAACGGCCGCCTAGCGGCGGCCGCCCGCATATTGCGAATTCGCGGCAGTTTATCACTTACAGTTTGGCGGAGACCGAGTTCAACGTCGCCGACAGTTTTGTACCGATCGCCTGAAGCGCACCGATGATAACGACCGCAATCAACGCCGCGATCAGACCGTATTCGATGGCCGTCGCGCCGGAGTCGTCGCGTACGAAACGCGAGAAGAGATTATTCATTGAGACCTCCACTTGTGGACACCCTAGGATATCCGGCACGCCGTTCATCACGGGCTACTGCCTGGACGCAAACCAGACTAGACGCGGAGGTTTAATGCGCCCTTAAACGGGGATGGTCTCGACTCGGCGAACTGTATTGAAATGATACGAAAACGGCCCTGTCGGAACGCGCGTTGTGGTTTAGATTTGCACTTTGTTTACCACGTCGGCCGATTGTGCGTGCAACCGGAGCGAGACGATGCCGTCGGCCAAAACTTAAAAGTTCTTTTACGGCGCCCCGATACGATATGCCTTGCAGATATGTTCGGGACGACTGACATGCGCCGCATCCTGCTTGCGACCACTTTCCTCGCCGCGCTCACAGCCGCGGCCGACGCGGGCAGCGCGATCTCGGTACCGCTCGACCAGGTGCGCATCATCGCCTTCAAGAGGCCGGTGGCGACGCTTTACGTCGGCAATCCCGTGATCGCGGACGTCAACATCATCGACAACCGCCACGCCTTCGTGCAGGGCAAGGCCTTCGGCACCACCAACATCCTGGCGCTCGATGCCCGCGGCCGTCAGATCGCAAACGAACAAGTGGTGGTGGCCGGCAACAGCGGCGGCACAGTGACGCTGCAGCGCGGCACGGCCCAGACCACCTATGCCTGCGCCTCGACGCGTTGCCAGTCCGCACCGCAGCCGGGCGACGGCAAGGACGCCTTCGACGCGGCGAACGACCAGATCACCAAGCATCAATCGATGCTCTCGAAAGCGGCGACGGACGGCTCGCAGTAGCCCGTTCCAAGATCATCGATAAAAATAGAACCCGGAAGGCGCCTCCTTCCGGGTTCTTTTTTGCCGCCGCGTATTGCCGGCGCGCGATTACTGGGAGACGCGCAGGTTGGTGATCTGCTGGCCGATCGCGGCGAAGGCCGCACTGATCTGGCCGGCACTGGTGAGGTCGAAATACTTGCTGGAGTCCGTGGCACAGTTCTGCAGCACGCTCGAATTGCCTTGCGAGCCGCCGATGTCGACGAAAACCGCGTAGATGACGATGCCATCGGCCTTGGCGTTGGCGCAGACCAGGTTCATGCGGGCGTCCACGGCGGTGTTATCGACGTTGCCGGTGTTGGACCAGCGGTTCTGCGTGTTCAAGCCGTCGCTCAGGATGATGATGTAACGCGCCGTGCCCGACGGCAATGGCAGCGTGCCGTTGAGCGGGTCAGTGCTCGGCGTCAGCGCATGCCAGCCCCACACCAGCCCGATCGTCTGATTGGTACCGCCGTTTGCGGCCATGTTGTCCACGGCCGTGCTCAATGTCGACCAGTTGTAACTGAGCGGAACCACCTGCTGTTGCGGACAGGGCGAGTACTGCTCCGATTGGAAATAGCTGGTCGGCCTGCCCGAGACGGGCGGAGAATTCATCACGTCGTAATTGTAGGTCGTGTCGGGACCGCTGGAGGTGCCGCGATCTTCCACGCAACCGTTCCAGGTGTTGTGGTTGGCCGGGGTCCAGATCGGAACGCCTGCCAGACAGGTGCTTACCGTGTTATAGCCGGAGACGCTGCACGATCCGCCCGTCCACACTCCAAGCGCCTGGCAAGCGGATTGGGTGGTCTTGCCCGAGATGTTACACGAGGCCGCGGTCCATGTGCCGGAGTGCGATTGGCAGGTGGATTGGGTGGTATATTGGGACTTGCTGCACTTGGCGGCCGTCCAGGTGCCGGGCGTCGCGATGCATGTGGCCGGCGAATTGATCCCCGGGATGTTGCACGAGCCGCCGTTCCAGGCGAACACTGTGCCCTGGCAGCTTGATTGGGTGGTCTTGCCGCTGATGTTGCAGCTGCCATTGAGCGAGTTCCACTCGGTCCAATCGAGCCAGGACGCGGCGAGGTTTGTTGTGCCGACGTTGACGTCCTTGACGAAGGGAATGAGCGCGACCTTGACGTCGCCCGGATTGCTCGAAGCGCTCTGCAGCATGTTGAGCAGATTATGCGTCGCCGATTGGAGCGCCACGATTTTGCTGGCGGAACTGGGATTCGCACAAGGACCGCTGATGTTGGGCTGGCTGTCGGACTGGCACATGGAGCCGGTATTGTCGAGCACGAGCGACACCCAGACCTTGAGCTGTCCCCACACCACCGTGCTGTGCGCGTCGACCGTCATGGTCGAGATCCCCACCATCTTGAGAATGGCGGTCGGCATGGTGTCGTAGGTGGAGACGACGAGAGTCTGGCCCGACGACGAGATCTGAACGGGCACGGGCGCGCCGTAGGCTAGCTTGTCCTCGTGATAGTTGGCGTCGAAATATTGCTGGGCGAGCACCTGCATCTGCTGGGTCGTCAGGCCCGGCGTCGCGCCGACCGCCAGCGCTGCGGAATCGAGCGCCTCCGCCATGCTGGCGCGAACCAGCACGGCGCGCGCGTAATCGAGTCCGGCACCGGCCGCCATCACCATGGGGATCAGCGACAGCGCCCAGATCACGGCCACATTGCCGCGCCGGCTTCGAACCAAGCCGCGCGCGCGATCGACGAGCTTGCCAATGAGCAGCATTCGAGTGCCCCTTTGCAGGCGTTCCCGTCGCATGATCCACCCGCAAGGATGAAGATGCCGTTGTTTTTCCCCGCAATGGTTAGGTCTTCGTTAGTCACATCATCCCCATTTAGCGAAACGACGGGGGCGCCCGCGTTTACCATTCTTTGAGCATGACGGGCGCTTTCACTTCGTTCGAGTGGCGCTCTCGCGTCTAATAGGGCGTTGCCGGCAATGGGCGGACGCCGATCGTGAGCAAAATTGCGAACAGGTGGCGCACAGGTGTGCATGAGCGCGTTTTGCGGGTGGCAAAGCGCATGCGCGCCAACGCCCGCGCCGGCTCGGCCGCGATCGAATTCGCCTTCGTGGCGCCGGTATTCTTCCTCTTCCTCATGGGCACGATGGAAGTGGGAGTGATGTTTCTGGGCGACTACTCGCTGCAGAATGCGACCTCGGATGCCGCGCGGCAGATACGCACGGGACAAGTGCAGCTCGGAAACGTCACCCAGGCGCAGTTCCGCCAACTCGTCTGCGACGAGATCACGCCGTTCCTGCAATGCGGCGCCAACCTGCAAATCGACGTGCAGACCTATCCGAGCTTCGCCGCCGCCAACTACGCCACGCCCCTGCAGGCCAATCAGACGCTCGATCCGAACCTCGCCCATTGGGCGCCCGGAACGGAGTGCTCGATCGTGCTGGTGCGCACCTTCTACACCTGGCCGGTGGCGACGCCGGTGTTGACGGCCTTCATGGTCAACATGGCGGGCGGCGACCACCTGATGTATGCCACCGCGGCGTTCCGCAACGAACCCTATACGACGCAGGTGTCGGGATGCTGAGAAGGTCGCGGAAATTCGCGCGTTCGCGCAGCGGCATGGCCGCCGTGGAATTTGCCTTCATCGCACCGGTGATGATCCTGCTGTTCTTCGGCGGGATCGAGCTGGCAGACGCGCTGAACTGCAAATCGCGCGTCACGCGCGTGGCATCGACCGTCGCAGACCTCGTGGCGCAATCGACTGTGCTCACCAGCGCCGACGTTACCAATATCTTCAACGCGGCGAACGCGATCCTGTATCCCTATCCCGCCGGCCAGGCGAAGATCGTCATCACCAGTCTGAAAGACGTCCAGGGCAATGTGAAAGTAGACTGGAGCAAAGCTCAGAACACGTCGGTGCGATCGACGGTCCCGAACCCGATGCCTGCGGGCCTGATCGTCCCGAATTCCGGCGGCAGCGTGATCTTCGCGGAGATCAGCTACACCTATAGTTCGATAACGACCCATGTGCTGCCGACCACCATCACGATGACGGGCAGTTTCTATTCGCGGCCGCGCCGCGCCCTGACCGTAACCTGCAACTGCTGAAGGCGGCTACGTACCGCGCCGCGGGCGCATCAGTCCTTCCTGGATCACCGAAGCCGCCAGCGCCCCGTCGCGCGTGAAGATCAAACCGCGATTCAGGCTGCGCGCCCCCGTCGCGCTGGGGCTGTCCTGCACGTAGAGCATCCACTCGTTGACCCGGAACGGACGGTGGAACCACATGGCATGATCGAGACTCGCCAGCTGCACCAAATCGTCGAACCAGCCGATGCCGTGCGGCAGCAGGCCGGTGCCGATCAGCGACATGTCGGAAGCGAAGGCGAGCAGGCATTGCTGCAGCGAGGCATCGTCCGGCACCGGACCGCAGGCGCGGATCCACGCCATCTCATGCGGCGGCCGCTTGTCAGGCGCCAGGTAGGGGCGGGGTTCGACGGGGCGCGTTTCGATCGGGCGCGGGCGCAGCGCCCAGTCGCGCAACTCTGGCGACAGACGGTCGGCGACGGCGGCGCGAAGCTCGGCGTCGCTGGCGAGCGTCTCGGGATCGGGCGCCGCAGGCATCTCGAAAGCGTGCTCGTAGCCCGGCTCGTCGCGCTGAAACGAGGCTTCGAGAGTGAAGATGGGGCGGCCGTGCTGGATCGCGACCACACGTCGCGAGGTGAAGCTGGAGCCGTCGCGAGAGCGGTCAACTTCGTACAGAATCGGCACTTTGGGATCGCCCGCGCGCAGAAAATAGGCATGCAGGGAATGGCACAGCCGTTTCTCCACCGTACGCCCTGCGGCAACCAGGGCCTGTCCGAGCACTTGGCCGCCGAAAACGCGCTGAACCCTGTCCTTGGGGCTGTTTCCGCGGAAAATGTTTTCCTCGATCTTCTCGAGGTCGAGAAGGCCGAGCACCTCTTGAATCGGCGCGGTCATGGGGAAAAGCTATGCCGCAGCCGCCCGGGCGTGCAAGTCGCGGGCCGCGAATTCCCTTTGCGGGCCCCGCATAATCCCTCTAGATAGCCCGTTTGGATGAGGGCCCGAGGGCTGAAAACAAGTAGATCATGGCAAAAAACGAACTGCTCGAACGCGCTGCCCATCAGCGACCCGCAAACACCAAGCGCGGCGTGCTGGAACGCCTTTTCACGCTGATGTTCCAAGGGTTTGTCTACAATCAGATCTGGGAAGATCCCGATGTCGATCTGGAAGCGCTGGACCTCAAACCGCACCACCGCCTGCTCACCATCGCCTCCGGCGGATGCAACGTCCTCAACTATCTCGCGGCCGAGCCGGCCAAGATCATCGCGGTCGATCTCAATCCCAACCACGTCGCCCTGACGCGGTTGAAGCTGGCGGCGCTTAAGAACCTTCCGACCTACGAGGATTTCTTCCGCTTTTTCGGCGACGCGAACGACAAGGCCAACCGCACCGCCTACGATACTTATCTCTCCGCCAAACTCGATCGCGAAACGCGCCACTATTGGGAGAAGCACATCCTTCTGCACGGCCGGCGCATCAACATGTTCGCGCGCAATCTCTACCGCTACGGGCTGTTGGGGCGCTTTATCGGCATCCTGCACGCGGTGGCGAAGCTGCACGGCAAGAAGCTGGAGAACATGCTTCAGGCACGCACACTGCCCGAGCAGCGCGCCGCCTTCAATCGTCTGATCGCGCCGATGTTCAACTATCGCTCGGTGCGGCTGTTGTCGAAATCGCCGGTGTCGCTTTACGCGCTGGGCATCCCGCCGGCGCAGTACGACGAGCTGGTCGGCAGCGGCGGAAACGCCATCGCGGTTCTGCGCGAGCGGGTCGAGCGGCTCGCCTGCGACTTTCCCATCCACGAGAACTACTTCGCCTGGCAGGCTTTCGGGCGCAGCTACGACCTGGTGGGCCGCGAAGCCGTGCCTGCCTATCTGCGGGCCGACACCTATGAGCAAATCCGTACGCGGACGGATCGGGTGGAAGTGCATCATGCCTCGCTGACCGACTTCCTCGGCCGCCAGGACGCCCATTCGATCCACCGCTATGTCCTGCTCGACAGCCAGGATTGGATGAACCCGGCCCAACTCGCCTCGCTGTGGGCGGAAATCGACCGCACCGCCGATGCCACGGACGCCCGCGTCATCTTCCGCACCGCAGGCGCCGACTCGCCGCTGCCGCGCAAGCTGTCGCCGGAGCTTTTGGCCCCGTGGCGCTATCTCGAGGAAGAGAGCCGCGCCTTCCACGCGCAGGACCGTTCCTCCATTTATGGCGGGTTCCACGTCTATGTCCGGCGCCCCTGAGCATTCGGTGCTGATGGACCGGGTTTACCGGCGTCAGCGCTATGTCTATGATTTGACGCGCAAATACTACCTGTTTGGGCGCGACCGCCTGATCCGGGAGCTGGCGCTCAAACCGGGCGACAGGCTGGTCGAAATCGGCTGCGGCACGGCCCGCAACCTGGTCAAAATCGCCCGCCGCTATCCGCAAGCCCGGCTTTTCGGCCTGGACGCCTCGCAGGAGATGCTGAAGACGGCGGCGGAGACCCTCCACCGCGCCGGGCTTCAGGACCGCATCACGCTGGCGCATGCCTATGCCGAGGACTTGTCGCCGGCCACTTTCGGCCCGGCCGCGCCCTTCGACGCCTGTGTCTTCTCCTATAGCCTGTCGATGATCCCCGATTGGAGAAAGGCACTTAACGCCGCCTCGGGGGCACTTTCGCCCGCCGGGCACATTCACGTCGTCGATTTCGGCGACCTCATGGGACTGCCCGGCCTGCCGCGCGCGCTGTTGCTGCGCTGGCTGGCGTTATTCCATGTCGCACCGCGCGTGGAACTGCTGCAGAGTTTCGAGCACACGCAGGAGGTGTCCCTGAGCGTGCTTCCGCTACGGTATGCGTTCCTCCTGACAACCGGCAGCCGACACTTTTGAGCCGGTCGACCTTGCTGTTGCGTATCGATCACAGAATTCTGCCAAATTCCCCCCGCAAAGGACTTATGCGTCCGGGCGGATAGACACTGTTAAGAACGCACGTAAGAATTACTCCAATATTAGGTGGATGCCGTGCCAGAGGGGATTCCTCGCGGGGCGGACATTTTTGATGCGAGGGTAGACCATGAGACTTCATGCATTCGTGCTGGCAGGCGTGGCGGCGATGGCCGTGTGGGGACCTGCCTCGGCCGACGAGGCCACCGGCTGGTATATCGGTCTCGGCGTCGGCTGGGATACGATGGGAGGCTTCACGCAGCATGTGACGCCGACGTCCGGTCCGGCCGTGGACTACAACACGAGCACCGACGACACGGCGCTGTTCATCGGCTCCTTCGGGTACAAGTTCGACAACCATTTCCGGCTCGAAGACGAAATCGGCTACGACAACCATACGATCTCGGGCGGATCGCTGGCGTTCACCGGCCATGCTTCGGTCAAGTCCGACTTCGTGAACGTGCTGTACGATCATCCGTTCAATGACAAATGGAAGCTGACCTTCGGCGGCGGCATCGGTGCCGCCAACGAAGACATCAAGATCGCCTACACGGGAACCACTTATTTCAACAATTCCGACGTCCGTTTCGCGGCGCAAGGCATCGTCGGCCTGATCTACTCGGTGAGCGACACCACCGACCTCCAGCTGGACTATCGCTATCGCGCGTTCTTTGGCGACCAGACCTCCGTGCTGCCGGGCGGGCTTTGCACGCTCAAGCAGGGCGATCTCGACGAGTCGGCGGTCATCCTGAGTGTGCGCTTCTTCCTGGCAGCGCCACCGCCCCCGCCGCCGCCTCCCCCGCCCCCGCCGCCGCCTCCCCCGCCGCCTCCCCCGCCGCCGCCGGTGAAGACCTACATCGTCTTCTTCGACTTCAATAAGTCGAACCTGACCGAGGCCGCCCAGGCCGTGGTGGCCGAGGCCGTGAAGACCGCCAAAGCCAACGGCTTCGTGAAAGTCCAGATCACCGGCCACACCGACACGGTTGGCTCGGACCGCTACAACATGAAGTTGTCGGTCTCCCGCGCCCAGTCCGTGAAGGACGAGATGGTCCGGGAGGGCCTGGACGGCTCGTCAATCGGCATTGAAGGCAAGGGCTTCCACGATCTTCTAGTGCCTACCGGTCCGGGCGTACGCGAACCGCAAAATCGCCGGGCAGTGATCGATCTCGGCACCTGATCTACTCGCTAGGGTAGATTTCGATGGGGCGGGTCCCGGGGATCCGCCCCATTTTGCTTCCTAGAAGCGTTTGATTTGTTTTCGGCGCAATGTTGTCGTGGCGCCACAATCGAATATTAAACAAAGATAGCCGCAAACGGTGTATGGCATTGGAACTCCCGTGGGGGCATATTCCCGACCCAAGTGTGCCCTCAGGGGGTCTGGGTAGGTCGGGCAACGTCGTTGCCTTTGCAATTAGGGGATTCAGATGAAACTACGTACTCTAGCGCTCGCGAGCACAGCTGCTCTGGCGCTTTCCGTACCGGCAGCGGCGAACGGCGTTACTGGCTGGTACGTTGGTCTCGGTGTCGGCTATTCGTTGTTGGAAGACGTGAATATGCACGTCACTGGTGCCTACACGCCCCCCGCGGCCGACTACACACTTAACGCCGATGGCGGCATCGCGGTCGCCGGCATGTTCGGCTATCGCTTCGACAACAACTTCCGTCTTGAGGACGAAGTTGGCTACACCAGCAATAACGTCAAGGCGACGAACTGGACGGGCAGCGTCCATATCGGGTCCGATTTCGTCAACGTCCTCTACGATATTCCGGCGACGGACAAGATCGACTTCTACTTAGGTGGCGGCCTCGGTGTGGGCAGCGTCGCCGAGAAGGCCTCCTACACGGGTGTGACGGTCTTCGACAACACCAAGATTCATTTCGGCCTCCAGGGCATCGTCGGCGTGAAGTACTGGCTGAGTGACACCACGGATATTGGCGTCGACTATCGTTATCGCTCGTATGTCAGCGACACAGATTACACGGCCGCTTCGGGTTGCGTGCTCACGGAAAAGGCGCCGAACGAGTCGATCATTATGGCCAGCGTGCGGTTCTACCTGACCCCG
>Ga0187810_10000075_pt1 | contig 46251 bp, 56 predicted proteins | sample NC_wetland_sal_i_9_FD_132963 | JGI IMG/M metagenome (GOLD analysis project Ga0187810, IMG submission 132963) | Wetland sediment microbial communities from Neuse River Estuary, North Carolina, USA - ASW_5 | ecosystem: Environmental > Aquatic > Freshwater > Wetlands > Sediment | place: USA: North...
CGTCAATATCATGGAGTCCGAAGACCTCGGCGCGATTAAGGCGAAGATCAACGAACTCAAAGCCCGGGACCCGGGTGCGTTCGCTGCTGATCCTATCGTCGTCGAAGTCAAGGAAGCGGCTGGTGGCGCAGAAGTCGCAGCAGCTGGTGCAAACCCCCAGTTCCTCGAGATCGAGAAGCGGCTCGACAAGATCGAGAAACAGATCGAATTCGTCGATGCGGAAGTAGCACAGCGTGTTGGAAGAAAGATTGGTCGGGATATCGGCATACTGTATGGCCTGATGGCAGGCGTTATCGTATTCATAATGCTGCTGTTCCTGTACCAGAAATTAATGGCAATGGCGTAATGGAGGTGTAAAAGAAATGTTCAGATTCGAGAAAGAACAGAGTGTCTGGGACTTCAACGGCACTAAGATCGGTGGACAGCCCGGAGAGTACCCGACTGTATTGGGTGCTTCAATATTCTACAACAAGCACGAGTGCGTGCTTGATGACCACACGGGTAAGATCGACAAGGCAAAGGCAGAGGCTCTCTGGAACCGCTGCCAGGTCCTCTCTGACATGACCGGAGTTCCGCACTTCATCCAGATCATCGCGGAATACGGCGCAGCGTTCGAGAGCTACTTCAGCTGGTTCGATTCAATCGACAACAAGACCGCATTCCTGATGGACTCGTCTGCACCAACGGCACTCGCCCACGCGTGCAAGTACGTCACTGAAGTCGGTCTCGCTCACCGTGCGATCTACAACTCGATCAACGGTTCAATCCCGCCCGAGAACATCGAGGCACTCAAGAACAGCGACGTGGATGCAGCAATCGTCCTTGCGTTCAACCCCGGTGACCCATCCGTCACTGGCAGGGAGAAGGTGCTCACCGAAGGCGGCGTTGCAGGACAGGCAAAGGGAATGCTCGCTATCGCAGAGGAATGCGGTATCAAGCGCCCGATCCTTGACACAGCAGCAACCCCCCTCGGCCTCGGATCCGGCGGCTCATACCGTGAGATCCTCGCCTGCAAGGCGATCCACGGCTACCCGACCGGTGGGGCATACCATAACATGACCGTCTCCTGGACCTGGCTCAAGCGCTGGAAGGGAACGAGCAAGACCCCCTCGCAACTTGCCGCAGGATACGCAGGTAATGATGTCCTCCTCAACCAGATGTCACACCACTACCTTGGCGGTATGGAAGGCATAAAGCAGGCAGCATGGTCGGCACCCGATATCGGCTGCAACATGATTGCGAGCACCCTCGGTGCAGACCTCATCATGTACGGACCAATCGAGAACGTAGAAGCAATGATCACGGCACAGGCCTACACGGACATCACCGTCCTTGAGGCAACCCGCCAGCTTGGCGTCGAGTGCAAATCAGAAAGCCACCCAATCTTCAAACTTATCTAAATCTATTTTTTTGTTAACCCGGGGATCCTTCGCGATGGCGGGTTTCTTTTCCGAGTATGGAGAATTCCATGGCTGGAGGTGCCGCTGTTCGGGCAGCGAAGTATACATCGATATCTTCCTTTGAATCGACCCGAAGCATGGGAGATGTCCTGGAAGTGACGGCGCTTATAAAAAACAAGACAGAAGGCAAGATCAGGAATGGTTGTATCTTCATCGTTCCCAAAACGACACCGGTAAAATTAACCGGAAGGCCGAAATTAATAAGACAATTTTTTTTTATGGGCGGTGAATATTCCACGAAAATCCGGCCGCTCAACAATAGCACGAATTTTAATTCTGTAGTGCCCCGGTCGAAGTTTTAAAAAATTGAACTATTCTATTTTTTTTGGCAAATCGCATTGGTCACGGTTGTATCCGGGCCCTACAGGGGCATTTACGATCACCATCACGTCATCTGCCTCTTTCGTCCTGCCGAGGTTACGCAGGGTTATAGCCTTATTATAATAAACAAATGAATTTATGGGGTTAACTTCTAGCGCTTTATCGAAACATTTGAGCGCCGATTCGTTCTGCCCGAGCTCCCGAAGTGCAATGCCTTTTGCGGTCATGGCCCGGAGATTATTGGGACTCGATTCGAGGATTGTATCAAAACAGATTAATGCCTCTTCGTATCGTCCCAGCTCGACGAGGGAATATCCCTTGTTTGCAAGTGCAAACGTGTATTCGGGATCCAGAGCGAGGGCCCGGTTAAAACAGGTTATTGCTTCCTCGTACCGATGAATCTTCCGCAGGACGTACCCTTTTTCGTACCATACAGAGATATCATTCGGATTGATCTCAAGAACCTTATCATAGCAGGCAATTGCACCTTCGTGCCTGCCGAGATAGTAATACACTTTTCCCTTATTCTCAAGTGCTGCTGTATTATTGGGATCGGTTTCGAGGGCAAGATCATATGCAGATAATGCATCATCGTACCGTCCGATTTTCATGAGCCGGTGTGCTTTTTCCAGAAGCTCGGTGTTGGTCATGGCGCTCTCATATTACCATACACACAGGTCATGATAATACCGTACTATCCGAAAAAGAAAGGAATTAATGAAGATATTTCCTGCAAACTAAGGCACCGGTGACAATAATGACCGCAATCACTGATGTCACCGATAACATACCAGCCTGTGTTGTGGTAGAAGACGTCGGGGTAATCGCAGATTCTGAAGATGTCACTATAGATGTCGCAGGGGTTATGACAATAGCCGTCTGGTTGGAAGTAACCGTGGGTGATGCGATGACGATAGAGGGGATTGCGGATATAGTCGAGGTATGTTTCTCCGGGTTTAATGTATAGGTACCAGGGCCGCTCGATCCTTGCGGGGTCTCTGGATTCCTGAGATACGCGCTGAGTGTTTTGTAGGTGCTTGTTCCACCAAGATGAGAGAAATCGACGGGTTCAGTCGAAATGTAGACCGTATAAGTTCCGGGATCTATAAGCGATTGGATCCGGGCTGTATTCCATTTGAACGACCATTGCTGGTTCGAGTCGAGATCCACGGTTGTAAAGTGCCCCTGGTCTGCCCGCTGGCTGATGTCTGTCAAAGTTACGCCATCAGTCGGGAGATTAGGGCCGGTCATAAAGAGGAATACCTGCGTGCCAGTATAAGAGACACCATGGAGATCGATCGTGTCCCCGAGATATCCATCATAATATGCGTCTGCTGCAGATGCTGAGCTGATTACGATTCCCGGTGTAATACAGACGAGAAGAATACACAGTCCGGATAAAATACCGATATAGCGCGAAGAATACGTCATCTTCAATCACGTATATTAAAATAAACTACCGGGGGGTTTATAGATGTTGGATGAAATGAGCACAGAATCTCCATAACATAAAATGAGAGAAAAAAAACTAAAAAGCCGGAGATTTAAAATGGCGGGTCAGTAAAGCCGGAAGATGCAGAAGCCATCCTGAAAATATTCAGTCTGATCGTAATCGGCGAGAAGGTTTTTCCGATTACCAAATGCCAGCATCTTGTTTTTCAGGGTCTCCATGCCACAGGTATTATAGATCAAGGTCTTGATTTCTTCGTTTGCATGACGAACCTCTTTTGTCTTGAGTTTCGCGAGTACATCGGATGGGTAGGAATCAATCTCAAAATAGGCAAAAAGTGTCTCGAGGCAGATGAGCCATAGTTTTTCCTGAACAGCATTCTCAGCAGCGAGAGTTGCCTCGGGATCGGTAAGGACAAGGTACGCCTCATCGTTGCCATGAAAAAAAGCCTTGAAAGCATACAGGGAACCGGTTGATTCCCGGATAGTATCGGGATCGACGCCGAGGAAATGGGCCAGCGCTTCCCGTTTCTGTTCCATCGCTATATCGAGTGTCCTCTGCAACCCGTCGCCCCCGATACTTCAAATTCCCATTATGTATGAATGCTTCGATCAAGCATAGATGTATAAGGTTATAAGATTGGGGTTTTTGCGGTTTAAATCCCACATCTGATACGATTAAGGATGGAACAGTAGCGCTATCGAAAAAAGGTAAGAAGATCAGGAAATATTGAGAGGCTCGAAGCCCTGTTTGAATACCTTGCCAAACTGCACCTTTATTTTCGGATCGAGGGCACAGACCGGGCAGACGTAATCGTCCGGGAGGTTTTCGAATTTTGTTCCTGCTTTTATGCCCCGATGAGGCTCGCCGCGTTTTTCATCGTAGACGTATCCGCAGACAGAACAAATGTACCGGGTTGCGTGCCACTCCTCGAATCCCCACTTTCCAATCCTGCCTTTTCCATCAGCCCCGCAAACCGGACAGACATAATCTTCGGGAAGATCATCAAAGGGAGTTCCAGGAGGTATGCCGTGGTGAGGCTCCCCCCGGAGTGGTGAGTAGATATAGCCGCAAAGTTTACATCGGTAACGGGTAAGGGATGCTGAAAGATTTTTCGATGAAGATTTCGAATTTTTTTTCGGGCTGGCTTTTAATGCCGGTTTTCCTTTTTTTACTTTTGCTGAGGTCATGGTTCCGGCAGTAACCATACTTCCTGTGGTTTTTCTCCTTGCGGGCGCCGGGCTCTTCTTCTGCCCGACGGTTTTTACCACCGGTTTCCGGACCGTTCCGGCATCACTTTTTTTGGGGGTCGCCGTTTTTGCCATACAAACATCACCTGTTTTGGTTGCCTTCACTCATTTGTTTGAGAAAGCATCGGATAGGGGTAGATAGAGACTGCCTGCTCATTAACTTTATGGAGAAAATCACAGAAAAAATCGGGACAATTCCGGTAGGAATATGATCCTCCACGGAGGGCCCTAAATTAATATAATCGCACGACTATCAACACACAGGGTGCTGACATTGAATCGCAAATACATCCCGGTTATCATTGTTATTGTTGCCATTGCCATCGTGCTTGCAACGATAGTTGTGTATAGTGGCCGGGTTACAAATTCCGGTGAAGTTAAGCAGTTGAATGCGGTCGAAATTCGCGATTATCAGGGAAAACAACTTTCATCGGTCAATGATTTTCATGAGAACTCAATTAAGGGACCTCAATACATCAACATAACGGACTATCGTCTCACAGTCGATGGACTGACAAACCGGACAATGATTTACACCTATGAAGATGTAATTGATAATCATCAGTCGTATTCGAAGGTTATCACCCTGCACTGTGTGGAAGGATGGGATGCCACGATTCTCTGGCAGGGCGTGCTCGTCCGCGATATCCTGAACGAGGCTGGTATTTCTCCGGAGGCAAAGACCGTGATCTTTCACGCCCACGACGGTTATACAACATCGTTTCCGGTGGAATATTTCCAAGACCGGGACATTCTCATGGCTTACAGGATGAACAATATCACCATGCCTGCCGAGAGAGGCTACCCATTCGAGCTGGTTGCCGAAGATAAGTGGGGGTACAAGTGGATCAAGTGGATCGAGCGGATCGAGTTGTCTTCTGATACAAATTACCAGGGCTATTGGGAGCAGAGAGGGTATTCCAATACCGGGAATTTAAGCGAGGGATTTTTTGGTTAATATACCCTCACTGAAAACTCACCGATACAATTTTTCCCAAATTTAATGTTGTGCACTGTGGAGCAGGATCGTGGAGAGCACTGCATCATACAAAAAATCACTCGGTCTCCTCGAACTTGTCAGCCTCGGGATGGGTGGGACGATCGGGTCGGGAATTTTTGTTGTTCCCGGCATTGCGGCCAGGATCCTTGGCCCTGCTTCCCTCATCGCATGGCTTGTCGTGGCAATTTCCGCTTCGACGGTTCTCCTCTCCCTTGCTAATATTTCCACGAAATTCGGTTTGTCGGGAAGTTTCTTTTCCCTTTTTTCCCGGTTGTTCGGGGAAAAAATGGGAGCATTTTTGATCATTTTGTATCTCATCTCGTCCATATTTGGTATAGCAACGATTGCGGCAGGCGCAGGGCAATATATATTCTATTTCTGGCAGTCACAGGTCCTGTTCATAGAGATCGCAATTATCGCTGCATTCTGTCTTATCAACATTATAGGGATTCGGCTCTCAGGTATGACGGAAAACGTCCTCACCCTGCTGAAAATAGTACCGCTCGTACTTATTGCATTCCTTCTCATGCCGTATATCAGGGCAGAAAATTTTGTCCAGACTTCGACAATCACCACCACCAGCTTATTTGCGACGATCATCATCGTGTACTGGCCATTTACCGGTTTTGAGATAAGCGCTATCCCGGTGGAAGAGACAAAAGATCCTGGATTGATTCGTAAATCCCTGCTCTGGATCATGAGTATTGTAGTAGGGATATACCTCGTTCTTAACGTTGCCCTCATGGGAAGCGTAGGATCAGTTGCCCTCGCCGCAAGTCCCGCACCGCTCGCGACTGCAGCAGGAATTTTCCTTACCGATTCAGGGCCGGTCGTTGCCTTTATCGGAATTGTTGCAATGCTCTCAGCACTGAACGCCTACATTATCGGAACATCAAGGGTAGTGCAGACCATTGCACGAAAGTATTCGGTACCAGCGGTTCAGTTGATATCCGGAAGAGGGACACCGGTGTATGCACTTCTTGCCGGATGTGCAGTATCAGCGGCGCTGCTCTTTGCTTCAAACCATTTCGATCAGCTTGCAACAATTTCCGTCATAACAACTCTTATTCCCTACATATTCTTCTGTATCTCCTCGTGGATTCTGGTGACCGATGTCCGATCCCGGGCAATTTCATGTGTCGGGGCTGTCTCGACCGCCGCTATACTCATATTCTACTTTGTAGTATGAGGCTGGGAGGAATCAATCTCTAACGGGGGGAAAACCTCCCCATTTATCCGCAATTAGCGCTCATATTATTGATCAGACTATGCAGGACTTTCTTCCCGGTATTCTCACCTCGTTCGCTGCAATTTTTATCATCCTTGATCCTATCCTTTCGGTGCCGATATTCGCAGGGATGGTAAAGGGAAAGGAACCAAGAGAGATTCATAAACAGGCATTCATCGCAGTTGCGGTCGCAGGGGGGCTCATGTACCTCTTCCTCTTCTTCAATACGATGATCTTCGATATCCTCGGGCTCAACATGCCGAGCTTCCAGATCGCCGGGGGTATCCTGCTGTTTATCTTAGGTATGCAGATGACCCTCGGTATCGACATCGGGAAATGCAAGGATCACTCCACCACGGCAGCAGGGGTTGTTATCGGGACACCACTTCTCTGCGGGCCCGGGACGATCACTACGGTTATGCTCCTGTCAAGTAGTTACGGAATCCTGATTCCCCTGATTGCGATAACTGCAGCACTCCTCGCGACATGGGGCATCCTCTATTATGCAGAAAATATCCAGCGGATACTCGGGGAAGTCGTAACCGACATAATGGGAAAAGTCCTCGGCATGCTGGTCGCTGCCATTGCAGTAAAGATAATTGCATCAGGAGTTATGGCACTCGCCATCCACTGATTGTAAATTTTTTATTGGCTCTGTTCATACTGAATACCAATCAGACTGATATTGAAAATTCCATTCTTCTTTTTGGAAATCCGGGCATTTCTGACAAAAGATCAGTCTCATGATCAAAAAAGCAGTTCGTGACACAAATCGTTTGCTTGTTTCAACAAATGTGCTCGGGTACGATCTTCACTTTTCCATCGCAACTCTTTCAGTGATTCAGGAATCGCTCACAAAAAATTTGTACCCATGCGACCCCTTGTACCCCCCAATCAAACAAAAACTCAAATTTTCGATGTAAATTCTCTTAAAATCGGCATGGGATGCAAAAGGTAATGTGGGGGTCGCATGGGTACATTTTATTATTCCACTCGAAACTTCTGAGGTCTCTTTGCAAGTAAGGACCACTATTTCTCAACGGTGAATTGGCATTTCCGAAGAGTTTGAATCCGGGTTACAGGTTAGACTCGGTCTGTTAAATGTACCCGTGCGACCCCCCATCACCTCAAGAGATGAAGGTAAATGAGGAAATACACTCAGCATCGCTTTTAAAAAAAATTAAAAAAAGAAAGATTTTCCGGAGCTGACAAACCAAACCGTCAAACCTGACGTTTTATTGAATATACTTCAACCATGTGATCAGGGTGGTACCGCAACTTTGCCTCACGAAGCCCGGGAACACCGAGGTCACTCTCGCGATTGATAAACGCAAAATCTTTTTTGAGAATTGCTGCAGTTTCGGTATTGATCTCCTTGTAGATCCCATCGCACTCGGGCATTCCTTTTTCGAAGTGAACGAGTGCCGTATCTGCATTGAGTGGCTCAAACAGGGACATTGCACCAACTTTTGAATGGACACGGATGATCAAGCCCGAGAGACCTAACTTCTCAAAATTATCAATTCCAAAAAATGTTGCTTCCTTTTCATGCGCAAGGACGGCATCCTGTTCGCAACCCTTCCATTCGCACCACTCGATAAGGAAACGTTTCACTTCTTCCCGGTTCTCCGGGGTTACAGGTTCAACGGCGTACAGACAGTTACGCCGGAACTTGTTGACCTGATGCCGAATCGTCAGATATGGTTTTCCCGGAAGATCCGCAAGATCCGCTGTCCGGTAGATATATTCGAAGACATCCCGATCAGGCACAAGGGTCAGATCCGGGCATATTTTTTTTATCCACGTTGCAGTGTCAGGATCGATCAGGACAACGGGTTCGTTGTCACTGATTTCAAAGGCCAGATGGATTAGTGATTTGAGTAAATCGGGATCCCGGGGACCAATTGGAGGGCGGAATCGCGTGATTCCATCGATAGTGCTTGCGAGAATTACGTTGTCGTTTACGAAAGCATACTGGTAATGGGCATAATGGTTCCAGCATACCATATTCGTAAAAGTATTATCGCTGTGTGTCTGGGGATATTTTTGGTAGTGGCGAACGAAAAAATCCCTGTCTTCAAGAGTAACCGGTTTGAAATCATCCTGTGAAAGCATCTAAGGTTCTCCATGGTAGATCATGGGTATATGCCCTTCCATAGGTTGGAATCCGAGTGGTGAATAAAATTTCTCGGTCTCTGGTTCTGCGATGAGTGCGATCCATGTCAAACCCCTTTCGCAGCATTTTTTCACGAGCGTCGCGACAATTTGGGATCCTACGCCCGCTTTCCTGAACCCGGGCAAAACAACGAGGTCCTGAATGTAACCATCGGAAACACCATCGGAAATAACTCTTCCCATCCCAATGGCGCGTCCGGTTTGTGCATCGGTTGCAACAGCAAACGCAAAACTTCCCCGGATGAGGTGGCGAAGCTCGTGTACAGCGTATTCTTCTTTCCACCACTTGCCTGCCCGGTAGAGATTTGCGATCTCTTCCTCGTCCCAGGAATAAACCAATTGTATCACGACAGAGTCGTCCACAAACACCCACTCCTGCGTTTTGAGGTAAATAATTTCTCCATGCTGTCAAGACCGGAGAACAATTCGAATCAAGTCTATTTTAAATCCTGATACGAGATAAAAGTCAATCTAATCGGCCGCAGGCTTCATTTGTGCAATTGCGGTATCCACAATTGCCCCCAGTCCTTCAACGGGCCAGTGTTCGGAATTCAGGGCAAGCTGGTAAATCGACAGGTCACCAATATCGATATTATAATAAGACTGGTACCTTCCTGCCTCGCACCGCTCGCGTTCGAGGGTTATCGCTTTGGCAGAATCTTCATCCGCGATTTGGTCACGGAAAACGATCCGCTTTACACGGCAACCGATGGGTGCAAATAACCAGATCCTGAGGTCAGCATTCGAAACCATCCAGCCGGATAACCTTCCCTCGACAATAATATTCTCGCGCTCTTCAGCGATCTCTTTCTGGCGTGCATCGATCATTTTGTCGTAAGAAGGATCTTCCTCTGCAAGCCGACCGAACTCCGCGAGTTCCATATCATGCTCTTTTGCGAGCTGGCGAAAAACCTCCCCGGCAGAAATCATGGAAAAGCCATGCCGTTGTGCAAGATACCGTGAGAGTGAAGTTGTCCCGCTTCCGGGCAACCCGCTCACGGTAATCCGCATCAGAGACCCCCAATATTCAGGGATTTCCGAATGACCTGGCTGAGGGTAACAGAACAAATAAAGTACCAGACAATCCAGGCAGGTATAATCCAGAGAACCGAATCGTGCAGGCTGTGAACTCCTGCATATGGCAGAGTGATTGTAGTCTGAACTTCATTAAGACGGAACAGCAGCCAGAAAAATATCGGCACGGTCAGGACGAGAATATACGCCATAGGCTTGAACTGCTGCTGGGACATTTCGAGCTGCTCACGCATAACCCGGTCCTTCTTCGCATCAAGCTTCTTTATTTTCTTCTCATCCTGCGATAGTTGTGCCTCGCGGTACTCTGCCTGAAACTCTTTCATCCGTTCCTGAGCCCCGGTCATCCGTTCGTAATCGATCGTGTACTTCTGGATGATCGAGGAATACAATCCGGTAAGTGCCGAAAGTATGACGATCAGGATAAAGAAGGGTATTTTGAATTCTTCCACGAGCGGCGAAAAGGCAACATCGATACTTCTTCCAACACCGACCCGCAGCCATTCGATGCTGTACGAGAACATCATCAGCATCATGAAAACAAGCGCGATGTATATTCCGTATTTATCCCAGATTTTTCCAAATTCCATCTCTTCACCTAAGGACTTCAACAAGTTCTGCCGATGAACGTTCGAGCAAATAGTCAGGATTTGTTATGATTTTGATGGTACAGCCGGTCATCATCGCATACGCCGCGGCGATCGAACGGTTGAACTGCTGGTGCTCGGCAATCGATCGGGATCCTTCCCGGTCGCGGGACCGGGTTTCATCGGTCAACCGACGCATGAGGATTTGATCGTCGTCGTTTTCTACAAGGACGATAATATCGGGCATGATCTCGCGAAGAACCCATTCGGGGAGGCCCGCGAGGTACCCTTTCGGCGTTTTGACAGATGCATGGGTATCGATCAACACGTTACCGGATACTTGAGCAATCGCCTGGCCTGCGCGCTGTTGCAGCCGTTTCTGGACCGCACGATCCAGCGTACGCATCTGGTCCCTGTCATGGACGATGTTGTCGCTCTTGGCAACATCGAACATGAACGAGCCGAAATTGATCGACTGGTACTCAACACCGATTTCCTTGAGTTTTTTTAATGCCTCGTTAACGACCGTTGTCTTTCCAACACCCGGTACGCCGGTTATGATGACCTTCTTTCCCATCATCCTTGCCCCTTCCACTGTCATTCTTTGCCAAAGAACGTCCGCATGAACGGGTACATCTCCATAATCTGCTGGCTCGCAACCTCTTCATAGAGACGATAGGTTATACTCACCGTTAGCAGGAGTCCCGTTCCGCTTACGGCACCTATGACACCAAAGAGGTTTGCAATAACACTGAGCACACCGATGAAGACACCACCAATTACGGTGACACGGGGAATGTACCGGTCAAGATACTTCTCAAGCACCTGCGGGTTCCTTCGATAGCCTGGGATGGACATTCCCGACATCTGGATCTGCCGGGCCACATCTTTCGAGTCAAGCCCAGCGGTTTTGATCCAGAAGAGGGCGAAGATCGCACCGCCAACTACCATGAATGTAACATCTACTCCAAGACGTAATAGAACCTGCCATGGGGCGTGACCGAGATCGGTTATCCACCACATCCAGTCGCTTGGACCGTTGACAGGAGCAAGATACCACATCAGCCCACTCTCCGGCCGGGAGCCATTGAATGTACCAAAGATTGTAACACCCACATTGGAAAGGAACATACCCACCATCTGGATGTTTGCCTGCAATACCCGGACGAGAATCATAGGCAGGACACTTGCATAGATCAGTTTTACCGGGAACCGCGCCCGGGCCCCACGCACCTGTGCGTGAGCAAGCGGGATTTCTATGCGCGTCGATTCGACGTAAACGATGATGAGGAAGATGGCGATGGTTGTTACGAACGCAAGAATATCCTTACCAAAATACGTGATGTAACTACCACCGTCAATACCGATAGCTATGAGGCGAGGGAAGAAACCAACCGGGTACTGATCGGAAACCGGGGCCCAGTTGATGAACCCGTTGATGATTGCCTGCGATATGCCGGCAATGATGAAGAGACCCACACCGGAACCAATACCCCATTTTGTTACTACCTCATCCATGAGGAAGACAAGGATACCGCCGATACAGATCTGGATGAAGATGATAAGGGACACAGCGAAGAGATTACCGCCGAAGAACTGCTGGGCGATAACCGGATCGGGCTGCATAAAACCACCGACAAGGTTCGGGGCTGCTTCGATGATGATCATCACGATGATGAGGATTTTCTGCAGGCCCATGTACATGACCTGCCCGCGCGTCTCGCTCGTATCGATATGGAGGATATCTGCGCCTTTGAGGAGCTGGAGAACGATGGAAGCCGTAACGATGGGCCCAATACCCAGGTGAACGATAGAACCGCTCGCACCCGCAAGAAGGGCGCGCCACGCAGCAAATAAGTCCTGGTTTGTTGGTGCGATCCCGAAAAGCGGTATGTTCGTCAGGGCAAAATACAGAATTAAGATTCCAATAGTCCAGATCAGTTTATTCTTGAAATGGACATGTCCCTCAGGGCTCTTAACTGCGGGCATCGCAGCGAGCAGGGGTTCCATTCGGTCCAGCAGGGTTCCCATTGTTTCACCAAAAATAATACCGGTAATGGTCAGACGACAAGCGCCTTACCACCCATCTTTTCGATTTTTACTATTGCCTGTTCAGAGAATGCCTGCGCGGAAATATTCATCTTTTTCGTGACTTTTCCGCTACCAAGGACTTTCTCGATACCCATATCAGCAATATTGAGAGCGACCACATCTCCATCCTGCCTGGCAATTCCTTGTGCCAAAAGGGAGGGGATAATTTGATCGATCGCCCCAACATCAATGGTTGTTACCGAAGTCGCCGGGTTATGGAAGAAACCATCTTTACCAAAGACAGGCCCTCCCATTTCCTTGTACCACTTGACAAAGTGGTGAGCGTTGATTCCTGCGCGTCCCCGGCCACCGCGGTTTCCAGCACCGCGACGGTTTTTGTGAGTGCCGCCGCCGCATGTCCGCGATCCGCGGTACTTTGAACGTTTGTTGGTTGGCATCTTCGTCACCTCATTTTATAGAGGAGCGTATTGATCTCCTGACCATAATAGCCAAGCGCTCCGCCCTGCGGGAAAGTCCGCTTGGTGGTCTTGTATCCCTTGCGCGGCGGGTGAAGGCGAAGGACAGGTTTAAGCCCCGGGATCTCCCGGAGTTTCGTTTCGCCGCCCGCGAGGGCCTGTGCAAATTCTGCGATAGTACCGTACGTCGAATTCGATTTAATGTACTCATCCGTAAGAGGGGAGTCCCCGATGATCCTGCCGCGTGTCTGGAGCAGGGTCTCGATTGTCGAGGCATCAACTTCGCCGTACGCAACGTAATCCTTTACTTTCCGGATCATACCGAGATTTTCGGGAGTGTCCGGTACCAGCACGCAGTGGTTGATGTGGTGGAGACGCAGCATCTTCAGCGTATCTTTGATGTCCTGACGAGTCTTGACGACACCGCGGACCTGAACAACCGCGTACATTACTGCAACCTCCCTGTCCTGATCATATTTGTTTCTTTGAGGGCGTTGAAGGTTGCTTTCGCAAAGTTGATGGTCGTCCTCGTTTGTCCGCGTGCGAACGTCCAGGTATCCTTGATGCCGGCGAGTTCCAGAACTTTCTTGCTGATGTCACCGGTAACAAGGCCGATACCTTGGGGTGCCGGCTTGAGGGTAACACGGACGCTGCCCGCGGTTCCCTGAACCTGCATGGGAATCGAGTGGGTAAGTGCACACCCGCATTCCCAGCTGCCGCAGCCACGCTGGACCTTTATCAGGTTCATCTTCGCTTTGACGATTGCTTTCTTGATCGCATCGCCAACCTGTACGTCCTTACCCTGGCCAAACCCAATGTAGCCGTTGCGGTTGCCAACGATGACAACTGCACGGAACTGAACACGGCGGCCCGAGTCAGTCATACGCTGCATCATGGCAATATCGAGAACTTCATCTTCCAGATCGGGAAGGAACATATCGACGATCTCGGGTTCCTTGATCGGCCTGCCGCTTTCGAGAACCTGATCAATGCTCTTGATCTCTCCCGAGGCGACGAGCTTGCCAAGACCGGTGACCGGGTGCCACTCCTGCTTTTCATATGCCATTTACACCAGCTCCTTTTTTATGGCATCTGCCACCTTTTCGACAATCGTCACAATATCGCCGGCGTCTTTGTTGTATGCCGCAATATGTGCTCCTTTCGCGCGCTCATCTGAGGGAAGAATCTCTTCGCCATGAGGAACGTCAAGCCCTGCCTCTACTGCACCCTTGAGTGCGGCAAAAACACGAGCACCGGGTGTTGCCCGGTTGAGTCCGATATCAAGGATTGCGCGATCGTACTGGGCCTTCTTTGCCTTGGCGGCAAAGAGCATGCCAGTTAAATACGCAGCCGGGGTGTTGGACATTGAGCCTTTGTACCCGTAACTCTCCAGCTCGGATGAGTTCGCTGCGACCAGCGTGCGATCGCCGTCCATTTCTGCGGTGACGAGCTGGATGATGATGTGCCGGTTTGTCCTGCGCACAACCATTCTCGGTGCATCTGCAACAACGAGCCGGGTCCGTTTGTAGTAATCGGTTTTGCCCTCGCGCCGTCTCCGGAACGGAACAAAGTACCGTGGTCCTGTTGCCATTTTACTTCATCCTCCCTGCGAGGATCTCCATCTGTGCCTTCATGTGCGCGACACTCCTGAACTGGCCACCTGCTGCTTTCCTGTAGAGGATGCGGTACAGGTGACGGTCAATGGTTGCGGCATCACGAAGTTCAACGAGCACTTTTCTGATTGCCCGGATCTTCTGGACCCATGCAGTCTTGCTCGGGTTGCGGGCACCTTTTGCACCCTTTCTCTTACCTGCTCCCTTGCGGTGTCCGTACGAGCGCTGTGCAATTCGTGCACGTGCGCGGCCACGGCTTACACCCTTCTTCTGGCGAGCCTTGATCACGCCTTCGGTAACGAGCCCTCTCAGGTCCTCCCGGGAAATTGCGTTCTCGATATCCGATATGCGGGCCGGGTCAAACCAGACGCGGTTAACACCACATTTCAGCAATGAGGCGACTACGCGCTTCTGGTTGGCGACATCACTCATTCTTCTTCACCTCTGACTCGGATTTCTTTTTGGATTTCGGCTTTGAGGTAGAGTCAGCCTTTGGCTTTGCTTCCTTGACTTCCGCTACGGGTTCAGTTGATTTCTTCGCGGGTTTCTTAGCAGGGGTCTCAGAGGCTGCGGGTTTTGCTTTTTCAGCCTTCTTTTCCGGAGCCTTTTCTGATTTCTTAGCTGGAGCTGCCGCAGATTTTTTCTCTGCTGCGGTTGTCGCCGCCTTCTCCTTCTTAGGAGCGAGGGCTGCTGAAATTTTGGATTTTACCGATGTTTTCTCAGCAACTTTCGGCTTATCTGCACCCTTGGATTCCGCAGGTTTTTCCGCCTTAACTGCGACCTTTATAACCTTCGCGTTCAGCACTTTGAGACCGACTGCAACTGCCTTATCCTGCAGGACAACGCGCTTGCGGGTCCCTACGGTGCCTCCGATTCTTACAGCATGGGTCTTTGGATTGAGCCCCTCAAGATCTTTTTCTGAGGTGACCAGCATCTCAAAGAATCCGCTCGGGTGCATTCCACGTACTGCGATCGGGCTGCCGTAACCTGGTTTTGGAAGTGCGCCTTTCGCTTTCTTCTGTTCACGCTGTTTGTTGTGCTGTCCGCGTGGTTTTCTCCACGAATCTGAGAGCTGCCTCTTTTTGCCAAACCCGTCGCGCTTGAAGGTTGCACCCTTCTCGACACGTACCTTGATCAGGCGTTTTACTTCAGTAGCCATTTGTTTCAGCCCCTCTGAACCATGTAGACGCCGTCCTGGAAGACCCTTGGGTCACGGTTGCGTATGTGAGTCGCATGCTCGATGTTCGCTGCGGAAGTGCCTACGAGTTCGCGGTCGATCCCGGTAAGGACGACCTCATCGTTTGCAACCTTCGCTACAACACCCTGCTCGATCCGCGCGTAGCGTGCCTTCTTCTCGCCAAGGAAATTGGCGATCTCGAGCTTGTTGCCCTGAAGTTTGAGCTGGATGGGGAAGTGGCTGTAGACCACTTTCATGCGATACTCGAACCCCTCGGTAACACCACGACACATATTTTTCGTGTGGGCTTCGAGGGTTCCGACCATCGATGTAATCTCTTTTCGCTTGGATTCGGTTGAAATTATGACTTCCTTGTCATCACAGGTAACCGACACCTGGGGAAACCGCATGTTGCGTGAGAGCTGGCCTTTTGGCCCGGTCACACGAAGCTGCGTACCATCCAGATGGGCTTTGACGCCATCCGGAATCTTCACTTTTCTCACTGCCGACATCATCGCACCTTTAGAAGACGTACCCCAGCAATTCGCCGCCAATGCCGTCTTTCCTCGCCTGTTCGTGGGAAATAACGCCACGCGAGGTCGAAAGTATCAGGAGCCCGAAGTTCTTGCCGGGCAGGTACTGCTTCTCCCAGTATTCCATTTCATCCAGCTGTACTGAAAACCGCGGGGTGATCGCACCGCAGCGGTTGATTTTGCCCGTAAGCTGAACCTTGAGTTGTCCGCCCCTGCCATCTTCGATGAATTCGAAGCCGCCAATATATCCGGCATCCTGCATGATACAGAGCATTGAACCGAGGAGCTTGCTCGCAGGTTCGATGACGCATACGGACTTGCCGGTATCGCCGGCATTCTTTATCGTACACATCCCGTCTGCTATTGTATTTGTTCGTGTCATTATGCGGTCCCTCCTCAGCTCATCTTCTTAAAGCCAATCTTCTGGGCCCATTCGCGGAAGCACTGCCTGCAGAACATGATATGGTATCTTCTTACGAGACCCTGTTTGCGTCCGCACATCTTGCACTCGTTTGCACCGCGACCAAAGATCTTCTTCTGTTCTCCTGCCATTAGCGCACCTCCACCTGGTACTTTTCCTTAAGGAAAGCGATTGCGTCCTCTTTCTTCACGCGCTGCTTGGCCGGGAGTTTCTTCTGCTCCATGCGTCTGCGTGTAATCCGGATACCCTTTCGTTCAAGAACGACGTTTACGTCCATGCCGAAGATGCCAATCTGTGGATCGTAGGACATGCCGGGGAAATCCGTGTGTTCCTCGACACCGAACGAAATGTTTCCGCTCTTGTCGAACTGGCTCTCAAAGACAGTCTTGTTGAGGATACCAACAGCGGTTGTAAAGAAGTCGCGGGCTGTCTTTCCGCGCAGGGTGACCTTGCAGCCGATCGGAGCGCCTTTCCTGATGGAAAACGCCGGTTGGGTCTTCTTCGCAATGCTTCGTATCGGCATCTGACCGGTAATCTTCTTCATGATGTTCTCGGCTTTGACGAGTCTTTCCCCGCTCTCGCCGACACCCATGTGAACGACTACCTTGTCAATGTAGACATCGCGCATCGACGTCACAGTTCAATCCCCCATTTTGCAATTGCGGGTGTCTGTTTTCCCACCATGTAGACATAAGGGGAAATGGTATCGAATCTGGTCTTTGTCGCTTCGTCTTCAAGGATTATCTTGTTGGGAACACTGCCGGGCATCTTGACAATGTCGACAATCCGTGCAACATTGCCTGAGTGCCGGCCGCCGATGATCATCGCCATGTTGCCAACAGCGAACGGGAAGTGATCCACGATCTTGAACCGGGTTTCCGGTTCGAGAGAGAGAACGATTGAGTCTCCGGCCTTGTAGGTGTTGTCTGCAAGAAGGTTTGCACCGTCACGCATGTTCAACTGGACCTTGCCACCGGAGATAATCGTTTTGTTCTTGACCTTGCAGAGCCGGGTCTTTGCAGCTTCTGCATCGATCTCGATCGAGACGTGGCGACCGTTCTTGTCGCGCAGGATACGGTAGTATTTGCCGATCTTCGGAAGGGCAATGATATCGAATATGCCGATACCCATCTTGGGATCCCTGCAGGCTCTGCCGTTGATAATTACATCATTCTGGCCGAGAATCTGCTTGACTTCCTTCATGTTGAGCGCAAGGCCCATGTTGTCACGGAGCCAGACTGCGATCGGCATTGCATTTGCATTGTGCGGACCTGGTGCCGTCTTCGTGATGAACTTCGTTGTCTTTCGTGCAACGTGCCATGAATCCGGTGCGTTCAGCCGCTTAAGGTGGTCTCCCATTATTCAGCCTCCGATAATTTTGCTTCCCGTCGCTTGTCAGCAAGGTTGAGCTTTGTTATCTGGACATTCGATGCATCAACAGGCCGGGGGACTTCAGTGCCGTCTGCCTTTGTCGAGGATACACCGTGAACGATGAGTTTCGACTTCTGGGTGTCAACACCGTCTACAAGTCCTTCGTCACCGACAAAGTCACCGCGTGTGATTTTAACGGTATCACCCTTGACTACACGAAGGGTCTTTTTCTTGTATTTTTCTTTCAGGGCCTCGGACAAGGGCGCATTGAGATATTTTGTCCTTACGTGTGAAGGTGCATTATAGCGTGCCTTTCTTTGTTTTCTTGGCTGTTCGCTTTGTACTCTTACCATAGTTCACACCTCACACAATGATGGTGGCCATCGAACCGAGTTTCGGGAAACGTTCCGCAACTTCACGGGCTACCGGTCCCTTGATCTCAGTTCCTTTCGGTTCGTTCTTCTCATCAACAACAACGACTGCGTTGTCATCAAAAGAGACCCGGACACCGTTTGGCCTGCGCATCTCTTTCTTCGCCCGGATAACGACCGCACGCACGAGCTTGCGGCGCATATCGGGAGTGCCTTTCTGGACGCTGGCCGTGCAGAGGTCCCCAAGACCAAGCTTGGGCTGACGGCGCCTTACACCATGGTAGCCAAAGACCGAGATGATCTGAACGGTCCGGGCGCCGGTGTTGTCCGCGCACGCGAGCCTCGTTCCTGTCGCAAGCGACCTCGGCGTCTTCGACTGCTTTGCCTTCATGGCTTCTGCACCTCAACGATTACAAACGTGGTGCTCTTCGAAAGCGGCCGGCATTCGGCTATCTTCACGACATCGCCAACCTTTGCCTGGATACAGGGAGGGTTGTGGGCGTGGAGTTTTGAGCTGCGCTTCTCATACCGCTTGTATTTTCGGACGTAGTGCAGGTAATTTCGTGCTACTACGGCCGTTCCCATCATTCTATCGCTCACGACTTTGCCGGTGATCACCTGGCCGCGCACCGGTAAAGCGCCGTGAAACGGACAGTTAACGTCCTTGCATTCCTTCTCAGGAGCAGGGATGTTCAATCCAATGTTAAGTGCCATTATAGTATCCTCTTCTTCTCATGCAGGTTGATCCTTTTTTCAGGAGCCAGAGTCATTACCGATCCATCGATCTCGACAAGCCCGCCGCACGGGATGTGCAGCTGGAACCGGCTCTGCATCTTGGGGATGCGTTTTAATCCCCTCGATGTCTCGATGACGAGCAGGTTTTTTGTTTCATCGATGATGCGACCGGAAATTCCCCGGTGGGTGGGGTTAGCGGCTCCTGAAACCAGAACGTCAAGACCTATCAATTCGTGTCTTAAGACGTTCTGGGGAGAGATCATGCAGTTCTCCTGCGGTTCTGCTCGGTCATGAGGCGGGCAATGGTTCGCCTGAGTTCCCGGATATGTCCCGGGTTCTCAGTTGCGCCACCGGCACTCACTTTACCGTAGTGCTGTACAAGCTCCATCCTGAGTTTTCCCATCTGTTCCTGCACTTCCACATCGGAGAGCTGCTGAACGTCGTGGGCCCTGAATATTGCCATTTACTGTTCCTCCGAGTAAGGTACATCGTCGGGAAGAGCCGGCTCTTCCGTGTCGATTTCACCAATGCTGGTAACGGAAGGCTTCGGCGCCGGGCGCCTCTTCTCCTGCTCAATGACAGAGAAGTGATCGGGCAGCTTTGCGCCGGCCGGAACAAGTTTCACCTGGACGCCAATGACGCCGAGTTTTTTGATTGCCACGGCATAACCTTTCTCGACAATCGTGTTGCTTGGTTCACCGCAGTGCTTGATGTACCCTTCCGTAAACTTCTGGGTACGGGCACGGGCACCGGTTAATTTACCGGCGATAACAACTTCACATCCGAGTGCACCGGAATCCATTACGCGGCGCATGATGCTTGATCCTGCCTTGCGGAAGTACCAGCCGCGCTCAAGAGCATTGGCCAGTCGCTCTGCCATGATTTGGGCATTGAAACTGGGGTTGGTAACCTGCTGGACCTCGATCTGAGGCGATTCGACACCGTAGTTCTGAGCGAGGTCGAGCGTCAGCTGGTGGACCAGCTTGCCGCCTTTACCGATAACGATACCGGGTTTTTCAGCGAAGATAGTGACCTGGGTACCGAGAGGGGTCCTTGCGATGTCCATGCCACCATAGCCGGCGCGCTTGAGTTCCTTTGTCAGGTACTTCTCAACGCGGGCCTTCCGGACACCTTCCGAGATAAATTTTCTCTCTACTGCCATTATGCCACTTCCCTGACGATGATCTCGAGGTTCACCGATTCACGGACCTTCGGAGTCGCTCTTCCCATTGCACGGGGGAAAAACGCCTTCTGGGCCCGTCCGCGGTTTGCCGAGGCATGGATGATCTCGAGATTTTCTGCATCGAGGCCAATATATTCGGCATTCTTCTTGATCGATTCAAGAACCTTGATGTAGGCCTTCGATGCTTTGACCGGATAACGTCCGGCATCCCAGTTGCCCGGAAGACCGCGCTTGTGTGCAACATTGCGGTTGAACCGCCGGAAGGGGATCGCCTTTTTCAGAGCGACCACATCGTTGAGGTAAGCAATCGCGTCATTCACGCGCTGGTGCTTGATGAACCCGGCAATCTCGATCGAATGCTTGGGCGACATATTCAGCTCGTTGGCTTTGCCTTTCGCGATATTGTCACCCTTAATCTTGTTTGAATATTCAACTCGTGCCATGTCCAATCACTTCAGCGGAACGTATTTACTGCCTCTTGTAGCACCGATACCGGCGCTTCCGTGAGCGACCCTCTTACGTGTCAATGCGAATTCACCAAGATAATGGAAGACCGACTCCGGCTGGAATTCCACTTTCAGGAATTCTTTGCCGGTGTAGATCTCGATCGATTTCCCAATCATCTCGGGCATCACGAGCATATCGCGAAGATGCGTCCTTACTTTCTCGTCACCATCGCGAATCTTCGCGAGGAGTGTCTCTTCACCACGGGAGAACCCGCGGACGATCTTGCGGCGGGCACGGGATGGCATAAGCGGGAGAAGTTCACTTATACCCATTGCCTGCAGCTCGTCGATTTTGTAGCCACGGTACGTGAACTCCTCACGCCGTCTTGGCATTCTCTTCTGAGTCTTTTTAGGTGCTGCCATACCTTCACTTCCTGCTCTTACCAGTCCTGCGCGCTGCTACGTGTCCAACAGTCCTTCCTGGAGAAGTACCACGGGCTATAGTCTTCGGGCGACCCGGGTGCTGATGTCCTCCGCCACCGAACGGATGGTCGATGACGTTCATAGCGACACCACGGACGCGTGGCCAGTTAGAGGCTGTGTTTGCCATCTTGTGGTATTTGTTCCCGGCTTTTACGAACGGTTTCTCGACACGTCCGCCACCTGCAACAATTCCTATGGTTGCACGGCAGCGGTGGTTGAACCATTTCGTCTTGCCGCTGGGCATCCGAATGCCGACTCTGTCTTCGATTTTGTCGACGACAACCGCCTGGACTCCGGATGAGCGTACGAATTTACCACCGTCGTTCGGGCGGGCTTCGACATTGCAGATATAGGTACCTGTCGGAATATTCTGGAGCGTGAGCGTATTTCCGTTCTTCACTTCGCCAGTCGATCCCCACATTACGGTCTCACCGATACCAAGTCCTTCGGTAACAAGCATGTATACTTTCGTTCCATCGGTGAGTTTGACAAGCGCGATCGGTGCATTGCGAGCCGGATCGTGCTCGATATCGATGACGCTCCCGGTAATCGTCTGGGTGTCGTCACCAATGTGCTTCAGCGCAGCCTTATACCGGTGGGATGGTGCCCGGTATGTCGGGCCTCCCTTGCCCCGGCTTTGTGTTGTGATTCGATGTCCCATGTTTCCCCACCTACATAATGCCGAGCCGGCTCAGGATTTCCTCAGCGGCTTTGTCGTTCTCAAAGCTGACGATTGCTTTTTTCTCACCATGCATGTTCATTATCGTGCGGACACTTTTTACGTTCTGACCGAACGCTTTCTCGATGTCACGCTTTACGGTATGCTTGGTCGAGTCGCGGCTGACGAGGAACTGGAGTTTGCTCTGGTTTTCCAGAAGGACCATCGCTTTTTCCGTGACAAACGGGTATTTCAGGGTCATTTATCTTCCCTCCAGACGGGTGATTGCACCTTCAGTCCAGACAGTCAGGCGTCCTGCCAGCATGCCTGGTGCAAGGTGTTCGACATTCAGCTGATCGACAGTCACTACATCAACACCGGAGAGGTTGCGTGCTGCACGCAGGGGTTCTTCCGAGGTGACGATGAGCAGGCTCTTTCGCTGCTTGAATCTGCGACCGCGCATCTTGCCGCGTCCTGCTTTGACTTTCCTGCTGTCCTTTGACCGTTCGATATCGTTGTAGACACCGGCGACGGTGAGCGCAGATATGATATCCTGCGTCTTATCGATGGACTCGAACTTATCCTCGAGGACGACCGGTACGGCTCCGTTGAAGTTGTGACCTCTTCCTTTGATGAGGTCTTCGTTGATGCTTGCTGCAACGGCGGAACGGAATGCTTTTTGCTTCTCTTTCTGGTTGATCTCTTTAATCAGTATCTTGGCTACTTTCGGGGGGTGTGCTTCGCGACCACCTTTTGCCTGGGGGACTTTGGCCGCGCGGGAACCGTTCCTGATACGAGGGACGTGTGATGACCCGCGACCGCTTCCCCAGCCTACTGCAGACGAACGGATACCGGCAAACGGATGACTGCCGTGAGCCTGTCGGCGTGTGCTCTGGAGTGCCATGACTGCTTTTTTGATCAGATCGGGGCGGTATTCTTCGGAAAATATTTCCGGAAGATCGATGTCTTTTGCAATTCCGCCATCAAGTGTTTTAACCTGTGCTTTCATCTCTGATCATCCCTGCTTGCTCTGGACGCTCACAAACTGTATAGCCGGCATTTTAATAACCTGTTCACCAAGGCGAATTGCTGGACGGATACGGATAAGCCGCTTGACCGGGCCAGGAATCGAACCCTTGACGAGGATATACGGGTTTCTAAGCACGCCGTAGTGAAGGAATCCGCCTGCTGGCGTAATTTCACTGGCGTTTTCACTGACTTTCAGTATGCGTTTGTTGAACTCGGTGCGCTGCTGGAAACCTAGCTGACCGACCTGAGGAACCTGCCACCGCACGTGGTGGGGATTCCATGGTCCGAGTGTACCGATATGTCGTTCTTTTCCACCGACCGAGTGCTTGCGCTTACGAAGGGAAATACCCCAGCGCTTTACAGCGCCGTTTGTGCCTTTACCGGTCGTAATTGCGGTGATATCAGCGAATGCGCCGGTCTGAATGACATTATCAAGGGTTACTTCTTTCCCGAGTAAACCGAGTGCAAACTCATACTGTTTGTTAATGTCAGTTCCGCCGATCTTAATCTCCATGAGATCGGGAACCTTTTTGGGGACACCGGTCATTGTGGCGGGCTGGGTGTAAGTAACGGCGTAAATCTCCGTAACGGTACCTGCCTTCAGTGCGTCGGAGAATTTCTTCTCGGCGCTTGCCTGGTCGTAGTCCTTGGGCAGGGTGATCCTGCGTCCGAGAACTGCGTCGAGCTGCTCTGCCCAGATTTCAGTAAAAGCGTGTTTGCCGTATGTATCCTTTGAGTAGGCGCGGATAGCGGCAACCTTCATGAAAGGTACCTCGATCACGGTTACGGGAACCATGATTTCCTTGCCTTCGGTCGGACTGTCTTTGTGATCGTCCACCATGATAACATGCGTCATACCCACTTTGTATCCTGCAAAACCCTGCAGGACCGGTGCTCCGTCACGTGAGGCCCACGATTGATATTTCGGGATCGGGCTCTTTGCACGCTTTCTCGGGCTGAATGCAAGTGAACCACGGCGCGGTCTGTTTATTTTTGGCATGTGTTTATCAATCCTGTATTTGCGTGTAGGTTATTCTCAATGCGACACGAATCTGAGATTAATCCGAGATGTGTGATATCTTCGCTTGTTTTCGAAGCCAACACGCGACAGGGCAATTTCCCGGATGCCACAGCGGTACGCAGCACCGCAAAACGGATGCGTCCTGCCATGAACAGTTCCGGAAATTTTACCCGGCTACGGAGATATTGATGATTTTATCATCGTCTGGCCGGTGTGCCCAGCATACCTATCTCGCGAAAGAAGATCCTGACACTGACGCATTCACACCCATTTCTGGGAGTGAAAAGGGCTCGTTGCACGAACGTCGACCCATACGTACTGATCAGACCCACTCTGTCAGCCTGTTGTGACGAATCACAACTCCCTCTCGGTATACCTCCCTTACGGGGGTTCACCAATCGAGGTTTACCCACGGCACAACAGTCAACCCTGTGTCCGGAGACTGAGTTACGCCGTATGCAAAATTCAAAATGTGCGAATATTTTTCATTCACCCTTGAATCCGGCAATGGATATCCTCATATCGGCTTCCTTAATTATTGCATAGATCCAGATATAAACATATGCACGAATTCGTCGGTAGAATCATTCGACTTGTTGAAAAGTGATTATGATGTAAGCTCACGAAAGTTGAAAGATTATCCGAAATAAAGCTCACCCTGATCGGTGATATAAACAATAACATCCTCGCACATGCACCGGGCTTTACAGCATTGTGGCCGGGACTCCCTTAAACGGTTTATAAGGGAAATGGTATCATATTTTACTTTGATATTAATTTTCTCGGCTTCTCCAAAAATTATCGCCGGGACATCAAACAGATCTGTTCCCGACGGGATAGTACAAAGATGGGTTGCATCAAGCGTGTAAAGAAATTCGAGTGTCTCTTTTGCTCTCCGGATATTCTCCATGGCACTTTTTTCTATAGTGCAGACATTGGCCTTTGAGGTGGATATTATATCGGCTATCTGTTGTTGGGTCAGTCCCTGCTTCCGGTATCTGAGGACCTCCATCTGTCGATCAGTGAGTAACCCATCTTTCATACTATCACTTTTTTACGCTGCTTTAAACACTTTTCGTTAACTTTCATTTGCTCACATGAAAAAAACAGATTCTGATTCATGTTGTCACCAAGGATCGAAACAGTGGATTTTCCCTGATTTAACGAGAGAAAATGACAATTCAAAATGTTTATATGAATACTGGGTCATAATAACGTGTTATAACAAATCGAGGTGAAAATAGATGGTTGTTAAAGTAGGAGTTGCCAAGCTCGGCAACATTGCAAGTGGTGTAATGGCAGAACTGCTTCTCGATGAGAGAGCAGACCGTGAGGACATGCAGACATTCATGGCGACCAGCGGAACGAAACTTCAGCCGGAAGACATTGAACGCGTCGTATCCAATATGAAGGCGTGGAAACCAGACTTCTGTATTGTGGTTTCTCCCAACGGTGTCCTTCCCGGACCAACCGGTGCCCGTGAGGAGCTCGCGAAGGCAGGCATCCCTACCATCATTATCACTGATGATGTAACCACAAAGAAGGAATGGGAAGAGGTTAAGGCAAGCAAGTTCGGCTATATCATTATGAAGGCCGACTCCATGATCGGTGCACGCCGCGAATTCCTCGACCCCGTCGAGATGGCAGATTTCAACGGCAACCTTGTCAAAGTGCTGGCAATCACCGGTGCGTTCCGCAAGATGCAGCTCGCACTCGACAAGGTCATCGACCAGGTAAAGGCAGGCAAGAAGGGCGCAGACATCGAACTCCCGAAGATCGTCATGACCACCGACAAGGCTGTCGACGGTGAATTCACCAACAACTACGCCCTCGCAAAGGCACGCGCTGCCCACGAGATCGCAATGGCAGTTGCGGGACAGAACGTCAAGGGCTGCTTCATGACCAAGGAATGGGAGAAGTATATCCCGATCGTTGCAAGCGCTCACGAAATGATGAGAACTACAGCAATGCTCTGCGACGAAGCTCGCGAGATCGAAAAAGCAGGCGACAGCATCATGCGCAAGCCCCACAAGAAGGATGGGACGCTTGTCAGCAAGAACAAACTTGTAGCAAAGTTTGAGTAAATTTTTAGTTTCTCTCTTTTTTGTAGAATCTTCCCAACTCTTCAGGAAGCGTCATTATTACGGGTTCAAGGTGGAGCCGTTCCATGAAAGCGGAATCACTTGTTGATGAGGGGTTCGGATTTATCCGGGAGATTAGGGAACAGAACGCACGAAAACCATGATTGTTGCCGTTCTTATCAAAAAAGATAGACATATTGAACGCGTAAGTTCCCAGTTCCCGGTATAATTCAATAATCTCAAGTATACCATTAGAAATAAGATCTACATAATTTTCCATCTCATCCAGCATGGATATTGGTAACAATCCCCTTACTTCCCGCTCGCCAACAGGCACAGCATGAGCCGACCAGATAATCTCATCTCCAAACAGGTATCGATCGGAGCGTTTTTCCTGATCCTTTACAGCATCCCAATAGTTTTTTCCCTGTTTTTTGCGGTAGAGTTCGCTTGCAGTGCAATAGAGGTCAACGATATGCGAAGGGCGGGAATCGGACAGTCCCTGCATATGGGGATGTACAAGACTCGCTCCGGCCGAAGGCAGGAAGTTCCAGTTGATACTGGGATAACCATCAACCTTTTGGAGTGCCTCGATCTGGGATAGTAGTGAATCATTAACCTGTTGCCGGCTAAAAGCAGCGACCGCGTGTTCGCGGGTCATTACTGTTACTACATGACCTTCTCCAAAAGGAAACAGGTTCGGGAATGTGACACTTTCACCGCGGATGATCCGGTTACCATCGGGAAATGCAGGTGTAACAGTCATAACTGCATCACGGCAGAAGGGGCAGCCATCTGAATTCGTGGAGAGGCATATCGACTGATCGATCTGCCTTTTTAATCGGTCCGGACTGATCCTGCACCTGAGCCCGGTGAGGTGTTCTTCTCGATATTGCAATGTGCCCCTGCTGGTGACAACTTCCCTGACCGAAAACATGCCTGTTCAGGATTATATTTCCGGCAGGATCTGATAGTCGTTTGCACTCGGATCGTTTCAGTTTTGGATTTGTGAGAATTTCCGGTACTATCTGATGATCAATTGATCTTTTTGTGAGAGAGGGAGATCCCTTACGGGGTCCCTATCAACTTGAGAGAGGCGGGATGGGGGAATCATTCCTGAACTAAGGGTAGTGCCTAAATCTACTATACTCAGTCTGAACAGGGCACGTCACGCCTTAAATGGAACGCCGGTTCCTTCCCAAATAGATGACGATTGTGGGAACCAATTTACGTAGAGAGATATGGGTCTGAAGAACAACTCTTTGATCCGGATAGATCCCCTTGGAGGTCCTTACTACTAAGAGGGAGATGGGTAGAGGAGCCACTCTGGTTCCGGAAGAGATTCGTTCGATGAATTACTTCGGAGTTCAAAGCAAGAAGTTGGGCGATGAATATGGAGAATTGGAGAGAGATCCCCTAGGAAGTACCCCGTAATCCGGGTGAGGTAACCCATGAGGATTCCCCCACAAATGGGGGGATAGTTATCACCTTTCAATGAAAATGAGCAAGGGTCATCCACATCCAGTCACCCTTAACGAACGCGTACATGAGGTTGAAATGATCACAAGTATCCAGTTATCATACGGTGTCCTTCACACTAACAAACACCGGAAAATTGAAAAATTTGATTTATAATATCTGCCAGAAAACATCTCCTTTTGGGAGTTCCTGGCAGGTATTGTTCCTGGCTTATACCACGTACTTGCCGAGGAGGCGGATCGAGTTGGTCATGTCGGGACCAAGGGGTGAACCGAAGATGATCTGGGTCACACCGGCCTTGGTGAGGTCTGCACACTTCTGCTTGACCATCTCGGGGGTTCCTGCAATGGTGAATGCATCGATCTCTTTGTCTCCGACAAGTTCTCCAACCGTCTTGAAGTCGAACTTTCCGAGTGCTGCCTTGATCTTTGCAACATTGTTAAGGTCGAGCCCGTGGCGGGTGAGGAGGTCTGGGGGTGAGCCGGCTGCGATGAATGCTGCAACGATCTTTGCTGCATTGCGTGCCTTCTTCTCGCTCTGGTCGATGGACATTGCAGTGTATGCACCGATGTCAAAGTTCTTTTTGCCCACCTTGTCGCAGGCTGCCTTGATGATCGGGATCGCAATGGCGAAGTCCTTGGGGTTTGATGCGTTGATGAGTGCGCCGTCACCGATTCTTCCGGCGAGGTCAAGAACCTTGGGTCCCTGTGCACCGATGTACATCGGGATACCCTTCTTTCCGGGCAGGGTGACACCGGTCAGCTTTGCACCGTCGTAGTCGAAGAATGACATTCCCGACTTCTTGATTTCTTCACCGGCACAGAGCTTGCGGATCTGAACGACTGCTTCCTCGAGGCGGCCGACCGGCTTCTCGGGATTGATTGCCAGCTTTGGCAAGGTTGAGAGGTCGCCGGGGCCGATACCGAGGACCGCTCGTCCATCGGAGATTTCGTTGAGCGTGCAGGCGAATGATGCCATTGCAGCGGGTGTATCGGTAAACGCGTTCATGATACCCGGACCCATCTTGAGGCTCGTGGTTGCCTGGGCAATCGCGGCGAGAACGGGGTAGCAGTGACGGTTATTGTAGTGGTTCGTGATCCATGCGAAATCGATGTCTTTTGATTCTGCAAGTTTACAGAAGTTGACAACTTGCTTTACATTGACATTTCCTGGTACAAATTCAATTCCATATGTCAAGGTTTGTTCACCTCATTGAGTATTACCGTATACGCATTTAAATAAATTATCATTTTATGTTGCTTCTTTCCCGGGATTTACTCTCAAAAACAAATATTCTTCGTTTGTTTCGAAAAAAACATATAATTTCCTTTCGAAGCGGAGACAAACGCAGGAAGATTTCTAAGTGGGTCAGACGAAAGAGTCAAAAATGTGTATCAGGATTGGTAACGTGGAAAAACTTTTTTCCCGGGATGCTCTTATCCTATAAGATATTGAAGGTCGACAGAGTAATAATACTCTTTAAGACCGGATGGTCCGACAGGTTTTACAGGATATTTCATGCGAATTGTAGCAATTGGACTGGGTGGAGCGGGATGCCGGATTGTTGATCGTCTGTACGCAACAGATCGTCACAGCAGCAGGGTTGCATGTGTTCAGGCACTGGCTGTCGATGTAGATGAACAGACATTGACACAATTGAAAGGATTGCCCGAAAACGCGAAAATCTCCTTCTCGGCACTCGATGTTGGATTGCGGGATAAATACGGAAGTGATGAACAGACTGCAACCATCGACATCGGAGAAATAATCTCCAAAGTTCAGAATTTTGAATCCGGAGAGACGGACGCAATTTTTATCTGCTGCGGTCTTGGAGGGAATATGTCGGATGTGGCCCCCCACGTTGTCGCAGCACTCCGTTCATCGGTCGTGGAGCCAATATTCGGTCTCGTCACTCTGCCTTGCCTTGCAGAAGGAGCAAAAAAATCCAGCAAAGCGGCGGACGATATTGATACACTGGAGCCAATTCTTGATGGAATCATCCTCTTTGATAATGAAACATGGTATAAAAAAATCAAAGCGGAGAAGGCCCATCTGCTCAAGAGGGAGAAAGGGTTTGTAGAGAAGATTGGCTTAAAAAAAGAAGAGCAGCCGATCTCGCCTGTCATGGCAACTTACACGCTCCTGAATGAAGGGATAGTAAGAAGGGTCAGCCTCATCTTAAGGGCTGGCGAGTTCAGGGCAGACGGTGGCATAGATCTCGCCGAGGTAGTTCTGGATTCCGGTGAAGTGATCAACACCATGAAAGGAATGGGTTTCATCACTATCGGATACGCAGTTGAGCGGATTCCCAACGAACCGTTAGGTTTCCTGTCACGCTTCAAACCGGCAGGCGTTTTCAACGAAGAACAGAAGAAAAAAGCCTCCCGTATTGTTGAACTTGCTAAACAGGCGATCTACCATGAGGTTTCTATTCCCTGCGATATGACGAGCGCTCACAAGGCCCTTGTCCTTGTCGCCGGCCCATCCCACGAGATTTCGATGAAAGGTTTCATGACGGTGCGAAAATGGATTGACCGGAGTATCACCGGGCTCGAAACAAGATCGGGCGACTATCCGGTTATGAACACACAGAATGTCGCAATAATCATCATGCTCGCAGGTCTCGAAAATATTCCCCGCATCACTGAGCTTAAAGAAATTCAGGGCCAGTACAAATCCCGCCAGCAAAAAGGGAGGGAAGGGATTACAGAGAGATTTTCCAAGGTGCGGGATCAGGTTATCGAATCCAGAACCGGCGATGAGACAATTAACTTCTCGACGCCAATCCTACGAGATTCGAACAGGGACGAAATGATCGTTCTTCCTGCGAAACAACCATCGGGTATGGCGGAAATCTTGATTCACAAAGCCCGTGATATGGATCCGGCGGAACAACCGATTACCGAGAGCTATGATATTGAAGAAGCACCGGTTATGGATGCAACACCAGTCAAAACTATCAAAATTGTGGAGAAAAGTGTGAGAAGTTACCCGGTTCAACACATCGACAGGACGATCCCTGAAACTAAGAGCCCTCATTTGACACATCAGAGGGTTTCGCACAACAACTACAACGAGAGTCTGGAAGACTCTTCGAAAAGTCCATCTTATCAGCCAATAAGATCCGGCAGCAAGGTAAAGGTGAGCGATTCTTCGAGCGAACCGGATCGAAAGGGAAATGAGGAATTCCCGGTCAAACGTTCGCCCACGGTGCCGGTAAGGACAAATGAAACAGAACGACAAAGAATCGAGCGGGAATTGCAGCGACAACGCATGCTGGTAATTTCGGGTAACCGGCAAAAAAGTAGTACGGGTACAACCAAAACCCACACGGTAATAACAAGTACACCCATATCAAATCCAAAAATTCTCACAAACCCGGCAATCACTGATGAGGGCGAGCAGACGGTACAAGAAACATCGCAAGTGAATCACGAGAGAAAAACAATAATTGTTGCACGAAAGAAAAACCCGCCAATACAAAAGAATACCATCTCAGTTGATGAATCGGAAGAAAAAATACAACACCCAATTCCCGATAATGAGAATTTTCTACAAGAGCCGATCTGCCTGAACAAAAAAGCCATTGAAACAATCAATATTGGATTGAGAGAGCCGGTAAGAAAAGCAAAGGACGAAATTTTCACGGGTAAGGAGGTTGGAAGAGGTAGCGTTAACCAGGTACGGGATTCTGGAATTATTCGCACGCATCTCAAAATAAAACCGGGATCGGGTGATTCGGATAGGAACAATTCTGCGGCTCCAAGAATCCAACCGGCGGGAACAACAGAACCGTCGAAGAAACAAGATAAGAAAATTTCGGAAAAAAACGATCTCTTATCTGATTAATCAATTCGTTTCCATTAATTTTGAGAATGGAATATTTCCAGCTCCAATTTCTGTTTTTATGTCGATATTATTTTCAACGGCATTTCCAATGTAATTCATTCCGCTGAATGCAACAATTGATAACCGGAATGGATTATTTGGCAGATTGAAAACCTGGTTCCCCATTGCTACCGGGAAAATAAATCCGCAGGAATTCATTTGTCTGATCGTTTCTTCTACCTGCTTTTTTGCAGCTGCTGGCACTTCGCGGATATTTGCAAGAACAATACCGGTTTTCGTCCGGGCATAATTCGAGATTGATGTGAGTCCGGATGAGATGAAAAGTTCGAGAGGATCAATTGTTGTTCCACGATATCCTATCAGATCGTTAAAGCGCTGAGGCTTACCCTGGTCGACATCAAGCCGTGCCCCGAACGCCATCTTGACGGGGATGCCATTCCTTTGGAATACCCCGTCCATGGAGATACTGCATATAGTAATGAACCCTACAGACCCGGGGGGAATCCGAGGATCGCGATCGATGATCCGATAGGAATTAAAAAACCCACATCCTGACTTTGCGACCTCGTCGTACGCTGATTTCGTCTTTTCGGCTAGATCCTCACGAACAATAGAGAGATTATACGCAACATCCCCGGTCCCGGTTATAGGATCGAATGTGCTCCGGTATGCGAGTCGCTCGAGCTTTGAGATGATGAACCCGATCCTGTCATCAACAAGGGCATTGTCAGTTTCATCCAGTCCAATCGGCGTCAATATCCTGCCAAGATTGCCAATTTTTTCGGTAAATCCCATTGAGTCCAGGTAGCTGAGATAATATTGGACTGCACGATCGCTCAGTACAAAACCCCGTTCCGCCATGAGTTCCGAGAGACGCTTTGCTCCCATCGGATCTTTGTGCTCTTTGAGGATTCGCAACAACTCGACGTATTTTCTTTCCGTCCGGATCATAGTCACTTCACCTCCACCGCACCACTACTATCCTGATAGCGTCCAGAATAACACTGGTTTCCGTTCAATACTTCATGAAGGATCATCTGGACGATACGATCGTTTTTCTTCACAACTATGTCTTCCTTACCGGTATTCGTGAGACATAAGGTAAGATTTCCCCGGAACCCGGGATCTACAAAACCAGCACCGAGAAGCACCCCTCTCCTTCCAAAGGATGATCTGCACATAAGCGTGCCGGCAAGGTCTACAGGAAGCTCCACCCACTCGATACTCGGAACAAGTGAGACAATTCCCTGAGGCAGGATCATATCCTCCGCTGCCCTGAGATCATACGACGCGGGCTGTTGGCATCCCGGTTCATATGGGGTGATAACGAGACCTCCTTTTGCCGTATCTTTCTGGAGGCGACGGGTAATTTCCGGAGCAGAGAGAATCATTCACTAGTTTATCGGTAGAAAATACTTAATAACTTTTGATGTAAACAAAGTGAGAAGGATCCATGGGGTAGAGGATATCCTCTTGGGCTTCGAACCCAAGGACGCGGGTTCGATTCCCGCTGGGTCCGTTCGATTTTGCTTTTATCCGGATCGATAAAAAAAATTTATCAAAAATTATTAAATTTCATTTCTTCGGGTAACATGCCGCTTTCTCCGGCCACCTACCATTCTGATAACAGCGAACAATACCAAGACTCCGATTGCCCCAATTGCAAAGATGGTAACGATCCCCCAGTCAAGGTTCTTTTCCATGGTAATGGTAACTGAGGAGGTTGAGTTGCCCTGTATTACTTGTTCCTGGACGGATGCAGATTTGTAATTTTCTTTTGTTGATGAAATATTGTATACGGTATTCAGCTTGACATTTGTTACGTATTGGCCGTGATCGTCAGTTACACCGGTGTAAAGACCATTTACAATAATGGACGCATTCGGGATAACTTTCTGGTCGTTATCCTGAACAAAAATCGTCAGGGCTGCACTTTGGAACGGTAATTCGAAAACATAATCCTGACTCTGACCTGCAACAGATATCACTCGGCTTGCAGTTACGTATCCTGTTTTTCTGACCTCGACCGCATAAGAACCCGAGACAAGGTTCGGGAAATTCAGCCTGCCATATTCGTTTGTACTTCCTGAAAGCGTGCCGTTGATATAAATATCTGCACCGGTCAGAGGGGCCTTATTATCATCGGTGGCATAGATAAATGCACCAACCGGGGCCTTGGAAATCGAAACTGAGTAGAGAGCATCGCTGTCTGTGATCTGCCGCGTCTCGGTATACGTCTGGTATCCATCTTTTTTTATCTCGATCGTATAGATTTTTCCTCTCGTGACAGGGGTAATCAGAATCCCTCGCTCATCGGTTTTTCCAAGAAGGACCGAATCGATCCTGACTTCTGCGTCGGCCACTGGCGAAGTGGTATCTTTATCCTTGACAATGATCGAGAACCGGTTGCCGGATAGTAACCAGTATTGGATTTCCTGATTTTCGTCTCCCATATCGATATTGGCGTTGCGAGGCTGGTAATCGGGTGCGGTTATCGCAACGGAGTAGAGGGTTTCTGCGGTCACTCCGAACGTCGCCGAACCGGTAGTATCGGTTTGTTTTGACTGGGTGCTGTTATCTGCGGTTATATTCACGTTTGCATTCGAAACCGGGCTGAGTGAATCTGAGTCGAAAAGATCAACTTTCAAGGTCAGGCTTTTCCTGCTCATATTTACAAAAACGGAGGTAACGTTTTTTCCTACTATTGACTCCCAGTCGTCATATCCGGTCATTGTAACACGGATATCAACATCATTCAAACCTGAATGAGTAACGTAAAACAATCCGTTGTTATTTGTCCTGCCTTGGTTAGCACCATCGAGGAATACCGTGGCGTGAGAGATCGTTGAGTTGTCAAGAGTGTCCTGCACCGTGATCTGCAGGTTCGTTGCCTGTGCAGCGCTGCAGAGAAGTATTACGGATAGCAGGGCGAAAAGGAAACGAAATTTCTTCTCAAACATGATAAAATATCGCAACGTGCTCATATTTGAGCACATCGGTTCAAATTTCTGTTACCGACGGGACCCTGTCCAGAAGCATCCCCTCTACAAGCACCGGCATAAGCTGTCTTCCCTCTTCAATTGCTTTTTGGAGCCGCCAGCTCCGCTCAGCGAAAATCGTAAACAAGGGGTCACCGGCTTTGATAAGTTTTCCTTTCTTTGCATGAAGCAAAATTCCTGCGCCCCGGTCTTGAGGCGCACCTGCGGTGCGGGCAAGAGTAATAAGAGATTTGTTGTTCATTTCGATGATGTAGCCTGAAGCCGGGGAATTTACAACGAACTGATGTTCTCCGGGAACGATATCATCAGATTTTATCTTTGGATCGCCACCCTGAATCTCGACAATCTGCAGGAATTTTTCGAGTGCTTTTCCTTTCGCAAGGATATCCTGTGCCATTGCAGCACCGGTTCCACGCTGGGCTTTACCCGACATTTCAAGAGCAATCCCCGCAAGAGAGAGACTTTTCTGGATGAATGAGTTTGGTTCGGTAGCACCCTCAAGTACCTTGAGAGCCTCGATAACTTCGAGCTTTGGGCCGATACTATGCCCAACGGGGATATCCCCATAGGTGAGCGCACATTCGACTCTCATATCGAGTCGTTCGCCAAGTTCTATGAATTCGCGTGCAAGTTTCCTTCCTTCCTGTAGATTCGCTACCTTTGTGTGAAGGCCGACCGGAATATCAATTACGACAAGGTTTGCCCCGACTGCAAATTTTTTTGCCATGACACTGGCAAGCATCTGGCCCCGTGCATCGATCTTGAAAGGATATTCCTGGATAATTATTCGATCATCCGCCGGTGCAATATTTGTGGCTCCACCCCAAACGATAACTCCTCCGACTTTCTCGGTCATTTCCTGTACTTCTCTTGCAGAAAATTCCACGAATGCGAGTACTTCCATGAGGTCTGCCGTACCACCGGCACCGGTAATCGCACGTGAACTTGTTTTTGGGATCTTCAGCCCGCTTGCTGCGATGATAGGAACCACAAGTAACGAGATCTTGTTTCCGGGAACTCCACCAATGGAATGCTTGTCAACGATAGGACGGGAAGCAAATTTTATCTGTTCTCCGGTCTGGACCATCGCCCTTGTCAGGTGTTCGATTTCATCCATGTCAAGGGGATTGATATATGTTGCAGTGATAAAGGCAGTTAATTCTGCTGAAGAGATGTCGTCGGATACAATGTCCTTCACGACCATAAGCATTTCATCTTTGGAAAGCCTGGCACCGTCCATCTTCTTTTTGATAAAATCAAGTGAAGTAGGCCTGCCCGCTTCCCAAACGTCAACGTCATCGCCATCTTCGATGTTAAGTCGTGAGTTCGTAATGCCGTAAATACCGATGGTTCCCTGTCTGGCTATGGTTGATGTAGTATCCACAAACGCCGTGACAGATGTTTTATTTTTTGGATTTATTACCTGCACCCTGTCACCATCGAGCACACCAACACTCCGGGCATCCGCCCGGTTGAGTAATACTCCCCTTGATGCAATATCCAATAATTTTGCGGTGAATTTCACGATCTTCCTTCCAGATAAGATGCCCCGGCAGGGTACATCGTTGTCAGATCTACGTATGGAAGATCTATGATTAAAAGATCTCACCCGATCAAAACAGAAACGTATGAGAAATACCGGAAAAGTATCGCAATTTTACAATTTCAAAAAGCAAAAAAAATTTAGATGTTAGTTCAGTGCCTGCGCACTACGATGAATGCAACTGCACCGAGACCGATCAACGCAATCAGTGCACCGTACCCGGGCGACTTTGTGGTCGGGATCGGGGTGGGTGCAACAGTGGTTGGCGGAACAGTGGTTGCCATCGTGGTTACTGCGGGAGTTGTTGCAACGACGCTCGGGGTAACGGTTGGGACCGAGGCCTCGAGAACGTTGAACAGTGCAGTACCGACGGCGGTCTGGAGAACTGCGCTCTCAGTGACGAGGTATTCGTCAGGCTTGAATGTTGATGAATCAACATCGAAGGAGATCGCGTTCAGGCCACTGTCACCCTTGGTGACTTTAACCGTGCCGGTTGCGCCGCTGAACTCGCCGCTCTGGCTCTTGTCAGTCGGCTTGAATGATGATGAGTAGACCGTGACGAGGACGTCGTCGTTAACCGCGAGGTTGGTCGTTGCAGTGATGGTGAACTTGTCACCAACGTGCTTGTCAGCGATGGGGTCTACGCGGATAACTGGTACTTCGATGAGGAACTGGAGCTTCGTGTAGGTATCGTCAACGTTGGGGCTGTTGATAGCCTGGACGAGTGCCTCAGCTGCATCGGATCCCTGCAGGCTTCCGGCTCCGGTGAGCGAGAAGTCTGTGGTTACATTGAGGGGTGTTCCGGCAGCGCCGATAGTTGTCTGTACGTAGTTGCCATTCTTTGCGACATCGAAACGGTTGTTCTGCATCGGGTGCTGGACAACAACGAAGTACTGACCTGCTGCCAGGCCGGAAGTTGTTGACTTCTTGATCTCGTAGGAGAACGAAGCGTCAGAGTTCACAGACTGGGTCTGCACGTTTGCATAGTTCTTACCGAGGATCCAGATTGCGACACCCTGTGAGGGCTGTCCTTCTGCGGTACCGGTGATGAATACATTGTCACCCTGTGCCACAGTCGACTGGGATGCGGTTGCGGATACGAACGGCTTCTTGATGATGATCGAGACCGTGCCGTATGCTACATTTGCAAGATCGGTGGGCGTGTTGTCACGGGGGCCACTTACTGCGTATACGGTGTAGGTTCCTGCATCGAGAGCAACGTTTGCTGTTCCCCACTTGAAGGACCAGGTGTTGTCGGTAAGGACATCAGCGGTCTGGAATGTTGAGGGGTTTCCGTCAGTTACTTTGTTGTTCCTTGGGTCTGAGCTCTGGATCTGGGCGCCTGCTGTGTTAAGGTTCGGGCCCGTGATGAAGAGGTAGGTCGTCTGGGTTTCAGTGTTGGTACCTGAGAACTTAACTTCCTCGCCGAGGTAGTAGCTCTGGTCGCCTGCTGCGACGATGGTGACTGCACCCTTCTCTACGTTGACATCTACTTCATCGCTCTTGACCTGGGTACCGAACATCTGTTCTACACGGACGGTGTACTTCTGGGCCTTGGTCCAGTTCGTCGTGAAGAGTCCAACGGTTCTTGTACCTGATGCGGACGTTGTAACATTCGCAAAGAACGTGTTGTTTCCCTGTCCAAACCACGGTGTAGCGGCGTTGACCCCGATATTCTCGGGCGGGTTCATGTTAGCGCCATCACAGACATCGGCATAGATCGGGCCACCGTTCTGGAACGAGTAGTTACCGGTCTTCGCATCACCGACTAATACGCCGGCCTGGTTGGACTGGAACTGCGGCGGCTGGTCATCGTAACCACCGTGCATGGTGCTGGTTCCCTTTACCCAGACATTGTAGTTCTGGTTGGGGCGGCCGGTAATGGTTACCGAGAAGGGCTTGCTGCGAACTACGGTGTCCTTGTTTGCTTCGATCTTTACGGTATCGGAGACAAGGGTAATGGTGTAGGTCTGTGAAACAGTCTTGGTTGTGTAATCTGCTCCACCGTTCTGGTAGTTGTCCTTCATACCGTTAAGGTTCGACTCTGCCCAGACAGTGTAGGTACCGCCGGGATAAGCGAGCTGGCCGGTCGAATCGGTTGCACTGGTGAGCCATCCGTACTGGACTCCAGCTGATGGGTCAGTACCTGGTGCACGGCCCCAGAACCAGTTCGAGGTAGATACATTCTGCCGGACAATGGAGTTAGCACCGCCACCGGATGTAGAGGTGGACGCATTATACAGTGCGCTCAGGACGTTTCCTGAATCCGTCTTCACCTTGATATCGATGTACCCGTCCCCGGTGGGGAACCCTGTTGGGGAGTAAATCGTACCTGCTGGCTGCGCAAACGTTGCTGAGTTGCCATCCACGTTGGTGATCGGGGAACGTTTCCCGTTGAACACCGCGGTCATGCCGGAATCGACACGGAAACCAAGCAGTTCACTCTGGGTAACCGACTTGCCGGTGACATCAGTGTTCTGGGTAAAGTCCCAGACCCGGATATCGAGGCTCGGATCTGCAACAGTGAAGACTGGTGCTCCACCGTATCCGTTCGCGTTGATCAGGTACCAGGGACCGGTATATCCAACGAAGTCGGAAGCTGCAACAGTCATTGACAGGTTCCGGTTGGTCATATCGATCGTCTTGCTCGGGGACGTTGTTCCCGGTGCTGCTGCTGATGCCCACCATCCGATGGTCATATTAGCCGAAGATACTCCGGTAGTCGCCTGTGCGGTGATAATAGCATTGGTCACGTTCAGGTTCTGTTCGCCAATGAAGATTGTCGCACCATTGTTTACCTGTGGTGCAACCGGGTAGTAATATGCCGATACCGGCATTACTGCTACGAGGACGAATAGAGCGAGTGCAACCAGTGCAATCGTTAATCGCTTAGTCATACTTTCATTTCCTCCAAAGTTTACATCATACAATTCAAGCCGGAGAACCGTTCGACAAATGCCGAATAACGATTCTGCGAGCCCCATACTCCGATTAAACGGAATATGATTGGAATATTTGTAAAAGAGCTAATATATCCTTTGTGGTTGATTTGGTGAGCCAATCCAAGGCCCATTCTCGGTCGGTTTTTGAATCTAAGCCAATATAAGCGACTTTACATTGATAATACCTATAGGGCTCAAGTGGTTGGCTGAAGATTCGGACCGTACTCATGGGTTAAGTGTCGCGCATGGCCGGACTTCGCCAAAACGGTTTGATGTGTACTATAGTACATGTTCGAGTCCTTTTATTTCTGGCGGCGATCTTTAAAATATTCAGAGGCAGGCCTTGTAAAATTCCTCAGTCACTATCAGGAAAAGATGAATTTTTTGTGAGGTGCATTTCGGTAATTCATGCGGATCAGCCACACGGATCAGGGACTCTGACTGGAGGGGGACCACACCCACCGATAAAACCGGGTCTTGGGAATCATACCCATCAGGCAGTATGCAAACCCTGGCATCATTTCAACAAATATACTAGGGAACCCGCCAAAAAACTAGTCATGAGAGTCATCCGGGCACCAAGTATCGGAAGAGTCCACGAACTGGTCATCAAAATGATCCTGGAGAAGGGATGGGTTCTCCAGACTGAAGATGCCGAAGCCACCGTGGAATTCGAGGAAGTTGCCCTTCAGGTCGATACACCGCTTGCAGAACCATCGGTCAGCCCGCATTCCCGGTTCCAGAAACGGTTTGTTGAACAGTACGCACAGGATCTTTTGCAAGGCTCCGCTGCGGCATTTGAATATGATTACCATGGACGATTATTCGACTGGGGGGAGAGGCTGGTATCGGAAGGTAAGCCGGTTCATGTCGATCAGATTGCCTATATTACAGACAAATTACAATCGTCACCAAACAGTCGCCGGGCAATTGCTATCACCTGGAACCCGGTAATCGATGAGAAACTTGACGACTGCCCCTGCCTCCAGCTCATCCAATGCGTGCTCAGGGACGGGAAATTAAACATGCGCGTGATATTCCGGTCCAATGATATGCTCACCGCAGCGGGTGCAAACATGTACGCTCTCGTGCAGCTCCAAAAATCCATTGCCGACAAACTCGGCGTTCCCTGTGGGATCTATACGCACATTTCCCTGGTACCGCACATATATTATATCCGGGATACTCACGATATCGAACCGTTCTGTGGGAAAGGCCAGTATATAGAGCCGGTAAAGGAAGTGTGCAGGGCCTGCCAGAAATGCGACCGTTCAAAGATAGTATAACTGACAATCCGTCACTTTAATTAAGCAACAGAAGCAAAAATAAGAGGCACGCAGCCCGGTAGTGTAGCGGTCAATCATGGGGGACTCTGGATCCCCCGACAGCAGTTCGAATCTGCTCCGGGCTATTCTTCTTTTGCAATGATTTTCACGGTATTGTGAAATTCATTTTTACTCGTCCCACTTGAAGTTATTAAATTAAATTCCTTGTTGAAATCATCACTTCTCTATCACTGACATCCCAGGAGATTCTGGAAATTACATCGCACATTCAATGTGTACCCATGCGACCCCCTGTTCAACATCGGCACATGAAATCCCATCGTATCGAAGTGAATTAATGCAAAAAAAATCGTGATGCAGCAAGGGCCTGTGGAGGGTCGCATAGGTACATTTGTTTATTGCTTCTCAGAACATCTGCGCTCTTTTGTGATCACTGCAATGATTCCTTCGTCGTGAATGTAGGGGAAATGTGGGGGCAGGATCTGGTTCGCCGGGGATTCCGGTTTATCAAAATGTACCCATGCGACCCCCCCTTCACCTCCATATGAAACAATATGAGAGCAAGAATCCGGATCACTAAAAATGGGAATTCAAAAACAAAATTGAATTTCTACAGGGAGGAAAATAAAAGAGAAAACTTGGTTCATATTTTTTATTATGCGATCAAAGCAGGCAATATACAGCAGATAAAGATGGTGGTGAACGTCCCGGAACCACCTATATTCATACCGGGTACTTCGAGATCTTTTATCCTAAAAACCTGTGCAATATTCCCGCCAAGAAGTGTTCCTGAAATCCCGCTGACGAAAGCAATAACTGCCGCGGAAAGGCCGGTTCCTCCGGAAAGAAGGATGCCGGCGAGAAGAGCAGTCAGTGCGGGAATAAGAACGGGCACACGTATACCGACCCCAGGAGTTACTCGGGTCGCGACAAACGATACGACTGCGACAAAGATCGCGCCCATTCCCACCAGAGGTAACAGAGAGTTTAGGGAAAGGCCACCAATGGTCGTGGCACTGTAAAGGAGATATATGGAAATACAAACCGGGATTATCGCTCCACCGAGATTAAGAGAGATTACCGATTCCCATGCCTGATCAGCAACTCTGAAAGCGCCCGCCTCGTAAAGGGAAGGATCGTTATGCGCAACCCGGACCACGTCACGTTTCATCCGGTACACAGGGATATTCACCGTACTCCCAAATAATATCAACAAAACTACAGCAAGTGCAGTTATCCACGAGAATCCCAGCTTCGTGAAAGCTGCCCCCACGAGTCCAAGAAACAAGAGAGGGATGATCACAATGACTAGACCGATGAGAAGGAGAATCGCGAGGACTGAAAGGGGTCCTGCCGAAAAGACTCGAATACCGTTACTCATGATACCTCGATTTACACTGTGGGTTTCGTGCAGACAATTGCCGCGTGATCGTTATGATAAGGGATCAGCCAGGTACTTTCCTTAATTCCGAAACCTGCATCAATAAGGGAATTCAGGGTATCCTGGAATACTTCGGCAGGCTCCTTCCTTACATCAACGCTTCGCGTCTTGAGCATAAGGATGAGGTGCCCACCGGGCTTCAGGAATATACAGTTCCTGATAGCAATTGCAGCCTGATCCGGCTGTGCTACATCCTGGTACACTAAATCTACCCATTCGAGAAGGGGGGCATATAGCTCAGGCCGGGATGCATCCGCCATGAGGGGTACGATATTTTTTCGGCGACGTGCGACTTCGAGGAGATCCTGCGTGGGGCGTGGTGCAAATTCCACTGCATAAACGGTTTCAACATAATCCGCTACGTGAGAAACGGTTGTGCCATTCGCTGCACCGAGATACAACACCCGCATGTCAGATGTCAGCTCGACACCTGTTCCGATATGATAAAGTGCGGACAGTTTACTTCGGTACGGATCCCATACACGATGACCGCCAAGCATCCGCTCATTATAGACCCCACCTTCGCCTTTTGATACAAGGACTTCTCCGATCCGGATCATCTCTTTGCATCACTTCCTTTTCCGGCTGAGTCGATGCGAACCTGGGCTTCATCAAGGAATTCCGGTGCGGCTGCACCGCGGTAATAGTCAATCTTCGCAGCGATTGCAAGTTTACCAGCGAGAACGCGTGCCACCTTACCTCTCACGGGCCTCGGTGCATTATGGACCCTGCGGTGCTGGAATATTATCCCGTGCTTAGGAGAAGGAGTATGAGTCCTTAAATGCGCAAACAGAGCGGTCCGTGCACCGATAACCTGGATGGCGCTTGCAGGAAGCCGTGAGAGCTGCAAAAGACTTCCGGCCTGGGAGAGGAGTCGTGCTGCTACAAGCCCCCCGATTAGCGCACTCGTATTCGGCATGACCTGGTTTGCCCTCCCGGACACTTCTTTGGCAAGATCTGTCCGGGCCGCAGCGAGACTTTCGATCTGTCCCGCCACTCTTCCGAGCGCCCCCCGGCTCTTCTCGCTCATGTTACGTACGAGAATGTGTGCAGGCGTTTTCCGGTATTTGCGTGAAAACGAAGGATGCCGGATCTGGTGCCACTCACTTGCCCGTTCGGAGAGGAGGTTGATCACATTGTCCATCTCGTCAAGCATCCTGACCATCTGGAGCAACTCCGCGTCCTTCCCCGAATATATTCCGCGTATTTCCTGTTCAGCGGCAGTGAAACAAACTTCGCGGAGCTTTTCCATATATTCCGAACGATCGCTGCATATTCCGCATTGAACCGCCATCTCCCAGGAAAGCGGAACAAATGTATCCAAACCGGGGGCAATAGTACTGATTCGGGCCACGATTGCGGGAACATCACCTTTGAACGGCGTACATACCCCTGCATCGAGATCTCCGAACCAGTACGATTGCATAGTAAAGAACTAAGGGGTGTACGTCCGTATAAACCCATAGATCACGCCTTAAGTCAGGAGCGATCAGACCCACAAGATGCCAAACGAATACAACATCACGGGCAGCATGATCGCACCCATACAAAAAACCCGGGGGACATTAACAATCTGCGGAACAAGCCCCACGGTGGTTGCCAGAACAAGAATTAAAATCCCGAATGGGCCGGTGAGAATTGCGCAAAGGATGACAATAAAGGCGATCACCAGCCTGTTCAGGAACCTTCCATTGATGCCACTAAGCCGGTGAGCTGACCGCGAGAGTCTGATCGTGATAAGGTATGCTGCGCATGCCGCAAGAATTCCAATAATAGTAAGCTCGCTCATCGAAGGAAGTGGCAGCTCCGAAATTGCAGCCATGACGCCGTTTCTCATACGCGACAATGCAAACAAAGCGGCAAGACCGATGAATGCATTCGCGGTGTTGGCAGCATTTGTCGCAAGAATATAGGCACGACGATCCTTTTCGTACCCGATTATTGAGGCAAGAACCCCATTTGCAGACGCAGTTGAAAGACCCGGGAGCCAGCCAACGGCAACACCGGCAAACGTTCCCATTGCCGAACACTTGATCACGGTTTTATCTTCCATCCGGATCCCATGGAAATGCTGTTCCGGCATAGCTCCCTGAGATGCAGTGACAAGTACAGAAATGCCGAAAAGCCCGGTAAGAAGTGGCATCAGGATCGCGCTGCCCCCTGCAAGAAGGTGCCAGCTGAAGTACGCATAATGAAGCGCGAAGATCCCGAGAATACCGGATACTAAGAAGATCGCGAGCGCCCAGCCCGGCGCCTCGTTCATGACGATCATGTATCCGATTGATGCGATAAGCAGGATGCCGATCCACCAGTCGAAATATTGTTGCAATGCTGGCAACAGGAAGAAGCAGGCTACCGAAAGCGGTACCGCGATAACCATCGCGCAGGCACTTCCAAGAGCTGCAATCCTGACTGCCTCTTCGCCATTTCCTTCGAGGCATAATGCATGCGCGGGCAGCACAGAGATGGCCGTATCGGCATCGGGAATTCCCAGAAATGTGCTTGGAATCGCATCGACAAAGGTGTGAGTGATGAGTGCGGCAAACATTGCCCCGGCAAGAGCGAGCGGCCCGAGATACGCGAGGAGAAAAACCTGGAGGCTCAGGAGTACCGCAGCAAGAGTATTGGCATGCACCCCGGGAATGATCCCGCTGATTGTCCCAAGGATAACCCCAAGAATGACTCCCGTGAGAACTCCAGGCAGGATCTCCAGCATTCACCAAGAGGTGTGGGAGAATGCACATAAATTAACCGAAATGTATACCATCTAATGACAGCGAGGTAATGAATCGAATGAAGATCGCAATCACCCGTCTTGCCGGCAAGGAGAAGAGCGACAGCGAACGGTGTGAAAAATTCGGGCACTCATGTTACAGCGTTCACCCGTTGCGTTCGGATCTGAATTCGAAGGCGATCGAAGATTTTGTTGACGCGACAAACCGTGATGAATTTGACGCAATTTTCTTTACCAGTGCCCTTCCGGCAAAGATTATCGCCCCGCTCCTGAAAAAGTTCCCTCGCGTGATTGCAATCGGGCCGCAGACTGCAGGTGAGTTGACGCAGTATACAATACCCTGTGAGACCCTGCCAGGATTCTATTCACGAGATTTCGTTCCTTATATTGGCAACTGGATCAAGGGAAAACATATCGGGATACCCCGGGCCGATGTCCCAAACCCGGACCTGATCACTGCGATTGCGGCAGCGGGAGGAGTACCGCATGAATACCGGTGTTACTCGCTTATTCCAACCGGGGACGTGCTGAATATTGACGCTGCCGAAGCAATCCTGTTCACCAGTGCGATGTCGTTTGCAAAAGCGATCTGGACTCCCCGACCGGATCTTCTTGTAATGGCAATTGGCGAAATCACTGCGGCTGCCATGCAGAAATACGGCACGATGCCACACGTTGTCGGCGACGGCTCGCTGGAAGGAAGCCTTACGGCACTCAATACATATCTTATGAAGGAGAAGTGCTGATACGATGGAAACAGAAGACCTACCCGCGGTGCGTACTCATCTCTGGAGTGGGCCGGGTATCATCGTCGTTGATAAACCCCGCGGCCCTTCAAGTCATCAGGTCGCGGCGTGGGTAGGGAAGATTGTCGGGTGCCAGGTCGGCCATTCGGGGACGCTCGATCCCCAGGTCTCCGGGTTGCTTCTCATCATGCTCGGCAACGCGGTAAGACTCGCACCCCTTCTCCTCCAGCACGACAAGGAATATGTCTGCCTGATGAGGCTGCATGGCGACGTGGAGAAAGAGGATATCGAGAAGATCGCGACAGAATTTACCGGTCGGCTCTACCAACGACCGCCGCGAAAGAGCGCGGTGAAGCGTAACTTACGCATACGGACCGTCCAGGAACTCGAAATCCTCGATATCCAGGAGCGGCTCGTTCTTTTCCGGGCAAAGTGCGATGCGGGAACCTACATTCGTTCGCTCTGTCACCACATGGGACTGGTCCTGGGTGTGGGAGCTCATATGATCGAGCTGCGCCGCACGCGGTCGGGATCATTCGGGGAGGAGACCATGTACACCCTCCACGACGTACAGGATGCATGTCACGCAGCGGCAGCAGGAGACCGGACTGCACTTGCCGGAATGGTTCTCTCAGTAGATGGGGCAGTGCCCGATCTTCCGAAAGTAATTGTCCGGGACACGGCGATCGATGCCATCTGCCACGGGGCAAAACTTGCAGGGGTCGGCGTAATCAGCTGCACGGAGTTCCAGAAAAACCAGACCGTCACGCTCCTTACCCAGAAAAACGAGTTCATCTGTCTGGGAAAAACACTTATCCCTTCATCTGCGTTCAAACCCGGGGGTTCCGGACTTGTTGTCATGCCGACAACAGTTTTCATGCCACCCGGAACATATCCGCGAGGCTGGACAAAATCCTGCAAACCTCCAAAACCGATTCAGAAAAATCCGGATAAAGGGATAGCATTAAAAAAATACCCGGCTAACAAATAAGATACGCTTTTTGCTGAGGTAGTCTAGCGGTAGGGCGCAGGCCTGGAAAGCCTGTGGTGCGAAAGTGCCTCGGGGGTTCAATTCCCCCCCTCAGCGTATTGCTGTTTTC
>Ga0187810_10000076_pt1 | contig 46110 bp, 77 predicted proteins | sample NC_wetland_sal_i_9_FD_132963 | JGI IMG/M metagenome (GOLD analysis project Ga0187810, IMG submission 132963) | Wetland sediment microbial communities from Neuse River Estuary, North Carolina, USA - ASW_5 | ecosystem: Environmental > Aquatic > Freshwater > Wetlands > Sediment | place: USA: North...
AATCTCGGCCCTTCCCTCGTTCACCGTCTCTATCGGCCTGCCGACCGTCTTCACGACCCTGTCCGCAATCTTGTTCCTGTCCTCCGTCAGTATGGGCGGCCACATTATCTTCACGATGGGCATGTCCTCGGGGTTGAACCTCCCAGCGAAGTGCCTCCGAATCTCGGGCTCTATGACCTGCTTCAAGAACTGCTCCCCAATCATGTCCTGTATCATCCTCTCCTTCGCAACGAAGGCTTGCAGGGTCACGTCAGAGGTTGCCCTAGTCATCTCCCCTGGCAGGTTCATCAGCACGTCAGGAACACCAAGGGTCTCGTAGATTTTCTCGCGGAGATACTTGGCCCACACGTCGAACGTGGTAGCTGTGTTCCGAGTCCCCGACTGGACCATCTCCACGGTGACATCACCCGGCACGACAGCATCAGTGTTCGGTTGCCTAGCGGCGAACTTGGACTGCAGGTTCTGGAGCGCAGGGACAGGATAGGGCTTCTCCTCGGTCCCGCCTCTCACCACGAGCATCGGCTTCGCATACTGGTGCCAGAAGACCTTCATGTCCTCCTCGGCCTGAATCAGAAGTGAAACATGCCTCTGGACAGGCATCAACAACGACGTGCCATACGCGTTCTCGTAGGCCCACGACTTCGGCATCCACTTCAGGTAGACCAGCCTGTCGGGGAGTATCCCCTGCGGAATCGGGGTCAATCCCCACTGGACGTAGCCTATGGTGTTGTTGAACGCATCGCGGTTGACCCTCATCCACATGGGGTCGATGGGCTTTAGCTCCACGAGTTCCCCGGCCTCGGGCCTGTCAAGTCCGGCCCTCATCTCGTCCATGCTCCCCATCACCACGGGGGCGCCTGTCGTGCCTTGCTGCGGGGTCACGCCCATGCCCTTCGGCGGAATCTGCCCCATGCTCTGCTGCGCCCTCCACCGTTTCCTGACGGCGGACTCGGCTTTCGCAAGGAACGAATGATAGTCCTGCTTCATCTTGGCGAACACCCGGACCAGTTCGCCGCCGTTCTGCGCCATCCACCTGTCCATCGAGCGCATGTCCTTGTTGTAAGCCTCGATGGTGTCCTTCACCTTGTCGATGCTGTCGCCCTCGCTGAAATCGAAGTCTGAATACATCCACTCCCTGCCCAGCGTCGGCTTGGGAATCGCCCCAGCCTCAACCCTCTTCTCGATGGGCGCAAGTTCCAACTCTTCATACTCTTGCTTCTCAGAGGCTGTAGTCCGAATCTTCTCGAACCACGCTTGCCCATAGACCAGCATGTCCGAGACCGCCATCTGGAGAACGTCCCTCATCCCAAGATGGTTCACTAGCTGGTTAGCGTAAGCCTCGATTTCCTTGTTCTTCTCGCATGTGATGGTGAAACCTTTGCCGACCGCGAGGATAGTCATCAAATCAATCCCCTGCCGGATTTCGGGTCGGGCGCGGAACATGTAGCGCCACTTCGGCATGTCCGCGTTCGGAGCGAGCCCCCACGTCAGGTTGAACCAGTCAATATAGGGACTGGCCACCATTAGCTGCCCTGTTTCGGGCGGCTTGGTTCCTCCACGATAGCCCCAGCCCCTGTAATATTCAGTGGTTTCCGTCCAAAGCACCCAAGTATCGGGTGCAATCTTGCTCACAGTGTCGGAATCAAGATTGCGGGCCACCCATCTCGATTGAGCCAAGTGCAGAGAATGGGGTTCCCGACAGCATTAAGGAACTAACCGAGGTCAGTCAGATTCGGAAGATGATTCCAGATGCCGAGATACTTGTGGTGTCGGACGCAGGTGTGGCCTCCCCGCTTGGCGGTGTTGCAGGGTCGGCAGAGGAACTGGAAATTGCTAGGATTCCCGAGATACTGACGCATCGTGAGTTGCGAGTTCCTGTCCCATCGCGGGAGAGGAGACGGCGCTACGTGGTCTAGCTCGACAGGCGTTGCTCCGCAACAAACACAAATCTTCCCCGTGTAGATTCTGGCTTTCGTCTTTGCATACCAAGTCTTCATCCCCGCGTTCCGAGCCGCTCGATACTCTGGTGTGCGCTGGTAGTCCTTGAGATGCTCCTGATTCTTCGCCGCCCATTGATACCAGTAATTCCGTTTCTTCTCAGGAGTCAGATATGTCCCATTGGGACCGCCGCGTGGTCGTGGCATACCGCGTCAGGCATCAATCAGGATATTAAACCAACCGCATAATCAGTCTGCCCACTAGGGAGACCACTCTGAAACTAAGCCTTGATTGGAACCTTGTCCCTCACATGGCATTTCTTACAGTAGAACAGCAGAGCTTTCGGCTGTTGCGTCCCCTCGGGCTGGTCTTGGGCTAGGATGTCCCACTCGTGGCCGTAGACCTCGCACTGGGACGGAATCTGCAAATCCTGTTGGAGCAGGCAACGAGAACAGGCCCTGAACGTGGTGGTGCGGTTGTCCTTCTTCAGCTCCCCGACGAGAAAATCCCATTTATGGCCGAAGATGCGGCAGGCTAGAACCATCAGGTAGACCTCTGCGCCGCAAATGGACACTGGCAGAACTTGGGTGTCTCGTCACATCTTATGCAGAAAATGAACATCCTGTATCCCTTGAAAGCGGAATATGTTTCTCTGCCACAAGTGCAGTCCATCGTCACAGGCTAGGAGTAGAGTCGTCTATAAAGTTGGGGTGCTCCCGTCTTGGTTTTTCGAGACAGCTCTCACGTTCCCGAATTGGTCGGTTCCAAAGCTAACGTTTCCTGCGACAAACAGGAGCCCCGGCACGGGGTCGATGTTCGCCGGGTTGTCCACTGGCACGTTGAAGAAATTGCCCGGCATCGTCACATAGACGGTAGCTTGCCCTGCAATCTGGGAGACCCCTGACGCCGTGAAAGGATTCAGTTCCGATGCTGGCGAGGGCGAGGACGACACGACAAGTATTCTTATCAAGAGGGCATATCAGAACTAGCCTAGATGGCAATCCAGATTCCGAGCGGCCTCATCACTTCTGCCTCGGGGGCCGCAGGTGCGGAACTCATCGCCTTCCCGCAGCCGGTCGTCCTCGTGGGAGCCCTCGGGGCGTCTGCGTCGGGCAACAACACGATAACCCACTACTCGGGAGCCCTGAACGTCAACATCTCGGGCGGTTCGCTTGTCACCAACATCATCTCATCGGGCGGGACGGTCCTCACGCTACCAGCCTACCAGTCAGGGACCTTGGTGGCCCTCTCGGGAATCAACGCGACCGTCATCAGCAGCTCAGGCGGAGCCGCTGGCGTCTTGGCCTTCCAGCCTGTCGGATACTCCTACCAACTCGTCTCGGGAGCAGGAATCTTCAACATCCACAGCGGGGCTGGCTTCCTCCACACAATCAACGTCACCAACTGGTGCTCGGGCGGCGTCATCACGGTCTACGACTCCCTCTCAGGGGCTGCAGGGAACGCGATAACAGGCTTCGGCCTCTCAGGCGCCACGGCGGCGTCCAACCAGGCGTCCAGCCTGAGATACGACATCCTCTTCACCAGCGGCCTCGTGGTCAGCTCGTCCGGCGTGACATGGAACGCCTCGGTCGCGTGGAGAACAGCCACCAGCTAGGGCGATGAAGAGAGGCTTTTCCATAACTTTCACTCTCCGAGCCTAGAAGAATCCCTAGCGTAGCGTTAATATAACGTAGCGTTAGTAGGTATAGAGGGGTAGAGGAAGATGAGCGTCGGTTCCGCGTTGGTTTGCGCCATGAGAGAGAGTCATCTGACTGCTGGCGCGGTTCTCTATTCAGTCTTGAGAGATGCCACCCGACGCGAAGAATGGGACTGTAAAGACAAAAGACCCCATCACACTCACACTTTCGAGGGTGCGACAGATACGATAACCGATAAACAACTTGAGAAGGACTTGATGATTTTCGCGTCGTCTTGTTGGTTCCTATGGAAAGGCCCTCAAATATCCAAGCGAGATTACGCCTCCATGACGAAGGGACATTCCCCGCCAGCATGGGTCAAGAAGGCAGGTATCCCATATTCTTCAGACGAAGCCACCAAGAAATACGCGGCCAAGTTCGGCGTGAAGACGGTCGTAGGATATTGACAACCCCTCACGGCAACCCCCGCAAGTATCCACCAGTCGAGTGCCCCAAGTGCGGCGAGAAGGTCGGCGCGTCCTATCTGCCGAGGCACATGAAGAGGGAGCATCCTTCCGATGCCTGATAGATTCCACGACAAGATATGCGCCATCTGCTACAAGACCTTCACTCCGACTGGGCATAACCAGAAGTTCTGTCGTAGGTGTATGAACTGGCACGACCCAGAGCACAGGCGTCAATATCGCAAAAACTACCACGAGGCTCACAGGCCGAGGGCGAAATGGATTGCCAGACGATACAACCAAAAGAAGAAGGAAATCGTCATCCAGCACTATTCGCCCGACAAGGTGTGTGTGCGTTGTGGATTCTCCGACATGAGGGCGTTGTCCATCGACCACATCAACGGAGGTGGGGTTAAGCATCTGATACAACTCTTCGGTGCCAAGAGAGGCGGGAGAATCTTCTACGAATGGCTAATCGAGAACAATTTCCCCGAGGGGTTCCGAGTTCTCTGTCTGAACTGCCAGTTCATCGTGATGGCGGAGAAAACTGAAGCCCAACTACAGGAAGGAAGCATCAAAAGAAAAGAGGTTCGGGGTAGGTTCGTTCTTCGAGCGGGGTCTTCATCCAAGTCTTGTCAGGAACAAACATCTGATAATCCGACCAGCTCTCGTCAATATGAATATCCTTCACAGCAAGAGCAAGAGCCGTAAATAAATCGTCGTGCATTCCCGTCTTGAATATCTCAATCTCTGGGTTCGACATGTCCTCCCTCACCACCTTGGCCTGAACTTGTTTCATCTCGGTTATCAACTCTGAAAGGGTGCGGTTGTAGACTTCATCCCCCTTGCGGCGGGCGAACTTCAGCCTCCCGAAAGCATGGAGCACCTTCACCTTGCCGACAAGCTCCCGCTTCCTCTGGTTGGTGAACACGAAGGGCTCGACCCTAGCGTCAGGTAGGAGCGTTTGGAGATACTTGGCTGGCTCAGAACCTACCCCTGTGGCGTCAGCCGCGAACGTGGTCACGGTGCCGTTCCATGAGCCGTCCTCGTCCGTGTGGGTCGAAACCACCGACTTGTAGAGCCCCACCACAGTCTCCACCACTGTAGGGTAGCCAGTCCCGAGAGGATACTTCACGAGGGCCTTCACCACGGCCTTCTCGCCGACCTCGACCAAGCAGAGCGCACTATGGTCTTGGCGCTGTCCGAAGTCCAATCCGATTCTGAAATCCCGCTCTCGGGCGCTCAAATCAGTTCCACGTCTCCCTTGGGGCCTATGACCTTCTGAATCTGCTCCATCTGGGCTGAAAAGACGTTCTCGTTCTCGTCGATGGAGTCCTTGAGGGCCTGCTCCGGGAACAGGGAAGAGACATCGTCCAAGAAGATGCACTCATACTCTTGGTTCACGAAGGCGTCGCCATACAACTGCCGTCTCTCCTGGATGCGCTCCTTGCTGATGCGGGGGCAGTCGGCCCAAGTCACCCTGAAGTGCCTGTAGCGCGGGTTCGTCTTCCACTCCCTGCAGAAGAAGCCGTCTGTCCCGTTAGGCGTGGATGCGAGAATCAACTGCCCCTGAGAGACCTCCATCATGGGGTCTATCGCCACAAACACCTCGTCGTCCACCCACCCAGCTTCGTCGATTATCACCAGAGTAGGTGCCGAAAAGCCTCTGACCTTCTCGTTGGCGGGCAGGGCTATGATTCTTGAGTGGTTGGCGAACTCCAGCGAGGTCAGGTTCTCCGTGAGCAGGTTGCAGGTCAGGGAGCCTCCGTATTTCTTCCTGAGATACTTGTCGTAGCCCCTCACCAGCTCCCGCACCTTGCGCAAGTCCTCGTTCGACTGTCGCTGTTCAGCCACTATCAGCACCAGGCAGTTCTCGTTCACTAGGGCCGTCCACAGGGCCTTCACCGCTAGGATGCTACTCTTCCCTGATTGGCGCGAGCAGTTGAGGATGGCGAACCGCTCGCTGAACTTCAGGACCTCTCGCTGCCAGCCGTCTATATTCTTCCAGCGCCAACTCTCAAGAGTCACCCTAGCCGCAAAGAGTTCGGGGTCAGCAAGAACCATCTGTTCTCGCTCAATCGGCGTCAAATCGGCTTTTCCTCCTGCCCTTCTTGGTCGGCGCACCCACGGCTATGTCCTCGGTCTGGTAGCCCTGCTGATGCAGTTGGTGAAGGCCCTTCTCAAGCAACTCCGTGAACCCGAGCAGTTGGTTCCTCAGCTTCAGCCTGATTTCCGGCTCCGCGTCGGCCATCTCAGCCTCGACCGCCTTGATGTTCTGGTTGCAGTATGCTACGAGCTTAGCGGGATTGTCGATAAGTTCTGCCATCATCTATCCACCTCCTTGCGCCACGCTCGTATTCATAGATTATGTTGCAGTTAGCGCATCTCAAATCCACATCGTCTGTTGTCCGCGTTCCTAAGACTATCCCGCGATAGATATGGGTGCTCCCAATTCGCTTCAACTCCTTCAGCCCACCTCCGTTCTTATGATTGACTTGAAGCACTCTAGGGTCGGTCATTCCACAGGCTACACACTTGCCGCCAAGTTTCGCTATCACCGCCAATTTCAGACGAACTTTGGATGCAGTTTGGATGGTGCTGTAGCGTTTGAGGTCCAAATGCCTCAGCGCATGATTGTATGCCGTATTCAGTCGTCTACATTCAGCACAACCATTCTCCCGCTTGTTGTGATTGGGACAGTGGTGTGGTAGCCCTGTCTTGCTCCAACGCGCTCCCTTCGCACCGCCATACTGGGGCGTTCCTTTCGCTCTAGCCATTGACGACCCCACAGAGTCATCAACAAGCTATATTAACCATCGGTTCCAAGACACAGCTTATGGCTGGAAAAGAAAGACGAACCCGTTGTGACTGGTGTAAGGCGATGTTCCATGAGCCGACGAATCCAGACACAGCGACTGTCACATTCAAGACGGCGACTGGATGGACAATCAAGAAAGTTCATTCACAGGAATGTCTCGAAGCGGTTGTCAAGGATATACCACGTTATCGGAAGGCAGTCTTGGCTACATGGTATAGAGAAAGGGAATCCTAATCGGGTCGTCAATCAGTTCGGCGGCCAACTATGGCACAACTCCCGCAGATGAGAGGCTTCTCAGGGCCACAGTAATCGTCGTCAGTCTGGAAATACATCTTCGTCTTGTGGCAGATGCTACATTCATGGTGATGGAGAAGCGGATGGTTTTCGGGGCACTTTTGAAACGCCTCTTGCGCGTCGGGATAGAATCTCTCGCATTTCTGGCAATATCCATCTTCTACCATCTACATCCCCTCTGCACAGACTTAAGCGTCTTTTCCAGCCGTTGCGCTATCGGACCTCGGGCAAACCTCTCAGCACTCGCACGGCAAACAGCAGGGTCGAATCGGACAGTCCCGTCCATCACCTCGGTCACCCGCTTCACGGCCTCGTCGATGTTCTTGATGATGAACCCTGTCACGCCGTCCTGAATTGTGTCAGAAAAGCCCCAGCTATCAGCCGCAATCACTGGAGTCCCAGCCGCGAGCGACTCGACAGCCTGCATCCCGAAGACCTCCTGATAGCCCCCATCGACGAAGCAGAGCGTCGCCTTGGCGTTCTGGAGCAACTTGACCCTCTCAGCATCACTGACTAGCCCATGATAGACCACGTTCGCGCTCTTGGCACAGCGTTGCTTGACCATGTTGACATATCCTTGGTCTGGAACCAGCGTGGAATCGTCCCCAGCGACATCTCCCTTGGCCTTCGTCTTCTCGCAGACATCCAAGAAGTAGTGTATCCCCTTGGTGGGCATGACCCTGTTGAGCGACAGCAGCCTCTCCGACTTGTCCCTCTGCATCGGGATTGCGTCTACATCGACGGGGTTCCACTGTGTCCTCACGGGGATGTGCAACTGCTGGGACAGGAACCTAGAATGAGCATGAGACACTCCAAGGAACAGGGGGAAGTCACGCGGAGGCTTGACGTTGTAGCTTTTGACCGAGTGGTTCACCCCGAGGATTTCGTCCTTCTTGCTGGTGTAGCTCCACTTGGCCCACGAGGCGTCCAAGACGGCGTCGAACTCTGGGAGCCTGTCCCTGTAGAAGCCATAAGCCTCTTCCTCGGCGCTTCGCCAGCCGTTCCAAACTCTATCTGCTTTCGCATAGCTCTGCCTCTGTGCGTCGTTCAGCTTGTTCCACGGCTCCACGGTCTTAATCATGGAGACGCCCTCGGGAGGCTCGGAGTCCTTGGTGGCTACCAGCGTGACATCGTGGCCTAACTCATGGAGGCCCTTAGCCTCCTCATAGACGACCCGTTCTAGTCCTGCGGGTAGGTTTGCCTACTCTCCGTAGCTAGTCGGGGGCGTCCTGAGGGCCATGCTACTGATTAGCAGTAGCTTCAAGGGGAACCGCCTTTAGGTTCTGAAGGTCTCCGAGTGTGAGTTCTTCGCATCCTGATTCATACGGGGACTTGATGATGTATTTATCCAATCGAGGACGGATATAGAGGACGCGCCACAAGAGGCCCAAATCCTCAGCAAGCCTGAGATGCCACCTGTGCGAGTCTTGGTGAGTTCGCATGGTTATCTGGAATACCCAGACTTGACTCGACTCGTTCTCCGCCCGAATGTCGAAAGGGCTGGTCTTGAAGTAGTCTAGCCGTCTGACATTATGATAGCCCTCGGCTTCGAGAACCTTGACAGCGACCTTCTCAGAGTCTACCCAATGTAGATTCCGCCATGTCCCCTTCTCTCCACCGACAACGCCCCAGAGCCGTTGAATCTCTCTCCTGCGGGCTAGCCTATGGTCGTGCGTGTTCTCTGCTAGGTGAGCTTTGTTCTTCTCGTAGTAGTCCTTGGCGTAGACCTTGTGTTCCTCTCGGTGAGCGTCACGGTAGCGTTTGTCTCCAGCCTTCTTGTCGTATGGCACACCACACTCTCTAACCCTCCACTAAATTAACCCTTATCTATTGAGTGTGACAAGGGTAAGGAGGTGGATGAAACTATGAACTGCCCCAAGTGCGGTCGGCCTCATAGGTGCGGGGCTATTCGGTTCAAGTCGTGGAAACACCTGACTCCCCATCAATGCCGAATCTGTGGATTCCAATGGGCAGAGATTGACGGACAGATGCTGGACGCAGGAACTCGGTTGCCTCTAATCGTAGTATAGTCTCAAAACGTCAGCCTCCTCACTTGGTGCCCGTCTGCCCAGCAGGAGCGGAGCTTGGCGCTGTCTCTGAGTTCGATGTCGATGGACTCGGTGTCACAGCGGAAGTGGACTGCCCTCTCTGTAGTGCGGCGCGCTTCTGCTTGCGGCGCTCCTTGCTGTCCAGCTTCGGGACTGGGACTGACGACATGATTGCCCTTGGCTCGCCTCTTACGGCTTCTATGCTCAACCAAGACCAGCCACCCGACTCGATGGAGCGGAGGATATAGGTTTCCCAGCCGGCGGCTTCGAGGTGCTCCACCAAGAGGTCGGCGTCGTAGAACCGCTTATGTGAGGGATTTTTCATCGGGGCCAGTTGAGGGGGCCAGTTCCACTCGTTAGGAACCACTATGACCAGCCTTCCGGTAGTGACGGCCTTCAAATCCGCAACAGGGTCGTCGGACTTCTGCAAAAGTTCATCGGAGATGGTCATGTCTACTTGGTTCGCAAATTGCCCGAGATACTGCTCTTTTGGAGTCATTTCTTGTGCTCATAATACCATCGTAGTTCTTTCTCACGTTTGCAAGTCAAACATTCTCTATATCCCCGCCTCAACTGGAAGAGAACCAAGTTATCCCCTGCAAGCGGATGCCCTCTCGGACAATGAGTCTTTTCCGTATTGAGTTTTGTGACATTCTCGCTCAACAGGTTGTGTTCCTTCGGTGTGACTGGTTGGAGATGGTCGGGGTTCACACATGGGGGGTTGTGACAAAGATGATGGAGGTCTTTGCCTTCGGGAATCGGCCCCTTGACGAGTTCGTAAGCCACTCTATGAGCACCGTGCAATCTCACTCTGCCGCCCTCCCATGTCCCGAATAGTCCGTATCCTGCCGTGTCCAGCGACGCCGTCCAAAGCCAACATCCTTCCGTCTTTCTTACCTTCGGCCAGAACCTCTCGGAGAGCGATTTGTGGGGGTAGATTCCTCTGGGCATCGACTATGGGCATATCAGCATAGGTCTTAACCTTTTGTATGGTCAGCGTCTCGTTGAGGACGGTGATGTCGGCCTGTCCCTCGAACTGCTTCAACCAGAGAGTCTTGGGGTCGCTCAATTCTGCCACCAATGTTTCTTCTTGGCTGGCGTCTGCGCCGAAGCAACAGTATAGAGATACGAGTTGGTTTCAAGTATCCAGACATGACCATTGCCGCAGAGCATTGAATGAGTTCCATCCTTCCGAGCTACGCCATTGACTCCATCAGGTGTCCAAGAGACAAGCCTCGCGGTTATCGGATTCGGTCCAGCCCCACATTTGGGACAGACAAGAGAGTAATGTTGGCTCAACTGTTAGCCACCCTGATTACCTCGTCTACTTGAGCATCCGACATCGAATTGAAGATGGGAAGCATCACGGCGCGGGAGAAGATGTTGACGGCGTTGAGATTGAAGTTTAGCGGGTAGTCTTGGTCAAACGGGTCTTGGAGATGGATTGGTCGCCATGCCTGCCTCGCGTCAACCCCTGCGGCCTCGAACTTCTTGACTAGCGCAACCCACTCGGTCAAATCCTTCGTCAGCCCAATCATCGTCCAGTAGGCATGTCGGGTCACATAGTCAGGAACCCTCTGGAACGTCAACCCTGCAATCTCCTTGCGATACCTCGCTGCAATCTCGTTCCTGCGCTTCAGGCTCTCCTCAAGGCGCGACAACTGGACAAGCCCTATCGCTGATGCAATATCGGTCGTGCGGAAGTTCATGCCGATTTCCGAATGGACGTAGCGTTCCTTGGTTCTGCCATAGTCGCTGATGCGTCGGCACTTCTCGATGAGTTCCGCGTCCTTGGAAGCTATCGCGCCCCCCTCGACGGTGCTCAACTGCTTGGTGGCTTGGAAGCTGAAGATGGTGAGATTCTTGGTAGAGCCAACCTTGCGACCGTCTGCTTCAGCCCCTAACGCTTCTGCGGCATCTTCGATAATCCATACCGCGTAGTCATCCTGAGGAACTGGCAATCCAGCCACATCGGTCACTATCGACCACGGAACTGTCGGCTTCGTCCTGTCGTATGCCTTGGCGAAATCATCGCCCACATTGAACGTCTCTGGGTCTGCATCTACAGGGACAATCTTACACCCCAAGATGGCTGGAACCGAAGCCGTAGCGACAAAGGTGAAATCAGGAACCAGCACGGTGTCCCCAGCCTTGACCCCGTTCGCTAGGAGCGCCACCATGAGAGCGGCAGACCCTGAGTTGACCAAGGCGATGTTGCTGTGGAGATAGTCAGCCAAGGCGTCCTCAAACCGCTGCGAAACCTTCCCCTTGCTGGGCCAGCCCGAATCCAAAACGGCTCTCACGGCCTGCTTCTCCTCCTCGCTGACGGTCAAATCGCTGAAGGGAACTCTCATTTCTTCTCTTCCTTCCATCTCCTTACAATCCTTCCTGTCTCGGTGCTAATCTCCGATGTCTCATTCATGTGGAAAAGAGACTCCCGAATTATATTGAAAGCAAACCTGAGTTCTGGCACGACCCTAGAGAGAACCCTCATCTCAGAAACAACGCCCACGAGTCCACCTCAAGCGGCACATCGTCCAGCCACTCCTGCTTCTTGAACACCGCTTCGAGCTGGAACCCGCAACTCCTGTATAGCTTGATGGCGGCGAAATTGTCCGAGTAGCATTGGAGGTAAATCTTCCGCATCCCCCGCTTCTTGGCCTCCGTCAGCATCACGGCCATCAGCATCGAGCCGACTCCGTGGTGTTGGTATTCATCCTTGACGACGATGCCGAGCGAACAAGTCCATTTCTGGGTCGGCCTGTGCGGGGAGAACCTTAGGAACCCATAGCCCACAATCTCTGAATATACTGCCCCAGACTGACCGCTTGCATCTCTGAACGAAAAGTTCTCAACGGCAACCCATCCCTGCTCCTCGTCCGGCTCCCTGCTGATGAGGCTGGTCTGGAGGTCGGCCATCGCCCTCGCGGCTGGCTCCCTGTTGACTGGGCCCAAGCGACCGTTGAAGCGATTGAACTGGGTTATCGTCTCATCGCTCAAGCTCAAGAAAAAGGCGTGGAGCGCGTCCCTGTCGGTCGTCTCAAGCTCGCGGACTATCACTTGACTACACCATGTGTCACGATTGCGTTCTCTCTCCACCACTTGTCTAACTTCTCAAACGCGGAGTTGGCCTTCTCTTGTGATGTGAAAGCCTCGACAGAATGATACGAATAGTCGTCGCCTCGTAATATCAGCAACCAAACCTCCATTTCTATGCCCATCTCATCCCCTCCGCAATCTCACGGTAGAACGCCTCATATTTGGGTATGCGAGAATCCACGCTCCAATCCACGGGACTCGGCTGAAACCATTGATTCACCGTCTTCATGGCCTCCAAGAACTCGGGCACCGACCCCACGCAACGGGTTATCCCCAGCGACGGCAACGCTCCCCTTGAGTAGCTTATCATGGGCGTGTGACACTGGGCCGCTTCGATAGCCACTAGGTTGTGCGCCTCGTCGAACTGGAGCGGATACAAGATTGCTACCGCATCCTGAATCAGCCTAATCTTCTCGTCCTCGGTGACGTTGAACCTGATGCTGATGTCGTCGCTCTCGTGCTTCCGCAGGTCTTCAAGGTAGCGCATGTCGTCAGTCGCAAGCAACCCACCAACAACGTCCAGCTTCGCTCCGCAAGCCTTTGCCAGCGAGATAGCCTCCATCGCCCCCTTGTTCGGGGTCAGCTTCCCCAAGAAGAGGAACCGCTCCCTGAGGGGCTCGTTCACTGGATGATACTTGCGACCGTCCACATAGCCCCAGCTTGGGAAGACCTTGGCCTCCTGCGAATACATGTGCCTGAACCTCTCCGCCTGCCACTCGCTCACACAGCAGATGTTGAAACGGGACTTGTTGTAGCGGGTCACGACGGGGTCCCACACCATGAAGCAGGCTGGCAGCTTCTCACTGGCGTAAGCCTCGTCCACCCCGAGAGCGTGACCATGTGAGAAGTCGTGGATGGCGTCGTAAGGCCCAGCCTGCTCGAACCAGAGCCGCCTCATCGCAATATCATCCCTGTCCTGCTCCTGAGGCAGCTTCACGGTGGGGAGCAGTTTGACGCCCTGAGGCGGTTCGCTACCGATGGGAGCGGCAATATCGACGGAATGACCAGCCCGCTTGAGAGCCCCAGCAAGCGTCGCGGCCATTAGCTCGACTCCGCCATACCTATTCTCGCCTATCGGGACAACTGAAGTGCTGACGATGAGGAGCTTCATCTAGGTTCCCATGAACTCAATCGAAAGCGAGTTGTTCCCGCTGGGGGCAAAGCGCACAGGACCTAGGTGGCGTCCCGCTAGGCTCGTATCGCAATAGCTCGGGATTCCTTGCCTCGCCGCCCTCATGCAGAAGCTGAAGTCCTCACTCGCCGATTCGTTGGGGTTGAGCGAGCGCCACTCCGTCCACAGGAACCAAGCAGGTCTGCCAAGCACACCGTCAATCGCTATCTGGAACGGCTTCAACTGCTCGAAGAGGTCCATCCTGAGGAGCATCCCTCCAGTAGCTACAGCGTCGCACTTCACCAGTTCACCGGGCTGGTATTCGCCGTCCCTGATGGGCTGGAGTCCGGGGTTGCCGTCCTGTCGGAACTTGAGCATCTCGTTGAAAGGCGGGTTGTGCCTCCTCACATACAAGCCCGAGGTTATCATCTGGTTGTGCGCCATCAAGCGCGGTAGAACGTCGGGGGGCCACATGAGGTCCGTGTCGCAAAACCAAAGCCAGCGGGCGCCCATCTGGATAGCCGTCTGGACCGCCTTGTCCCGTGAGACATCCACCACGGGCTCGGGGAACCTCATGCGGGCGACCTTCATGCCCTGAGGGACGTTCTGGATTATCTGGTTCATGCGTTCGCTCCACTCGTAGGGCACCTGCTCCCAGCCCGAGATGGCGTGAGCAATCAGGATGTCGTTGACTTGGTTAGCCCGCTCCCACGACCCGCTGATGGTAAATCCCCGTTCAGCGTCTCACGGCAGAGTATTTGAGTTTCAGCCGAAGGCCGAGCTGTATTGGATGCCGTAGGACGCGAGCGTCGCACCGCTGACCCCTCCGATGAGGGCGACTATCTCCCCCTTCAGGGTGGAGTTCGCGCCTGAGACTTGGTCTTCCGTGACGCCAGTGACCGTGAAGCTGACTACCGCGTTGCCCATCAGGGAATCTTGCAGAGCGGTGGATAAGACCACTAGCGATTGAATCTCTTGAGCCTGAGGGGGCCGGAGTGCTGGAAGAACGAGGGAGCGGCGGCTGAAGCGGCTTGGATGGCGTCGCCAGCGAGAATCCACAGACTGCCAGCGGCGGTAGACCCGCTCACGAACGACACGGGGGCGCTGGTCTGGGCAGACGACACTATGAGATACTCCGTGGCGGCGCTCCCTCCGGTTGTCTGGCCCGATGTCTGGCTCAGTTGCGTCCAGCCGCTCGCGTGGTAGCCCCATCCGCTGTAGGCGGCTGTCGCCATGAACGCGAGAAGGATGTCGTTCGCGTTCGTGGTGGACACGACCCCGCTCTGGGCGGCCCCTTGGACAGAGCCCGTTCCGCTCAGGGTCAGCGGGATGGAGGCGTTGCCGTCGAACGGCGACGAAGTGTTGGCGCCGGCCACGCTGACCACGGCGAGGTAGGCGTAGTTCTTGCTGCCGCTGTTGCTGAAGCTGCCGACCGTGATGTTGGCGTTGCTGAGGGTGGACGCGGCTATCCCGTAGAACGACCGCCCGAGGATGCCGCCCTGCCCGAAGATGGGTATGCGCTGCGTCCATGTCAGGCCGCCCCCGCTGATGGCGACCGTCCCGGAGTAGGTCTGCCCCACCCAGACGTAGACTATGTCGTTGGAGTTCGCCGTGGAGATGCCGCTGACGGTGAGCCCCGATACCTCCGACGCGCTTGACACGTTGATGGCGAACCCGCTGACCTCTATCGAGAGCGGCATGGCCTAGCTCAGATACCTTTCAATCCAGTCAACCGACGCCATGCCGACGCCTATACCCGAGGTCATTATGGCGAGGAAGTCCTGTCCGCTCGTCACCTGCGGGTTCTGCATCCTCCACGAGTTGAAGTCGAAGGCGTAGTTGTGCATGTAGCCCGACGAGTTCGCCTCCAAGTATAGGCTCTCGATGGGCGTGACACCGCTCCACGCCCCCGACACCATGCCGGAACTCGAAATCACGAAGCCCGAGGCGATGCTGACGGCGTTGCCGCTGTAGTAGGGGACTATCGTTCCCTTGGGGCCGCTCATCTGGACCACCGAGTTGTCGGTCCTGTAGAGGTCCAAGCGGTTGATGTTGCCGGAGGCGTATATCCCCACCTCGATTCTGGTTATCTCCAAGACCATGCCCGACTGCCCCGCCGCGACGCCGCTCCCGTAGTTCGAGAGCCCGAACAGCCCCACGCCCGCAGGCCCCGACCAGAACACGGTCATCGTGTAGCTCGGCCATTCCCTCGGCGTGACGAGCCCCGAGAGGTCGTTGACCGCGCCCGAGGTCACATAGACGTTCCCCGAAGTGATGGAAACAGTCCCGCTTACAGTGACACCTCCCGAAATCGTTAGACCTCCGCCGGAGATGCCCACCAGCCCCGAAACGGTGACGCCGCCAGAGATTGTGATGCCGCCGCCCGAAAGCGCGAACAGCGTGTTGGAGATGGCTACCGTCCCAGAGACTTGAACCCCGCCGCTGACAGTCACCCCCCCTGTTATCGGGAGTGTCCCGCCTGAAATCACGGCGACTATCCCGGAGACAGGAAGGGGCTGCCCCGACAGGGTCGATACTATGACATCGGCCACCCCCGATGTGGTGACAATCACATTCCCAGAGACTAGGAGCGTCCCGCCCGACGCCACAAGGACCAAGTTCCCAGAGACGCTGACGGGGAGCCCAGAAATCCCAGCGAACCCTCCAGAGAGGATGACCATCGTTCCCGATTGGAGCCCGAATGGATTGACCGTCGTGGTGACTGGGAGCCCAGAGATGCCGGCAAATCCACCCGACAGGGCGACCAAGGTTCCAGATTGATATGCGGGAGGCGAGACGCTGACCGAAGCGGTGACGGGCAGGCCGGAGATTCCAGCAAAGCCCCCAGAGAGCATCACATACTGGCCTGACTGCGGCGAAGGCGGCGTGAAGCTCGCGGAGACGACCCCGCCGGAGATGTTGACGTTGAGCGACGTGTTGCCGTCAGAGCCCGAGAAGATGGTCACAGGCTGGACTTGGCCGGAGCCGTAGACACCGACAGGCAGGGGCTCAAGATAGAGCGTCCGACCCGTGGGCGCCCAGCCGCTCGCCTGAGTGACTGCGCCGCTAGAGGTTCCGAGAGCCATCTGAGTTCTTTAGTGCTAACACTGTGGTTGAATGAACTTAGGAGCCTGAGACAATCCCCGAGCGTCCCCCGAAGTCGTGGTTTGACAAGACCAGCAAGAGCGTCAAGGATTCTCTGAAGGAGGCTCACCCAGACTGGACGGAGGAGACTCTTGACGAGAGGACGCGGCAGACGGTGGGCGACATCTGGTATAACAAGCTCTCACCATCCAAGAAGCAGGAGATTCTCAAGAAATACGAGAGCGAGGCGTTCAGCAAGGACGAGTTCAAGAGCTACGACGCCCTGATGGCGAAGTGCGAGGCCGACATCTCCGACTCGGAGACTGCCCAGAGGGCGGCCATGAAAGCCGACCTGCTCGACGACAACACGGGAGGCCCCGCGATAGACCAGCCGGACGAGCAGCCAATCTCCGACGAGCTGGACCGCTCCACAGACAGCGACCAATACGGCGAGATTCCAGCCGCAGCCGCGGACCACACCCCCGACCTGAAGCGCAAGACCGAGACGGGCCAGCCCGACATCCTCCAAGAAGGAATCGAAGACCCCGACGACAAGCAGGGCGGCGGCGACACGAAACCCGGCAACAAGGACAAGCTGGAGCTTCAGAGCGACCAGAAGGACAAGGACACGCTGAACAAGACGCTCAAGGATACCGGGCTGCCGAAGAACGTCACCAAGCTGGACGCCAGCAAGAGAGACGGCCTGCCGCAGTTCATGTCCGTTCCCGCTTACAGAACCCCCTACGTCGCCACCCCCAACTTCGGCGGCAAGGAGGGGGAGATACTCATCAAGGCCCTCGTGCTGGAGGAGGGGTTCAACGTCAACGGCTGGAGGGTCAGGCCGAGCCAGTTCCAGAGCGTGGCAGCGCAATACCAGCAGGGGCGCCAACTGAGGATAAACCACTCCAAGGACATGCAGCACGTCATCGGGAAGTCGATGAAGGCCGCGGTCCTGAAGGGCTCCGAGGTCGCGCAATACATGGGCTCCAAGATAGAGGGCATCAACCCCACGGGGATGTATGTCGCGGCGGAGTTTGTGGCTAACCCAGCCGACCCGCAGGTGAGGACGAACATCCTTCAGGGGTTCGTGGAGACGGGCTCGATAGGTCTCAACGCGGAGGCGTTCTGCGCCGAGTGCGGGAAGCCAATCAAGATTGACGACGAGGGCAAGATGGACAGGACATGCAGGCACTACGATTCGGGCGTTGACCTCGACTCAGTGGAGACCAAGGAATACTCCTACGTCGCGGAGCCTGCCTACTCTCACTCCATCGCACTCCCATCGTTCGGCGCCGCCACCCAGTTCATGGCGTCTAAGATGGTAAAGCATGACGCAAGTTCTCTTAGTCAATCGGAAACCAAGGGAGTGCAGATGTCAGTTTCAGTCCAAGCCAAGGCCGAAGGCGGCAAGAAGGCTGACGCTGAAGGCAAGTCCGACGCCGAAGGGGACGCCAAGTTCTCGCAGGCAGACATGGAAGCCTACGCCGAGATGCGGATGGCCGACTTCAAGAAGGGACTCGCGGAAGGCGCGAAGTTCAGGGCCAAGAGCGACGCCGAGGGCAAAGCAGACGCTGACGCTAGTGCGGACGCGAAAGGGGAAGCCGATGCCAAAGCGGACGCAGACGCCAAGGGAGACGCGGACGCTCATGCGGAGGCTTCGGCCAAGACGGACCAGGCCACGAGGTTCCCGGCCAACAGGAATCAGCCGTTCTCGCAGGACATGATGGCGAAGATTCTCAGGCCGACATCGACCGCTCTTGCGAGCGAGAAGTGGGTCAAGGAGCTATGGGTCGCGGCAGCGGAGCACCCGCGAGCGCCAGCCGAGTTCAAGGCCGCAGTCAAGAGGGCGTATCAGTAGATGTCGCAGTTCGGAGCGCCCCGTCCAACGCCGGTCACAGAGAGCACAGCGATAGAGATTCAGAGGAAGGAAGGCAGCGCGAGGAGCGCGCTACTCGGGGGCTTCACGGGCACCAGCACCATCCCGGCGGGAACCATAGTCAAGCTCATGGGCTCAGGGCTCATCCAGACGGTGGGGACGGAAGACCCTCAGGACGTGTTCGGGGTCACGCTCTACCAGGGAGTGAGCGGCAGCTTGGCGACCACCATCAGGGGACGGGTCAGGTGCTTCTTCGACGGGGTCAACTCGGGCGGGGCGTCTCTCGCTCCGGGCACCGAGCTTCAGCTCTCATACACCTACTCGGGATGGGTCACGCTCGGCAACACCTCGGGCGCGATAGACGTTGTAGGGTTCTACTCGCCGTTCTACGGAGGCACGGGCGCACCGGGCGGCGCGGCGCTCAGCCTCACGACGAACTCGGGACAGCTAATCCCGGTGGAGTTGTTCTAGTAGATGTCAATTTCAGTAGGGCAGCTAGTCACGACGCAGACAGAGTTCGCCTACCCTGAACTCTCCACGAGGATAATCCAGGCCGTCTTCCCTGCCAACATCTTCGTCAACACCCTCACCTACTACTCAATCGCAGACAGGCAGGTCCCAGCGGTCACGTTCGCGCTTCAGAACATCCCCACCTCGCAGCCCACGATACTGCCCATCGGTGAGTCAGAGGACATCCCCGTGGACATGACCCCATACAGCAAGTCAACCGTGACTCCGCAGTTCTGGGGCGACTCAATCAGGATTCCAAGAACAGTGACGGAAGACCTCCAGCTACCAGTGATGCAGGACTACCTCCAGCGCATCACCTACAAGACCCAATACACCAGGGACAAGCATGTGGAACAGACGCTCAACGCGGCTCTCTCGTCCACGGCCCACGCCGCAGGAACCAGCAACTTCGTAGGCTTCACAGGGACAGGCTTCGACCTCGCCAACGTCTTCTCGCAACTGGACATCAGGACGTGCAAGGCCAACGTAGAGAAGGACCCCAACAACTACCTCATCTCAGACCTAATCTTCAACGCCATCAACGCGGCAGACCTCATCAGGATTCCGAACTACGTCTCAGCCTTCTACTACGGACGAACCAATGTCGGTGTGCAGGGAGCCCTCCAGCAAGCAACGGCACCAATCGGACTGCTTCACGGCTACAACGTCTGGGTCAGCAACGTCGCCACCGCAGGGACCGTCTACGCTCTGGCAGCCAACGGCGCCAACGTCAACAACATGTATTCCCCGCTAGGGTTCTTCGTGGAGAAGCGCCCCCCGACTGCGGAGTCAATCTTCTGGCCCTCGACCGACGAGTTCAGGGTCTTCATCACCACGAGGTTCAAGGCTTACGTCGCAAGGTCTCAGGCTGGGTATATGATAACCAGTCTCGCCACGAGCTAGGAGCCATAGAGAATGGCCTCTTTCATCAACACGGAACAGACCTACTCGGCGTCGGGAGTCACCGGCGTCTGGCTCGCTTCAAACACGGCCTTCTCAACGTCGCTCAACACGGGCGGCCTTGTGAACGTCGCTGGCCCTCAGCTGCTGATAAAGTCCGTCGTCCTGCAGTCGGTCTCGGGGTTCACGGGCGCGGGGACTTCAGGGGCCGCAGTCATAGTGGCGACCGGCCAGAGCACCACGTCGGGCGGCTCCACGGCGTCGGGGGCGAACATCCTCTATCACCTCTACGGCAGGGCGAGCGGTTCCGTCACAGAACTCACTCCGTTGTTCGTCAACTACGACTTCATCACGACCAGCGGCTTCTCGACCTTCGTGGGCGCATCGGGCTTCGCCCAGCCCTACAACCTCCTAGTGACATACGCAGGCAGACAGATATAGAACGCTCAAATACGCGCATCCTCTCCCTGAGAGTCCATGTCTGAGAAACCCGACCCTGACCGACCCATCATCAAGATAATCGACCTGACGGACGCCATCAACAAGGGCATAGGCGTGAAGGTGGGGCCAGACCTCGTGATAGGCCCAGTCTCTTCTAGGGACAACCCGCCCACCAAGCTGAAGTTCCTGAGGGAGCCCAGAGAGTGGACGGCAGAACCACCGCAGGGCGAAGGCGGCAAGACGCCGATGCAGTTCCAAATCACAGAATCATGCGGCGTGAAGCAGGAGAACGGCTCCAAGTGCAGGATGAAGCTCATCGTGGCGAGGGTCAAGAAGATGATTTTCGAGACCGACGAGAACGAGGGTGGGGGCCAACTGCAATTCAAGGAACGCGAAGTCTCTCAGTGGATTTACTGTCCAAAACATGGCCCATTTCCGAGTGGCCCTTGGGTCAAGAAGGACGGCACATGGGTTCAGCCGAAGGTTGAAAAGGTCGTCGTCGGATGAGCGAATCAGCCACACTGAGCAGGCCAGTCAAGCAAGAACCATGCAAGATACGAATAGGTTTCAACGGGCTCGGGATGGTGATGTTCGAGTGCGCCACCCATTCGACCATGAAGGAAACCACCCAGAAGATAGGAGAGCATGAGGTTCCGAAGTTCGATGGGGAGCGACTTGGTGAGGTCTGCGCGGAACGGCTCAGGCAAGCCCTCAAGAAGCTAATCGACGAGGCACCTATCTAGTTGCCTACGCTCTACTGGCCCGACATCGGCTCGTCCCTGAGCGGCGCCTACACTCTGCCCGAACAGCAGGTCTGCTATGGCTCCTTTTCGCAAGCCTCGCCGACTTGAGGACGCGCTGAAGGCCAAAAAGCACAAGCACCAGTGGAAGGACTGGAAGGACGGCGCCAAGTTCTGCACTCGCTGTGGGATGCCAATCATCCCTGTCGCCAAGGCTACTTGGGCCGAGTCCTCTGGAGACTGCAACCATGCGTGGGAGCGGTCGGGCTTCAGCATGAGGTCCAACGACAGTTGGGGTGCCAGATGTTCGAGATGCGGATACATAGCAAGGGGAAACAACTACAAAGCATGGTTCCGCAAGTATGCGAAGTGGGACGCGCAGTATCGACCGAAGTGTCTCGTGTGCAGGGAGCCGGTGATGAAGGAAGCGACTATCTGCGAGAACTGCAAGCCGGCCGAGCCTCAGGTGGAAATCCTTTAACCTCACAGGGCTATCCGTTCTCTTATGTCGCTGGGGACAGTAGCCACCGTTTTCGATGTCGCCAACGAGTTCCTAGCCCAGTCGGGAGCCGTCTTCACGCTTTTCAATAACTCCAACGTCGCCTCGGGGGTCATCTACTCGAAGATTCAAGAAGCCAACGCTTCCCTCCAAGGCTGGACAGGCGTGGGCGGCCCCAGCTCCAATCCGAGCGTCCTCGGCAACCAGTGGGTCAAGCAGTATGAAGTCCAATACGCGGCAGGGGTTCTAGCTGCTAACCTCGCTGGATTGACAATCACGGACGGCTTCAACGTCACGGCGCAGGGGCTCGCCATATCGAGGCAGGGCGCGCAGCAGAAGACCTACGAGGACTTCATTCGGAACCATTTGATGATTGCGAAGGAATACTTGAAAATGCTGCATCCGTGGTTCTTCGTCTACAACAGCGCGCAACCCCAAGGCTTCGACGAATACGGCAACCCCGTGTCCTACTGGGACGTTTCACAGGCGAGGGACTTCGGAGGATGAGCGAGGAGTCCTACAAGCTGGTGGTGGAGAACCGACTGTCAACGCTGGAGACATCCATGCGCGACCTCAAGGACACGGTCGTCCTCAACAACAAGTCGATAGTCTCGCTAGAGAGGACGGTCGCAAGGATGTCGGTGGTGATGCCCCTGCTGGGCGGCTTGCTCTTCGTGGTGGGCTACCTTATCCACTAGCCCCCCCGACACTGTCAGGATATTCCTCAACGCCATCCAGTCCGGCCTCGTGGTCTCGGGCAACTCCTACATCACGGCGGCTAGAGTGGTCAACTCAGGCGATGCCCTCTCTTCGTTCAGGGTCTCGGGCCCCACCGACTTCATCGGGCTCAGGCTCTCGCGGAGCATGGGTGTGCCTTACACCAATTCCTTCTACACCGAGGTAGCGGACACGGTCACATGCGAGGTGTATCACCATGATGTCACGGCCACATCTTCAGGTGTCACAGATTCAGGCTCAAGCATAGCCATAGTGGAGCAGAGGATTGGCGACCTCAAGTTGACTGTGTCAGGATACGCTTGGGGCTCGGACCTGTCGGGGAACCACACTGGGATTCCGACGCCGAGGTTCCTGAGTGAGACCCATCCGTTGGCCTTGGCGACTTTTGCGAGGGGCGAATTACAATACCGAGTCAGATACTTGCTCTAAACAAAAAGGAGGCAGGCACCCGAGAGCGCCTGCCTGGTCGTAGGCTCGACTGTCTGGCTGCGTGGCTGAATGTGTAGCTGTGTGGCTGAGTGGGTGTGCGATTGTCTAGGTGGCCCACTTGGGCGCGTCTGTCTCCCTGAAGGTCGTTGTCGAGACGCTACCGCGCTTGTTGGGGCCGAATGGGATGCTGCCCATGCCGTGTATGATGGCCTGAATTTCCTTTGGGCCGAGAGGACAGATGGCGTTCTGCTTCAGGAAGAGCGAGAAGGGGCCACGGTTCTCCACCACTTCCCACACGACGGGAACCATGACCATCCTGCCGTCGTCTCTCTTGCTGTGCATTGTCTGCATTTCCACTGATATTCTGTCTGCTGGGGCGTTGCCGATTGGAGTGCCGTTGTCCTCGCCGTGGGGGCCGTAGACCGTGAGCAAGTCCACTGGTGGAGCCCAGTATTTCGCCTTGCCCATCGCGCTGATGACCCTTGCGAATCCGTTTTTGATGATGCCGTAGTGCCCCGCGAGCGGAGCGATGAGGGTGCCGTCTTTGACCTCGAACTTATGCAGGGGGATGTCGTTCTTGACCTTGGAGATTTTCTGGGTCGTCCTTGTGGATGTGTCTCGTTTGCGCTTCTCGTTACCCTGCGCGAAGTCCGTCGTGCGCTCCTGTATGACTCGAATCATCTCCTTGCCCTTGTAGAACTCGGTGTTGGCCTCATCCTGTCTGGCGTAGAGCCTGTCGATTTTCAGTTGCCATTCATACCATTGGTCGTCTAGTTTGTTGAAGTCGTTTTTGTAATCCATGTTATAGAATCACCGTCCTTGCGTGTTTCACGGCATCATGCTTGGAGAGCGAGTCTGTCTGTTTGCCTGCTAAGCTAACTGCTTGAGTGGATGACTGGATGTGATGATTACTTGTTTGCTCGACGCTTGATTGGCTCGTGCTTACCATCATGTGCGTTCTTATCATCGGTAAGAAGGGTTAATATACTTATCATCGGTAAGAGCGAGGCATGAAGCTGAAGTGCCGAAAGTGTTCCTACGAATGGATTCCAAGGACTGAAGGCGAGCCGAAGATGTGCCCCAAGTGCAAGAGCAGGTATTGGAAATGACCGACAAAGAAGACATGATAGTATCTGGCGATTATCACGCCCATGAATGGAAGCCGCTATTGTGGGTTTGTGATTGTGGAGACATCACAGCCCATAAGCCTCTGGTTGGGCGACAGGTGGCTAAGGTGATTGAAACTGACTGACAAGGAATACGACCCATACAGCCCAGAGGCCGAAGGCAAGGCCCTCGGCGCGGGAGACAACTGGACGGCGCTCAGAGAGGCCAACTGGTGGCGGTATGAGACCAGAGGGAAGGCGCACTGCGAGGCCGAGAACATCGACATCGACCTTGCGAACAGGTCAAAGCTGTTGAGATGCGCCGGATTGGGACACTCGCTGAAACGTTCTATCGAGAAGACAGGCGGCAGAGAGAAGGCCACCGTCTTCCTCAGGTGCGTCCACTGTGGGGACATGGACATCCGCGACACCAAGGCAATCCAAGCCTGCTACGCCAAGGGACATCAGCCCACGAGACTCACATAGAGTTCTTTAAGGCAGAGCGACAGCCTTCAACCCAGAGTAGACTATGGCGATTTCGCCTCCCGACCGGACGCAGACGTTCTGGGCCGCGCAGACTACCATCACGATTTCAGGCGTCACCTACGCCGCGATAGCTGACATCACCGTGAAGTGGGGCTACAAGATACACGAGGAAGTCGTGACCGGCACCAACAACCCATACTTGGGAACGGGGGTCTTCCACGGCGAGGTCACGCTAGACGGCATAGGCTCCCCTGACAACCGCTGGGAGAACCTGATAGCCATCACCTCAGGCGTCGTCTCGACCTACGGCTTCACATGGAGGGAGTCCGATACTACTGCGACGCTGTCGGGAGCTAGGACGTGGACGGCCTCGGGCAAGTTCACGGACTTCGAGCACAAGTTCACGAAGGACGGAGCCGTGATGTTCAAGACGAAAGGCATACTGGGACTGGCACCAACTGTAAGCCAGAGCTAGGGGCAATCGATGTCCATCGTCATCACGGTGGATACCAGCCAGTTCGACGCCATGCAGGAGTCAGTCCAATCGGCAATCTCGAACCTAGGCGAAGGGCTGAAAGAGGCCGTGGACGCGATAGTGATGCCCGACTTGCTGATGCTGTCGCAGACCCTCTACAACGTCATCACCGGGGAGTATTCTACTGGCTGGTATGATGTCCAGATTGACGACATGTCGGTGATGGTCGATTGCCTAGCCCCATACGCGCAGATATTAGAGACGGGCTCGGTTCGCATGGAGGGGAGAGCGGTTCTTGAGCAGGCTACCGAGGACACGGTCAACGACCTAGCAGGATACGTGCAATCATGGATAATGTCGCAAGTGGGAATAAGCTGAGTTTCGATGACCTGCGGGCGCTCCTGACGAAAGAACGGCTCGCTTCTCAAGAGATACTGTCGCACATCGAGGACCCCAACTTCGAACGTCCCGTTGTCTACCTCGCGGAGAAGGCGACCTACAAGTTTCACCGCTTGAGGCATGGCGAGCTTACGCTCCTGACTAGACTGCCGTTCTTCTTCAAGCTCCTGCACACCAAGGACGGCAAGCCCGACCCGCTGCCGCTGGACTCTGCCGAGGAGTCGGCGTTCAGGAGGATGAAAGAGGCCCTGCTCGTCAGGACTAGCTTGGAGCCCGACAGGTGGAAGTCCTTCGCGGTGGAGCACCCAGAGCACATCGACCCAGCGTTCTACTTCGTGATGTCAACCAGCAACATGACCCTGGAGTTGGGCAAGAAGCTGAACGACTACTTCGCAACGGATGAGGGACACGGCTACGGCCAGCTCTGGTTCGGGCTGATGCACATGACGCCTTCGCAGGTGGCCGCGCTCCCCGAGTCGGACTATCAGGCGGTGCTGGCGTGGTGGAACAGGGCTAACGAGAGGCTGAAGCGATAGATGTCCGAAATCCCAGTCACCTACACCGGCGACGCCAGTAGCCTACAGTCGGCTTCGCAACAAGCCTCTGACGCAGTATCGTCCGCGACGGGCGACATCAACAGCTCGGTAGGAGCGTCCACTTCGGCGATGGCTGGGATGGGAGGCGGGGCGATGAGGATGGGGGTGACAGGCATGGCGGCGTTTATGATGATTGACGCCGCCAGTGAAAGGCTGCAGTCCACCCAGATGCAGCAGACGATGGCGCAGGAGCGGCTGACGGAGGCGGTTCAGAAGTATGGTGCTGGTTCCGTCCAAGCCGTCCTCGCACAGCAACAGCTACAGGTCGCCACGGACAACGTGGGCAGGGCTACCGACCAATACTACATGAGACTGGCGATGGCCGCGGCGACTACGATTCCGCAGGTCCTGAGCATGATGACCAAGCTGGGGACGACGACCGAGGCGGCGAGCGTCCAATACCTCAACCTCGGGGCGGATACGCAGGCCCTCACGGCGGCGCAGGTCCAAGAGTCGGCGTCGATGGACGGCGTGATACTGTCCGACGAGGAGGCCACCGCAGTCTCAGCCGAACTCAGCGCGAGCTACGTCACCCAGACGGCCACGACCAACGCCCTCACATCGTCCCGCTTGGCCCTCATGGCGGCGTCAGGGATTGGTCTGATAGCGGCCCTCGGGATAGCGGCGGCAATATCGAGCGGGGCGTTGAACCCCAGCGGCGGGGCCTCGACGGGGACGAACATCAACGTCTACGGCGACGTGAACGTGCCCGGTGCGGCCTCGCCAGCCGCCTTCGCAAGCTCGCTGGGTTCCTACAGGGGTTAGCCAGATGAGCACAATCACCTTCAACCCGATAATTTCTGGAATTTCGGTCAGCGGGAGCATGGACACCGACCACCAGATAATGCGGCTCAACATGGGCAACTCAGACACCGTGGGGTCGCTCCAGTTCTCGCTCGCCAACCCCACGGGCCAGTTCTCCCAGCTCACGGTCTCGGGGAACGCCGTCATGCAGTTGGACGCCATGCTGGGAAACAGCGTGGTGGAGACCGCCTTCCGAGGCACCATCGAGCGGACGGAGAACGAAGTGACCTACGACCGCGGCTCAGTCACCAAGGTCTTCGCCTACGATTTCGGCCAAGAACTGCTGGGGCTACTGAGCCCAGACGCTAGGATTCCCTCCGCCCTGCAGGTGGCGCCGCTGTCGGGCCAGACATCGGGGTTCGGGGTGGTGTCGGTGCTGAGGCAGTCGGGCGACCAGGGCATGGCGACATCCACGGGGCAGGACTTGGTGCTGTTCGTGAGCGGGGCGAACCTGTCCAGCGGGGTGACGGTAGCCAGCTTCATGTCGCAGTTCTACGGCACGGCGTCAGACCACACGGGCGCGGCCTCGGGCCAACTGTTCAGCTTCAAGCCATACTTCAGCGGCATGGTGGTGTCAGGGTTCAACGCGGCTTACAGGACTTGGTATTACCCGGACAGCGGGGCGCTAGGCGGAGACCTCAACAACAACTACTGGATGCCCCTGAACGCCATCAAGGTCAAGCGGCAATACGCCGGCGACGTGCTCAAGAAGATGACGCGCATGGCCGTCCCCATAGATGTCGCCGGCAACAAGGTCCAGTTCGAGTCCTATGTGGGAGTCTCAGGGGATATTCACATCTTCACTTCGGGCTCCAACGAATTTTTCGCGTCGGGGGTGGTATTCCAGTTCTATCCTGCAGGGACCAGCGGAGCGCCTCTCAACAACATAGTCACGGCCAACATACCGCTGGACACCACGATGCTGAAGAACATAATCGTGGGGCAGTTCCCGGTCTGGACGCAATACCCGCTGGACGGCGACTCGTTCACCGACATCCCAGCTTTGTCGGGCGGATACTGGGTGACGACATACTCGGGCTATCTGTCTCCTGGTCCGCTCTCGGGGAGCAAGGTCCAAGGGTTCCTCTCGTCGGCACTCAGCGGCTTCACTCCTGGCACCAACGCAGGACTCATCTCCATCATGGCGACTGGCTACAGCGGAGCCACGGGTGTCACCAACAACTCGTTCGCCCTGCAGTTCAACTGCTGGCAGAACCTGCCTCTCAACAAGTTCAACGTGGTCTACTCTGGCGGGGTGGGATACGGCGTCGCCCTCGGTTTCCTCTTCTATCAGGTCTTCAACAACGCCCCCGGCTCGTCGGAGTTCTATGTCTACCTCTACGACACCAGCGGGCGCAACATCTACACCAGCACACCGATAAGCACCACGGGACAGTCAGGGTGGGCTCCTCAGTCGCTCGTCATCTTCGGCTCGGGGGGCATCCTCAACTCAAGCGTCTGGAGTGTTGGGCTCTCCGGCCTGCCGAACATGAACGCCATAGATGTCGTCCAGTTCATCCTGCAGGTCTCCCAGGCGGGAGCGCCCTACAACTGGAGCGCGGCGGTGGACCAGATGGCGTTCTCGTTCTCCTACCCGTTCAGCCCCATCGAGATATACAACAGCGGCTCGATAGCCGAATACGGAGCCCGCTACGAGACCTTCGAGTATCCCTACATGACCACGGACCTTGACGCCTCGGGAATCATAACGAGCGAGCTGCTGGCGAGGCAGGCGCCGAAACAGGTGGCGAAGCTGGTGGTGAGGGACAACCCCGCGCAGTCTTTCAGCTATCAACTAGGGGTCAAGCCGGGGCAGATATTCGTCATCGACGCGCCGACGCTCAACACGGGCTCGGGACAGACCTTCTACTACTGGAGAGCCACCTCGGTGGAGCACGACTACGACACCCACACGGGCTTCGAGACTACAATTCAGGCTTACCCGTGGTTCTCGGGCACCTCGGCATTGACGGCTTATAGCGGGGCCAACATCATCGACTACCAGTTGCCCGTGATTGACTCTCCTGCGGTGTCGAGGCGCTCTGACTACCTCCCGACTGGCTACGTTGGATATACCCCTTAGTGAGATAAAATGCCACTCCAATCATTCGGAAACTTCACATTCACCAGCGGGGTCAACCTCACCAAGATAGGCGGACTCATCTGTAAGCGATGTGGAAAAGAAACTGAACGGCATAGCAATCATCAGTTGCATTGTCCAGACTGCAAGAAGGCTATCGCCTGTGAGAGAACCAGACTATGGCGACTCGCTCATCTCGAACAAGCAAAAGAGCAAGTCAAGAAATGGACAAGAGAGCATCCAGAGCGAATACAAGAGATGCATCGCAAGTCGCGCCTAGCACACCCAGAACCACAGTGGCTGAAGGCAAGACGCTATCGTGCATGGGCAAAGGCGCATCCCAACACAATCAGATACTATGAAAGCAAACGCAAGGCCAAGCGACGCGGTATGCCGATACGATTCACTCTCAATTCGTGGTTTCCCAATTCGCATCTCCACCACCTAGAGACGAACATCGGCATCTACATCCCGAACACTCTACATGATTCGGTTCGTCACAACCTTCGGACTGGCAAAGGCATGGTTCAAATCAACGAAGCCGCCGCAGGATGGTTGGGGAGTCGATAGATGCCACTTCAAGCGTTTGGGCCGTTCACATTCAGCTCTGGAGTCAACTTGACTAAGATTGATGGTGGCCGCCGCGACATGTATGTCATCGAGCACGCGATTCCGGCGAAGGAAGGCGGCATCGTCGAGTATCTCGGCTCGAAGCAGACTACCTACCAACTGAAGGGCATCTTGGCGGCTGATGCTACTGGATTCGCTGGTGCTGTCCTCTCGGGGACGGCCTACTACGGGGTAAATGCTGATGATGCCCAGTCCTACCTGAAGGCCATCCGAGGTAGCGGGGCGCAACTGCTGGTATTGGAGTCCACGTGGAGCAACCTGTCGGGTTATCCTGTCCTCTACGAGAACGGGTTCTTCCAAATAGAGAAGGAGACCTTCGGCTTCGAGGGCGGCCACGGCTACCCATACTACCCGTTCACCCTAGACCTGAGAGGCGCGACCCCGGCGACCTACGGCAACTCGTCGGGCACCCAGACGTTCCCATACAACTCTGGGGTCTACTTCAGCGGATGGGCCTACTACTGGCGCCTGTCGGGGACGCAGAAGGGAGAGCGCATCAACTCGCTGGGCGTCTTCGTCAACTCGGTCGCCTCGGGGCACCTCCAAGTGGCTGTCTACTCGGGCGGCAACCCCAACACCGCTACGCTCGTGGGGCAATCGGCGTCTCAACCCGTAAGGTCAGGCTGGAACTGGTTCCCGATAAATCCGGGGTTCAAAGCCTCGTCGGGCCTCTGGCTGTTCGGGCTCATGGGTGACGCCTCCAACGCTTCGGGCTTCACCGTGGCGATGTTCGACAACCTAAGCGGCATCAGCACGGGAGACGTTCCCGACGAGTCCCAGCAGATTAACGCGCCCTACCTGAGCGGCTTCCCCTCGACCCCGTCGGTGTCGGGCTACATCAACATCAGCGGCGTTCAGTTCAACCAAACGATGGTCACGGGCTAGGCCATGTCCACTTGGAGCGGCGCCGGAATCCCCGTCATCGGCGGTCAGGAACTCAGCGGAGCGATGCACATCATCTTCAAGGGCTCGCGCTACTTGGTGGAGCACACCGTCCCCGGCATGGAGGGCGGGCCGGTCGAGAACCTCGGCAAGCCTCAGGCTAGGATAGAGATTCACGGCCAGTTCTACCAGAGCGGAGCAGATATTGGTCTAGCTACTCTTTCGGGGATGATAGGCTTCTACAACGAAATCCATGTGCCCAGCTTCAACTCAGGATACTACTTCATACCTAGTGGAACAGGAGTGATGTTCGAGTCTCTCAGGACGGTCTACAGGGAAGCGCACGGCTACCCGTATTACGAGTGGGTGCTGAAGGGGGTCTTGTCTGGTGAGGTCAGCCTCATACCTCCGCCGTTCGTCCTAAGCGGACAGGTCGGGATAGACTACAGCTACTCGATACTGGTGGCGATACAGGGGTTCACGCCCTTCACGGACTACTCGACTAACGAGCTAGTGGCGCTCTACGGCTACGCTCCCTTCGTGGACTACTCCAGCAACCTGAACTCGAACGTGCGGGGTTTCGTTCCTTTTATTAGCTACGCCGTAGCGAGCGGAGTGTAGATGTCAGGGATATTCTCGCTGACGCCCTACGGCCAGAACCCGATAGTGATGGACTGGTTCCAACTGCAAGACCCGTTCACCCAAGTCCTGCCAATCAACATAATGAACAACTGGTCGGGGTCGCTCTGGTTCGTCGGCTCTCTCAACAACCCCCCCGCGTGGTATAGCAACTACTCTGGCATAGCGTTCAGCGGAGCCAATGCGGGGGCCGTCCCGCTCACGGCGACCAACGAATCCACCTACACGATGACATGGCAGGTGTCCATCTCTGGAGCGTCTGGGCTCATCACTGGTGGCAACTCATCACCCAACACAGATTCTCTCAGCTTGACTGTGGTGGCCTACATGAGCGGTTTCCTGAACGGTGCTCTCGCTTCAGGCACGGTGACATTCAGCAACCTCCTGTTCAACCGCTATTCTGGAGTAATCAAGCTGATAGGCGAGACATACAACAACGACCAGCCCAACTTCGTGTTCCAGACGACATCGACAGGCACTTTCGTCCCAGGACAGAACATGAGCTACGCCGCGACCTACCTGCTCTCAGGCTGGGAGTCGGACATCGGCCCCGCCTACAACACTACGATGTCGTTGAGCGGTCAGACCTCGCTCGGCAACAAGGTGACATGGGTGGGAGCATCAGAGAACCCTACTTGGTATTTCATCTGGAGGTGGAGCGGCGCGACAGACCTGCCAGCGTCCACGAACGTCTCGGGGCAACTCATGCTCGACCTGATAGCCATAGTCTCAGGGAGCAACACGACATACACTGACAACAACGGCGCTGTCCTGCAGAGCGGATTCTATCGAGGAAGAGCATGGTCGAACATCTATCAGGTGGGCACCCCTACACATTATGTTTCTCCATTATATTCGATAGAATACTACAACCTCGTAGGTCCGACCTACAAGAACGTGTTTCTCAGCAAGAGCATCAGCGGACAGGTTCTGATTGGTCCTTGGCTCATCGAATGGCATGATTACTTCGGGCAGGGGGCTACTCCAACTGGGTTGCTGTTGTCTAATGCCCCTTCTGCCGCCACAAGTGGGGTCGTAATCGCGCCTAATGCGCTAGGAATCTATGGGCTCACAGCCCAGAATCGGTGGTATCGATACTGCATCTTTGTGTCAGGAAGTGCTCTCAGCGCGAGAGGCTATGTATGGATACAGAAATTCATCGGCGCCAACATACAACTTGTAAACACCGATGATACCTACATCGTCGCTTTAAGCTGAAAACGGGGAAGGCAGGCACCAGTCCTGAGACCGATGCCTACCCTGTGGACGAACTGAACGCCGCTATGGAGATGTCGAAGCTGTCCGTGGCGATTGGCGCCGTCGGCAGGGCTGTGAGGGTCAAAGTGATTGGCGCGGTGTTCCCCGAACGAAATTCGAGGGGGAGCGAGAAGGTGCCGAGCGAGGTCACAGCCACAGAGCCGACAGACGCTGGCAAGGTGGAGGTCACGCTGTTGGATGTGAGATACTGGTCATAGGGGCCTGTGTTCTTGATGCAGAGGACCACCGACGAGTTGCCTCCAGCCGCCACCGAGCCGAAGCTGATAGAAGTGATTGGGGTCGTGCAGGCCGAGTTGGAATACAGGGTCCAGGCCGACGAGTCGATGGTCACTGTGGCTGGAATCGTCATGGTGTAGAGTGCGGTCGCTGTAGCGGTGGAGACAATCAGAGATGTGGCAAGGACGGCAATCAGGATTCGATATGTTCTGGTTTTCATCATCGAGGCACGGGTTGATGACTTGGCTTATACGGTGAGGAGATGGCTGAAACTGTTCGTTTGGGAGAGGGATTGCTGAATCTGTTTTCTTTAAGTAGTCTGTCCACGAATCCACTGACCCGTTAGCCTCTGTCCCAACAGCTTCAGGTCCAACTGTTGCCGTTATCCAAGCTCAGGCCAGCCAAGTATCAGTTGCGCGAGAAGATGGACGGGCTCGAAGACCTGAAAGCCAGCATCCAGCAGAAAGGACTGATTGAACCAATCCTTGCTAGGCCCGTCAACAACCACTTCGAGGTCGTGGCGGGCTCTCGCAGGTTCATAGCGGTCAAGGAGCTGGGCTGGACTGACGTGCCAGCGACGGTGAGAGAACTCAGCGACAAGGAGGCGTTCGAGATAGCCCTGATGGAGAACATACAGCGCCGCTCTATGGACCCCGTCGAGGAGGCGAAGGCATACAAACGATACTGCATCGACAACGGCTGGGGCTCGCAGACCGAGTTAGCGACAAGGCTAGGCTTGACTCAGGGCCAGATAAGCGCCAGACTGAGCATCCTCAAGCTGGGCGACCAGAATCTTAACCATGTTATAATCGGAGAGGTCAGCGTCTCTCATGCGGAGGCCATAGCTTCTCTGGACACGGCCAAGATGACCGAGATGATGGACAAGGTCACTTCGCTGGGGCTGGATGTGGTCAAGACGAGGCAGGCCGTCTCAGCGGTCAAGGCAGGCTATTCGGTAGACCAAGCCACTCATCATGCGTTGCAATTCCCTGATGTCCCTCTCGTGTTCAAGGAGAAGATTGACGAGAAGGTCAACGTGAGGGAGCATGTCGTCCTCTCATTGAAGTCTGGCATCAAGAACATGCAGTTCTGGCTCGAATCCCTGCCCGATGGGCCTGAGAAGCATCAGTGGACGAATGAAATCCTGTATCCCATGAGACAGCTTGAGAACCAAGCGTTGAAGCTACAGAAACAATACAACAACGGTCATGCGAAATGAGCGAAGTCGTCCACAGGAAGCTATCGAATACTGATTACAGTATAATGCGCTGGGAAGCAGGCAACAACTTCACGATACGCGAGATTGCTGGCAATTCAAGTTGCTCGACCAAGTTTGTGAACCGCGTCTTGCAGGCGAAAGTCTGGTTCGATTCATCAGGTGGAAGCCATTTCATCCTCGCGCCGGAGCACACCGAGGGCATCACCGTGGGCGTGGGCTCGACATGGAACTGCATCTCGGGCTGTCACAGATACTTCAGCACATCGACAGACCTTGAGTGGCACATCGGATTCTACACAGCCTCAGGGACGACTTCTCTAAGCTGTTCGACCGTGATGCCTGGTTGAGCGTCCACAACATCAAGACCCGAACCATCGTCTCTGCTGATTCCGACGTTTACAGGATTCTCGACTACATGATTGCTGGACTAGAACCACTAACCCTCTCAACTACCGAGCTTCACAAGGGCAAGTCCACCAGAGGACACTCCCACGCTTCGCCTGAAATCTACTGTTTCTATTCAGACGCCCTCATCCAGCTTGCCGAGCGCACCTATGAGGTGAAGGCTGGGCAGATGCTGGTAGTCCGTGGAGACACCTATCATCGAGTCTTCGCTGGGCTGAAGGAGGATGTGCGGTTCCTGAGCGTCTATTGGGGCGAACGCGAGGGGCTGAAGCCGAAGTATGGGCCGCCGCCACTACCCAAGCCAGCCGCGTGATTAGTTTCAGTCTACCTCTTGGTTTGACCATGCTAGTTGCCTATATCTGTATATAGTGGCTATTCCTAACAGATGGGCATGACACCGCAACCAGACGAGAACCGAACGAAGGTCATCTCGACCATCGCCGAACCAGTCCACATCACCTTGACCAAGAACAGCAAGGGGTTCAACTGGGAGATTTCCATCCACGGCGAAAGCGTCGGACAGACCCTACTGCAAGTCGAGCAAGCAGAGGCTCAGTTGAAGGCGAAATACGGAGCCGAGACAGCATGACCGAATGCACCTGTGGCGCAATCGACGAGTTCTGGAGAACGCACAACCCTGAGACAGACAGTCCTGACGGCGTGAGCCATTCATCAGACTGTCAACTCGTCCAGCAAGCAATCTACGAACAGGAGCATGACCTGTGAAATGACCACGCTGACAGCTTACGGAGACAAAGCCAAGCAACTCATGTCATACGGTGCGTTCGGCAAGTTCACCGTTGACGGCATGGAGTTCATTCTCACCCACAGGTCAATCGAAGGCCGCGACATGGTAGATGTGGAAATCAGGGAGGTTGACCAGTCGAAATGACCGTCCGAGTAATCCAGTTGGACATCGCCACGAGAGACCGCCTCAAGGCCATCGGCAAGAAGGGCGAGACCTACAACGACATCATCAGCCGACTACTCGAAGAGCATGGGAAGCTGCCGAAGCTGGGGAACGGTGAGACAGCATGAGCAATTTCGTGCATCCACTGGTTGAGGAGTCGCACCTGAGAGTCAAGCAAATCCTCTCACCTGAGCACACAGCCATAAGCGTCGAAGTCGGGACATTCGGAGACCAAGGTTTCCACTGGGAGCCGTCTCAAGAAGTCAGAATACGCGACGACTACGGAGACGACTCAGCATGAAGCGTTGTCCAAAGGGCCACGAGCTCAAGCCCGACATCATCACAGGCTGGGTGGACATCACCGACTGCGTAGTCAAGGGGTGCTATTCACGACAACACTAGGCAACACTAGACCTACAACCCATGAGGGCCGCTGGACTCACTGTTTCACGGTTAGCGGGGTTGGCTACAGCAACCGTGTCATCCAGACACCCCAAAACTGGGGGAGGGAGTGAAATTGACTAAGTGGCTAATCGGGAAACCGGCGCCCATGAGCAAGGGAGCTCGGGACATTGAGAGGATTGAATACACCATACCTGAGCGCCCTCTACTTCATGTGTGCTGCGCGAATGACCACTTCGGCACCGTCAATGTGGACATCAGAGCTGAAGTCAAACCAGACATCGTTTGCGACATCACCCAAGGCTTACCATTCAAGAGCAATTCATTCTCCGCAGCCGTGGGAGACCTGCCTTGGACAGCCGCATGGAAAAAACATGTAGCGGCAGCCATGAAAGAGCTCTTGCGAGTCGCGCCAATCGTCTATATCCTAGCGCCCTGGACATACGGCAGCAAGAACGTGAAGCAACCAAGTTTCACCGTAGCATGGCAACCAGGCGTCAATCAATCTCTGCTCTTCACCCGCTACGAGAGAGCATACCCAGAGGCGGGAGCATGAACCCACCCATCAGCATACCAGCCAACAGGTGCGCCGACTGCGGAGCCGTCTTCACCACCGAGGCAGACTACGTCCAGCACGTCAGGGAATACCCATTTCACCACATCCAGCGGGTAGTCGTCAGCAATTCGGGGCTTACAGCATGAGAGCGAAACAAGTCCATGAGAAAGACCTATGGCTCTACTTCGCTTGTGGGTGCTCGTTTCATTGGGAGCCAGTCCACACATGCTATTGCCAGCCTCTACATTGGCAAATCCCACAGCTAGTCTACGGTTGGATTCCCGACAAGCTATGTCCGACTCACGATGAGATTCAGTGGGGGATGCCAGTCTCAAAAGCAAAGCAACTCAAAGAGGTCGATTAGTTTCACTAGTCGCGCAAGCTACTAAGTCGGTGTGCTTTAGTAGTGAAAGCTAACGGTGAGCGTCAACTGGTGGCGTTTCCATCCGTTTTCATGTGAACGTATTGCCGTTTTCACTATGCAAATGCTAAGGTTTACAACAACATGAAGCGCTCAGGGACCGAGTTCCAGCGAGGGACCAGCAACAAGGGACCATGCAAACGAGTGAAAACGAGGTTTCAGCGAATCTTAGACCCGTAGGTGTGCCCCCAGGTCCGGCGAATCCACCATGACGGTTTCTTAGACCCTGCAGGCTTGGTTTCCTTAGACCCGTCTGCAACATGATATTTGGCCCACATCAGCCGACGTTGATACTCGCGTTTCTTAGACCCGTCACGATAAGGCATGATATACGCTAGACATACCCCAGTATATACGATTGATTATTCCCATGTGATACGGTGCGATGTGAACAAATGATACGATTGTGTATGAAATGATACTGTCTCATGTGTTGTTTGCGATTCTCATGTGAAAACGCTCTCATTTGCACATAAGGATTTGTTATCGCTTCGAGAGTTCTTGCAGGAATTGCAATATGGGCGCCAGGCTGGAACATGAACAGGGAGAGTGGTATTGGAGGGCTACTTGCCGAAGGCTTCCTTAGTCCTGCTCTCATCGCCCCAGATGCCAGCCGCTATGATTTGCGCCACCACTTCAGAAACGACCTTGATGGCCCTCTCCTTGTCGGCTGTCTTGACCGTCCAGACTAGAGTTGCGTGGTCGGGATTCGGGTCTTTGTGGTAGTCCATGAAAGCGGGGCCTGTGTGGATGTAAGGCTCGTCATACCAGCCGAAGCCTTCTCTCTTGTAATCCATGTCAGGCGGTGAAACGACATCCTCTTGCTCGATTGGCTTGTTGTAAGAGTCGCCACCTACGAGCTTGAAGTCCTTGCTCATCCTGACGGTGGTGTAGACGACCTGCTTGCCCACATCCACTGAGTCTAGTTCCCATTCCTCGATTCCCTCGTTGATACCGCCGTAGCTCTTGAACGGTAGCCGCTTGTCGATGTATGCTTGTGCCTTCTCACGGGTAGACCACATGCTGTTGATGTCGAAGTCGCTGTATTCTCCCTCGGTCACTACGAAGACCTTCATGCTCTATCCCGGCTGTATCCCGGCTCCGCAGAGGGGACAGGCGACCTTGACGACGAACTGCTTCAAGTTAGACTCCATGTTGTAGGTGGTGCTGGCGAAGGTGTTGACGGTGACAAGTTGTGAAGTGGATTTGCTCACCGTGATGGCGGGGCAGTTGAACGCCTTCTTGCATGATTCGCACCACATGGGCTAGGGTTCTCCCTTCATGCTGACCATGTGTGCCCGTTGATTTCGGTCGTGAACTCCGTTATGGTTATCTCGTCGCCGAAGTTGTTCGCTACCTTGAAAGGCTCTGCTGGCTTCCTTCCGCTCTCGTAGGTGTCCTTCCTGAGAAGCTCTGCCGCTTCGTGCATCAGTTCGCCGAACCAATCCCCATTGTTGAACCCGCTCGACTTGCTGAGTAGCCCCAACAGGTTCGCAGCTTGGTAGTCATTCATGGCGAAACCTCTTATCCTGTTCTGCTCTTAAGCGTTCAAGATGCCTGACTTCCCTACCGCTGGCCGTGAGCAATACCTCGCTCTCATGCTCCAGGCTGGCTATGTCGAGAAGGAAGGCTACCACGCGGACCTGCGCTCCTACTGCTGCTTCAACTGCCCCTGGATGCGGGAGGACGACAAGTCGGTGACTGGATACTGGTGCTCCCTGCTGGGGTTCCCCGACCGGGAATTTGCTTGTTGCAACCACTGGGAGCCAAAATCTACGGCTCGTCCTTGAGGACGCGGTTCTCCCAAGCCTTGTAAGCCTCCCAGCAGGGTTCGCAACCGCTCTCATAGTCCTCACCGTGAGTGGCGCATGTCTCTTGCGTAGTCAACCAGCACGTCCACCCAGCCGAACAGGAGCAGGAACCATGCCAGCATCTCGATGTCCTCCCAATTCATTTGTTGCTCCGCTTCGTCGTCCGATACAGGCTGCCGCAGCACGGGCACCTCAGGTTCCTGTCGAACTTGCCGACCCAGACGTTGCAGACATAGCACCGCTTGGCGACCCCGTAGGCGTGAGGGACTATGGCCGCGCTTGGTCCTTTACACAGGCCCTTGCACTCGAACGTCATGCGACTTCCTGCCGATTGCCGCAGTTGCACTCTTCACATTCAGCCAGTCGGCTCCCGTAGCGTCCGCCCTTCTTGACAAGATGTCGGTGCTTGCATAGGTCGCAGTTGGGGATGAGGTAGTAGCCTTCGCTCATATCTGGTTCCACTCCCCGCACCCCGCGCACTCGACCGCCTCGCCCTGGAGCCTCCCCTTGGTGTGCAGGTTGACGCCGCAGCGAGAACAATGGTAGATGGTCACGACGAGGGCCTTGCGCGGCTCTAGGTAGAGGTCTAGGCTCATTCCTCTTCCACTATCCCGTCTGGGTTGCCGCCGTGGAGCTTGTTGTAGGCTCGGATTTGCTCTCGCTCGCGCTCTCGTTCCGTTGGCCGCTTGGACTCGTAGTCGCTGATAATGTCCCATACTGACTTGTCAGCCTCATGTAGGTCAGGTCCGCGTAGTCCTTCGCCACCTGCCTTGTCACGCCCCACCTGCTTTGCGAGTAGTTCAGAAGCGCGTTGAAAAGCAGGGTCGATTTGAACCCGTCTTCTCGGACCATCTTCTCGCCTACCTCCCACAGGCTCAGAAGCCTCTTCTGCCGTTCCTCCCTCACGTCCATCTTGGGTCAACGCTCACGCCTTGACAGTGTATATGTTGGTATATCAGCTTTTGCCCCTCCCTCCGATTCCACCTAACCTCTACCCAAGTCCTTGATGATGATTCTTAGTTCCGTCTTGTCTGCTTGGCGTGGCGGCGGCCCATCGAGGCTCCCAGCGAAGACGGAGGGCTGGTCCGGGTCTTGGTTCTTCTTGTCCATCCCGGCCATAGTCTCCCTCGGGTCTAGGGTAGCGTGTCTAGGTCGTGCCGAATACCAACGCTAGGGCTGGCTCGGTAGATAAGTTTCCATGTGAACGAAACGTTGTGGCTGGGTCAAATCGCAAGGCGTAGGTTTATCTTCTCGGTCTACTAGGGTAGACGCATGAAGCCCACAGCGGAGCAGATAGAGCAGATTCAGACCCTGCTCATAGACGAGGGTGCCGCCGTCGCTTTCAGACGGAAGGGCACGAAAGAGAAGGAAGGCTACTGGTATCTCACGAAGTCCGATGTCAGCGAGGCAGGCCCAGCCGACGAGAAGGGGGACCTAGAGTTCTACCGAGACAGGGATGTGGACGACCTCCTAGCCTTCGCCGAGAAGAACGACCTGACCGCCACCGTGAACTTGACTGGTAGGAACACAGGAGACGAAGAGTTCGAGGATTGGGAGCATCTAGCCCGCTACATGGGCATCACCGACTTGGTAGTCCTGTCCACCAAGGTTCCGAAGCGCGTAGCCCAGAAGTTCCAGTTCTATGCCACCCAGAGCACCACGGTCAGCGAGAAGCTGAGGTCGCTGGTTTACGACTATACAATCAAGGAAATCAAGGACAACGCCGAGCGCGACATGTTCAGATGAACTCCGAGCAAGAACGCAAGCTACTCAGCGACGTGGAGCTACTCAAGTTCCACCTAGACCAGTTCGACAAGCGACTAGGCACACTAGAATCAGCCTTCCCTCATCTGAGAGACAGGTTCGAGGGCATCAACGGCTCAATCGAGCAAGTGAAACAGGCAATCCCAGAGATGCGGACCGACTATGAGACCATGAAAGGTCGAATCGCATCCATGAACGGCAAAATCGAGGAGATTCTGAGGCTCACCAAACAGAACGTCGAAGCGCGACGCAAAGAGACTGTCGGGCAGCGGGCTATGACAACCGCATCGGCACGAGAAGGAACGAACCCGCCGCCCGACTCCATGAGTAGCGCAGTCTAGGCAAATAGGCGTTTCCAAGGCTCGCTCCCCAGCAGGAACCTCTCCAGCTCCCTGAGGACGTAGGGCCAGTGGGACTTGTCTTCCAGTAGCGGGGCGTCTATCAGGAGCAACCTGCGGCCCGTCTTCCTGACTATCAGGTTTGAGCGCCAGCGCGTCTTGGCCTCCTCCCGCGAGGTCCAGTGGTAGGGACCCAGAATCTCGACCCAGCATCCTCGGACCTCCCTGTCGGGGCGGAAGTCCCACCTGAGGCCGTCCTCGTCGATGATGGACTGGCGCTGGGGCTTGACAGGGTTCAATCCCTTGGCTAACTGGTCGAAGGCCCTCTCGGGGGCGGTGTCCTCCAGCTTGACCCGGTCCTTGTAGCGAATCCACTGTTCTTTCTGGGTCAAGGTCTGGATATGCTCCTCAGCTTCGCCAGCGCCTCCCTGCCTTCGGCTGTCAGAAAATACGTCCTGCGCGTCCTGTTGGTCCTCTCTTCAAGGTAGCCGTGCTTCATGGAATACTCGACGAGCCTCTTCAGGACGTTCCAGTTCAGGTCGGCGGCATACATGATGCGGGTAGGGACGGGGTTCGCCTCGGCAGCAGCGAGGAAGTCGGACAGCACGTCAAGGAACCCTCTCAACGCCCATGTCAGCGGGAGAGTGCGATAAAAACGAGAGCTAATGCCGGAACTTATGGACCCAGGCGTCCACCGCTATCCCCGAGCAGATGGCCGCCACCACCACGTCGAACGGCTTCGGGATGAAGAACGAGACGAGGACTCCGGCGACGGCCCCGTCCACGACATGATCCTTCATCGCGGCCTTGGTAAGAGAGTCCAACGCCCAGAGAAAAAGAGGGGCCGCTAAAAAAGGCGCGGCTACGAAGGCGGGCCTGCTGCTGGAGAGGTCGCCGTAGGTGCTAGTTGCTGTTCCTTCTGGGCTGCGGTTGCGGCTGTGAGAAGCGCCGCTTGCGGGATTGTGATTACTATGGTCTGGGCTGAGGTCGAACCGTTGGGCGAGTGGCTTGCCGACCACACGACGCCCACGAAGAATCCGAGCGCGGCAAATCCGAAGGCGAAGAGGATTGGGAAGGTGCCTGAATTGGTTGCGGCTGCGAGTATGGGGACGCTGGATGTGAAGGCAGAGCTTGACAGGATTGTGATGTAGAGAGCGACTCCCAGAAGGTAGCCGAAGATGGCGCCACCGACTGCGAGAGCCCCGCCGATAAGGAAGTCAATGAAGTCTAGCGCGGCGAACAGTCCTGACGACTGGTTGTTGCTCATCGTGTTCATCAGCAGTCTCCCCGGCCTCGGATAAGAGGTTTAGCCGAGGAACCCACAAGAATTACAAGATTCAGACTCTAGTTTTGCACTCCACAAAGGTTAGTATTCTGGCTCATTTCTCTGGGACCATGAACAGCAAAATCCGAAAGGCAATCGGGCCGGTCTCCTTCGCCGTCGCCGTCGGCGGGGGACTGTTCCTGACGTGGGACATCCTCCGCGCCCTGATGGCCGCTTCCGAGGTGACTAAGTTGATGCTGGGGGCGGCTGCGGCTGGCGGCGGGAGCATGGCTACGGTCATCGCCTGGAAGGCCGACTAGGGCATGGCCGAGCCGGTTTTTTCTTATCTGGGGTGCATCTTCAAGGGCGGCCTCGGTCCATGCGACGGGGAACTCGTCAGGTTCGCCGGGGTCGAGATGTGCCGCAAGCACTTCCGTCAGATAATCGAGATAGCCCTCCGCTAGGCGAACAGCTCGGACAGCTCCACCCAGCCGCTAATCCGCTTCGCCCCCTTCTCCTTGAGCCACTTCTCAAGCTCGTCGTCCGACTCGCCCTCCCACGCGACCTTGCCAGCCGAGACCTCGAAGATGGAGTCCTGTCTGCGGTAGAAGACGGGCACTTGAGGGAAGTCGGTGACATAGTCTTTCAGTGTGCCAAGGGATTCAACCTTTAGTGGGCTCATCTCTGGCTCCCCGTCTGCTTGGCTGAGGTCGTCATGGCGGGCACTCCCAGCACTCGCCCCACAGCTTCCCATGAGGGCAGAAGGCCAGTTCATCAGGGATTGAGTCGCGCTTCATGGTAATGGCCTCTCCCCATCCTTCGTAATCAACCTTGGCTCCGGCAGGGGCAGGATGACAGTCCCTCCACCATCCAAGAACGCTTTCTCGCGCGCCAGCATCTCGTCCTTGAACCATCCAATCATGGCGACCTTGCACTCAGGGGGATTGGCGAACGAGAGGCTCTCGGAGACTATGGGCATGCCGAGGTAGGTCTTGCCAATCTTGGAATCGTCTCTCTCGACGCAGAACCGCCCCTGGATGTTCGCAAGCTGGATGAAGGTCGCGCCACGAGTCGAGGCTCCCAGAACGTCCACGACCTTGCCGAGCGTGTAAGCCCTTGTCCGGATGGCCGCGTTCATCACCCTGTCGTAGAACCCTGAGAAGTCCAACTCGTCCTCGCCGGGAGCCCAAGGGACATCGTTCTTCCTCGTCAGGTGCCGAGCATAGACCACGACGCTGCCTCCGTTGATGGGGCCCAACTTGTAGTCCTCTACGCCAAAGTCGTTGTCCCTGAGAACCCTCTGGAGCGTCTCAAGAGTCCAATAGGTGAGATGTTCATGCACGAAGTCGCCTACCGCGTTGTTCCTGAGCGTCTGAGCCAAATCGTTGACTTGGAGCACGAACAGCCCGTCAGGGGCCAGCACCTTCTTGACATCCGCTAGGAAGGCGTCGGGGTCGTCGAGGTCGTAAAAGACGCTGAGACAGGTTATGACGCTTGCTTGCCTCTCCTCATCAGGCCAGAAGTCGGCCATGACTTGTTCAAACCTGTCGGCAGAAAAGAAATCCTTCTCGACGGTGATGTGGGGTATCATGGGGTCGGGCTGTAGTCCAGCAGGGTCGAATCCGATTTTGATTGCTTCGTTGGGATAGAATCCTAACAGCGTATTATCGTTGCTTCCGATGTCTACAACGATTTGCTGTCTCTTCCACGGAGCGCGTTTCATTACATCCTCCACAATCCCTTTCAGGTGACTCCTCATAGTCTGGGTAGCCCCACTCCTGTAATTGTAGCCTGACCTGAACAGGTAGTCCTTGCTGACGGTCGAATCAAGCTGGACTAAGTTGCACGACTGACAGCGCATCACAGTGAGAGGGGCCTTCAGGGGTTCGCGGTCGCCCAAGTTGATGACCTCCTGATAGCCCAAGTCGAAAAGAAGCGAAAGAGGGCCTTTGCAGACCCTGCAATCACCCCTAGAAGCGACGAGAGACGATGTAGACAAACCCATGATTATGAATCACGGCTCCGTCCTTGACCTCGTCAGATGCCCTCTCCTTGGTGCCCTCCCACGTCCAGCCCTGCGCGATGAGGTCGTTGGCCTGCGTCATGTTGCACTCGCGGACCTCCTTGACGTTGGCGTAGTAGTGTGTGAGAGGCGCGTTCCCCTTGACTGGCTCGAAGGGAGTGCTGTGGGTCTCCTTGGGTGTCTCCTTCTTGGTCTGCGCTTCGAGGACTTCCAGCTTGCCATACTTGCCGATGTCCACGCTCAACTTGCCTCGGTAGGACTTGGTGTAGGCGTTGCTGATTCTGACTTTGAAGCCGACCATCACCTCGTCAATCTTGTCGTCCCACAGGGTCAGGTCGATAGAACCCGTAGAGTCCTTGATTACGACTGTGGCCGTCCTTGCCTCGCCGCCGTCTCTGAGGTTTACATGGCGCGGTTCGCCGACCTCGGTAATCTCGCCCTCCACATCCACCTTCCGCATCCCGTCGCGCAGGTCGCGGATGTTCACAGTTCCATTACCTCGATTTCTCTGACATAGTTGTTGGTTTTGGCTCTCAGAAACTCAGCGAACCCTTCTACTGTCGGTTGCTGCCCCCGCGTAGTCACTACGATTGTCGCCTTGTAGGTGAAGATTGGCATCACTTCGTCAGCCTCGCTCTTAGAGCCTCATCCACGAGTTGCTGTAAAGAAATCCCCTCGTCGATGGCCTTCTTCTTGGCTCTCTTCCAAACCTCGTCGTCCACCTTCATCGAGGTCACTGTCGTTGCCATGCCTACGAGTAGCAGAGTGGGCTTACTTAAGTGTTATTGTAGGAGAGTAGCGTGAAACTATTCCAGTTCGTGAGCGACCATTTTCTGAACGATGTCCGTAAACCTGACCTTCGGCTCCCATCCGATGAGCCTCCGCGCCTTCGCAGGGTTCCCCGACAGGACTTGGATGTCGTTGGGGCGCATCAGGGAAGAATCGACCAGCACACGGTAGGGGATGCCAGCGGCCTTGAACGCCTCGGTTGCGAACTCCCTGACGGAGTGAGCCTCCCCAGTCGCCAGCACCATGTCGGTCGGCTCGTCCAGTTTCAGCATCTCGACCATGCCAGCCACATACTCGGGAGCCCAGCCCCAGTCACGCTTGGCCGTCAGGTTCCCCAGCGTCACGAAGTTCGACTCGCCGCGCTTGATTCTAGCCACGCCTTCGGCAATCCTCTTGGTGACGAACTCCGACCCTCGCCTGATTGATTCGTGATTGAAGAGTATCCCATTCGAGACATAGAGCCCATACGACTCGCGGTAGTTGCGGCAGAGCCAGTAGGAGAACAGCTTGGCCGACCCGTAGGGCGACTTGGGAGCAAAAGGAGTGGACTCGTCGAGGTTCTCGCCGCCGCCATACATCTCCGAGGTCGCCGCGTTGTAAATCCGTGGCTTGACCCCCGACATCCTGATGGCCTCCAGCAAGCGAAGCGTCCCCATGCCCGTGACCTCGCCCGTGTGGACTGGGGAATCGAAGGACGAGCCCACGAAGGACTGACTAGCCAAGTGGTAGACCTCGTCAGGCTTCACCGACTGGATGGCCGCGAGCATGGAGGGGAAATCGAGCAAATCGACATCGTGGACGTTCAACTGAGGGAGAATCGGGGCGATGTTCTTGGTGGACTCGAACCTGCGGATGAAAGCGTGGACTTCGTAGCCCTTCTTGAGAAGCAACTCGGCAAGATATGAGCCGTCCTGACCTGTGCAACCCGTGATGAGAGCCTTCATGGTTCTTCTGTCTCTAAGTATTCCTCACACGGGCAGTTAGGACAGTTCATCTTGGCTCCCTCATTCCCTTGAGGGTCTCGCCCGAACTTATGCTCAGAGAATGGGGTAGTGCAAGCGTTTTCAAGACAGGTAGGGCACTTCGTCGTACGTCCCGCTATTACGGTTCGATTCCTCAGTTTCCAAATCAGGTGGTCAGCCGCGTAAGCCTTCTTTGCTTGTTCGCTCATCTGCCGTAGGGCCTCGGCTCAATCCACGTCCCCTGACACTTGGAGCATCGGAGGCGCATCAGGGCCTTGTCCAGCGCGGAGTCGGCCTGCTCCTTGAGTTCGGTGCCGTCACGAGGGCAGTTCATCGTCTCGACAGCCGCGAGCGTTCTGTGAACAGGGGGCACTCTGGGAAATCCTTGAACGTCACGCCATCTTTAGTCCAGCTCTTGCGGTGGTCGGCAGGAGTATCTTCACTAACGCGCATGAACCCTCTAGCACGGCATCTGCCGTTCCCCTTGCCCAAGTTGGGGTCGGGGTAGTAGTTGACGCACTCGGCACAGACCTTGCCAGTATCCTCGAACTTGAACGCTCCCTTGCTGTAGAGGTCGAGCAGGGCCATGTCAGACTTCGTGTTGGAGACCAACTTGGCGGGGTGCGTGGTCTGGACACCGTGGAATCGGGGGTCTGGATGGCCCACCGAGTTCGGATTGACCGCTAGAACGCCCATCTTCCGAAGTTTCTCGTAGCTCAACTATCTGACAGGGCCATCAGCGTCGCTGTTGCCCTTATCAAGTTTCGAGGCCATCTCCTCGCCAGCACCTGTTCGCGTGGACTCGCTCTGCTCAGGGTTCTTCGAGGGAGCCATGTTCGGCCCCATCCCCGTAGCGGGGGCATCAGGGATTATGTCGTATTTGGCGTCAGGCAGCGGCTCAACTCCAATCTCGGCCCTTCCCTCGTTCACCGTCTCTATCGGCCTGCCGACCGTCTTCACGACCCTGTCCGCAATCTTGTTCCTGTCCTCCGTCAGTATGGGCGGCCACATTATCTTCACGATGGGCAT
>Ga0187810_10000077_pt1 | contig 45980 bp, 41 predicted proteins | sample NC_wetland_sal_i_9_FD_132963 | JGI IMG/M metagenome (GOLD analysis project Ga0187810, IMG submission 132963) | Wetland sediment microbial communities from Neuse River Estuary, North Carolina, USA - ASW_5 | ecosystem: Environmental > Aquatic > Freshwater > Wetlands > Sediment | place: USA: North...
ATTTCCTTGGCCTGCGCCACGTCCCGGACGATCTGGGCGCGCAGGATGTCCACCGTGGCGTATTTGGCCTCCGGCCGGATGAAGGAAATCAGCTCCACCGCCAGGTGCTTGCCGTAGAGATCGCCGTCGAAATCGAACAGATACGTTTCCAGCAGCGGCTCGCCCATCAGGTACATGGGGCGGACGCCGAGATTGGCCACCCCCTCGTGGCGCGACACCACCTTGTCGTCTTCGAGCACCGAAACCCGCACGGCATAGATGCCGAAGGCCGGGCGGATGTAGCCGTCGAGATGCATGTTGGTGGTGGGGAAACCCAGGGTGCGGCCGCGCTTCTCGCCGTGTTCCACCCTTCCCTCGATCACGAAGGGGCCGCCCAGCAGCCGCGCCGCATCGTCGGGGCGGCCTTCCTGCAACAGGCGCCGGATCAGGGTGGAGGAAATCTTCTCTTCGAGGCCGGCCATCACGGTGGGGAAAATCTCCACCCCGAAGCCTTCCATCTCGCCCATATAGGCGAGCACCGCGGTGTCGCCGCCGCGGCCGCTGCCGAAACGGAAATCGGAGCCCACCACCACGCAGCCGACCTCGAGGCCGCGCAGCAGAAGATCGAGCACGAAGTCCTGGGCGCTCTTGTGCGCCAGCGCCGCGTCGAAGGGCAGCGCGAAGATCGCATCGGCGCCCAGCGCCGCGATCTTGCGCGCCTTGGAGCGGAAGGGCGTCAGCTTGAAGGGTTCGCCGCCGGGCTTGAGGAATTCGCGCGGGCTGGGTTCGAAGCACATCACCGCCAGCGGCACCTCGAGCACCTGCGCATGGCGGTGTGCCTTGTTGATCAGCGCCTGGTGGCCCAGATGCACGCCGTCGAAATTGCCGATGGCCACCACGGCGCCCTGGTAGGCGGCGGGCACGTCGGCGACGTGACGGAAAATCCGCATCGGGCCCTTCGGATCGGAGGACGCTACCACTTCAGCACCTCCACCGCCGCGCGCGCCTTGAGGCCGTGACGGGCGAACAGCGCCGCCAGGTTTTCCGCCGTGACGGCGCCGATTTCCTTCTCGTGCAGGCCCCGCGCCACGAACAGCACGTCCAGCCCCATCCGGTTGGCGCCGGCGATGTCGGTCTCCAGCGCGTCGCCCGCAACCAGCACCCGCTTCCCGCTTCCCGCCGCGGCCATTGCCGTTTGGTAGATCGCAGGATGGGGCTTGCCGTAATAGGCGACCCTGCCGCCCATCTCCTCGTAGAGCCGCGCCACGGCCCCGGCGCAATAAACCAGCTTGTCGCCGCGCGGCACCAGGATGTCGGGATTGGCGCAGATCATGGGCGTGCCGCGTGCCAGCAGGATCGCCAGCGGCGCACGGTAGTCTTCGGGGGTTTCCGTTTCGTCGTCGGTGAGACCGGAACAGAGGACGACATCCGCCTCTGCCGCCCCGGTCAGCCGCAGGTTCAGGCCTTCGTGCAGCGGATGGTCGCGTTCCGGGCCGATATGCATCAGGGCGAGCGTGCCGGCGGCGGCACGGCGGGCAAGATCGTCGCGCGCGGCGCCGCCCGAGGTGACGATGGCGTCGTAGCAATCGGCCGGGACGCCGTAACCCTGCAACTGCAGCGCGACGCCGTCGGGCGGCCGCGGAGCATTGGTCAGAAGCACGACCCGTCCGCCCCCTTGCTTGTAACGCCGCAGTGCTTCCACCGCCTGGGGAAAAGCGCGCACGCCGTCATGCAGCACGCCCCAGACGTCGCAAATCAGAGCGTCGTATTCGCCGGCAATCTCGCGAAGTCCGGAAAGGATGGCAGGGGCGGTCATCGATCCAAGGCGAAAGGGAGGCCCGCGAGGCTATAAAGCGTTTTCAGGAAAAGTGGAAACCGGTTTTCCGTCCGAAAACGCGACAAAACAAGAAACCGGAGCATTTCATCTTTTCCATGAAATGATGCAATGCTCTATCGGGTCTGTTCCGAACTGCGCAATGGGGCGGAACAGAGTCAAGCCGTCCGGCGCAGGGGGATGATGGCGCCGGCGGGCTTTTCGGCCGCCTTGGGCGTGTCGCCGCGCACCGCGCGCGGTTCGCCGAAGAGATAGCCCTGGGCGAAATCCACCGCGTAATCGAGCAGCTGTACCACGGTCTTCTCCTCCTCGACGCGCTCGGCGATCAGGTTGAGGCCGTGGCGGGCGAGCAGGTTCTTGAAATCCTCGGCGGCGACGGCGGCGCCCGCCGCCCCCATGCCCCGGGTCAGCGTGTCGGCGCGCACCTTGAGGTAGTTGAAGCCGGTCGCCTTCAGCTTGCCGAAATCGAGCGCCAGCGTCTTGATGTTGTCCATCGACAGCGAGAAGCCGATGTCGTTGAGGCGCTTCAGGTTGGCCTCGCCTTCGCGGCCGGCCTTCAACACCGCGTCCTGCGCGAACTCGAAGACGATCTGGCCGGAAAGATCGCGGTTGTGCTGCATGTAGTCGAGGAACTGCGGGAAGAACTCGGCGTCGCGCAGCGTGTCGCCGGAGATGTTGCAGAAGACGCCGATGCCGCGGTTCTTGTTCATCAGGCGGCGCACGATCTGCACGCAGCGGAACAAGAGCAGGTTGTCCACCACGCTCATCAGGCCGGCGGGGGCGGCGATCTTGATGTATTGCGCCGGCATGATCACCGAGCCGTTCTCCGAACGCAGCCGCGACAGGGCTTCGTAGAAGCGCACCTTGCGCTGCGGCAGGCTGACGGTCGGCTGCAGGTAGAGATCGACGCGGTTCTCTTCCAGCGAGGCGCGGATCATTTCGAGCAGTTCGGGCTCGGCCACGCCGTCGAGGCTGGCGGGCTTTCCCGCCGCGGCCGTCCCGCCCTTCTCGTGCTTGGCCTTGTCGGAAATCCGCGAGGCGAATTCGCGCATCAGGCTTTCCAGCACCTGCAATTCGGTGACGATCTTGCGGTTCTGGGCGCTGTGGCGCGCCTCCACCGTCTTGGTCACTTCCTCCATCTTGGCCTTGGTCTCGGCCATCGCCTTCTGCACCTCGGCGCCCGAGCGCTTCAGCCCGGCGATCTCTTTCTTCTGGGCTTTGGCATCGCGGGCGCGCAGCACCGCCGTATCCACCTGGATCTGCAGCAGCAAGGCGATGAAGCCGCAGAGGATGCCGGTCGAAAGGCCTTCGGCCATGCCGGCGAGGCAGCCGATGGTGGCGCTTGCCAGCGCGTAGATGACGATAAGCAGTATCCTGACCATGATACGGTTCCGGCTATGGACCGGTAACCATGACCCGGAGGCCGTTGCGAAGTCGTTAACCTCAGAAATCCGGGTTCTTTAACAGGTTGGCCGGGATCGCCAGTCCCGCTCCGATGGCCGCCAGGGTAAAGAACACCCGCAGCAGGTATTCGATGGCGGTCAGGATCATCGCCGCGTTCTCGGGATGCGGCGTGGTCACTGCCAACATTCCCAGGATCGCCTGGCCGAAGAAGGCGCCGGGCACCATCGGGATGCAGCCTGCCAGCGCCACCGCATGGCCTCGCGGCCCCAGCACCCCCCGCAGGAGGTAGACGGTACAGCCGGTCGAAACCGCCGCCACGAACGAGGCCGCTTCCAGGCTCCAGCCGGCGTCGAGGCCGAGGGTGCGGAGGCCCAACGCCAGCGCTCCGGCTCCGGCGCACCAGAAAAGCGGACCCAGGCCGAAATTGAACAGCACGCCGAAGCCCGCCGCGGCGATGGCGCCGAACACCGTCTGGTGGAGAAGATGCAGCAGCTCCGGATTGAAGGCCATCATTGCAACCCCAGCAGCAGTTCGGCCAGCCAGACGCCGGTGGTGGCGAAGATCATCACCATGATCACCGAGACGGCGCGGGCGCTGCCCATCACCGGGAAGCCTTCCATGATGTCGGTCTGGGCGTTGGTGGCCGGAACCCCCGGCACCAGGAGCAGCATCGAGGCCATCATGGCGAGGTTGAGGGTGCTGCTGCCGGCAAAATGGGCGCCGAACCCGGCCAATGCGGCGGCGCCGAAGGCGATCACCGCCGCCGTGACGCAGGCGTTGATGCCGCGGCGGAGGAGTAGCTGGCGGCCCGCCTGCCCCAAGGTGCCGGCCAGGAACACCGGCCCGAAGGCCGCCCAGTCGATGCCCAGCAGCCGCCCGAAGGCGGCACAGGCCAGGCCCACCGCCAGCGCCACCAGCCAGAGCGGATGGCGCGGCGTTTCCTTGACCAGGCGATCCATTCCGGCCTCGACCGCTTCCGCCGTCATGCCGCCTTGCGCCGCGCGCATGGCCAGTGCGCGCAAGGCATGGTCGAGACGGGTATTCACGCCGTGCGGGCCCACCGTCATCATGCGCGTGATGGTGTTGTCGCCGCTGCGCAGCGTGATCTCCTGCGAGGCGTAGCCGGTGCGGATGCCCACATGCTCGACCCCAAGCCCGCGCACGATGAGGCCGGCGCCCTGATGGGCGACGCGCACCGGCGCCCCGCATTCGGTCAACAGCCGCGCCATGCGCAGCGCCGTCATGGCGATCTTTTCCAGCTGGCGGTGTTTGAGGCGGACGGGATCGTCGGTCATAGATCGAGCATCACGCACCTTCATGCTTCGACAAGCTCAGCATGAGGGGAAATTAATCCTTCACCCCGAGCCCTCATCCCGAGCTAATCGAATGACGAAGGACACATCGTCAAGGCGTCTTCGAATAGCTCTTCGTGCGCATGGTCACAAGTTCTTCGGCGGCGGTGGGGTGCAGGGCCAAGGTGGCGTCGAACGCGGCCTTGCTGGCGCCCATCTTCATCGCCACCGCCGCCAGCTGCACCATCTCCGCGGCGCCTTCGCCGAAGATGTGGCAGCCCAGCACCTTGCCGCTCTGCTGCTCGACCACCAGCTTCATCACCATGCGGTCGCCGCCGCCGGAAAGCGTCAAGCGCAAGGGCCGGAAGCTGGATTTGTAGACGTCGATGGCGTGGCCGTGCGCGAGGGCCTTTTCCTCGCTCATGCCCACCGTGGCGATTTCGGGGGTGGAGAACACCGCCGTCGGCACCAAGGCATGGTCGGGGCGCGTCGGCTCGTCCTGGAATGCGGTCTTGACGAAACAGATCGCCTCGTGGATGGCAACCGGCGTCAGCGGCAGCCGTCCGGCCACGTCGCCCACGGCGTAGATGTTTTCCACATTGGTGCGCGAATAGGCGTCGACTTCGATGCAGCCGTTCTTGCCGGTCTTGACCCCGGCATTCAGGAGGCCCAGCCCTTCGCTGTTGGGCACCCGTCCCCAGGCCAGAAGCAATTTGTCGGCCGCCAGCTTTTCGCCCGCCGTGGTGGTGCAGACCGTCTTGCCGCCTTCGGCCGTCACGCAGGCGAAGTGGCGTTCCGGCAGCACGGCGATGCCGCGGCGATGCATCGAAGCCATCAGCGCATCGCGCAGATCCTCGTCGAAGCCGCGCAGCACCTTGGGCGCGCGAATCACCAGCGTGGTCTTGACCCCCAGGGCGTGGAAGATGTGGGCGAACTCGACGGCGATGTAGCCGCCGCCCGCGATGACGATGCTCTGCGGCAGTTCGGGCAGATCGAAGGCATCGTCGGAGACGATGACGTGTTCGGCGCCCGGCGCCCCTTCCAGGTCGCGGCTGGGCTTTCCGCCGGTGGCGATCAGGATTTTTTCGGCCGTGACCGTGCCGCCGCCGGCCAGGCGGATGGTGTGGGCGTCTTCCAGGCTGGCATGATCATGGAAAACGCGCCCGCCCGCCCCTTCCACCGCCTTCCGGTACAAGCCTTCCAGCCGTGCGATCTCGGTATTCTTGTGCGCCACCAGGGTGGACCAGTCGAAGCGCGCCTCGCCGAGTGTCCAGCCGAAGCTCGGCGCCAGTTCGAAATCCTCGGCAAAGCGGCCGGCATAGACGTAGAGCTTCTTGGGCACGCAGCCGCGGATGACGCAGGTACCGCCCATGCGTGAGGCTTCGGCCAGCCCCACTTTATGGCCCGATGCGGCCGTCAGGCGCGCCGCGCGCACCCCGCCTGAGCCGCCGCCGATGACGAACAAGTCGAAGTCGTAACGGAACATGGCCATTTCCCGCCTTGCCAGCCCTCGCTTAAACGAGGTTTGATAGGGCATCAACGCCGGAGGGGGCGATGAGCCGCAGTTTCCGTTTGGTGGTCTTGCTTGTGGCCGTGGCGCTGGGCGGCTGTGCCGTGGACGATTCCGGGCCGGTGCGCTCGGTTTGGCGGCCGGAAAGCGGCAAAACCACCTGGTCCAATGTGGTTTATGTCACCGACCGCGAGGCGGACGCCACGGTGGCCGGCGGCTATGCCACGCGCTGGGCGGGACAGCCTTCCTGCGGGGTGGCCGAGACTGTGGTGCCCCCTGCCATGTTGCCGGGCGAAGCGCCGCAATACGGCTATGTCGCCAAGACCAGCCCTACGTCCTGCAGCGGGAACGGCGCCAAGCTGGGCGGTGCCATCGCCCTGATCCTGGCCCAGACGCGCGAGCGGCATTGCAATTCGGTGTTCCTCTTCGTGCACGGCTTCCACACCGGTTTCGACGGCGCCGTGCTGCGCGCGGCGCAGGTTTCCCACGACGCCGGGACGGGCTGCGCCGTGGCGGCCTTCTCCTGGAGCGCCGAGATCAACGTGGACCACTACGTCTCCGACCTCGAGCACAGCGATTATGCGCAGCCGCTGCTGGCCGAGTTCCTGCGCGAGCTTTCGGAATCGGGTCTGCGGGTCACCGTGGCGGCGCACAGCCTGGGCAGCCGGCTGATGCTGATGACGCTGTCGGGGCTGGGGCAGACGCGCACCCCGCCGCGCACCGGTTTCATCGACGAGCTGGTGCTGGCCGCCGCCGATGTCGGCGCCGATCCCGACAACAACGATTTCGACAAGCTGATGCAAGGCGCGGCGCCTTTCGCCAAACGCACCACCATTTACGTTTCTTCGCTCGATTCCGTGCTGGAAATTTCCCGGCGCGAGCATGGCGGGGTGCCGCGGCTGGGCAATCTGCCGGAGCTCGCCTTCAAGCCCGGCGGCAGCGATCATGTGGTGGACATCATCGACGCCAGCGAGGCCCCGGCCGACCGGCTGGACCATTCCTATTACGCCATGTCGGCCGAGACGCTGGCCGACATGGCCCAGGCGCTCGGCGGCGTGCCGGTGGAGACGCGGCTGAAAGCCGAAGGCGGGACATTGATCTGCGGCCTCAATTGCGGCCGGAACACCGCGCTGAAGCTGGGGGAAGGCCGCGGGCCGCGCTTCCTCACACGGCTCATCTTCCACGTCTTGCCGGTCATCCCGCTCGTTCGATGACTTCGATGCCTTCGGGGCGGGCGATCACCAGCGTCCTGGCGACGCCGACGTAAAGCCCGTGTTCGATCACCCCGGTGATGCAGGAGAGCACGCGCGACAGCAGCGCCGTGTCGTGGATGACGCCGAAGGCGCAATCGTAGATCACGTTGCCGTTGTCGGTCTTGTAGAGCGAGCCGTCGGGACGGCGGCGCAGCGTGACGGTGGTCTTGGGATAGCCGAGATCCGCGATCCCGGCGGCAAGGTGACTGGCCGTGACGGCGTGGCCGAATTCCAGCACCTCGACGGGCAGCGGAAAAGCGCCCAGCGTATCGACCAGCTTGTCGCCGTGGATGATGACGATCATGCGCTTGGAGGCGGTGGCCACCACCTTCTCGCGCAACAGGGCGCCGCCGCCGCCCTTGATGAGATCGAGCCGGCGGTCCGACTCGTCGGCGCCGTCGATGGCGAGATCGAGCGGGGCCGCGTCGTTGAGATTGGCCAGCGCGATGCCGAGCGCCCGCGCCTTCTGCGCCGTGCGCTCCGAGGTGGGTACCCCCACCACGTCGAGCCCGCCGCGCACCCGTGCCCCCAGCAGGTCGAGGAACGCCTCCGCGGTGGTGCCGGAGCCGAGCCCCAGCCGCATGCCGTTGCCGACATATTCGAGAGCGCGTGCCGCCGCCGCGTGTTTGAGATGTTCGACTTCGTTCATGGCGGGGAATGAAACCGATATGAGGCCTCGCGTCCAGATGCGCGGCCGCGCTTTTTTGACCGCTTTGCACTTGGCGCCAGCCTGCGGCGGTTTGGCCGAGGGGAAATTTGGACTTTCAAATCATTCCAAGGAGATACAGGATGGCAGCCTCGCTGCCTGAAGCCGGCCCGTCCGGGCTCAGGCACGGCTCCTCGCAATGAAGGACCTATCAGGATGGCACGCAAAGAACTCACCGGCCCCAGCATCGACATCGGCATCCCCGAGAAAAAGCGCGAGGCGATCGCCGACGGGCTCTCCCGCCTTTTGGCCGACAGCTACACGCTCTATCTCAAGACCCACAATTACCACTGGAACGTCACCGGCCCGCTGTTCAACACCCTGCACCTCATGTTCGAGGCGCAGTACACCGAGCTGGCGCTGGCGGTGGACCTGATCGCCGAGCGCATCCGCGCCCTGGGCGTCTTCGCGCCGGGCAGCTACAGCCAGTTCGCCAAGCTGTCGAGCGTGGCGGAAAGCACGGCGGTTCCCTCCGCCCGCGACATGATCGCCGATCTGGTCAAGGGCCAGGAGACCGTGGTGCAGACCGCCCGCAAGGTCTTCCCGCTGGCGGAAAAGGCCGGCGACCAGGCGACCGCGGACCTGCTCACCCAGCGTATGCAGCTGCACGAGAAGACCGCCTGGATGCTGCGCAGCATGTTGGAATAGGCCTTCCTGCCGGAACCGAGGCGCCTTGAGCAACGCGCGGAAAAGTGTGAAGCGGTTTTCCGCAAAAGCGTTGCGACAAAGAAATAAAAACGGCGCGGCGTTTCCAAAGGAACGCTCGCCGCTTTATGGCAACGCGCGGAAAAGTGTGAAGCGGTTTTCCGCAAAAGCGTTGCGACAAAGAAATAAAAACGGCGCGGCGTTTCCAAAGGAACGCCCGCCGCTTTATTGCCCCGGTTTCAGTCCTGGATCGGGATCAGGACTTCGAGGCCGGTTTCGGGATCGAAGCCTTCGCCGTAACGTTCGACCCATTCGGGCACGCCCGCGGGCGTTTCCGCCGGCTTGAGGCCGGCGCCGGGCAGCACCGTGCCGAACAGCAGCTGATACGTGTCGTAGAGTTTGGAAACATGCTCGCGATGCTGGAACACGGCATAAAGCGCGGGGGGCAGCGTCAGCAGCGTGAAGCCTGCCGGCAGTTTGATCCGGCCGGCGAACGGCGCCCCCGCGAAATAGTCGATGCCTTCCGCACCGTCGAACACCTTCTCGCAGACGCCGTAAACGAAGCCGGCCGAAAAGCCCGGCAGGCCGCGGCTCGTTGCCAGGAATTGGCGCCATTGCCGGGTGATGGCGCGCCCTATCTCCGCCATCGGAAGGCGGTGGCTGTGATGACGCCTGAGGCCTGCGAGCACGATCTGCTCGTGGCGTTCCAGGCGTGGCGGTTTGACGGATGCCATCGGTAACAAACTACCCCATGCCGGCGTGGGGACGCCGGTCGCCTCTCAACCGCTCAGCGGCACCATGATTTCCGGCCCGCCGGTCCTGGTTTCCAGGCTGTATTGTTCATCGAAGCGTTCGATGAATTCGGGGGCGCCGCTTTTGGCGTCCGCCACCGTCAGCCCCGCCTCGGGCAGGACCTTGCCGAAAATGTCGAAATAGGTCTTCAAAAGGTCGTCGGCCGTACCCGTATGCCGAAAGACCGCGTAGTGCAGCGGCGGAATTTCCAGGGCGCAGAACCCCTCGGGCAGGGGCGCCAGCCCCAAAACCTCCATGCCGCAGAAATAATCGAAACCGGCATCGCCCTCGACAACCTTGAGCAGCACGCCGAACAGATCCTTGTTCACCGTGCGGGGGACTTCCTTGATGCGCGGCCGGAAGCGTACCCATTGGTTTTCCACGCCGTCCATGACGGCGCTCAGGTCGCTCGCCACAGTGTGCCGTTGCCGCAGCCCGACGAGCAGGATACGGCCGTGACGTGCGAGGCGCGGCGGGCCGAACGTAGCGGCAGACGTCCCGGCCATGCTGTCCCCCCCCGCGCTTCGTTTGACGGCGGCCTTGGTCCTGCGGAATGCCCGGTCGCCTTAACCGCCAAAATACGTCCCCCATGCGAATAAGTCCAAGCAGCGGCCGATTCCGGGGGATCGCCGCACCATTCTATAATCTCGGATTTGCCGTACCGCTATTGCGGTTTGCCGCATCCGCACGCCGGCACAATATTCGAGCGATTGAGGCTCACTCTACGGTAACACTCTTCGCCAGATTTCTGGGCTGATCGACGTCGGTGCCTTTGGCCACTGCGGCATAGTAGGCCAAGAGCTGCACCGGCGGGGCGTAGAGCAGCGGCAGGATGAAGGGATCGGCGGTGGGCACTTCCACCGTCGCCCAGACTTGCGCCCCGGCGGCGGCGATACCCTCGGCGTCGGAGATCAGCACCACCTTGCCGCCGCGCGCCATCACCTCCTGCATATTGGAAACGGTCTTGTCGTAGACCGCATCGTGCGGGGCGATGACGATCACCGGCACCTTCTCGTCGATCAGGGCGATGGGGCCGTGCTTCATCTCGCCGGCGGCATAGCCCTCGGCATGGATGTAGGAGATTTCCTTGAGCTTCAGCGCCCCTTCCAAGGCCAGCGGGAAGTTGGGGCCGCGGCCGAGATAAAGCACGTCGTGCGCCTTGGCGATGCTCTGGCCGAGCTGCTCGATCCTGGGCTCCTGCTTGAGGAACTCGACGATGTGGCGCGGCACCTCCAGGAGCGCGGCGCAGAGCTTCTTCTCCTCTTCGACCGTCATCCGGCCGCGGGCGCGGGCCGCGCCGATGGCGATGGCCGCCAGCGCCGAGAGCTGGCAGGTGAAGGCCTTGGTGGAGGCCACCCCGATCTCGGGCCCGCCGAAGGTGGGCAGCACCACGTCGGCCTCGCGGGCGATGGAGCTTTCCGGCACGTTGACGATGGCCAGCGTGGTCTGGCCCTGCGCCTTGGCGTCGCGCAGCGCCGCCAGCGTGTCGGCCGTCTCGCCGGACTGCGAGATGAACAGCGCCAGCCCCTTGTCGGGATAGATGGGATGGCGATAGCGCAGCTCGGAGGCCACGTCGATCTCGACCGGCAGCCGCGCCAGCTTCTCCAGCCAGTACTTGCCCACCAGCCCGGCGTAATAGGCCGTGCCGCAGGCCGAGATGGTGAGCCGGCTCGCCTCGGCCAGCGCCTTCGTCAGCTTGGCGTCGGAGAAGTTCGCCACCGGCCCGTCGGGATCGATGTAGTGGGCCAGCGTGTGGGCGATGACGTCGGGCTGCTCGTGGATCTCCTTGGCCATGAAGTGGCGGTGCCCGGCCTTGTCCACCAGGGCGGCGGAGGCCGAAGTCACCTTGATCTCGCGACTCACAGGACGGCCGGCCGCGTCGTAGATCTTCACCTCGGGGCCGCGCACCACCACCACGTCGCCGTCGTCGAGATAGGCCACACGGTTGGTGAAGGGCGCCAGGGCGAAGGCGTCGGAGCCGAGATAGGCCTCCTTGTCGCCGTAGCCCACCGCCAAGGGGCTGCCCATGCGGGCGCCGATCAGAAGTCCTTCTTCGTTCTTGAAGATCATCGCCAGCGCATAGGCGCCGCTGAGGTGCTTGACCGCCTGCTTGGCCGCCTCTTCCGGACCCATGCCCTGCGCCAGGTAATCGGAGACCAGATGGGCGCAGACCTCGGTGTCGGTCTCGGATTCGAACTTGTGGCCCTTGGCGATCAGTTCGGCGCGCAGCTCGCGGAAGTTCTCGATGATGCCGTTGTGCACCACCGCCACCCGTTCGGTGGCGTGGGGATGGGCGTTGGCTTCCGAAGGCTTGCCGTGGGTGGCCCAGCGGGTGTGGCCGATGCCGGTGTGGCCGGGCAGCGGCGTCTTGTCGAGCACTTCCCCCAGCACCGCCAGCTTGCCGGCGGCGCGGCGGCACTCGATGCGCCCGTTCACCAGCGTGGCGATGCCCGCGGAATCGTAGCCGCGATATTCCAGGCGCTTCAAAGCCCCCAGAATGGCCGGGGCGCAATCCTTGGTTCCCGCGATTCCGACGATGCCGCACATGATCGAACCCTCTGTTGCCTGCCTCATGCTTCGACAAGCCCAGCATGAGGGATTTTGCCGGTCCCCTCACCCTGAGCCTGTCGAAGGGCGAGGAAAGGCGTTATTTCTTCGCGGCTTTTGCCGCTTTCTTCCGGGTACGGAATTTCTCCGCCCAGCCGGGAATTTCTTTCTGCTCGGCGCGGCTCAGCGCCAGCGCATTCGCCGCCACGTCCTTGGTGATCACCGAACCCGCGCCGGTGATGGCGCCGTCGCCCACCTTGACGGGGGCCACCAGCGCCGTGTCGGAGCCGATGAAGGCGCCGGCGCCGATGTCGGTGTGGTATTTGCCGAAACCGTCGTAATTGCAGGTGATGGTGCCGCAGCCGATATTGGCCCCCGGCCCCACCCGCGCATCGCCCAGATAGGTGAGGTGGTTGGCCTTGGCGCCCTTCTCGACCCGCGCGTTCTTGACCTCGACGAAATTGCCGATGTGCACGTTCTCTTCGATCACCGCGCCGGGACGCAGCCGCGCATAAGGACCGACGATGGCGCCCGCTCCCACCGCGGCGCCTTCCAGATGCGAGAAGGCGCGGATACGGGCGCCGCTCTGCACCGCGACGCCGGGGGCGAACACCACATAGGGCTCGATCAGGCAATCGGCTTCCAGCTTCGTGTCGTAGGAGAGGAACACCGTTTCGGGCGCCGTCATGCCGACGAAATTGTCCAGCGCCGCTTGGCGCAGGCGCTGCTGCATCGCCGCTTCCGCCGCCGCCAGCTCGGCGCGGCTGTTGACGCCCATCATCTCGGTGGCGTCGGCCTCCACCACGGCGCAGCGCACGCCGTCCTTGCGGGCCAAGAGCGGTACATCGGTGAGGTAGTATTCCTTCTGCGCGTTGTCGGGTTCGAGCTTGCCGGTCCAGCCGAAGAAGGCCTTGGCCTCGGCGGCGAGAATGCCCGCATTGCAGAGCTTCACCGCGCGCACGCTATCGGAGGCGTCCTTGAATTCGACGATGCGCTCGAGCAGCCCATCCGCATCCAGGATGACGCGGCCGTAGCGGGCCGCATCCTCCGGCCGGAAGGCGACCAGCGCCATGCCGGTCTTTTCCTGGGCGGCAAAGGACGCCTCGAAGGTTTCCGCCGTGATCAGCGGCATGTCGCCATAGGTCACGATCACCGGACCGGCAAAATCCTTGAGCAGTGAAGCGGCGCAATCCGCCGCGTGCCCCGTTCCCTGCTGCGGCTCCTGGATCACGCTCTCGGCGCCCAGCTTGGCGGCAAAGGCGCGCACCGCCTCGCCTTCCTTGTGGGTCACCACCACGATGCGGCCGATGCCGGCGCCGCGCATGGCGGCGATCACATGCCCCAGCATCGGCAGTCCGGCCACGGCATGCATCACCTTGGGGGTCGCGGAGTTCATCCGCGTCCCCATTCCTGCGGCTAATACGATCCCAGCCCGTGCCATACTTGAGCGATAACCCACTATCCCTTAAGGGTAAAGTGACGATTTACGACGCTATGTTGCCGTTATGCCCGAGAGAGCCCCTGCTTACGTCTTCGATCTGGACGGGACGCTGGTCGACACCGCCCCGGACCTCTTGGCCACGCTCAACATCATTCTCGAACGCGAGGGAAGGGACCCGATCGAACCCCAGCTGCTGCGCCGCCTGGTGGGGCGCGGGGCGCGCGTCCTGATCGCGGAGGCCTTCCGGCTGACCGGCGATCCGCTCGATCCGGCACGGCTGGAAGAGTTGTTCGACTTCTTCCTGGCCGATTACACCAGCCATGTGGCGGCGGCCAGCCATCCCTTCCCCGGCGTGGTGGAAACGCTGGAACGGCTAAAAGCGGAGGGTGTGCGCCTGGGCGTGCTCACCAACAAGCCGCACGGACCGACCGCGGCCTTGGTCCGGGAGTTGGGCCTCGAAGCCTATTTCGGCGCCGTGTTCGGACAGGGCAAACGGCCCTATCTCAAACCCGATCCCCGCATTTTCGCGGATGTGCTGGCCGAGCTGGGAGGCGGCGCAGGCCTGATGATCGGCGACAGCATCACCGATGTGCAGACCGCCCGGGCGGCTTCCGTGCCCGTGATCCTGATGTCCTACGGCTATACCCCGGAGCCCGCCGCCGTCCTGGGCGCCGACCTGGTTCTGGACGATTTCCGGCAGGTCCCGGCGGCGGCCAAGCGGCTTCTGGGACTTGATTAAATCCCCCGCTTGCGCCGGAGCGCGGGCCGCCTTATAGGCAAGCCCCCAACGGACGGGCGCGTAGCTCAGCGGGAGAGCACACCCTTCACACGGGTGGGGTCACAGGTTCAATCCCTGTCGCGCCCACCAAGCTTCACTCGCAGCGCGAGCGAAGCTTGCCCGGCGTAGCCCCCCTCGGGCGAAGCCGGACTGCCCGCCGCGCCGAAGCTCGCCGGAGCAGCGAAAGCGGGCATGGGATCGCGCGCTCGCATGATGACGCCACCCGCCGTCTCGGCAAGCTTGCTCTTTACCTTCCTCCGCTATCCGCAACACCGGCTGCTACAGTTCAGGGACGGCCGCCTTACGCCGTATACGGAAGAATAAGCCCTCGCGGCAAAGGGCGCCGGACGCCGCGAAGCCGTGCACACGGAGGCGGGAGCAGCTACACGTTTTCGCGATCCGGGCCGCCGCCATGCCGGAAAAGCCGCGCCGTACAAGCCTTATCGTGCGAACGGGCGGACAAGTGCGACACGCCCGCAAAGGCCAAATCGCGAAAGTTTGAAGATGGCGAATATGTCGAAGAAAAGGGCCCCGTGCGATGATCGGAGTGTTTCCCAGGGAGGAATTCCGATGCGTGCCGCCGCCAAACTCCGCGCCTTGGTCCCGCTGCTGGAGCACGTTCCCTCTTCTTCGAGTCGGAAACGTGCTCTAGATTCCCTTGTTTGTCGCGCAATCCGGCGAAAACCGCTTCGCACTTTTCGGGATTGCGCTCTAGCCGTCCTGCTGGCAACGGCTCCGGCCTCTGCCGGCCATATGACGGATTTCGATCTCAACAAGCTCGACAACTGGTCCGATGCCCTCGCCGTCTGCGACGTCAACCGCTTCCTTCTGACCAATCCCGATCTCAATGCGGACGCCATCCTGGTCGCCGGGCAGGGCAACACCCATATCGCGCTGTACAAGCCGCTTTATGCGCCGCCGAACAACTTCTTCTCCGACGTCATGCATGAGGCCTTCGACAATGTGCGCAGGGCGGGTTTCGTGACCCCCGACTCCTACAACCGGGCCCGCCTCCGCTACGCCTCCCGGATGCTGGACGCCTACAAGGGCGCCACCTTTGCCGAGAAGCGCTACATGATGGACCAGATGGATCTGTGCTACCATCTGGCGGCCCGCGCCGGCGTCAAACTGCCGATGAAGACCGATAAATAACGCCGGGCACTTCTGTCGCGCACAGCGGCCTTGGACAATCCGGCTGCCGCCGCGATAATCGGGGCGGCACTTGACTCGGAGGCCGCCATGCGCGCCAGGTTCTCGGGCGCCCTTTTTTTGGGGCTATGCAGCATCGCAGCCGCCGCCCAACCCCCTTCCCCCTGGATGAACCCTGCGCTGCCGCCGGATGTGCGCGCCGATCTCGTCATGGCGCAGATGACGCGCGAGGAACAGTTCACGCTGGTGGACGGCTTGATCGGCATCGCCCAGCCCTGGAATTTCCACGGCCCCATTCCGGCGGACATTAAAGCGCTGCTGCCCGGCAGCGCCGGTTACGTGCCGGGCATTCCGCGGCTGGGCATTCCCGCGCTCGCCGAATCCGACGCCAGCCTGGGCGTCGCCAACGGCGGCCATATGCGCCCGGGCGACACGGCCACCGCCCTGCCCTCTTCGCTGCTCACCGCGGCAACCTGGAATCCCGATCTCGCCTACACCGCCGGGGCCATGATCGCCGAGGAGGCCCGCCGCAAGGGCTTCAACGTGCTGCTGGCGGGCGGCGTCAACCTGGCGCGCGAACCGCGCGGCGGGCGCACCTTCGAATATTCGGGCGAGGACCCATGGCTCGCCGGCATCATGGTGGGCGAGTCGATCCGCGGCATCCAGAGCCGCAACATCATCTCCACCACCAAGCATTTCGCTCTCAACGACCAGGAGACGGCCCGCACCGTCATCAGCGCCAACATCTCCGATGCCGATGCGCGGGAGAGCGACCTGCTCGCCTTCCAGCTCGCCATCGAACGCGGCGATCCGGGCGCGGTGATGTGCGCCTATAACCGCGTCAACAAGGAGTATGCCTGCGAGAGCGACTACCTGCTCGGCCAGGTGCTGAAGGGCGACTGGGGCTACAAGGGCTTCGTGCTCTCGGATTGGGGCGCGGTGCACACGACCGTGGCCTCGGCCTTGAACGGGCTCGACCAGGAATCCGCCAACGGCACGGATCGCGAGAACTATTTCGGCGACGACCTGAAACAGGCGGTGGCCGGCGGCAAGGTGCCGGAAACGCGCTTCAGGAACATGGTGCATCGCATCCTGCGCACCATGTTCGCCAAGGGGCTGATCGACCATCCTCCGGTCAAGCAGCCCATCGACGTGGATGCCGACCTCGCCGTCGCCCAACTTGACGCGGAAGAAGGCATCGTGTTGCTCAAGAATGCGGACAACCTGCTGCCGCTCGATCCCAAGCCGAAGAAGCGCCAGAGCATCGCGGTGATCGGCGAGAACGCCGACAAGGGCGTCTATTCCGGCGGCGGCTCCTCGCAGGTGATCCCCATCGGCAACGACAAGTCGCAGGAAATCCTGATCGGCGGCGCGGTGGAGGTCATCGCCGGCCGGCCCTGGCAGATTCCGCACGACAAGATCGTGCTCGATCCGCCGGCCCCGCTGGCCGAGATCCGCAAGGCCGCGCCCCGCGCCCGCGTCCGCTTCGCCGGCGGCAACGACGATATCGCGCGCGCCGTCGCCCTGGCCAAGTCCTCGGACATCGCCATCGTCTTCGTCCATCAATGGATGCGCGAAGGCCACGACGTGCTGAGCCTGGAGCTGTTCGGCGAGCAGAATGCGCTGGTGGAAGCCGTCGCCGCCGTCAATCCGCGCACCATCGTGGTGCTGGAGACGGGCGGGCCCGTCTCCATGCCCTGGCTCGACAAGGTGGGGGCGGTGGTGGAAGCCTGGTATCCCGGCAACCGCGGCGCCACGGCGCTGGCGCGCATCCTGTTCGGCGAGGTCAATCCTTCGGGGCGGCTGCCGGTCAGCTTCCCCTATGCCGACAGCCAGCTGCCGCATCCCATCATCACCGGAGCCAACCCGATGGGGCGGACCATCGCCACCATCGGCACGCCCACGGCCTACGACGTGATCTATACCGAGGGCTCGCGTGTCGGCTATCGCTGGTTCGAGGACCAGAAGATCGAGCCGATGTTCCCCTTCGGCTTCGGCCTTTCCTACACCACCTTCGCCTATGAGAATTTGAAAGTGACCGGCGGCGCCACGCTGACCGCGACGTTCACCGTGCGCAACACGGGCCCGCGCGCGGGCAAGACGGTGGCGCAGCTCTACGCCAAGCCGCCCATCGGCGTCTCGCGCCTGATCGGCTTCAGCAAGGTCGAGCTACAGCCGGGCGAAAGCAAACCGGTAACGCTGCGGGCCGATCCGCGCCTCCTGGCGATGTTCGACAGCGATGCCAATATGTGGTCCATCTCGGGCGGCGATTACACGGTGCGTCTCGGCGGTTCCGCCGCCGACAAGAGTGCCGTCGCCGTGGCACACGTCAATCCGGGGACGGTGAAGCCTTAGACTTGGAAGAGACACGGCCGATCCAATCGGCCACCTCTTTCCACACCTGTGGGCCTTCGAGGTCGCGCAACAGCATGTGGTAGCCCTTGGGATAGACGTGCACCTCGGCGCGCGCTCCCAGTTCCTTCGCCACCGCCTCGGTCGGCTGGCGCGGGATGACCTGGTCCTTCTCGCCGTAGAGAAAGAGGACCGGCGGCGGGGCGGCCAGGTGTTCCGGTGCCTTGCGGGCTTCGTCCATCAGGTTGACCAGTCCCAGCACGGCATCAACGCGGGTCTTTTTCAGCACCAGGGGATCGCGAGCGTATTTCCGCAGCATCTCGATGTTGTCGGAGGGCCAGATCTTCAGGCCTTGGCCGGAGAGCTCCAGCCACGGCATGGTATGGGCGGTGAGCCACAGCGCGATGCGGTAGGGAACCGGCATGTCGGAACGCGACCACACCGCCGGCGCCACCAGGATGACGCCGTCCAGCGGCGGCGGATCCGGCTCGGCCAGTTCCGACAGCACCACCGCCCCGCCCATGCTTTCGCCCAGCGCGAACAGCGGCAGGCCGGGATGGCGCGCGCGCACCGCCTCGACGCAATCGGCGAAGTCCTGTTGCAGCGGTTTGCTGCCGGGCCACAGCCCCGTGTTGGGCGCCTGGCCGAAGCCGCGCTGGTCGTAGGCATAGGTGGTGATGCCTTGTTCCACCCACCACGGAGCCGGCATGGCGAAGGCAGCCGAATAATCGTTCATGCCGTGCAGCGCCACGATCACCGCGTGCGGCCGTTTCGCGTCCCAATGGCGCAACGGCAGAGAAAACCCGTCGCGCGTGACGAAGGCGTCCGCCGTGAGTGCCGGCGCCGTCTCACCCGGCCCCGGCGGTGCCCGCAACGGCGCACAGGCAACCAGCACCAGGCAAAAGAGAAGCGCGGCCGTTCTGGCCATTCCCGGGACTCCGGTATTTAATGCGTCCCGAGGACAATAAAGGGGAAACCGGGATGGGCAAATATGCCGTACTGGCGCTGCTGTTCGTCTTCGCGGCCGCAACCGCCGCACCGTCCGCAGCGACGGCAGAGAAGGCAAAACCGGAATTCCCGCCGCGTCCGCTCACCCTGCTCTACACCACCTTCCAGGATCACGCCGTGCTCCAGCGCGACAAGCCCATTCCCGTCTGGGGGCTGACCCAGCCGGACGCGACGGTGGACGTCTCGCTGGGGGAGGCGCACGCCAGCGCCGCCGCCGACGCGGCAGGCAACTGGCATACCGAATTGCCGGCGATGAAAGCGGGCGGGCCTTACCAGCTCTCCGCAAAAAGCAGCGCGGGCGAAACCCAGAGCGTCAAGGACGTGATGCTGGGCGACGTCTATCTCTGCTCCGGCCAGTCCAACATGGAAATGCCGCTGCGGCTGGCCACCAACTACGATTCCGAACTGCGCGGCGCCAACAACCCGCAGATCCGCCTTTTCCATGTACAGCGCTTTTCCAGCCCGGTGCCGCGCTCGACTTTCGGCGCCGATGCCGGCTGGGCCGTCACCACGCCCGAAACCGCCAAGGAATTCTCGGCCGTCTGTTACTATTTCGGCCGCTCCTTGCAGCCGGTTGCAGGCGTCGCCATCGGTCTGATCGAGGGCGCCTGGGGCGGCTCCCTCATCCAGGCCTGGATTGACGAAGACAAGCTGCGGTCGCTGGGCGGTTACGACGCTTCGCTCGATGTGCTCGACAGCTATGCCCAGGACCCCAAGGCGGGCGAGCTGAAATGGCGCGCCATGGCGCTGGCGTGGTGGAAGGCGCACGACCCGGCGCTGTCCGCCAAACCGGCCTGGAACGATCCCGTGCTGGACGATTCCGGCTGGGGCGTCTTCGTGCCGAACGGCGGCTGGGGCGACGTCAAGGACCCGGCGCTGAAGAACGCCGACGGCATCGTCTGGGTACGGAAGAGTTTCACGCTGACGGCGGCACAGGCGAACGGCAACGCGACCCTGTCCCTGGGGGCGGTGGACAGTACCGACACCAGCTGGGTCAACGACGTCGAGGTCGGCGCCTATGACGGCTATGACGTGGACCGCAACTACGAGGTTCCGGCCGGTACGCTGCACGCGGGCAAGAACCTCTTGGCCATCGGCATCCTGGCGGGCGGCGGGCTGTCGAGCCCGGCGGACAAGCTCGTGCTCAAATGCGCCGACGGCTCGGTGGTGCCGCTCTCGGGCAGTTGGCGCTACAAGCTCTCGGCGCCGTTCGGCGTCACCGGCCGCACGCCGCATGTGCCCTGGCTCAACCAGTTCGGCGTGAGCGTGCTCTACAACGGCATGATCCAGCCCTTGGGGCCAACGCCGGTGCGCGGCATCGTCTGGTACCAGGGCGAATCCGATATCTGGCAGCCCAAGGAATATGCACGCCTGCTGCCCGCCTACCTCGCGGAAATGCACGAGCGCTTCGGCGCACAGACGCCCATTTTCATCGTCCAGCTTCCATCCTACGGACCGGCGGTCAGCCAGCCGGGGCAATCCGGCTGGGCTGCGATCCGCGAGATCCAGCGCCGCGCCGCCGCAACCGAGCCGAATGTGGACTATGCCGTCACCATCGATCTGGGGGCGCGCGATATCATCCACCCCGCCTTGAAACAGGAGGTGGGACGGCGCCTGGCGCTGTTGGCCGAAAAACGTCTCTACGGCTTCGCCGTCGAGGATCAGGGCCCCACGCCACTCGATGCCGTGCAGAAGGGTGACGGCGTCACGGTGCACTTCGCCCATGTGGGTCAAGGCCTCAAGCTGGAAGGCTGGGACCGCCCCATCGGGTTCGCCCTGTGCGACGCGGCAGAACATTGCCGCTATGCCGAAGGCAAGGCCGGACGCGATGCCGTGGTGCTGAATGCCAGGGTCCTGCCCCAGGCGGTGAAAGTGCGCTACGCCTGGGCCGACAGCCCGCTCTGCAACCTGGTCAATTCCGAGAGGCTTCCGGCCGTACCTTTCGAGATCGACATCGCCGGCAAGGCCCAAGCAGGAATGAAACCCGCTCGCGCCGCACGGCATCGTGATTTCAAGGAGGGTGTGCCCGCGAAGTAGCATCTCCCCTGTTTTGTCGCGCTTCTTATCCGAAAACCGCTCCACACTTTTCGGGAAGCGCTCTTGCAAGGAGGGGGGTCATGGACCGCAAGGAATTCCTCAAAGGCTGTGCCACCGGCCTCTGCGCCTGTGCCGCCGCCGTCTGTGCGCCTGCCGCCGCCATGGCGGGCGATGCCCCCAAGCCCGAAGACTGGCGGCTTCCCTTCGTCAAGCAGCGCTTCGCCAAGCTGCTTGCCACGCTGTCGGACAAGATGGAACCGGCGGCGCTGGATGCCGCGCTGCAGGATATGGGCGGTTTTTGCGCCTCGCAGCATGATGCCGGGCTCGCCAAGTTCCGCGGCGACGTCGATGGCTACTGCAACGACATGGCAAAGAACGGCATCGAAATCGTCCGCGACGGCGCGCACAAGGTCTATACCTCGACCTACAAGCCGGGCGCCGACTGCTTCTGCCCCTTCAACAGTCTTGCCGCCAAGACGCCCGGCGTGATGTGCAACTGCTCCGTCGGCTGGACCAGGCACAGCTGGGGCGTGGTTCTGGGCAAAGAGCCGAAGGTGGTGCTGAAGGAAGCCGTGCTGCGCGGCGGCAAGGCCTGCGTCTTCGAGATCACGGCCGCTTGAGGATCGTCTTCACGCGGCGGCGCAGGTAAGGCAGCAGTTCGTCCGCGAACCACGGGTTCTTGGCGATCCAGGCGTTGTTGCGCCAGGAGGGATGGGGCAGCGGCAACAGGCGCGGCGTATAGTCCCGCCAGGCCTTCACCGTTTCGGCGAGGTTGCTTTTGGCCGCGCCCTTCAGATGCCAGTCGATGGCGTAGATGCCGACCAGCAGCGTCAGCTCGAAAGGCGGCAGTACCGCGAACAGCTTGTCCTGCCAAGCCTCGGCGCATTCCCGGCGCGGCGGCAGGTCGCCGCCCTTGGCGTCGGTGCCGGGATAACAGAAACCCATGCCGATGATGGCGACCTTGCCGCCGTCGTAGAAGACTTCGCGCCCGATCCCCATCCATTCGCGCAAGCGGTCGCCGGAGGGATCGTTGAAGGAAATGCCCGTCTGGTGCACGCGCAGGCCCGGCGCCTGCGCCACGATGCAGATTTTCGCCTTGCTGCCGGCATGGATCACGGGGCGCACGCCGTGCGGCAGATGCGCCTCGCAGAGGCGGCAGGCTCGAATCTCGCGCAACAGCCGGGAGAGCGTCATCGGCTGAAAATGAACGCCCCGGCGGACGGCCGCAAGAGATTTCAGGCCAGACCGTTCAGCCAATTCTCGCTTTCGCACGGCGTATAGACGGCAAAGACCAGTATGTGATCGACGCCGTCTTCGCCTAGCGGCAGGAAGACGTATTCGCAATAGATCTGCCCGGCCCGGTCGTCGCCGCGCTCGACCCAGCCGCGCGTCGCCAGCGGCTCTCCCTTTTGCACCACGTGGTCGTAAACCGGCTTGATGCGGTCGTGATAGCCGCGGGACAACACGGCCGTCTCGCTCCACAACAGGCCCTGATAGGAACGGCCGTGCGCCAGCACAAAGGCATCGCCGACGATGCGGTATTCGTAGTCCCTGCCGCCGTCGATCACGCGCAACAGCGTGGTGTTGCGCATCAGCCCTTTCAGCGCCCGCGGCGTGACGGCGTTGCGCGCCGGATACCGGCGCCCGCCGCACAGGCTGCGCCATAAGGCGATGCCGTTCTGCAGGACGGGGCTGCTGACTTCTGACAAGAAAATGCATTGGCGGTCGTGCGCGAGCGCATCGGTCGTATCCGCCGGCGGCCTGTCTAATTCCGTCACAGTCGTCATGTGTGAGAGGCACGGGCAACGTTTTCGCCGAACCTTCCGCCATAATGATTAACAGCCGGTATATTTCAGACGCGGGTACATAGTATTCGCAATGCCTGTATCCGCAGGGTTGCCGCGGCCTCAGCTGACCAGCAGGAAGCCGATCAAGGAACCGTTCAGCCCGCTCGCCATGGTACCCGCCAGCAGCGAGCGCATCACCAGCGGCACCACCTCGTCGCGGCGGGCGGGCTCCAGCGCACTCATCCCGGCGATGACGATGCCCGCCGAGGAGAAATTGGCGAAGCCGCACATGGCATAGACCACGATCAAGGTGGCGCGCGGGTCCAGCGTTCCCGCCGGCATGGCGGCCAGATCGATATAGGCGATCAGCTCGTTGAGGATGGTCTTGGTGCCCAAGAGGCTGCCCGCGGCGGCCGCTTCGTTCCAGGGCACGCCGTAGAGCCAGACCAGGGGGGCGAACAGCCAGCCGAAGACGCGCTGCAAGGTGACGGGCGCCCCCCACAGCATGGGCGCGTGCGCCAGGATCGTGTTGGCCAGCGCCACCAGCGCCACCACCACGATCAGCATGGCGATGATCTGCCAGAAGATCTTCAGCCCCACTTCGGTGCCGTGCGAGACCGCATCCATGCTGGAGCGGTATTTCATCTCGCTTTCCGCCACGGTGTCGGTGGCGGCGTTGCCCGGAATCATGATGCGGGCGATGACGATGGCGCCGAACAGGCTCATCATCGAGGCGATCAGGATATGCCCCAGCGCGCCGGGCAGCACCGGCTTCAGGATGGTGGCGTAGAGCACGAACACCGTGCCCGCCACCACGCTCATGCCCACCGTGAACATGGTGAAGAGTTCGCCGCGGTTGAGCTTGCCGAGATAGGGCCGGATCACCAAGAGCCCTTCGACATTGCCGAGGAAGACGGTGGAGGCACCGCCCAGCCCCACCGCTCCGCCGATCCCGAGCAGGCGCTTCAGGACGAAGGCGATGGCCTTGACCACCACCGCCAGGATGCGCCAGTGCCAGAGCAAGGCCGACAACGCCGATATCACGATGATCAGCGGCAGCACGCCGAAGGCGAAGTTGACCATGCCCGCGGCGTTGGTGACCCGGAACGGCGCCGCCCCGCCGCCGATGAAGCCGAAGACGAAGGAGGTGCCCGCCTTGGTGGCGTCGGTCAGCGCCCCCACCACGCCGTTGAGGGCGAAGAGGGCTTCGCGCGCCACCGGCACCTTCAACAAAAGCAGCGCCAGCACCACCTGCATCGTCACCCCGGCGACGACCGTGCGGAAAGGAAAGGCGCGGCGGTTTTCCGAAAACAGCCAGGCCAGCATCAGGATGGCGAACACGCCCAGGAGGGATTGCGGATGGAACTGTGCCAAGAAGATTGTGAGGAATTGCGGCACGAGAAGACCCCCTGGCTCGCGATTCGGCCCGTCCCGATGACAGGATGACAAGCGGACAGTAGAGTCCAGAGTTTCAGGGGATTCCAATGTCCGGGACCGAACCATTTGCCGCAGAACGGCTGCGGCGCCGTTGTGCGGAACAAGCAGCATGAGCAACACCCGCCCGGTGGAAATCAAGGCGCTGGCCGGAGCGCGGGCCTTTCCGCCGCTGATCCTGGTGCTCTACCATTTCTGCGAAGGCCACAAATACCGCGGCATCGATCAGCCCGTCTGCCATGCCGATGCCTGGGCCAACTTCTTCACCTGCGGCAAGTGGTTCGACCTGCCGGTGGGGCACGGCTACCTCTGGGTGGAGTTCTTCTTCGCCCTCTCCGGCTTCATCCTGGTGCATGTCTATGGGGCGCGCGCGTGGGAATTCTGGAAGGGCAAGGCGTACCTGCCTTTCGTCCAGGCGCGGCTGGCGCGGCTTTATCCCGTGCATGTGGCGACGTTGCTGTCGATGCTGCTGCTGATGTGGGGACTGAACCGGCTCTCCTATATCGGCGGCTATACCTCGATCTATCACCAGCCCTACGCGCCGGTGAACACCGGACCCAGCTTCGTCGCCAACCTCTTCCTGGTGCAAGGCTGGAACCTGTTTCCCTGGCTGACCTGGAACGGCGCTTCCTGGTTCGTCAGCGTCGAGTTCTTCCTCTGCCTCATGTTCCCGGTGTTCGTGCTGCTGTCGCGGCTGCGCTGGGGCTACGGGCTGGTGCTGATCGGGCTGGGGCTTTCGGTGCTGAGCTTCATCGCCCAGACCTCCGGCCACGGACTCGACGTCACCTTCCACGACGGCGTCATCCGCGGCCTGGCGGGCTTTGCCGTCGGCGTGGGCATGGCGATGCTCTACCGCAAGGCGATGGAATCCGGGGCGGCGCGTTTACCCCTGTGGCTGCATCACGCGGCGCAAGGCGCAGCACTGGCCTATTTCCTCTGGGCCACCTACGAAACCGGCTGGTCGCACAGCCCGAACGACATCTGGTTCGCCACCTCGCTCTATGTGCTGATCTTCGTCTTGGCCTTCGACCGCGGTTTCCTGGCCGGCGCCTTATCGACCAAAGTGCCGATGCGGCTGGGCGAATGGTCCTATGCCGTCTATATGGGCCAGACCTTCTGGCTGCAAGCGGTCCGCTTCTTCGAGCAGCGGCTTTATCCGCCCGGCGGGACCATGGTGCTGGGCCTGCGCTTTTCCGACGCGATGTGGTGGCTGGAGCCATTCCTTCTGATGCTGGTGTGCATCGTCTGGGGGGCGCTGCTGGCGATCTTTGTCGAGCACCCGGCCAATTCCTGGCTGCGCCGCCGCTTCATTCAGAAGCCAAGATAACCGTGGCAACGCTGTGCCCGGGCGAGATCAAGGCGCTCTCCGGAGCCCGGGCGCTGCCGGCGCTTCTGATCGTGCTATTCCATTACGGCGTCTTCCACCGTTATCTGCCAGCGGCCGCGCTGCTCGGCCCGCCGGCGATGAAGGGCTATCTCTGGGTCGAGTTCTTCTTCGCCCTGACGGGGTTCCTTCTCATCCATGTCTACGGCAGGCGCCCGGTGTTCGGCCGTGCGGAATTCCGCGCCTTCCTGAAAGCGCGGCTGGCGCGGCTTTATCCCCTGCATCTCTTCACGCTGCTGACCATGCTGGGGCTGATGCTGGTGCTGAATGCGCTGGCGGATGCGGGCGGGTATGTCTCGCTCTATCATGGGGCCGAGGCGCCGCTGAACAGCCGGCCCAGCTTCCTGGCCAATCTCTTCCTGGTGCAGGCCTGGAACTTGGGGGAGGGCCTCAGCTGGAACGCGCCCGCCTGGTTCGTCAGCATCGAGTTCCTGCTTTGCCTCAGCTTCCCCGTTTTTCTTTTCCTCTCGCGCGGCGGGGTGTGGCGCGGACTGGCATTGATCGCGGCGGGCTTCGCCTGGCTGGTTCTGCTGGCCTGGAACTCGCATGTCGGACTCGACATCACCTTCGAGAACGGGATGTTCCGCGGCCTTGCCGGCTTTGCCGTCGGCGCCGGGATGGCAATGGTCTTCCGCGCCGCGTCCGGCTGGCACGAAGCCGCCGAATGGAAACTCTCGGCCGTGCAAGCTGCGCTGCTGCTGTTCATCCTCTGGGCCGTCTATTTCAGCGGGCCCGATCACAGCCGCGCCGATTTGTGGTGCGCGCTGGGCTTCGACGCCCTGATCCCGGTGCTGGCCTTCGACCGGGGTTTCCTGGCGCGCTTCTTCGCCCTGCCCGCGCTCGCCAGGCTGGGCGGCTGGTCCTATGCCATCTACATGGGCCAGATGTTTTGGCTGCAATTCGCACGCTATCTCGAACGGCGCGCCCTGCCGCACGGCTTTTCGCAAGGCTGGCTCGAACCTTTGGCGTTGCTGGCGATTTGCATCCTTTGGGGCGCCCTGCTGGCGCGTTTCGTCGAACGGCCTGCGAATGCCTTTCTCAAGCGGACGCGACGGAAGCCCGATCCGGCTTGACCGCATCGGGACGCACTCCTACTGATTTCGCGTTTTCCTGCAGGAGAACTCCATGGCCATTCGCTTCGACGGCAAGGTCGCCATCGTCACCGGTGCGGGCGGCGGCTTGGGACGCGCCCATGCGCTGGAACTGGCGGCGCGCGGCGCAAGGATCGTGGTCAACGATCTGGGCGGCGCGCTGGACGGCAGCGGCGGCTCGAGCGCGGCGGCCGAGGCCGTGGTGGCGGAGATCAAGGCCAAGGGCGGCAACGCCGTCGCCAACGGCGCCTCGGTGGCAGACGATGCCGGCGTGGCCCATCTGGTGCAGCAGGCGATGGACGAATTCGGCCGCATCGACGTGCTGGTCGCCAATGCCGGCATCCTGCGCGACAAGAGTTTCGGCAAGATGGAGCTTGCGGATTTCGCCGCGGTGATGGACGTGCATCTGTGGGGCACGGTGAAACCGGCCAGGGCGGTGTGGCCGATCATGCGGGCGCAGCAATACGGGCGCATCGTGGTCACCACCTCCTCCACCGGGCTGTACGGCAATTTCGGCCAGAGCAATTACGGCGCCGCCAAGCTGGCGCTGGTGGGCCTGATGAACACGCTGAAGCTGGAAGGGGCGCGCGATAACATCCGCGTCAATGCCATCTGCCCGGTGGCGGCCACGCGCATGACCGAAGCGATTTTACCCCCGCCGATGGCAGCGCTGCTGAAGCCGGAATACGTGACGCCGGGCGTGGTGTACCTGGCGAGCGAAGAAGCGCCCACCGGCGTCATCCTCACCGCGGCGGCGGGCGTGTTTGCGGCGGCGCAAATCGTGGAGAGCGAAGGCGTTCATCTGGGGCCTAACGCCGGTGCCGACGACGTGGCCGCCAATTGGGCGAAGATCGCCGATTTCGCCGCTGCCAGGCCTTACGGCCAGGGCGCCGAGCAGTCGCAGAAATTCTTCGCCCGGCTGGAGGACAAGCCGGAGGCGGGGTGTGGCGCGCAGCCCCGAAGCCCGGCTCCCGCGGCCACTTAAGAAGGGGGGAATTCAAACTGAGACAGTGCCTCTTCATTACACTATTGTGAAGTTGCGAGTAGTGCGCCCGGGCGGGATTTCAAGGTTTGGGCGCATGTTATTCCCGCATAGCCTCCATTCGCTGCACCGCAGCATGAAAACTATTGTTCCCTTCCCACCGCCCCCTATCTCAACGGCGTGGGCGGTTGACAGCGGTTCGAGGAACCGGGACCGGCCCGAACCAAAGGAGAGGGTTATGAACAATTTTTCCAAAGCCTTGAGCGCCGGTTTGTTGACGCTGGCCGTGGTCGGCGGCGTGGGCGCCTATCTCAGCCATTCGCTGGCCGCCAAGCCGGTCACCTATGCGCTGGATGGCGTCGCCGTCGAGCAGTCGCAGATGCCGCACACCGCCAAACTGGCGAGCGTCGAGGCGGAGCGGGCTTCCTGATAGCCCGCCTCCCCTCCCGCCCTTCCCGGAGGGCGGGGGCCGGCTGACGTATGTCTCCAGCGCATGCCTCAGCGATTGGAAAGCTTGCGGAAAAGCATTGTGGCGCAAATGTGGCGGGCCTATTCTATGGACAGTGGCTGGTTAACGCGTGGCGTACCGAGCCGCGTGTCCAGCCTCAAATGGAGAGGACCATGGACGATACCTTCTCTTCGACCTTGAAGTCCGTCGGTGCGATTGTCCTGACCTTCGCGCTGTTCCTTGGCGTCGGCTATTACGTCTACAATTCGCTGTTCGTGACCCCGCCGCCGGACCGCAGCGATGAAATCGTTGCCGTGCACACCACCACCGCACCGGCGAACGAACAGACCACCACCACGATGGAAAAGAAGCCCTCGTAGGCTTGGCGTTTTGTCGTCGCACAATTCGACGGGTAGCCGTTTCGCCTCCCGCGGCATGCGGGACGCGGCGTCGGGGTTGTGCCCGGTTATTCGGCGACTTCCTCGAGCATGACGTCGTGGCCCCACAGCCTTTCGATGTGGCCGGTCACGAGCTGCTTGGTGGCGTGATGCAGCGGTACGCCGCGGTGCATATGGTGCTCGAGGAATAGCGTGCGATCCCCCTTGAGGTCGGCACCGGCCACCTGGATGTTGGGATCGGCTATCCCGGTATCGTATTGGCGTGCCAGCAGGCTGCGCACCCTGCGAAAGCCCTGTTCGTTGTGGATCGCCGAGACGCGATAGGTGTCTTCTTCCGCCTTGTCGTAAAGCGCGAAAAGGCGGAACTCGCGCATCAGCTTGGGCGAGAGGAACTGTTCGATGAAGCTTTCGTCGCGGTAGTTCGCCCAGGCGTCCTTCAGCGCCCCCACCCAGTCCCCCGTTCCCGCCAGCCCGGGGAACCAGTCGCGGTCTTCCGGCGTGGGATTTTCGGCAATGCGGCGGATGTCGCTCATCATGGCGAAGCCCAGCGCGTAGGGATTGATGCCGCCGAAGCGGCGGTCGTTGAATTCCGGCTGGAACACCACGGAGGTGTGGCTGTGCAGGAACTCCATGACCGGACCTTCGCCGATCAGCCCGCGGTCGAATAACAGGTTCATGATGGTGTGGTGCACGAAGGTGGCGCAGCCTTCGTTCATCACCTTGGTCTGGCGCTGGGGATAGAAATACTGCGCCAGGTTGCGCACGATGCGCAGCAGCTCGCGCTGCCAGGCGCGCAGCACCGGCGAATGCTTCTCCAGGAAATAAAGGAGGTTTTCCTCCGGCAGCTTCATGTCGCCGTCGAACTCGTCCTCGTCCTCCGGCGTGGGCGGGGCGGCGGGCGGCGCGACGCCCTGGGGCAGCGTGCGCCACAGCTCGTTGTAGGCTTCCTCTTCATAAGCGGCCCGGCGGCGGCGCTTCTCCAGCACCCGCTCGCGCGAAGGCTTGGGCGGGCGGCGGTAGCGGAAAACGCCCTGGTCCATCAGGGCGTGGGCGGCGTCGAGCACGCTTTCCACCTCGTCGCGGCCGTAGCGCTCCTCGCAGGCGGTGATGTAGTGCTTGGCGAAGGCGAGATAGTCGAGGATGCCTTCGGCGTTGGTCCATTGCCGGAACAGGTAGTTGTTCTTGAAGAAGTGGTTGTGGCCGAAGGCGGCATGCGCCATGACGAGCGCCTGCATCGTCATGGTGTTTTCTTCCAAGAGGTACGAGATGCAGGGGCTGGAATTGATCACGATCTCGTAGGCCAGCGCCGAATAACCGGCGCGGTACATGGTGTCCTCGCGCGCGAACAGCTTGCCGAAACTCCAGTGGTTGTACATCAGCGGCATGCCGAGCGAGGAATAGGCGTCCAGCATCTGCTCGGAGGAGATCACTTCCACCTGGTTGGGATAGACGTCGAGCTTGAGGTCGGCGAGCGCGATCTCTTCGATGGCCTTGTAGGTGCGGTCCAGCGCCGCGAAATCCCATTCGGCTTCGGTGAAGAGGAGCTTGCTCACGTTTTTCTCTCCACCGTCATGGCCGCCCTGGAGGCAACCAGCCTGCCGGCGCGGCGAATAGCGACAGCGTATGAGCGCGTACCGGAAGAACTCATAGCGCTCGCGGACGCTCGCGCGCTGGATGGCCGGGTCAAGCCCGGCCATGACGAACTGGGGCTATCGGTGAAGAGGAGCTTGCCCATCACGCCTCCGCCTTCTTAAAGAGTTCGCGGAAGACCGGGAAGATGTCGGCCGGTTTGGCGATGCGCTTGGTGGCGAAGTTGCCCCACAGCTCGGCCACGGTGCGATAGGCCCGCCACAGTTCGGCGCCGGAATCCTCGGAAGCGAACACCTCCATCTCGCGCTCGTCGAGGATTTCGATATAGGCGTAGTACTGGCAGAGCGGCATGATTTCGGCGTTCAGCATCTCGACGCAGCGCCGTGCGTCGCCCGACTGGGTGTAGCCGTCCGAGGCCTGGGCGGCGTAGATGTTCCAGTCGCTGGTGGTGTAGCGTTCCTTCTGGATCTCCAGCATCTTGTCGAGGGCCGTGGAAACGATGGTGCCGCCGGACTGGCGCGAATAGAAGAATTCCTGCTCGTCCACTTCCTGCGCGTCGTGGGTGTGGCGGACGAAGACGATGTCCACCTTGTCGTAGCGCCGCCTGAGGAACAGGTGCAGCAGCATGTAGAAGCGCTTGGCCAGGTCCTTCTCGCGCTCGCCCATCGAACCCGACACGTCCATCAGGCAGAACATCACCGCCTGGCTGGTGGGCACCGGCTGCTCGGTGAAGGAATTGTAGCGGACATCGACGGGATCGATGAACCCTATCCATTTGCGCCGCGCGATGGCGCGCGCCAGCTTCTCCTTGAGGGCGGTGATCTGGGCGCGGGTTTCCTCGCTCGGCAGTTCCTGCTCCAGCAGGTCCAGCTCCGCTTGCAGCTTCTCGACCTCGCGCAAGGAGGGACGGCGCATGGCCAGCCGCCGCCCGTGCGCATTGCGCATGGTGCGTACCAGGTTGATCTGCGAGGGCGAGCCCGCGGTGGTGATGCCGGCGCGCTTCCAGGTCTTGTTGGGCGTCTCCTTCAGCGTGGTGCGAACGAGATTCGGCAGTTCGAGGTCTTCGAAGAAGATGTCGAGCACCTCGTCCTGGTTCATCACGAACTCGAAATCGTCCTCGCCCTCGCCGCTGTCGGCCGCCTGCTTGCCCGAGGCGCCCTCGCCGCCCTGCGGCTTCTTGATCGCGTCGCCCGGCATGAACTCCTTGTTGCCCGGCAGCACGAAATCGCGTTCGCCCGAGGCATGGGGATCGAGGCGGAAGCGCGGCTCGCCGGTGCCCTTGGAGGAGACCTTGATCTTGCGGTCCTTGGCAATGTCGGCGACGGCGGACTCCTTCAGCGACTTCTGCACCGCCTCGCGGATCTGGGCGCGCGCCCGGCGAAGGAACCTTTGCCGATTGGCAAGGCTCTTGCCTTTCGGGTTCAATCGCCGGTCGATGAAGTAGGTCATCCCGCCTTGTTCACCCGCATGTACCATTCGACCAGGCGCCGGACCTGGCGGGCGGTGTAGCCGCGCGCCAGCATGCGCTTGACGAATTCGTTGTGCTTGGTCTGGGTGTCGGAATCCTTCTTCGACTCGAAGCTGATGACTGGCAAGAGGTCTTCCACCTGGGTGAACATCCGCTTCTCGATCACCGAGCGGATCTTCTCGTAGGCGGTCCAGGCCGGGTTCTTGCCGTCGTGCTGGGCGCGATAGCGCAGCGCGAACTTCACCACCTCGTTGCGGAAGTCCTTGGGATTGGCGATGCCCGCCGGCTTCTCGATCTTCGACAGCTCGCCGTCGAGCGCGCCGCGGTCGAGCAGCTGCCCGGTGTCGGCGTCCTTGAAGTCCTGGTCCTCGATCCAGGCGTCGGCATAGGCGATGTAGCGGTCGAACAGGTTCTGGCCGTATTCGCCGTAGGATTCCAGATAGGCCTTCTGGATCTCCTTGCCGATGAACTCGGCATAGCGCGGCGCCAGCTCCGCCTTGATGAATTCGAGGTACTTCTTCTCGGTCTCGTCGGGATACTGCTCGCGCTTGATCGACTGCTCGACCACATACATCAGGTGCACGGGATCGGCGGCGACTTCGGTGACGTCGTAATTGAAGGTCTCCGACAGCGCCTTGTAGGCGAAGCGGGTGGAGATGCCGGTCATGCCTTCGTCGATGCCGGCCTGGTCCTTGTATTCCTGCAGCGTCTTGGCCTTGGGGTCGGTGTCCTTCAATTTCTCGCCGTCATAGACGCGCATCTTGGAGGTGAGATTGGAATTCTCGTGCTCCTTGAGGCGGGTCATGACGCAGAACTTGGCCAGCATCTCGAGGGTTTCGGGGGCGCAGGGGCTGCCGTTCAGCTCGCTGGCCCTGAGCAGCTTCCGGTAGATCTGCGTTTCCTCGTGCGCCCGCAGGCAATACGGCACGGTGATGACGCAGATGCGGTCGAGAAAGGCCTCGTTGTTGCGGTTGGCCTTGAACACCGTCCATTCCGCCTCGTTGGAGTGCGCCAGGATGATGCCGGCGAAGGGGATGGGGCCCAGCGTCTCGGTGCCGATGTAGTTGCCTTCCTGCGTCGCCGTCAGCAGCGGATGCAGCACCTTGATCGGCGCCTTGAACATCTCGACGAATTCAAGCAAGCCCTGGTTGGCGCGACAGAGCCCGCCGGAGAAGGAATAGGCGTCCGGATCGTTCTGGCTGTAATGTTCGAGCTTGCGGATGTCCACCTTGCCCGCCAGCGAGGAGATGTCCTGGTTGTTCTCGTCGCCCGGTTCGGTCTTGGCGATGGCGATCTGGCGCAGCTTGGAAGGATAAATGCGGCAGACCTCGAACTTCGAGATGTCGCCGCCGAACTCGTCCAGGCGCTTGACCGCCCAGGGGCTCATGATGCCGCCGACGCGATGCCTCTCGATGCCGTATTTGTCCTGCAGCAGGTCCGCCAGCTCGTCCGAGCGGAACAGACCCAGCGGAGACTCGAAAACCGGGCTGATCTCCTCGCCCGCCTTCAGGACGTAGATCGGATTCTTCTCCATCATGTCCTTGAGGCGCTCCGCCAGCGAGGACTTGCCGCCGCCGACCGGACCCAGGAGATAGAGAATCTGCCGCTTCTCTTCGAGGCCCTGGGCGGCGTGCTTGAAGAAGCCCACGATCCGCTCGATCGTGTCCTCCATGCCGTAGAAGCCCTCGAAGGCCTTGTAGAGCTTTATGGTGCGGTTGAAGAACAGGCGGCCCAGCCGCGGGTCTTGCGCGGTATCGACCAGTTCCGCCTCGCCGATGGCGGCCACCATGCGTTCGGCCGGCGTGGCGTAGAGCATCTTGTCGTCGCGCGCCGCCAAAAGCCAGTCGCGCAAAGACATGCTTTCGAAGCGTTCACGCGCGTAATCGCGTGCGAAGATGTCGAAGACATCGAGTGTACCCATCGAACCCTGCACTCCTGTTGCGTCCACGCGCCCCACACGATCAGCAGCTTTGCAAATCGCGCGCCACAGACGGCGTCCTGGACAAACTTCAGTCTACCTCGTTACCCCTCTTCTCTCATTCGACGGTTGTTCCAAGGGTTAACCGCTACGGTTCTGCCACCCTCCGCCGATGCGTTCTCACGACCGTAGAGCGCCTTTCACGCCCTCACGGCCTGCTTTCGTCGTCCCTCCTCGTGTTCCGGCCGGATGGCGCTTGGTGCCGTCGCTCTGCCTTGGCCGTGCAAGGTTAAGTGTACGCCGATTTGCGCATATCCCAAAGGGTTGACGTTGAAATGATCGTGCCCTGCCGCACAAAAGGGCATGAATAGCCTTACGCATCGGCAATGTGCCTCCGTTCGCAGCCGGTTGTCGTGCGGCGCTGCCGAGATCGCGGAACGGAGTCGATTCATCTGCAATCGTGGCGCGCATGTTACAGCCGGCATTGCGGCTGCGCGATCATGCAATTGTGACGGCACGTGGAAGGCCGGCACACGCGCGGCAACAAAATTTGTACGACGCACTCTTGCGGGCCGGGATGGTTCGCGCAAAGCTTCCCATATGAGCGAGCTTGCGCTTCATATCCGGCAAGCGCGGCAGGAGGATGCCGCCGATATCGCACAGGTCTACATCGACTCCTGGCACGATACCTATCCGGGGATGCTGCCCGGCGCCTTGCTGCGTTCCATGACGCCCAGGGGACAGACGGCGCGCTGGGAAGCCGCCATTCGCGCGCAAGGGCGCGAGACGGTGCTGGTGGCGGAAAGCACCAGCCATGGCATCGTCGGCATGGCGAGCCTGGGACCGGCGCGCGACGGCGTGCTGGGTTTCGACGGCGAAATCTATACGCTTTATGTCGATCCTTCCTTCTTCGGCCGCGGCGTCGGACGCGCGCTGCTGCAAGGCGCCTTCGCCGTGCTGCGCCGCGGCGGCATGAGCTCCTGCGTGATCTGGGCCCATGCCCGCAATCACGCCCGCTTCTTCTACGAAGCCATGGGCGGAAGGCTGACCGCCGAACGCACCGGCAGCCTGATGGGCGAAACAGTCCCCGAGACCGCTTTCGGCTGGAAGACGCTGGCGCTGGCCGAGCGCAGCCCGGCACGATAATCCCTTTTGCCTTATTCCGGCCCGCGCAGGTCCTTGGGGCAGACGAAACGCTCCAGCTCGCCTTCGCCCCGTTCGATGCCGCTCCAGGAGACAACCTCGAAATCGAGCACGGCAAGCGCACCGGTGGGGTATTGCGCCTGTAGCGCCTTGTGCAGCAGGCGGCCCTGGGCGTCGCCGGGCGGGCGCGCCAGCTTCCCGACGCATTCCTCCAATCCCGGATTGTGGCCGACCACCAGCATGATGTCGGCGGCACTCTCGACCTGGCGCACCAGATTGAAGATGCTCACCCAGCGGGCGAGATAGAGCGCATCCAGGACCTGCACCTTGGGCTTGGCGCCGAGCTGGGGAATCACCAGCTCCAGCGTCTGGCGGGTGCGCGCCGCCGACGAGCACAGCACCAGGGCGGGCACGCAATCTTCTTCGCGCAGGTACTGGCCCATGCGGATGGCATCGGCGCGGCCGCGCGCGGCCAGCACCCGGTCGCGGTCGTCGAGACCGGGCGAGGCGCCGACCGCCTTGGCGTGACGGAGAAAGATCAGCCGCTTCACGACACCTGATACCGGGCGCGGGCGCCGCGTTCGAGCGCCGCCGCCACCAGCCGGTCGAGCCCCAGGGCGCGGCGGATGGTACCGAGCACCCGCACCTCTTCGAGCGCCACCTGGGTGTCGGTCAGCGCGATCTCGAGGGCCAGCCAATAGGCTGTTTCGCGCAGCGGCGCAGGCAGCGCTTCCTTGACCAGACCGAAGACGGCTGCCAGCCCGTCTTTCTCCTGCAGAATGGCGGAGCAATCCTGCGCCAGGACCAGGAGCCGGTCATGGTCGAAGTCCCGGAAGATAGGGAGTTTTTTGGTCAGTTCGCCGATCGCCTGCAATTCGCGGTCGCTCATCGAGCCGTCGGCGGCCGAAACCACGACCATGATATAGACGAGCGCGGCGTGGTGGCTGATGGTTTTCATGTCTTGAATCACCGCGGGAATTCCGGCGGCAGTCTTAAGGAACTTGACCCAGCGCGGCAAGGCAGGCGACAAACCGCGCATGGCGACACAGAAAAAGCCCGGCAAGTGGCGCGCGCAGACCCTGGCGGTGCGCGGCGGACAGATTCGGTCTTGCTTCCAGGAGACGGCCGAAGCGCTGTTCATGACCTCCGGCTACGCCTATGAGGAGCCGGAAGAGGCGGAAGCCCGCTTCAAGGGCGAGGCCGAGGGCTACACCTATACGCGCTACGGTAACCCTACCGTTTCGGTGTTCGAGGCGCGCATGGCGGCGCTGGAAGGGGCGCCCTGCGCCCGCGCCACGGCGAGCGGCATGGCCGCGGTGAGTTCGGTGTTTCTGTCCGCCTTGCGTGTGGGCGATCATGTGGTCGCCGCCAAGGCGATGTTCGGCGCCTGCCGCACTGTGGTGGAGGAGATCCTGCCGCGCTTCGGCATCACCTGCAGCATGGTGGACGGCACCGACCTCGAAGCCTGGCAGCGTGCCGTCACCCCCGCCACCAAATTCCTCTTCCTGGAGACGCCGGCCAATCCGACGCTGGCCATCGCCGATCTCAAGGCCATCGCCGCCATCGCGGAGAAAGGGGGCGCGCGCCTGGTGGTGGACAATGCCTTCGCCAGCCCCGCCTTGCAGCGGCCGATGGCGTTCGGCGCCCATATCGTGGTGCATTCCTCCACCAAATACATCGACGGCCAGGGCCGCGCCATGGGCGGGGTGATCCTCTGCCGCGAGGATTTCCTCAGCGATCACTTGCAGGTCTTCTTGCGCAACACCGGGCCGGTCCTCAGCCCCTTCAACGCCTGGCTGCACTTGAAAAGCCTGGAGACGCTCGATCTGCGCATGAAGGCCCATTGCGAGAATGCGCGCAAAGTCGCCGACTTCCTGGCGGAACGGAAGAACGTGCGGCGCGTGCTTTATCCCTTCCGCCCCGATCATCCGCAAGAGAAGCTGGCCCGCGCCCAGATGAGCGGCGGCGGCGGCATCGTCGCCTTCGAGGTCGCAGGCGGCAAGGAGGGAGCCTTCGCGCTGGAGCGCGCGCTCGAGTTGATCGACATCTGCAACAACCTGGGCGACTCCAAGAGCCTGATGACCCACCCGGCCACAACGACGCACCAGCGCCTTTCGCCCGAGGCGCGCGCCGAACTCGGCATCGGCGACGGCTTGCTCCGCCTCTCGGTCGGCCTGGAAGACCCAGAGGATCTGTGCGAGGACCTCGATCAGGCCCTGGCGAAAACGCCGCGACGTTAACCTCACCGCAAAAGCCACGCTTGCGAGCACCGCCGCCGCCGGTCGATAATCGGCCCATGTACGAACGCATCACACGGGGCATCCGGGTGGCGGTGACGCCATCCTTCCTGGACGACCAGTCCGATCCGGACGAGGAACAGTTTCTCTGGTCCTACACGGTGACCATCGAGAACACGGGTTCCGAAACCGTGCAGCTGATTTCACGCACCTGGCACATTACCGACGGCACGGGCCATACCCAGGAAGTGCGCGGGCCGGGCGTGGTGGGGGCCCAGCCGGTGCTGGCACCGGGCGAAACCTTCCAATACACAAGCGGTTGTCCGCTGCCGACCGCTTCGGGACACATGATGGGGCGCTACCAGATGCGTGCCGCTTCCGGCGAGGCCTTCGAGGCGGAAATTCCGCCTTTCATCCTTGAAAGTCCCCACGAGCGCCGCCAATTGCATTAAAAGGAAGCGGCCCTGTCCGCAGGGCCCGTCCTTTTTTTCGAAAGGCGCCCGCATGCCAGAACCACGCAAAATCGACACCAACCGGCCCACACGCGAAGAGGCCGAAGCGGCCGTGAGAACCCTTTTGCGCTGGGCAGGCGACGATCCGGGGCGCGAAGGCCTGCGCGATACGCCTGCGCGCGTGGCCCGCGCCTTCGAGGACTGGTTCTCCGGCTACGACGAAGACCCCGAGGAATACCTGAAGCGCACCTTCGAGGAGGTGGAAGGCTACGACGACATGATCGTCTTGAAGGACATCCGCTTCGAGAGCCATTGCGAGCACCACCTGGCGCCCATCATCGGCAAGGTGCATATCGGCTACCTGCCGAACAACAAGGTGGTGGGGATTTCCAAGCTGGCGCGGGTGGTGGACGTCTTCGCCCGCCGCTTGCAGGTGCAGGAAACCATGAACGCCCAGATCGCCGATTGCATCCAGCGCGTGCTGGAGCCCAAGGGCGTGGCCGTGGTGATCGAGGCCACCCACCAGTGCATGACCACGCGCGGCGTGCACAAGCCGGGCGTCACCATGGTGACCTCCACCGTGCACGGCCATTTCCGCACCAATCCCACCACCCGGCGCGAATTCCTGCACGTGATCGGCAATCCGGCGACGCGGGGCGAGGCTTGACGCACCGGGCCGCGGATGGCGGGAATTACCAATAGCGCGTCAGCGTGAACCGGAAGGAAACGGGTTCGAGCGGGTGGACATGCACGTCGCCGTTGCCGTTCACCGGATCGGCGACGGGTTCGGCGGGCGTCACACGGTCGCCGTAATAGAAGGCTGCGGCGTCGGCGCGGGTGTTGAGCAGATTGTAGACGGCCCCTGCGATCTTCCAGTCCGCCGTGAGGGCGTAACCGGCCTCGACGCTCCATTCCCCATAGCCGGCATCGCGGATGGAATCGTCGGGCGTCAGGGGATAGGAGCCGAGATAGCGGTAATTGAGGCCGCCCGACCAGCGGCCCAGATCGGGAAAATAGACGCCGAACTGGCCGATGGCGACGGGGGCGTTGGCGATGTATTCGCCGATGTGGCCGTAGCCGTCGTTGTCGCCGGTTTTGAAGCGGGCATGGGTGGCGGCGATGCTGCCGTAAACCTCCAGCCAGCTGTAAGGCGCGTAGGTCAGGTTCAGCTCGACGCCATCGCGCTTGCTGGCGGGACCGGCGACATTCTCGCCGATGTCCGGGTCGTAGGTCAGTTCCGATTGGAAATCGACCCGGAAAACCGTCGCCGTCAAGGTGAGGTCCGACATCGGGGTGGCGCGGACGCCGATTTCTTCTCCCGTGGATTTTGCCAGCAGAGGCGCCCCGTCCTTGGTGGCGCCCCGCACGTCGTCGCTGTGAAAGCCGCGTCCGGCGCTGACGTAGAATTCCAGGTTGTCGGCCGGCGACAGGATCAGACTGCCCTTGGGCTGAAACAGGGCCTCGCTCACCTCGCCCTGATTGGTGCCGCGGTCGGTGGCCCAGAACACGTCTTCGCGCCCCCCCAGGACGGAACGCAGCCATTCCGTCCAGTGGGTCGTCGCCTGCGCATAGAAGCCGACGCTGCCTTCGTCCACCCGGTCGTTTTCCACCGTGGCCAGGAAGCGCCGCCGTTCGGTATGGGCGAGCCCGACATGGACGATGTCGGTGCGAGTCTCGGCTCCGGCAAGCAGATCGGTGGCGAAGCCGAGGAGATTGTCGCTTTCGGCGTAATCGGCCGCCCCGCCGAGCGTCGTACGGACCTCGTTTTGCGCATGCTGGTCGCCCTGCACCGGATCGACGAGGAAATGCGTGAAGTCGTTCCACAAGGTCAGCCGGTTCGAGATCACATAGGCATTGGCGTCGATATGCCCGCGGCCGGCGTCGCTGCGGTACTGGCCGGACAGGCTGTAGCGCTGCGCCGAGCCGCCGTCGGAGGGATCGAGCGCGCCGTAGCGGCCGATGGCCTCGCCGCCGATGCCGCTCATGTAGGCGGACGAATAGGCACGCAAAGGCTGGTCGTTGGTCGCGTTCCATAGACCGCCGTAATACATCGCCGTCAGCGAATGGCCGTTGGCGCCGTCGCTGTAGCGCAGGACGGCATTCGCCTTGCGCTGATCGTCGGGATGCGTCCACGGCCCGTCGTAATGGACCAGTTCGCCCGCCCCCAGCAACGTCCCGCCGCCAGCCTCGGTCGCGCCCGCGCCGAACAGACGCTGCTCGCCGAGGCTGCCGAAGGAAACGGAGACCTGGTTTTCGATCGCGTCCAGGTAACCGATGCGATCCGAACCGACCGAAGCAAAGTCGCCTTCGGCGGCGTAATAGGGACCCTTGGTATAGTTGATGCCGGCGGCCAGCTCGGGGATGAAGAAATTGAGATCGGTATAGCCCTGGCCGTGCGCGTGGGTGCGCTCGTTGACCGGCATGTCGTCGATGTACGTGGCGAGATCGGTGCCGTGATCGAGATTGAAGCCGCGCAAGAGATACTGCCCGGCCTTGCCCTCCCCGCTGTGCATGGTGACGACCAGCCCCGGCACGGTTTCCAGCAATTGCCCGGGGCGATAGGCCGGCAGCAGGGCAAGTTCCTGCTTGGCCACGATGCCCTGGCTGGAGGTGGCGGCTTCGCCCAGAAGATCGCTGCGGGCCAGCACGACGACGGTCTCGATGGAGCTCCCGCCCACGGGTGTGGTGCCATCGACGATGGCCTGCGCGGCGGCAGGAGGGCCGCACGGGATGACGGAAAGGCTCAAACAGACGGCCCATCCCAGGTAGGGGGTTCGATGCCGCCGTCCCGTGCATCCCATATCAATCCGCCATATTTGCGATTACGTCGCAATCGCGTATATAGGCGAGGCATTTCTGTCAATGCGACTGAATTGCAAAAAGTGCAGGACGTGAACCTGCCCCTGTTGAGAAAGCGGGACCGGGTCTGGATCGCTTCAATAGCCCATCAGTAGACTCTGGAACTGGCGGGGAAGCTTCCATGCCGGCAGCTCCCGATTTGTTGCGTGCGCCGCGCGCAACAAATCCGTCTCCCCTCCAGGGCAGAAGAGGCTACGCCCTGACTTCATGCACCTTGCCGCAGAATTCGCAGCGGGCGCGGATGGCGCCGTCGGCATCGGCCAGTGTCTTGCGTTCCGCTTCGGTATAGGAGCGCAGCACGGCAGCAATGCGCTCGCCGTCACAATCGCAGCGGAAGACGATGGGCTCGGCGGGGTGCACGCGCACTTCTTCCTGGTTGAAAAGGCGCCACAACAGGGTTTCGGCGGAAAGCGCCGTATCGACCAGTTCGACATCTTCCACCGTCGCGGCCAGCGCCGAGAGCCGTGCCCAATCGTCGGGTCCGCGTCCCACGCCCGGCGTGGCTTGCAGCATCAGCCCGCCCGTGCGCCAGGAAGGTGCGCTGGTACCGGGGGTGAAGGCCGGCGCCGCCGCCAGCTTGATCATCGTCGGCAATTGCTCCGACTGTTCGAAATAGGCCACGGCCGAGGCGGCAATGCCTGCGGGCTTGAGTGCCACGATGCCTTGATAGGTCTGGCCGCCGCGTCTGGGTTCGATGGTGATGGCAAGCGAACCCGCGCCCGTCAGCGCCGGGAAGGAAGGTGCCGCACCCAGCGCCGCAAAACGCGCCGCATCGAGCCGGGCAAAGCCGCGCACGCCCTTGGGCTTGCCGTCCGCCGCGCCGTAGTAATCGGCGGCCACGAGATCGAGCGGGCCGTCGGATTTGGTCTGTGCCGTCAGCCGCCCGTCGAGCTTCAGCGCGGTACCGAGCAGCGCCGCCAGCGCCAGCACCTCGCCCGCAATGCGTGCGGCGGCTTCGGGCAGGGCATGGACCCCGAGCGCCCGGGCCGAGGCGGCGTCCAGCCGCACGAAGCGGCCGCGGATGCCCGCGTCCACCACGTCGAAAGGCAGCACGAAATCGCCCGACGGGGCCGGGTTGTAGGTCGGTTCGGTCATGATGAGGTCAATATAGGGGTTCGGGGGCCATATTCAATTCAACCGGAAATAACATAAGACCATTGCCCCGGCGCGACTTGTCATCGTCCCGCGGCTTCGCGACAGTGTCCCTGCGTCACATCCGGGACCTGCCTTGCGCAACGTCACAGCCCAGCTCTCCGACAAGCTCTCCGCCCTTTTCGCCAAGCTGAAATCCGATTCCGACACCGCCTTCCTCGGCCACCCCTGGGGCCTGGCCTGGCTGTCGGCCTCCGAGTTCTGGGAGCGCTTCTCCTATTACGGCATGCAGTCGCTGCTGGTGCTGTATCTGCTGCACTATCTCCTGCAGCCGGGCCATGTCGAGCAGGTCTGGGGCTTCGAAAGCTTCCGCCGGTTGCTGCAATGGCTGAGCCAGGAAGCGCCCTGGCTGTTCGGCGGCAAGAAGGAGATGGTGGTCGCCTCCTTCACCTCGCAGCTCTATGCCGGCCTCGTCTATGTCACGCCGCTGGTCGGCGGCTGGCTGGCCGACCGCGTGCTCGGCCGCACCAAGACGGTGGCGATCGGCGCCGGCCTGATGCTGACCGGCACCTTCCTCTTGGCGCTGAACCAGACCTTCCTGATCGGCCTTGCCGTCCTCCTGGCGGGCGTCGGTTGCTTCAAGGGCAACATCGCCGCCCAGGTGGGGGCGCTCTACCATATCGACGACAAGCGCCGCGCCGACGGCTTCCAGATCTATTTCATGGGCATCCAGCTGGCGGTGATCATCTCGCCGATCATCTGCGGCACGCTGGGCGAAAAGGTCGATTGGCACCTCGGCTTCATCGCCGCCGGCGTAGGCATGGCGGTGGCGCTGGCGATCTATCTCGGCGGCCGCAAGACCTTCCCGCCCGAGCCGGCGATGAAGAAAAACGGCTCGCGAGAGAAACGTCCGCCGCTCAGCCGCCGCGACTTCTGGGTGGTGGTCCTCCTGGTGGCGCTCTTGCCGGTGCTGGCCTTCACCATCGTCGGCAACCAGGAGATCTTCAACGCCTATCTGCCCTGGGCGGAGAAGAACTACCAGCTCATGTTCTTCGGCTGGGAGGTGCCGGTCACCTGGATGCTGTCCTTCGACGCGGTGTTCAGCTCCGTCACCATGGTCGGCGTGATCTCGTTCTGGCGCTGGTACGGCAAGCGCTGGAAGGAACCCGACGAGATCACCAAGATCGTCATCGGCGTGGCCATCAGCACCTTGGCGCCGCTGACGCTGGCGGCCGCCTCGGCCAAGGTGGCGCTGACCGGCCATCCCGTCTCGATCGGCTGGGCGGCGGCCTTCCACCTGATCAACGACATCGGCTTCGCCAATGTGCTGCCGATCGGGCTGGCGCTGTATTCGCGCGCCGCGCCCAAAGGCCTCGGCGGCACCATGATTGCGGTCTATTACCTGCACCTCTTCTTCGCCAACACGATGATCGTGGGGCCTTTGGGCGGCCTCCTCGGCTCCATGCCGGACACGCATTTCTGGCTGTTGCACGTGGCGTTGATGGGAGGAGCCGCGGCGGTGCTGCTGCTCGCCAAGCTCTTCTTCGGCCACATGCTTGCGCCGACCGGCGGCGAGCGGAAAGCGGCGTAAGCCGTCAGCCTTCGCCCAGAATCTGCGCCGCGGTGAAGAGGCCGGCGAAGCGGTCGCCCAAGGCGGCGAGTTCCGCTTCGTGGACGCTGCGTGCGGCCACGACGCCGTTCGGCCCCGGCAGATCACGCGCGGCGCAGGCATCGGTCACCAGGCTCGAAACGAACCCGTAATCGAGCGCGGCGCGCACCGTGGTCGAGACGCACATATGGGTCATGAAGCCCATGAAGATCACACCGGTGCCGGCCATGCCCAGGCGCGCCGCCAGATCGGTCTCGAAAAAGCCGGAGGGGCGCGTCTTCTCGATCACCGCTTCGCCGGGCACCGGCGCCAGCTGCTCGATAGGCGCCCCGCCCCATCCGGCGCGGTCGAACAAGCCGCCCGCCGAGCCCCTTTGCAAAATATGGAAGATGCGCGTGCCCTTCCCGCGTGCCGCCATCAGAACGCGCTCGGCCGCGGCGATGGCCGCCGCCGCATCGGGCAGCGCCAGCGGCCCCGTGAGGTAATCGTTCTGGTAATCGATCAGCACCAGGGCGGCGTCCGCCAGCGACGGCAGCCTGGGTTCGCGGCCGTAGAGGGAAAGAAGGGTGCGTGGAGTCATGGGTTGCTCCCGCCGGAAACTCTCCGAGGCATCAAATCTTCTCCAGACACCATGCCAAGATGGCCTTCTGGGCGTGCAGGCGGTTTTCGGCCTCGTCCCACACCGTCGATTGCGGGCCGTCGATGACGTCGTCGGTGACTTCCTCGCCGCGATGCGCCGGCAGGCAATGCATGAAGACGGCGTCCTTGTCGGCCAGTCCCATCAGCCGCTTGTTGACCTGATAGGCCTTGAGCAGATTGTGGCGCTTGGTGGAATCCTCGTCACCCATCGACACCCAGGCGTCGGAGACCACGCATTCGGCCCCCTCCACCGCGGCCTCGGCATTGTCGCCGAAGCTCACCTCGCCGCCGTTGGCCTTGACCCATTCGCGCAAGGCCGGCCGCGCCGACAGCTCGGGCGGCGAGGCCACGCGCAGGGTGAAGCCCATCTTGACCGCGGCGTGCACCCAGGAGGTGCAGGTGTTGTTGGCATCGCCGCTCCAGGCCACCACGCGGCCCTTGATGGGGCCCTTCATCTCCTCGAAGGTCATCAGGTCGGCCATCACCTGGCAGGGATGCGACAGCTTGGTGAGGCCGTTGATCACCGGGATGGTGGCGTTGGCGGCGAGGTCCAGCACCATCTCGTGGTCGAGCAGGCGGATCATCACCACATCGACGTAACGCGACAGCACGCGCGCCGTATCGGCGATGGTCTCTTCGCGCGCCAGCTGCATCTGGCCGCCGGTCAGCATGATGGTGGTGCCGCCGAGCTGGCGCATGCCCACGTCGAAGGAGATGCGCGTGCGCGTCGACTGCTTGTCGAAGATCATCGCCAGGATGCGCCCTTCCAGCGGCTTGTCGGCGTCGGGCACGCCTTTGGCCCAGGTCTTGCGCGTTTCCTTGCGCCGCCGCGCCTCGTCGAGGATGGCGGAAATGGCGGCGGCGTCGAAATCGGAAATGTCGAGGAAATGCCTGGGCGTGCTCATGCGGCTTCGATCTTCGTCTTGGGTTCAAAACTTTTGGCGGCGGCCGACAGCATGGCCATGGCTTCGCGCACCTGGGCTTCTTCGATGATCAGGGGCGGCAGCAGGCGCACCACGTTGTCGCCTGCGCCCACCACCAGAAGGCCCGCACGCCGCGCCGCGGCCACGAATTCGGTGTTGGGCACCTTGAGCTTGAGGCCGATGAGCAGCCCCTGCCCGCGGATTTCCTCGAACACCCGGGGATGCTCGGCCAAAAGGACGCCGAGCTGCTGCTGCAGGTAACCCGCGATCGCCTGCACATGGGGCAGGAAATCGGGCGCCAGCACCAGGTCGAGCGCGGCCATGGCCACGGCCATGCCGAGCGGATTGCCGCCGAAGGTGGTGCCGTGGGTGCCCGCCGTCATGCCCTTGGCCGCTTCGGCGGTGGCCAGACACGCCCCCACCGGATAGCCGCCGCCGATGGCCTTGGCGATGGGCATGATGTCGGGCGCGATGCCCAGCCATTCGTAGGCGAACAGCTTGCCGGTGCGCCCGATGCCGGTCTGCACCTCGTCGAAGATGAGGAGCAGGCCATGCTCGTCGCAGAGCTTGCGCAAGCCGCGCAGGAATTCGGGCGCCAGCACGCGCACGCCGCCTTCGCCCTGGACCGGCTCGACCAGGATGGCGGCGGTCTCGGGCGTGATCGATTTCTCCACCCCCTTGAGATCGCCGGCCGGGATGGAATCGAACCCGTCCACCTTGGGGCCGAAGCCTTCCAGGTATTTGGGATTGCCGCCGGCGGCGATGGCCGACAGGGTGCGGCCGTGGAAGGCGCCCTCGAAGCAAAGGATGCGGAAGCGCTCGGGATGGCCGCTGACATACTGGTAGCGCCGCGCCATCTTCCAGGCGCATTCGCAGGCCTCCACCCCCGAATTGGTGAAGAACACGGTGTCGGCAAAGGTGATGTCCGTCAGCCGCTTGGAGAGGATTTCCTGTCCCGGCACGCGGTAGAGATTGGAGGTGTGCCAGAGCTTGCCGGCCTGTTCCGTCAGCGCCGCCACCAGCTTGGGATGGGCATGACCGAAGGCGTTGACCGCGATCCCCGCTCCGAAATCCAGATATCGCTGCCCATCCTCGGCGAAAAGGTAAGGCCCTTCGCCCCGGACGAACGCAACCTCCGTCCGGTTATAGGTTGGCAGCAATGACGGAAACACGGCTTCCTCCGCTTGGTTTGGACTTTTGTGGATAAGGCGAGCGCGCTTTAACCGCTTTCCCCGTGCCCCACAAGCGAAGCGGTGCCACAAAGCCCGGCAGCACCATCACAAGCTTGGATTTTCAGCACAATTTCCCTGCCCAGTGACGTAAATCCGGCTGAGTCGGTTTCTGTGGACGAAGGCGTAGTGTCCCCCCCGCGCCGCTTGTACGCCCGGTTGCAGCAGCTACGATATGTTGGGCTAGCCCGAAAGGAGCACCACATGACCCAGGCCAATTGGACGGACGACCGCGTCGAACAGCTCAAGAATCTCTGGACCGAAGGGCTTTCGGCCAGCCAGATCGCCAGGGCTTTGGGTGGTGTCACCCGCAACGCCGTGATCGGCAAGGTGCACCGGCTGGGTCTAGCGGGCCGGGCCAGCCCCTCGCGGGTGGAACGTCCCCGGATGCCGTCGGCGCCGCGGGTTTCGATCCGCCCCCATGTACCCCCGGCGCCCGTGGTGGAGGAGGATCCGCTGACCCTCGATGATGGCAATTACGCGACAGTGCTGACAATCAACGACCGCATGTGCCGCTGGCCGATCGGCGATCCCTCGGACAACGAGTTCCACTTCTGCGGCCGCAAGCCC
>Ga0187810_10000079_pt1 | contig 45522 bp, 41 predicted proteins | sample NC_wetland_sal_i_9_FD_132963 | JGI IMG/M metagenome (GOLD analysis project Ga0187810, IMG submission 132963) | Wetland sediment microbial communities from Neuse River Estuary, North Carolina, USA - ASW_5 | ecosystem: Environmental > Aquatic > Freshwater > Wetlands > Sediment | place: USA: North...
CCACTCCGCATCGCTGAGCCAGTAGACCTGCTTGCCCATTCAAGGCTCCCAAATCACTTCGGGAATCTTGAATCACAACCCGCTGCCCGCCGGAATCCCTAATTGAGTACAGACCCTAGAGCAAAACGCCTTCAAACGGAATCGGCGTTTTGCTCTAGGTTTTTGATTGTCGCGGCGTTTTTGCGCAAGTCGGTAGCGCCAGCGTACCGACGCGCACACTTTTGCGCACGCCGCTCTAAAGCGCAATCCGAAAAGTGTGAAGCGGTTTTTGGATAAATTGCGCGACAATTCAAAAAGCCAAAGCAGGATCGCGATGCAAAGAAGCGTGATCCTGCTTTGGCTCAACTCTCCGACCCGCTGGCCATCAGAGCGGCCAGGGCGGCGTAGATGAGATAGGCGAGCAGCAGCGGCGCCAAGCCGGCGACCAGTGCGCCGGGCACGCCGACATAGGCGCTGCAAGGCATCAGCTCCAGCACCGAGCCCACGAAAATGCACTGGATGGCGAACACCGCGGCGAGGCCCAGCACGGCGGCGACCGCTGTGGGGCTGAGCGCCTGGGGGTGCAGCGTGCGCTCCAGGCGGATGAGGCCTGCCGCCAGCTTGAGGCGCGAAACGGCCGAAGCGGCGAAGACGATGGCAAGCAGCCAGGTGAAGGCGGAGGCGTAGACGCGTCCGCCGTCGATGCCGCAGTCTTCCAGCGTGTCCACCACCGCGCGCTGGCCGGGGACGGCAAAATAAAGCGCGTTCTCGAAAGCCTGCGACAGGCTGCCCGAAATATGCGCGGGGGCGTAGAATACCTGGTTGAGAAAGCTGATCAGCACGAAGGCGAGGAAGACGATCTCGTTGAAGCCCGGCGCGTGCGGCCATCTGAGGTTCGCCGGGGAAAGCCGGGAGAGACGGAAATTGTTGCCCGCGGCGCCGTAGCCGCCGACGAACAGAAGCCCCATCGCGGCGTAGAGCAACACGCTGACGATCACCTGCGGCACGGCGACGAGAAGATCGCCGCCGCCGCTCAACGCCAGGCGCAGGGCATGGGCGCCCGCATAGAGACAGATCAGAACCCAGCCTTTGGCCAGCAGACGCGAAAGGCCCATGTGGCTTCCTTCCAGCTTTTTACCCTCACCTTGAGGGTCGAATTGCGCAGCAATTTTCGGAGAGGGGTAGCCCGAGGCGGCCGTTGCGACACACCCCTCCCCGAAAAATCTCGCGCGCACGCATTCTTTGCTGTCGCTCGGAAGCCGTGCGCCGCTCGATTTTTCGACCCTCCCTCAAGGGGAGGGTAGAGACACCCAGTACGCGCTTTTTCCGGTTCACGCCGTGAAGCCCGCGTCTTTCATGCGTTCCGCGCGGATGTTCTCGGCCATCAGGAAAGCCAGTTCCAGCGCCTGGCTGGCGTTGAGGCGCGGATCGCAATGGGTGTGGTAGCGCTTGGCCAGATCCTCTTCGGCGATCTCCTGCGAGCCGCCCAGGCACTCGGTGACGTTCTGGCCCGTCATCTCGAAATGCACGCCGCCGGCATGGCTGCCTTCGGCGCGGTGGATTTCGAAGAAGGTGCGGGCCTCTTCCCGGATGCGGTCGAAGGGGCGCGTCTTGTAGCCGGTGGCCGATTTCACCGTGTTGCCGTGCATGGGATCGCAGGACCACACCACGTTGAGGCCTTCGCGCTTCACCGTGCGGATCAGGCGCGGCAGCACGTCCGCCACCTTGTCGGAGCCGAAGCGGCAGATCAGCGTCAGGCGGCCCGGCTTGTTCTCGGGATTGAGGATCTCGGCCAGCCGCGCCAGCTCGTCGTTGCTCATCGAGGGGCCGCATTTGAGCCCCAGCGGATTCTTGATGCCGCGGCAGAATTCGACATGGGCGCCGTCGAGCCGGCGCGTGCGGTCGCCGATCCACAGCATATGGGCGGAGGTGTCGTACCAGTCCTCGGTGGTGGAATCGATGCGGGTCAGCGCCTGCTCGTAGCCGAGAAAGAGCGCCTCGTGGCTGGTGTAGAAATCGGTCGAGCGCAGCTGCGGCACCGATTCCGGCGTGATGCCGCAGGCCCGCATGAAATCCAGGGCTTCGGAAACACGATGTGCGAGGCCCTTGAATTGTTCGCCGGCCGGCGACCCCGCTATGAAGCCCAGCATCCAACGGGAGACGTTGTGCAGGTCGGCATAGCCGCCGTTGGTGAAGGCGCGCAACAGGTTCAGCGTCGCCGCCGACTGGGCATAGGCCTCCATCAGGCGAGCCGGATCGGGGGTGCGCGCTTCGGGCGTGAAGTCGATGCCGTTGATGTTGTCGCCCCGGTAGGAGGGCAGCGTGACGCCGCAGCGCGTCTCGCTGTCGTCGCTGCGCGGCTTGGCGAACTGGCCCGCGATGCGCCCCACCTTCACCACCGGCACCCCGGCCGCGAAAGTCAGCACCACCGCCATTTGCAAAAGCACCCGCAGCGTGTCGCGGATGTTGTTAGGGTGGAACTCGGCGAAGCTTTCGGCGCAGTCCCCGCCTTGCAGCAGGAAAGCCTTGCCCTCGGCCGCCTGCGCCAGGGCGGCCATCAGGTTGCGCGCCTCGCCCGCGAAGACCAGCGGGGGATGCGTCATCAGCCGCGTTTCCACGGCCTTGAGCGCCGCCGTGTCCGGGTAGTCCGGGACCTGGACGATCGGCTTCTCGCGCCAGCTTTCGGGGGACCAGGCCACTTGCAACTCCTTTTCGGGCCCCGGGTATAGGCGAACGGGTGCGGCTTTTCCAGCGACACGAACCGGGCTGGTGAACGCAGGCGCCGATTTGTTCTATGATGGCGCCATGCGCGGAAAAAACCTTTGCCTCGGCGCCTTGGCCGCCTTGCTGGCGGGGTGCAGTTCGCCGTCTCCGCCGCCCGCGGAGAAGCCCGCGCCCGCCGTGGCGCTGTTCGAGGACTTCGACTACACGGGCAAGGACCCCGTCTATCAGACGCTGGATCCCGGGCCGGGGGATACCCTCAATCCCGTCCTGCCGGGTTTCTATCCCGATCCCAGCATCTTGCGGATCGGAGAAGATTATTACCTGGTCAATTCCAGCTTCGCCTGGTTCCCCGGGCTGCCCATCTTCCACAGCCGCGACCTGGTCACCTGGAAGCAGATCGGCAATGCCATCGAGCGGCCGGGCCAGGTCGATTTCGGCAAGCTGGGGATTTCGCGCGGGCTGTTTGCGCCGGCGCTGAGCTGGCACGGCGGCACGTTCTACATCGTCAACACCTGCGTCGATTGCGGCGGCAATTTCCTCATCACCGCCAAGGACCCGGCCGGGCCGTGGTCGGAGCCGGTGTGGCTGCCCTTCGAGGGTATCGATCCTTCGCTGTTCTTCGACGGGGACGGCAAGGCCTATATCGTCAACAACGGGGCGCCCGAAGAGGCGCCGCTCTACGACGGCCACCGCGCCATCTGGCTGCAGGAATTCGACACGGCAACGCAGAAGATGGCGGGGCCGCGAAAGGCGATCGTGGACGGCGGCACCGACATAAGCAAAAAGCCGATCTGGATCGAAGGACCGCATCTCTTCCGCGCCCGCGGTTTCTATTACCTGATCTGCGCCGAAGGCGGCACGGCCGAGCAGCATTCCGAAGTGGTGTTCCGCGCCAAGAAGATTTGGGGGCCTTATGTGCCTTACAAAGGCAATCCCATCCTCACCCAGCGCGATCTCGATCCCAAACGGCCCTTCCCCGTGACTTCCACCGGACATGCCGAGTTCGTGACCACGCCGAAAGGCGATTGGTATGCCGTGTTCCTGGGGACGCGGCCTTATGCCGACGATTTCACCAACACCGGCCGCGAGACCTTCCTGTTGCCGGTGAGTTGGAAGAAGGGCTGGCCGGTGATTTTGCCGAAAGGCAAGCCGGTGCCTTATGTGGTGAAGCGCCCGGCCTTGCCCGCCGAGGCGGCACTGCCCGCAAACGGCAATTTCACACGACATGACGGCTTCAAGGGGGCGGCGCTGGCCCCCGACTGGCTGTTCATCCGCACGCCGCGAGAACGCTGGTATCAACTGACTGCAAAGGGACTCGAAATTCGCGCCCGGGGTGACGCTATCGGCGGCGGCGGGCAGCCGTCTTTCATCGGGCGCCGCCAGCAGCACGGCTGGGCGGAGGCCGAGACGCGGATGAGCTTCGCCCCCAAAATCGAAGGCGAACGTGCCGGGCTGGTCGCCTTCCAGAACAGCGATTTCTTCTATTTCCTCGGCCTGGCGCGCGAGAACAACGGCATCAAGCTTTGCGTCACCAGACGGGCGGGTGCAGGCGATCCCGAGAACGGGGTGGCGCTCGCCTGCGTGCCGGCACCGGAAGGGCCGTTGTTCCTCAAGATCGCGGCGCGCGGGGGCGTCTATGACTTTTCATACGGCACCAAACCCAATCAATGGACCGCGCTGCTGCGCGACGCCGACGGCACCATCCTCTCCACCAAGAAGGCGGGCGGCTTCGTCGGCACCGTGATCGGGATGTATGCCTATTCGCCGGAGTGATCAGCCCTGCGGCGTGGGGGTGATCTTGATCTCGATACGGCGGTTGCGGGCGTCTTTGGGATCGGCGACCTTCGGATTGGCGGCGCCGTAACCGTTGGCCGTCAGGCGCGACGAAGCAAGGCCGAGACGGGCAAGCGCGGCCGTAATCGCCTTGGCGCGCACCTGCGACACAGCCAGGTTCTGCTCGGCGCTGCCCGTGGCGTCGGTATAGGCATTCACCTCGACGGCCGTGTGATCGTAATGCCCCAGCACCTGATAGAGGCTGGCGAGGAAGGCGTTGCCCCAGGCGCTGGTCGCGGCGTTGTCGAAGATGCGGTCGCTCGCCACGCTCAACATCAGCGCGTCGCCGCGGCGCGCCACCAGGACGCCCTGCCCGCGCAGGTATTCGCGCAAATCGGCTTCCTGCGCGTCCATATAGGTGCCGACTTCCGCCTGCTTCAGCGGCCCGGCGGATTCGACGGGCTGGGGCTGCACCACGGGCTGCTGCGGGACGGGCGGTACCGCCGCGGCCGGCGGAGGCGGCGCCACTGCCGTCTGCGGCGATTGGCAGCCCGCAAGGGCCAGCGCTATCAAGGCAAGACCGATTTTCCGCATCGCAGGCTCCCGACCCCAAGGTTGAAGACGCTATTGCGGCTTTGTGGCAAGGAAACGGCAGTGATCGACGAAAAGCCCGGGCTTGCGTAAGCTGTACGGGTTCGATGGGGGAAAACGTCATGATCCGGTCATTGCTCTGTATGGCGGCGTTTACCGCCTTGTTGGCCGGCGTTGCGCAGGCGGAAAGCCCGGGCTGCCGCGAGGCCAGGGACCAGGCCAGCATGAACCGCTGCGCCGAGGAAGAATTCCAGGCCGCCGACCGCGAGCTGAACGACGCTTACGGCAGGCTGATGGCGGCGCTGAACGACGAAGGCCGCCGCGACAAGCTGCGGTCGGCGCAACGGGCCTGGATCCGGTTCCGCGACAGCAAATGCCGTTATGAGAGTGCCGACAACGAAGGGGGCAGCATCTATCCGCTGGTCTATGCCGGCTGCCTGACGCGGCTTACCCGGGTGCGCAGCAAGGAACTGAACGACGATCTCGTCTGCTGGCGGAACGGCGAAAAGTGCGGGATGTGAGAGCACAATAAACAAACGGGGGACCACTCCCAGATAAAGCGGTCCCCCCACCCGGAGCGCTTCGCGCTCCGACCTCCCCGCCCGGGGGAGGTGAAAAGTTCACGTTACATCCCCAGCACAGCTTCGGCGCTCCTGAAGGGCAGCTTCTGGGCTTCGGCCACCGCTTCATAGGTCAGCGTGCCTTTGTAGACGTTGAGGCCGGCACGCAGATGCGGGTTCAGCTTCATCGCCTGCTCCGCTCCCAACTCGGCCAGCGCCAGGGTGAAGGGCAGCGTGGCATTGCCCAGCGCGAACGTGGAAGTGCGCGCCACCGCACCCGGCATGTTGGCGACGCAGTAATGCACCACGTCGTGCACGCGATAGGTCGGATCGGCGTGGGTGGTGGCGTGGCTGGTCTCGGCGCAACCGCCCTGGTCGATGGCGACATCGACGATGACCGAGCCCTTCTTCATCTGCGCCACCATCTTCTCGGTGATCAGCTTGGGCGCGGCGGCACCGGGCACCAAGACGCCGCCCACCACGAGGTCGGCGCTCGCCACCTGTTCCTCGATGGCGTCCATGGTGGAATAAAGGGTGTGCAGGCGCGAACCGAACTGCTCGTCCAGCTCGTTGAGGCGGGTGAGCGAAACGTCGAGCACCATGACATGGGCTTCCAGGCCCATCGCCATGCGCACGGCATTGGTGCCGACCACGCCGCCGCCCAGCACCACCACCTTGGCCGCCGGAACGCCGGGCACGCCGCCGAGCAGCGCGCCGCGTCCGCCTTGGGCGATTTCGAGGCAATGGGCGCCGGCCTGGATCGACATGCGTCCGGCCACTTCGCTCATCGGCGCCAGCAGCGGCAGGCCGCCGCGCGAGTCGGTGACGGTCTCGTAGGCGATGGCGACGGCGCCGCTGCCGAGCAAGCCCATGGTCTGTTCCGGATCGGGCGCCAGGTGCAGGTAAGTGAACAGGGTCTGGCCCTTCTTCAGCCGCGCGATCTCGACCGGCTGGGGCTCCTTCACCTTGACGATCATGTCGGCGGCGCCGAACACCTCGGCCGCGGTGGCCACGATCCTGGCGCCGGCCTTCACATAGAGATCGTCGGTAAGTCCGATGGTGTCGCCGGCCTTGGTCTCGACCAGCACCTGATGGCCGCGCGCGGTCAGCTCGCGCACCGCAGCGGGAGTCAGGCCGACGCGATATTCGTGATTCTTGATTTCTTTCGGAACACCGACGCGCATGGGAATCCCTCGGCAAAAATGCGCCGGAAAGCTAGCAGAGCAAGGGGGCCGGTCAATTGACGAGTCTGCATTGCGGCGGCCCGTGCAGCGCAGGTCACGCCGCGATGCGCGCGCCGCTACAGGGTGGATAAATCATGCCGGAGTTTAAGCGTGGCGGACCGATTCTGTCGGCAGAGGCCCGGCTTGGAATTGCCGGGCCCCCAAAAACGCGCCGCGTCAGTCCGGTTTGTGTCCTTTGTCGTTGTGATGGCCGCCGTTGTCGACACCTTGGTGACCGCCGCCGCCCTGGTTGCCGCTGCTGCCGTGGCCGCCGCCCTGGTTTCCGCCCGTGTTGCCGCCCTGACCGCTACCATGGCTGCCGCTATGGCCGCCGCCTTGGTTGCCGCTCCCCTGGCTGCCGCTATGGCTACCGTTCTGGTTGCCACCGCTCCAATTGTGACCACCACCCTGGTTGCCACCATGGCTGCCGCCGCCATTGCCGAAGAAGGGGTTGGGGCGGGTGTTGTAATCGTGGGTGTTGTGATCGCGGTTGTCGCGGCCATGATCGCCCGGCCGGCCGTTGTACTGCCCGCCGCGGTCGTGCTGTTCATGCCAGCGGTGGCGCCAATCGTCGCGAATGCGGAAGCGCGAATCCCGCTCGTAGAACTCGAAACCGAGTGCCGGGCGATAGCGATCGACGCAGACCCCATGGGGACGCGGGCCGCGCCATTCGTCCCGGCGCCAGCCGCCATGGATCCAGTAATAAGTTCCGCCGAAGGTGCGGCGGTAATAGACGGGACCGCGATACCACTCGCCGTCATAGAACACCGGGCAATCGTAGATGGGCATGTCCCAATAGTCGTCCGGGCAGCCCCATTGGTCGCAATAGCCGCCGCTTTGATACGAAAAGCCGACGCCGCCCGACCCGAATGTTAAACTGAAGCCGTCGGCAAAGGCAGCCGGCGTCGCGAATGCAGCCGCCATCGCAGCCGCCGCTACCGTTGCTTTCAACGTGATTTTCATCATCAAGCCCCCGTTGGTAGAGTCGTGCCCATCATACAGCCAAACGGCTCAGTGGTGGTGACCGCCGCTACCGCCGCCGCTGTGGCCGCCGCCTCCGCTGCTATGGCCGCCGCCGCCGCTGTGGCCGCCGGAGCAGCCGCCGCCGCTGCTGTGGCCGCCGCTGCTGCCGCCGGACCAGCCGCCGCCGCCGCTATGGCCGCCGCCGCTGCCGCCGGACCAACCGCGGTTGCCGCCGTTGTTGCCGCCGCCCGGCCAGCTACGATTGCCGCCGTTGTTGTTCCAGTTGTTGCGGGTGTTGCTGCCGCCATCGTTGTTCCAGCCGCGATTGCTGCGGTAGAAGTCGCGACCGCCGCTGTTGCGGTTGTTGTTGTACCCACTGCGGTTGTTCCCGCTCCAGTGGTTGCCGGTGCTGCCGCCCCGGCCGTGGTAACCGCCGCCGCCGCGATCCACCCAGCGGATCGACGGCCGCGCGCCGCGCCATTCGTCGCGACGCCAGCCGCCGTTCAGCCAGAACAGGCGCTGGCCGCCGTACCAGCGGTAATAGATCGGGCCGCGATACCAGGTACCGCCGATATAGACCGGCTCGAAATAGACCGGGTAACTGCAGTAGTCGGGGGGCAATCCCCAAGGCGGCGGCTGGTCGTAGTAGTCGTAGTAGTCGCACGGATCGTTGAAATAGCCGCCGTCATATCCGAACGAGAACCCGATACCGACATCCGCCCTGGCGGGCACGGCGGCAAAGAATGCCGTGCCGGCCAGGAGAACCGCGGTCAAGGCCGCTTTGCGGAACTGCATCATTGTTTCTCTCCCGAAAAGTCAGGCCGCACGAGGCTTAGTGATGTCCGCCGCCGTGGCCGCCGCTGAAACCGCCGCTATGACCGCCGCTATGACCGCCGTAGCTTCCACCGTGACCGCCGTAGCTTCCGCCTTGGCCGCGATAGAAGCGGCCGCCGCCATGATAGCTGTTGCTGGAGGCCCAGCGATTATGGACCCAGAATTCGCGATGGCCGTTGTAGAAGCGGCTGCGGATCGGGCCGTTGTACCAGAAGCCGTCGATAAAGAGCGGCGGGCCGGCGTAATAGTCGTAGTCGTCGCAGTAGTACGGATTGTACCAGCGGCTGTAGGGATCGCAGACGGCCGGCCCGTAAGCCGGACCGTAATGCGGGCCATAGCCCGGTCCGATGCCGATGCCGATTCCAAAACCGGCCTCGGCGGGCGCCGAAACCGCCACCGCAGAACCGGCCAGCAGCAGGGCTCCCAGAATTGTCTTGGCGAGAGTTTTCATTTTACATCTCCTTGTTCGCCGTCGGATGCGAATCTGGACCCCGGCGGCTGAACCGGACATGAACGGTATGGTTATCTTCCGTTCGGTCTTCTGCCTTCAAACAGCCTTTTTTCCCGCGAAGCCGTCCGCGTTTATGCTAGAAGCGGTGCCGGAGGCCGGCGATGAAAACCTTCTATTCTCCGCTCCATCTGGAGCACGATCCGCAGGTGCAGTTCGAGGGCGGCCAGCTTCTGCCGGCCGTGGAAATTCCCTTGCGGGCCGAGAAAGTGCGGGTCGAAATCGGCAAGCGCCGCATCGGCCCCGTGGTGCCGCCCACGCCTTGCGACGATGCGGCCATCCTCAAGGTGCATGACGCGGGAATGGTGGCCTTCCTTGCCGAAGCCTATGACGAATGGACCAAGCGCCACGGCCACAGCCCTGCCATCCCTTCGGCCTGGCCGGCGCACGGACTGCACGACGGCCGTCGCGGCGACATCGAAGCGCGGCTCGGCACCTATGCCTCCAGCGCCGATTCGCCGATCACGGCCGGCACCTGGAAGTCGGCGCGCGAAGCGGTGAACGTGGCGCTGTCGGCGGCGGCGGCGATCCGCGACGGCGAAAAGGCGGCCTTCGCCCTGACGCGCCCGCCCGGCCATCACGCCGCCCGCGACGCGTTCGGGGGCTTCTGCTATCTCAACAATGCGGCGATCGCGGCGCAGTGGCTGCGCGATGCGGGGCTGCGTCCCGCCATCCTCGACGTCGATTACCATCACGGCAACGGCACGCAGAGCATCTTCTACCGCCGCAGCGACGTGTATTTCTGTTCGATCCATGCCGATCCGGCTTTCGCCTATCCGCATTTCCTCGGCTTCGCCGGAGAGACCGGCGAAGGCGACGGCGAAGGCACCAACCTCAACCTGCCCCTGCCCGACGGTACGGAGTGGGGGCATTACGACGAAGCGCTGCGGCGCGCCATCGAGGCGGTGAAGGCCTTCGGGCCGGATGTGGTGCTGGTCTCGCTGGGAGTCGATACCTATATCGAAGACCCCATCGCCGGCTTCCGTCTCAAATCCGCCGATTACCTGCGCCTGGGGGCGCGGCTGGCCGATCTGCACCGCCCGGTGCTGTTCCTGTTCGAGGGCGGCTATTGCTTCGAGGCGCTGGGCGAATTGACCGTCAACGTGTTGGAAAGCTTCCAGAGCGCCTGATGAGCGAAGAACAACCACTGACCTCCCGCCAATTCGGGCCGCGTGCCGAAGCCTATGTGGCGAGCCCCGTTCATGCCGGCGGCGAAGACCTGGAAGCGCTGAAACGCTTCGCCGCAGCGCGGCGCTTCGGGCGGGTGCTCGACCTCGGTTGCGGCGGCGGCCATGTCGGCTTCGCGCTGGCGCCGCTGGCGGGCGAAGTGGTGGCCTACGATCTGTCGGAGGCGATGCTGGAAGCCGTGGCACAGGAAGCCGGGGCGCGCGGCCTCGCCAATCTGGCGACGCGCGCGGGCATGGCGGAAGCGCTGCCCTTTGCGGACGGCTTCTTCGATTTCGCCGCCACGCGCTATTCGGCGCATCACTGGCAGGACGTGCCGCGCGCCTTGGCGGAGGTCCGCCGCGTGCTGAAGCCCGGCGCGCCGCTGATGGCGATGGACGTGGCGGCGCCGGACAACGTGCTCTGCGACACCTTCCTGCAGACCATCGAGATGCTGCGCGATCCCTCGCATGTGCGCGATTATTCCGTGCACGAATGGAACGGAATGCTGCGCCAGGCGGGCTTGGCGCCCGAGGCGGCGGTGCGCCGGCGCCTGCGCCTCGACTACACGAGCTGGATCGCCCGGATGCAGACGCCGCAGGTGCAGGCCGATGCCATCCTGGCTTTGATGCGGATCGTGCCGGAAGCGGTGCGCAACCATTTCGCGCTCGAGCCGGACGGCAGTTTCACGCTGGACACGGCAAGCATCGCGGCCTGGCGCGAGGCTTGAGCGGTTTCGGTTAACGCGACGCAAGACGGTTTTAATCCCATTCCAACAAGCGGCATGCAAATTGTCGCTCGGCGTCGCTGCAATTTCTTTTGCCGGTGAAAAGGACTACCCTTCGGTTGCATAGTGCGGGCGCTCTACCGAAGGGGGAGTGGCGTGAGGGGGTACTTGCAGTTCGGCGCGGCGATTGCCGCCCTGTGGGCGTTGTTGTGCGGAGCCGGGTTGGCGCAGGACGCACCCAGAGCCGCGCCCTCCGTGGACCTTGTGCTGATGACCGACGACATCCGGGTCGCGCCGGATGGTTCGCTGGTGCAGACCTCTCACATGGAGCTGCGCGCCCTCAACGAGGCCGGCACCTTGCAGGCTTCGCGCATCGACCTGCCCTTCAATGCCGGCTTGCAGAAAATCGAGATCGTCGAAGCCTATACGCGGAAGGCCGACGGCACCAAGGTTCCGGTCAATCCAGGCACCATCGTCGAACAACTGCCACAGGACAGCCCGCAAATCGGGATGGTGACGGACCAGCGCGTGAAAGTGCTGCTGTTCCCGCAATTCGCCGCCGGCGACACCGCCGTCTACACCATCCGGCTGAAAGCGCCCAGGCCGGTTTTCGCCAACGAGTTCATCTACGGGGATGTTTTCCCACGCACGGTTGCCGTCCGCGAAATGCGCGAAAGCATCACCGTTCCCGCGGCGATGGGCGTGCGCGTCGAAAGCCACGACATCCAATACGAAAAGAAAGAAGAGGGAGCAAGTACCACCTACACCTGGCACTATTCGGCACCGGGTGCGAAAGCGGCCGAGACGGTCCTGGTTTCCCCCATCGATCGCGAACCGCGTTTCTTCCTGTCCAGTTTCAAGAATTACGCCGAACTGGGCCGCGCCTACGCCTCGCTGTCGCAACCGAAAATCGTGGTAACGCCCAAGATCAAGGCGCTGGCGGATCGGATCGCCGGAAACGAAGCCGGCGGCCGGGAGAAGGCGCGCAAGCTGTACGAATGGGTGGCAAAGAACATCCGCTACGTCGCTGTCGAGCTGGGCAACGGCACCATGGTGCCGCACGATGTCGACGACATCCTGACAAACGGATACGGCGACTGCAAGGATCACGACGTGCTGCTGCAGGCGCTCTTGAAGGCAGAAGGTATCGGGGCGCAGAGCGTGCTGATCAACGCAACGAACGCCTATACGCTGACCGAAGTGCCGACCTTCGTGCAACTCGACCACGTCATCACCTACGTTCCGGAACTCGACGCATATCTCGACAGCAGCATTTCGCTGGCGCCGTTCGGAACTTTGCCGTTTGCCCTCTACGGAAAACCGGCGGTTTATGTTTCCCAAGCAAATGCGTCTCTCTCGACCTTGCCGGTGCTCAAACCCGGCGTCGCCACTTTGACGGTCGCAACCAACGAGCGTTTGGACAGCCTGGGCAACCTGTCCGGCACGATGAAGACGACGGCGACCGGGCCCTACACCATCGACATGCGTTTACTCGGGCTCATCATCCAGGCCTCGGGGCCGGAAGCTTTTGCCGCCACGCAACTGGCCGTCCACAATTACAAGGACGGGAAAGGCAAGTTCGCCGCCGATCCTCCGACGGAACTCGGTTCCAGCTACGCCATCACGGGCGAATTCACCGCGTCGGGCTGGTCGAGCTGGCTCGCGGGCGACGCGAACACCCTGCCGGACGGCTTGCTTGCGGTGGCCGTTCCCGGCGAAACCGGGATGGGACCGTTTCATCCCGGAGATCTCAAGGAAAGCGAAGCGACGGTCTGTTTCAGCGCTCATAACGTCGAGGATATCTCGCTCGAACTGCCCGCCGGGGTGACGGTCAAGGCACTGCCCGCCGACAGCAACGTCGCGACCCGCAATCTGCGCTTCACGGCGCATTGGAGCTTTGCCGGCGGCAAACTGTCGGTGCACCGCGATTTCTCGAGCACCATCGACAAACCTCTCTGCCAGGGTGCGGTCCGCAGCGATACCGCTGCGGCGCTGAAGAAAATCTCCGACAGCTATGACGTGCAGGTGCAACTCGTCCGTTCCATCGCCGATCTGAGCAAAGACGTTGCGGCCAAGCCCGGCGACGTCGACGCCCTGATAAGGCGTGGCCTCGCCTATACCGACAACGGCCAATACGAGCTTGCCCTGCAGGATATCGAACAGGCTCTGAAACTCGCCCCCGACAACACCTGGGCACTGAACGCCCGCGGCCTCACCTATTACAGATCGGGCAAATACGAGCCGGCGTCGAAAGATTTCGACAAGGCCATCGCCCTAGAGCCCGATTACCAAGTGGCCCACTACAATCGCGGCCTCGTCTATTTCAAGATGGAGGATTACGCGCACGCCATCGAAGAGTACAATACCGCTGCCGCACTGGACCCGAACGATGCCAGCGTTCTGATCGACCGCGGTCTGGCCTATGTGACGACGCACGACACCGACCGCGCCCTTGGCGACCTCGACAAAGCCATCGCCCTGAAGCCGGACAGCGCCTACGCCTATGGCGTCCGCTGCGCCGCTTATCTCGAAGCCCGCAAACCCGCGCGCGCGATTCAGGACTGCACCGAGGCGCTTAGACTGGACCCGACCTATGCCTGGGCGCTGAACAAACGCATGGAAGCCTACAAGGCAGTGGGGGACAAAGACAGCGCCGCGGACGATTACGCCGCGCTCCTGTCAACCGATCCGAAATACAGTGACGCTTTGCGCGCCCATGCACTGAGTTTCTGCTTCAAGGGGGAAATCGTCCGCTGCCTGCAGCTAAGCGAAGTGAACGTCGCGCTGCATCCCAACAACGACAAGGCGCTGGAATTGCGCGGCAATGCGCACCGCGCCTTGAAGCAGTACGATCTGGCGTTGGAAGACCTCAAAAAAGCCATCGCCCTGAACCCGGACGGATATGGTCTGCATATCGCGCTGGTACGGACCTTGTTTTCGCTGCACAAGCCCGATCTTGCGCAAAAGCACTGCGAAGAACTGCTTGCCGCCCATCCGGACAAAGGCTGGCCGCTCCTGGTCTGCTCCAACGTGAAGCGAATAAACGGCGATGACAAGGGCGCCAATCGCGATGTGGGCAAAGCCCTGAAAATCGAGCCGGGGCTGGAAAACGGTATATTATACGTCTACGAATTCTCGAGCCAAAAAAGCAAATAAACGACGGGCAGCGTTCGTCTCCCGCGGCCGCGGTTTCGGTTAACGCGACGGCTGGCGGCACCCAAATTGTCGCTGAAGCGTGCAATATCTTTTGCGGGCGAAAAGCCTTAACCTGGGCGGCAAGAAAAGGGGTTCCGCCCTGGGGGTGTCATGGGGAATTTACGGGCCGGCGTGCTCGCCGCCTTGCTGCTGCCGTTGGCCATGGCCGCGGCCAGCGCCTTGCCGGCATCCCTGGCCGCCAGCGTCGAGCTTGAAACCAGCGACATCCGGGTGGCCGCAGACGGCGGCTTCGTCCAGACGGTCCATACCGAGATCAAGGCCAACAACGATGCCGGAGCCATGCAGATCTCCCAGATCAGCGTGCCTTTCAACGCCGGCATCCAGGACCTCGAGATCGTCGAAGCCCATACGCTGAAGGCGAACGGCAGCGTCATCCCCATCGACGTGGGCGCCATCTACGAGCAGCTGCCGCGCGACAACCAGATGTTCGCCGTCACGGACCAGCGCGTGAAAGTGCTGCTGTTCCCGCAATTCGCCGCCGGCGACACCGCCGTCTATACCATCCGGCTGAAGAGCACCCATCCCATCTTCCCGGGCGAATACTGGTTCGGCGAGGTCTTCGCGCGCATCGGTTCCTACAAGGAGGTGCGCGACACCGTCACCGCGCCCGCCGCCATGAACTTGCAGGTGGAAAACCACCAGGTGGAATTCGCCAAGAAGCAGGACGGAGCCGATACCGTCTATTCCTGGCATTATGCGGCCCCCACGCCGCAGGCGCCGGAAACCACCGCCGTCTCCACCCTCGACCGCGAGCCGCGCTTCTTCATTTCCAGCTTCAAGGATTATGCCGAGCTGGGACGGGCCTATGCCGAACAGGCGGCGCCCAAGGCCGCCGTCACCGCACGGGTCAAGGCGCTGGCGGTCCAGCTTACCGGCGACGAAAGCGACAAGCGCGAACAGGCCCGGAAAATCTACGAGTGGGTGGTCAAGAACATCCGCTACGTGGCGGTGGAACTGGGGCGCGGCACCTTGGTGCCGCACGACACCGACACCATCCTCACCAACGGCTACGGCGACTGCAAGGACCACGACGTGCTGCTGCGGGCCCTGCTCAAGGCCAAGGGGATCGAGGCCGAAAGCGTGCTGCTCAATTCGGAAGATGCCTATGCGCTGACCGAGGTGCCCACCTTCACCGGCGTCAACCACGTCATCACCTACATCCCGGAGATGAAGCTCTATCTCGACTCCAATGTGCTGGCGCCGTTCGGCATCCTGCCGCTGGCGGAATACGGCAAGCCGGCCATCCACGCGGCCGCGGGCAGCTCCTATCTCGCCACCATGCCGCTGTTGCCGCCGGGGGCGGACAGCATCACCGTGGTGACCGCCTCGCGCATCGGCGCCGACGGCGTGCTCACCGGTACCACCAAGACCACGGCCACGGGGCCCCATTCCATCGCCCTGCGCCTCGTCGGGCTGGGCGTGCAGGCGGTGGGCGCGGAGCGCGCCGCACAGCTGCAACTCGCCGCGCGCAGTTACAAGGACGGCACCGGCAAGCTGACGGGCGAGCCGCCGACCGAGCTTAAGCCCAGCTACAGCCTGACCGGCGATTATTCGGTGCCGGGCTGGGACGTTTGGACCGGCGGCAAGGAACGCCGCATGCTGCCGGGGGGAATGCGCATCTTCAATCCGTCGGGCGACGCCTTCATGGGTTCGCTCTATCCCGACAACATCAAGGACAGCGAACCAACCCCCTGCTACAACGGACGCGCCGTGGAAGACATTTCGGTCGAGCTGCCCCCGGGCACCAGGGTCGTTCCGCTGCCCGCGGATGCGCGCGTGGAGACGCCCAACCTCGGCTTCACGGCGCATTGGAAATACGAGAACAATACGCTTTCCGTGCACCGCGAGTTTACCAGCCATATCGGCGAGGCGCTGTGCCGGGGCACGGTGCGCAAACAGACCCTCGCGGCGCTGAAGCAGATTTTGGACAATTACGACATTCAGATCCTGCTGGGCCCGCCGGTGGCGAGCTACGACCAGACGATCAAGGACAATCCCGGGAACGCCGAGGCGCTGGTGGAGCGCGGCAATGCCTATGCCGACAAGAACGACACCCAGCACGCCATCGCAGATTATACGGCGGCGCTCGCGATCGATCCGGGCAACGTCTATGCCCTCGACAACCGCGGGCACCTCTACGGCATGATGGGCGAAACCGAGAAAGCCCAGGCCGATCTCGACAAGGCCATCGCCCTCAGCCCGGACGACGCCTATGCCTATTTCAACCGCGGCACGCTGTGGCTCGACAGGCACGATTTCGACCGCGCCATCGCCGATTACGACCAGGCCATCAAGTTCAAGCCGGATTATGCGCTGGCCTATTCCAACCGCTGTTCCGCCTATGCCCGCCGCAAGCAGTTCGACCAGGCGCGCAAGGACTGCGACAAGGGCGTGGAACTCGATCCGGGTGACGCGGCCAACTTTGCGGTGCGCGGCCGCCTGTTCTTCGAGATGGAACATTACGAAGAGGCGCTCGCCGACCTCGACAAGGCGCTGTCGCTGGCGCCGGGCGACACCAACGCCCTCTTCACCCGCGCCATCGTCGAGGTGCAGATGAAGCACTACAACAGCGCCCTTAAGGATTGCGACAAGGCGCTGGAGCTGGCGCCGGATGACGCGGCCGGCTACATGATCCGCTCGGCGGTCAAGCGCAAGCAGGGCGACGACTACGGCGCCAACAAGGATGTCGCCAAGGCGGTGAAGCTGGACCCCAGCCTGGGGAAGACCGATCCGGGTAAGGTCGCGGCACCGTAATCCCGGGCGTCACGTCGGAATTTGACGGTGGGTAGCAGGCCGCACCCCTTGACGCCTTAGGGTCACCTGCCTATATGCCGATCAACAGTTGGCACTCTCGAATCGAGAGTGCTGCCAAGTGCCCCGCGTGACGGGGAAAGAAAACTCAAGGCCTTGAAATACCTATCAATATTGAGGAGGCATCCCCAATGAAGTTTCGTCCGTTAGGCGACCGTGTGGTCGTACGCCGCGTCAAGGAGGATCAGAAGACCCCCGGCGGCATCATTATTCCCGATACCGCCCAGGAGAAGCCCCAGGAAGGCGAAATCATCGCCGTGGGTCCCGGCGCCCTCGACGAGAACGGCAAGCGCGTCGCGCCCGAAGTGAAGGCCGGCGACATCGTGCTGTTCGGCAAGTGGAGCGGCACCGAAGTCAAACTCGACGGCGAGGAACTCCTGATCATGAAGGAGTCCGACATCATGGGCGTGGTCGAAGGCAAGAAGCCCGCCAAGAAATAAGCCCAAGGCGCCCACACAGAATTCAGGAGACAGACGACTATGGCTGCAAAAGACGTAAGATTCGGCGCCGATGCCCGCGAGCGGATGCTCCGCGGCGTGGACATCCTGGCCGACGCCGTGAAGGTGACGCTGGGGCCCAAGGGCCGCAACGTGGTGCTCGACAAGAGCTTCGGCGCGCCGCGCTCGACCAAGGACGGCGTCACCGTCGCCAAGGAAATCGAGCTGCACGACAAGTTCGAGAACATGGGCGCCCAGATGGTGCGCGAAGTGGCCTCGAAGACCAATGACGCGGCGGGCGACGGCACCACCACCGCCACCGTGCTGGCCCAGGCCATCGTGCGCGAAGGCGCCAAGAGCGTGGCCGCCGGCATGAACCCGATGGACCTCAAGCGCGGCGTCGAGAAGGCGGTGGAAGCCGTCGTCGCCGACCTCAAGAAGCGCTCCAAGAAGATCAAGTCGAACGAAGAGATCGCCCAGGTGGGCACCATCTCGGCCAACGGCGACAAGACCGTGGGCCAGATGATCGCCGAAGCCATGGCCAAGGTCGGCAACGAAGGCGTCATCACCGTCGAAGAAGCCAAGAGCCTCGACACCGAACTGGAAGTCGTGGAAGGCATGCAGTTCGACCGCGGCTATATCAGCCCCTATTTCATCACCAACGCCGACAAGATGGTGGCCGAGCTGGAGGAGCCCTACATCCTCATCCACGAGAAGAAGCTGGGCTCGCTGAAGGACCTGCTGCCGATCCTCGAAGCGATCGTGCAGGGCGGCCGTCCGCTCTTGATCATTGCCGAAGAAGTGGAAGGCGAGGCGCTGGCCACGCTGGTGGTCAACAAGCTGCGCGGCGGGCTCAAGGTTGCCGCCGTCAAGGCCCCCGGCTTCGGCGACCGCCGCAAGGCCATGCTGGAAGACATCGCCATCGTCACCGGCGGCCAGGTGATCAGCGAAGACCTCGGCATCAAGCTGGAGAACGTCAAGCTGAACATGCTGGGCACCGCCAAGAAGGTGCGCATCACCAAGGACGATACCACCATCATCGACGGCGCCGGCAAGAAGACCGACATCCAGGCCCGCGTCGGCCAGATCAAGCAGCAGATCGAAGAGACCACCTCCGATTACGACAAGGAGAAGCTGCAGGAGCGGCTGGCGAAGCTGGCGGGCGGCGTGGCCGTGATCCGCGTCGGCGGCGCCACCGAGGTGGAAGTGAAGGAGAAGAAGGATCGCGTCGACGATTCGCTCAACGCCACCAAGGCGGCCGTGGAAGAAGGCATCCTGCCCGGCGGCGGCGCGGCGCTGCTTTATGCCACCAAGGCGCTGGCCAACCTGGCCGGCGACAACGACGACCAGAACGTCGGCATCGCCATCGTGCGCAAGGCCTTGCAGTCGCCGATCCGGCAGATCGTCGAGAACTGCGGCGTGGAAGCCTCCATCGTGGTCGGCAAGCTGCTGGAGCAGAAGTCGAACACCTTCGGCTTCGACGCGCAGACCGAGCAGTATGTCGATCTGGTGGAAGCGGGCATCGTCGATCCCACCAAGGTGGTGCGCATCGCGCTGCAGGACGCCGCCTCGGTGGCCGGCCTGCTCATCACCACCGAAGCGATGGTCGCCGACCGTCCCAAGAAGGAAACCCCTCCCCCGATGCCGGGCGGCGGCGGCATGGGCGATATGGACTTTTGATCTGAAGCGCGGCGCCAGCCGCGCGGAAGATCAACCCGGCGAAGCTCCGAAGGAGCAAAGCCGGGTTGCCCAACGAAGAATGTGGAAACCCCCGGTGGAAACACCGGGGGTTTTTGCTGCCCGGATCGACGTGTTGGCTGATCAGACATAGTATGATTATGCTCGAAATCGAATGCATGACCATCACTCTGCCCCCGGCATCGGCAAAGGCTTGAACGATCCGGCGATGGAAGACGGGACCATTCCGGATGTTCGTACCCGGTGCCGATGCTTCGCAGATGCAATCCTATCCCGGCACGGCGAAGGAATGGCGCGGCAGCCTGGCTGACCAAGCCTCGCACAGCCGCCCGCAGCGATGACGGCTGACGGTCCCGCATGGGCCGGGGTTCCGTTGCATTGTATGATTGCGATTCCACGGAAAGCGCGTTGGGACATGGCACTGGAAGCCCTCATCGTCGGACACTCCTTGGGCCTGAGCTGGGCCTTGCCGCATCTGCTGTGGCGCGCCGGTTTCAGCGTGGACGCGGTGCTGACTTCGCCGCTGATCCGCCTCAGCCGCTTCACGCGCGATGTTCATGTCGTCAAGCCGGATGCTTCCGTGGCCGCGTTCGCCTGCGACCATATCCGGGCACGCAGCAGGCCTTATGACTGGGTGATCGTGACGGACGATGCTACGCTGGCGGAGGCGGCGGCGCTGGAACGGTGCACGGGCAAACCCTCTCCCTGCCTGCCCTTGCTGGCAGGAGCCGGCCGCGAGCATGTCTATTCGAAGATCGGATTGTCGCGCAGCCTGGCGGCGGCGGGGATCAAGACGCCGCCGTTCCGTGCCGCCCGGAGCTGCGAAGAGGCGGTTTCGGCCGCCCGGGAAATCGGCTATCCGGTGCTGCTCAAAGAAGATGCCTCCAGCGCCGGCAGCGGCGTGTTCGAATGCGCGGACGATGCCGCGATCCTGGAGCTGCGGCATCTTTTCGGCCGGACTTTGCTGGTGCAGAAGAAGATCGAAGGACGGGAAATCGACCTTTCGGCGATTTATCTCGAAGGCGAACTGGTCCATTTCTCCTATGCCGCCATCGAAGGCACGGTCTCGCCTTTCGGTCCTTCGTCCTTGCGCACCTACCTTCCGCTAGCCGCGGTGCCGCAGGCGGTGTTCGACGAGGTCGCGGCGCTGGGCCGTGCGCTGGGGATCCATGGCTTCACCAATACCTCCTGCATCGACGCCGCCGACGGCTCGGGCCGCACCTTCTTCGAGGTCGACCTGAGGCCAAACGTATGGGTGGATTTTTCCCGCTTCTTCGGTGAGGACGCGGCGCTGCGCATCCGCAACTGGTTCGCCGGCCACGGCAGCCTCAGCAAAGCGAACGCCGCCTCGGCACGCACAACGGCAGTGAATATCCCGTATTTCCTGCGGCTCGACACGCTCGCCTTGCTGACCAACCGCCATGGGGTCTGGCGCTACATCCCCTTCGCGGATGCCCGCCTGGTGCGTCGCCTGCTGCTGAAGAAGGACCTGATGAAAACCTTGACGCTGGGAAAATGGCTGCTGCCCAAGGCACAGCGGCGCAAGCTGTGGCGAAAGCTCGTGGCGGCAGGGATCCTCTACGAATAACGATCGCGATGAGGCCGGCAGGCGCCGCAGCAGCGGCACGCGCCAGCCGTGTCAGCAGCGACAGATGCGTGAACCCGGGATTTTCGCGATAACCTACGCGAAATCGCCGGTCACGCTTCGGTTGCGGGAGGATCCTTCCGATAGGGCTCCACCGTACCCTTCAGCTTGACGGTCATGGGATTGCCGTGACGGTCCACGCTTTTGCCCGCCACCACGCGAATCCAGCCTTCGCTGACGCAGTATTCCTCGACGTTGGTCTTTTCCGCGCCGTTGAAGCGGATGCCCACGCCCTGTTCCAGCAGCGCCTCGTTGTAATAAGGGCTGTGCGGATTGGCGCTGAGGCGGTCAGGCAATTCGGCGCTCATGAATGACACTCCCGGCTGCGGCGCGGGTCATAAGCGATTACGGGGGGGGCCGCCAAGCCGCTTCAATGCAGCACCCAGACGATCTGCGCCTTCCAGGGCGTTTCCACGGCGCGCCCGTGCGCGGTCGCCGGAATATAGCTCCAGCGCGAGACGCAAATTACGGAGGCCGCATCGAGCCGGTCGTAGCCGCTGGATTTCGCGATCTCGATGTCCTTGACCGTGCCGATGGTGGTGATGCGGAAGGCGAGGACGGTCGCGCCCTGCTCGCCCGCGCGGACCGAAGCGGCGGGGTATTGCTCCACGCAGCTATGCGGAATGCCGATGGCCGCCGGTGCGGTCTCGGGCCTGGGCGCGGGCGCATTGCCCGCTAGGCGGTTCGTGCCGGCCGTGAAGCCGAACCAGACGAAGAGGGCGAGCACCGCCGCAAACAGCAGCGCCGTTCCGATGCCGGTCACGGCAGGGCGCCAGCGTTCGGAAGGTAACGCGCTCGCCCAGGCGAACAGCGGCGCGATCCAGCGGGCATGGACGAGCGGCATCAGGAAAGGAAAGACGCCAAGGATGGCGAGATGGGCCAGCTGCCTCACGGCCGGCAGCGCGAAGGCGGCGCCGTACGCGCTTTTTGAGAGGAAATCGAGGCAAAGCCAGGCCAGGATCTGCGCCAGCAGCGGCAATGCCAGCAGCAGAACAACGTAGCGGATCCGCCGCCCGAAGCCCGGCAGGCTCAACAGGTACCAGACCTGAAGCCAGAGAAACGCGACGGTGAGCGTCCACAACAGCATCATGCCGTTCGGAAACATGCCGATCATGACCTTGCGGTCGGCGCCCAAGAGCACCGCAACGGCCGTGAGCACGGTCAGCGGCGGAATGAAGCCGGCAATGGCGACGAAGGGATAAAGGAAATAGGTGAAGAGGGCGGTGAGAAACGTATCGCCCGGCGGTTGCGGCGCGGCGTGCGCCAAGCGGCGGAGCCCGCGTGCCAGGATGCCGAACACGCGGCGCAGGAGGTCGAGCGCGACCACCACGCCGAACGCCATGACGAAATTCACCACACCGACAGCCAGCAGCTCGGCCATGTCATCCCCCCACCCCAAGAACGGCCATTATAGCCGTTACCGGCGGATTTGGGGATTCGGGACCGGTGCGTCACAAGCCCCGCCGACGGGTGCTTTAAGGATAATCCTGGCGCGTCGGACGCACCACGATGTCGCCGACATGGACGTGCGGCGGCCGGCTGACGGCGTAATGGATGGCATCGGCGATCTCCGCGCCGGTGAGCAGCGGACCCAGCCGCTCCTTGAGGCCGTCCACCATCTCATGGCTGTAGCCGGCGCCGTCCTGGAAGCCGCTGAGGACGAAGCCCGGCTCGACCAGCGTGACGCGCACGCCTTTGGACGCGATTTCCCGGCGCAGCGCCTCCACCAGGGAATGCAGCGCGAATTTGCTGGCGCCGTAAAGCGCGCTGAACGGCGAAATGTTGCGCCCCACCACCGAACCGATGACGACGATGTCGGCGGACTTGCCGGGGAATTCCTTCTCCTGGCGCGGCACCAAGCGTTTCGCCGCCGCCCGCATCAGCTCCAGCGCGCCGAGCACGTTCAACTCGAACACCGACTTAAGCTCGGCGGTGTCGCCGGACACCACGCTGCCGCCGAGGCCCCTGCCGGCATTGGCCACCACGATGTCGGCCGGACCGAAGGCCGCTTCGGCCGAGGCGAACAACTCCTCGATCACCTCATGCTTCGCGGCGTCCCCGGCCACGCCGCGGAAGGACGGCCACAGATCCTGCTCCAGCGCCACCAGCTTCCCGGCATTGCGCCCGTTGCCCACCACAGCGAAACCCTCGGCGGCGAAACGCCGGACCGTGGCTTCCCCGATTCCGGAGGTGGCGCCGGTGACGACGGCAATGCGCGAATGCTTGACGGCCATGACGTTTTCTCTCTTGCAAGACGCTTGCGGTTTATCGTCCCCGCCGCAAATTGGCTATGTATTTTTTTGCCGTGGCGGTATTGCGGGAAAAACGTCACGAAACCGCCGTACAAAAAAACCGCCCGAAAGCCGGATTACCAAGGGTTTGCGCATAACAGGGCAAAGCCCGGAATCATTCACGGCACTTGCAGTTTTCCCGGCGGCTGCCGAGAATGCAACAAGGGGCGCGTATTGCCCGAAAGCCTATCTCTCGAATCGATTTCATGGAGGAAGAACGGATGAAACGGACAACAGCGTTATTGATGGCCGCCGCCGTGGCGGCGGGGGTTTCCGTACCGGCCATGGCGGATTACGTGCGTCTTGGCAGCGTGGACGTCGGCTTTCGCAGCGACAACGACACGGCCTACACGCGTTTCGGCGGACGGCTGGAAAGCCTGCGTCTCACGGCCAGCCGCAGCGACATCTTCTGCCGTTCGGTGGTGGTGCGCTATGCCAACGGCGAGGAGCAAAACGTCTTCTCGGGCCGTCTCGACGAACGCCGCCCGGTCGATGTCGATCTCAGAGGCCGGGCCCGGCGCATCGACAGCATCCACTTCGTCTGCCGCTCCAACGAACACCGCGGCGGGCACATCTTCATCGCGGGCGACGTGGGACGCTATATGGACGAATGGCGCCACGACCGCGATTGGGACCGGATGTGGTCCGGCCTGTTCGGCGGCATGGGCGGCGCCATGATGGGCGGCCCGGGCGGCAGAGACCATGACGGCATGGGCCGTGACGACAGAGACCATGGCGGCGGCATGATGGGCCCGCCCGGCGGCGGCATGATGGCAGCGGACCGCGACTGGATCTCGCTCGGCCGCGTCTCCTTCGAGGGCCGCAACGATCGCGAAAACACCTTCGGCGGCTGGGGCGGCCGTCACGTCGACAGCATCGCCCTGCGTCCGCTCGACAACGACGCCCGCTGCATGAGCATCGTGGCCACCTTCGACGGCGGCCGCAAAGCCAAGCTGGCCGACGGGCGCGTGCTGCAGCGGGGCCGCATGAACACCTACGACCTGCCCGGACGGGAGCACAATCTCGACAAACTCTACATGCGCTGCCGTTCGCTGGGCGATAATGACGTCACCATCGAGATCTTCGCGCATCGCTGACGCGAATCCGCTCGACAGGGCCCGGAGTTCGATCCGGGCCCTTTTTTTGCGGGATCATGTAAAGGACACTTGACACAACGTGCGGCCATGTTAATGTAAAGCACACTTTACATAGAGGCCGCCATGCCCCCCGTTTCGCAAGCCCCGCGCCGTTACTTCATCGAATTCAATGCCGCGATGCTGCTCTATGCCGCCGCCGTCGTGGGCCGAAAATTCATCCTGCCGGGAATCGGTGATCCGTTGCTGCGCGATCTGATCCTGGGTTCGCCGATCCTTCCCATCTGCCTCATGGCGCTGGCGGTGCTGCGCTTCTACCGGCGCATGGACGAGTATCACCGGCTGCAACTGCTGGAGGCGCTGGCCTTCAGCGCGGGGGTGACGGCTGTGGTCTCGGCCTCCTGGATGTTCCTGGAAGAGGCGGGGTTTCCGCACTTGCAAATGTTCCACGCCATGATGGTGATGATGCTGAGCTGGGCGGCGGCCGCGCTTTATCTCGGCTGGAAGGACAAGCTCTCGGAAGGCCATGCGGGACGGGCGATCCGAAGCGTCTGCCTCACGCTGGCCTATGTCGCGGCCGGCACCGCCACCTTCGCCGTGGTGGGCATGGCGGCGGGTTTTGCCACGCCCTGGTGGGAACTCGCCTTGATCGCCACGGCGCTGTTCATCGCCCGCATGGGGGTGTTCATCTTCAGATCAAAATCATGCTGAACAAACTTCGCGACCTGCGCAGCGAGCACGGCTGGAGCCAGGCCGATCTGGCCGAGAAGCTCAACGTCTCGCGCCAGACGGTGAACGCGCTGGAAACCGGCCGCTACGATCCCAGCCTGCCGCTCGCCTTCGCCATCGCCAAACTGTTCAAGTTGCGCATCGAAGAAATTTTCACGCCCTGATCCGAAAAGGAGCGATCAAGGCGTGAAATTCAGAGCGGCTTCTTCAGCGACAGGCTGAGCATCGGCCCGCTGTTGTCCTGAACCGCCGTGCGCACGGGCTCGCCCTCGCCGCGCGGGCCATTGAAAAAGCCGCTGCTGGTTTCCGAGCCGACCAGGCCGTTGAAATTGAGATCGATCTCGTAATCGCCCGGCTTGTAGGCCACGAAGGCCCCGAGCGAGCCGCCGGGTGTGGTGGTGGACAATTCGCTCACCCGATAAGACGTGCTCGCCGCGGCGAAGCCGCCGTTGAAGCCGAGGCTGAGATGGCGTTCCGGCAAGGTGTGCGAAAGGCGGAACGACAGCTGGTAGGGCGTTTCGCCCGAAGCCTCCCGGTCCTTGAGCGTGACGGGATCGAGCACGCGCGAACTCTGCCACGTCGCTTGCGAGGAGAACTGAGTCCGCGGCAGCCCCATCGCCGCCAGCGGAACCTCGATGGCCACGGCAACGCGGTCGCGGCTCAAGAGCGGCGTGGTGGCGGGCGCCTGCACGCCTTCGATCTCCGCAAACTCGGTCGCGGTGCCCTGGCGGGAAGCCGTGTAGGTCGCCGACAGGCTGGCGGGACCGACCTGCTGCTGCATGCGCGCTTCGAGCTGCCAGGCATGGTCGGGCTGGAAGCCGGAAGCGTCCCCTTTGCGATCGGCGCGGCTGTAATCGGCGAAAGCGGTGGCATCGTAGGGCGAGACGCTATGCGCCAGCTTGGCGCTGACCACGGCATCGCGCCAGGGCGTCACCGTCACCGCCACATGCGGATCGACGGAGGCGTAGGAACTCGTGCGGGTGGCGGCGTCCTGCCAGCTGATACCGGCGATCTGGGCGGCCGAGCCGCCCTCCACGCGCAGCCACGCAGCCGGCTGCCACGCCACATCGGCATAAGCGGAATGATCGGCGGTGTGTACCGCCGAACGGTCCGGGGCCGCATGGGCATCTTCGGTTTGCCGGCTGGCCGTGTCGCCGCCGAGGATGAGACGGACGGGCCCCGAGGCCAGCGACAGGCTGGCATGGCCGGCCTGCGTCTCGGTGCGCAGGACATGCGGGGTGGAATCGGAAGCGCTTTCGGGCGGGCGATAGGTCAAAGCCAGCGTGTTCCCGCCCGACATCTGCAAGGCGCTGCCGAGCGGCCCGGCAAGCTGCGCCTCGATCTGCGCTTCGTCCTTGTGCCAATAGGCGGTGTCTCCGTCTTCCTTGCCGATGCTGGCCGTGGCCCTGGCTTGCACCGCCCCTTCGGGCAAGTTGAGATTGAGCGAGGCGCCGCTGGTCAAATCCTTGGGGGCCGGACCGGACAGGTTGAGCGCCACCGGCCCTTGCGTCAGCACCACGGCCGGGTCCGCGCCTGCGGCGGCCGTGCCGGCGCAGGCCATGCACGCCATGGCGACAAGACGCCGCGATTTGAGCGGACCGAACACCCTCACCTCTCCATCCCGGATGCGCCGGTTCCGGGCAAAACTTGACGCCAGCGGGCCTGTGGCCGATGGTCCCCCCACTTTAATTTCCGAGGAGCCTAGCCGTGTCTGCGCCAGCATCTGCCGATCATATCGCGATAACCCTGCCCGATGGCAAGACGCTGAATTTCACGCGCGGCGTTACCGGTGCCGACATTGCCGCTTCGATAGGTCCAGGCCTCGCCAAGGCGGCGCTGATACTTCTGGTTGACGGGCAGGAATACGATCTCTTCCGTCCCATCACGCAGGACGCGGCCATCCGCATCGTCACCAGGAAGGATGCGGAATCGCTGGCGCTGATCCGTCACGATGCGGCGCATGTGCTGGCCATGGCGGTGCAGGAATTGTTCCCCGGCACCCAGGTGACCATCGGCCCCTCCATCGAGGACGGCTTCTATTACGACTTTGCGCGCAACGAGCCGTTTACCTTGGAAGACCTGCCCAAGATCGAAGCCAAGATGCACGAGATCGTCAAGGCCGATCTCAAGACGCGGCGCGAGGTGTGGCCGCGCGACAAGGCGATCGCGCATTTCAAAGAGATCGGCGAGCATTACAAAGCCGAGCTGATCGAGGGCATTCCCGAAGGCGAGGAGGTTTCGATCTACTGGCACGGCGACTGGCACGACCTTTGCCGCGGGCCGCACTTTGCCTCCACCGGCAAGATCGGCGACGCCTTCAAGCTGACCAAAATCGCCGGCGCCTATTGGCGCGGCGACGCCAAGAAGGCGCAGTTGCAGCGCATCTACGGTACTGCCTGGCGCGACCAGAAGGAACTCGGCGAATACCTGCACCGGCTGGAAGAGGCCGAAAAGCGCGACCACCGGCGCATCGGCAAGGAGATGGAGCTGTTCACCTTCTCGCCCGACGTGGGTGCGGGGCTGCCGCTGTGGATGCCCAACGGCATGGTGATCCGCCAGGAGCTGGAATTCCTGGCGCTGCAGGAGGAACGCAAGGACGGCTATGTGCGCGTGGCCACCCCGCACATCACCAAGGAGGCGCTGTATCTGCGCTCGCGCCACCTGCCCTATTACGCCGACAGCATGTATTCGCCGCTCGATATCGACGGCGAGAACTATTACCTGCGCCCGATGAACTGCCCGCACCATCACATGATTTACTTGGCGACGCGGCATTCCTATCGCGAGCTGCCTTTGCGCATCGCCGAATACGGGCAGGATTACCGCTACGAGGCCTCCGGCGGCTTGTCCGGCCTGATGCGGGTGCGCGGCTTCTGCATGAACGACGCCCACATCTATTGCCGTACCGACCAGGCCAAGGAGGAGTTCATCAAGGTGATGCGCCTGCACGCGCGCTATTACGACCTGATGAACATCAAGGACTACTACATGCGCCTGTCGCTGCCGGACCTCGACAAACTCGACAAATACGTCGATCAGCCGGAGAAGTGGCTGGCGGCCCTCGACATCATCAAGCAAGCGATGATCGAGTCCGGCTATCCCTTCCAGGAGGTCAAGGGCGAGGCGGCCTTCTACGGCCCCAAGATCGACTTCGAGATCAAGAGCGTGATCGGCACCGAGTACACCATCTCGACCAACCAGCTCGACTTCCTGGCCACCCAGACCTTCGGCCTCAATTACATCGCCGAGGACGGCTCGGAGCAGCCGGTCTATGTCATCCACCGCGCGCCATTGGGCGCGCATGAACGCTTCACCGCCTTCCTGATCGAGCATTATGCCGGAGCCTTCCCGGTGTGGCTGGCGCCGGTTCAGGCGAGAATCATTCCAATCTCGGAGAAGGTGACCGAGTACGCCCAGAAGGTGCGCCAGACCCTGTTCGAGGTGCCCGTGGTCAACGGCACGGCGGGGCTGCGGGTCGATATCGACCTGTCGGCCGAGCGGATGCAGAAGAAGATCCGGGAAGCCCAGCTGCAGAAAATTCCCTACATGCTGGTGGTGGGCGAGCGCGAAGCCGCCGAGGGCAAGGTTGCCGTCCGGCTGCGCTCCGGCAAGGACTTAGGCCCCATGCCGCTGGAGGCCTTCGCGGCGCGGATCAAAGGCGAGGCGGAAACCCGGCAGGATGTGGCCGAATAACGCCGGATGTTGCCGAATAACGCTTGCTTAACGGTGTGCTTTTCATATTCTTAACCTGAAAGTGGCCCCGCGGCCGGCTTGGGAGGATTTGCCCCTGCGCTCATAAGACGAAACACGTTTCGCGAGGCAGGAAATCCCCCGCGAAGCGCATGTCCGCATTCGGGCCTTTTTGAGAGGAGAGAGTCATAGTCCCCAGACGTTTCGCTGCGCAGGCCCCCGCGCCCGCCAAAGACGGTCCTCGCGTCAACGAGGAAATCTTCGCCCGCACTATCCTCTTGATCGGCGACGACGGCCATAAATACGGCGAGATCGGCACCGACGAGGGCCGGGCCATCGCCGAGGAAAAAGGCCTCGACCTGGTCGAGGTTTCGCCCGACGCCAAGCCGCCCGTGGTCAAGCTGATGGACTACGGCAAGTTCAAATACGAGCAGCAGAAGAAGGCCGCCGAGGCCCGCAAGAAGCAGAAGGTCATCGAGATCAAAGAGATCAAGATGCGCCCCACCATCGACGACCACGATTACGACGTGAAGATGCGTTCGATGCGCCGCTTCTTCGACGACGGCGACAAGGTCAAGATCACGCTGCGCTTCCGCGGCCGCGAAATGGCGCACCAGAACATCGGCATGGAACTGCTCAACCGCATCCAGAAGGACACCGAGACCTTCGCCAAGATGGAGCAATGGCCCAAGCTGGAAGGCCGCCAGATGATGATGGTGTTAGCACCGCGGTAAGTTGCCCCTTTCGTCCGGCTTTGCTCCTGCGGAGCTACGCCGGGCGCTTCCCCCGCGGGGGCAGAAAGGCGGAAAAGTCAAAACCCTCGAGCGAGGCTCGAGGGTTTTGCTTTGTCTTCCCTGAACTTGGCCGCTTTGCGGCGCGGTATTTTTTCTAAAGGACGCGCGAGGCGGTGCGGAACACTGAATTGCCGATATCCTGCAGCGGGCCCAGCGGCTGCACCGTGTCGTGCTGGTCTTCGATGCGCGGACGCCCGCTCATCAGCTTGTAGGCGACGTGGCCGTCCTGCATCAGCAGCACCACCTCGGCCGACCAGCCCGAATCGATGGTCTGCCGCTCGAAGCCGAGCACGTCGAGGAAGATGTTGCCCAGACGGCGCGATTCGATGTGCTGCGGATGGAAGATGAAGGCGGAGCAATGGTCCTGCGCTTCGATGCAGGACTGCACCGGCGGCGCCAGATGGTCGAAGCTCATCGAGTTGCGCGGCATGAAGCGTTCGATCACGCCGAGATAGGAAAGAATTTCGACGTTGGGCGTGGTCGCCGTGTCGAAACCGAGCTTGGGCAGGTCGGAAAGGCGCGTCGCGCCCGGTACGATGTCGGTATAGGCCGCCTGGACCTGCTCGTAGCTCTGGAAGCTTGTGGCTGTGACTTTGCTTTCATGCGGCAGCAACTGCAGGCCGCCGCAACCGACCAGAGAGAGCATGAACGTCGCGCTAAGGAAGGTCTTCAACCCGCGGCCGGAACCGCCACGCACCCCATGTTCCATTTGCCCCACCAACCCCAAATGAAATTAGGTTTTTCTTTACCACTGACGCTAACGAATTTTGGCCGGAATGGGAAGACAAATGGCGGAACCAAGGCACATTTAAGCCGAAACATGGTTACTGCACGGCGTCGCAGTTGCCGCCGCTCAAAACGACAGCGACCGTGTCCTGTTTCAATTTAAAACCATTTGAAAATAGACGGGCCAAAGCCGCGGCGCCGCTGGGTTCCACGACAAGTTTCAGCGTGCGCGCGGCATAGGAAACCGTATCTGACAAATCTCTGTCACATATCGTCAAGGCTTCGGTCAGGTACATTTGTGCGAGTGCGAACGGGATCACACCCGGCACCGGCGCCATCAGCGCGTCCGCTACGGAAAGCGCACCGCCGGGTGCGGCGATACGCGCGCCCCCCGCCAGCGACCGTTTCAGGCCGTCGTAGTTCTCTGCTTCGACGCTGTAGATTCGGGTCTGCGGGCTGAGGGTGGCAACCGCCAAGGCGATGCCCCCGATCAGGCCGCCGCCGCTGCACGGCGCCAGCACGGCGTCGAGCCGGATGTCCCTCGCCGCAGCCGTGCGTGCAATTTCCAATCCCACCGTGCCCTGCCCCGCCACCACGAATGGATCGTCGAAGGGCCGGATCAAGGTGGCGCCGCGTTCCGTGCAAATCGCCTGGGCGATGGCTTCGCGGTCGTCGGAGAGCCGGTCGTAGAAGACGACCTCGGCGCCGCGCGCCCGTGTGCCGTCCAGCTTCGCCCGGGGCGCATCCTTGGGCATGACGATCAAGGCGGGAATGCCGAACAGCGCGGTGGCGGCGGCCACTCCTTGCGCGTGATTGCCCGAGGAAAAGGCCACCACGCCCCTGGCACGGTCCGCCTCGGGGATATGCAAGATGCGGTTGCAGGCACCGCGGAACTTGAAGGACCCGGTGCGCTGCAAATTCTCCAGCTTGAGCAGGACGCGGCAGCCCAGCCTGTCGTTGAGGTCGGTGTTTTCGATCAAGGGCGTTTCCAGCGCATAAGGCGCCAGGAAGGCGGCGGCTTCTTCCACATCGGCAAAGGTGGGGGTGTTGACGGTCATGTTAAGATATCCGGATTGACACCCCAGAGTACCCGAAACGGCCATGGCGCTGCGCAGACATTTCTTCGCCCTTCTTGCCCTCCTGCCGGCCGCGGTGCCGGCGGCGGGGGCGCCCACGGTGCTGGCGACCATCAAGCCCGTCCATTCGCTGGTGGCGGGGGTGATGGAAGGCGTGGGCCAGCCCCAGCTTCTGATCGGCGGGGCGCTGTCGGCCCATTCCTATGAAATGAAACCCTCCGATGCCCTCAAGCTGCACCGGGCCGATGCGATCTTCGAGATCGGCCCCGACATGGAATCCTATCTTGCCGCCCCGTTGGCGTCGCTGGGGCAGAAGGTGGTGGTGCTGGAGCGGGCGCCGGGGGTGCGCCTCTTGCCGGCGCGGCATGGCGGGCTGTGGGGCGAGGACGATCATGGGCACGATCATGCGCATGGACCCGCCGATCCCCATCTCTGGCTGGACCCGCGTAATGCCATCGCCATGACCCGGGCCATTGCCGGCAGCCTGGTGCGCCTCGACCCGTCCCATGCAGCGGCCTATCGCAGCAACGAAGCCAAACAGGTGGCGATGCTCGAAGCCTTGGACCGGGAACTGGCGGCACGGCTCCTTCCCGTGCGCAAGCTGCCCTATCTCGTCTTCCACGACGCCTATCATTACTTCGAGGCACGTTACGGTCTCGACTCCGCCGGAGCGGTGACCGTGGCGCCGGACCGGCCGGTGGGGGCGCGCCGCGTGACGGAATTGCGTCAGGCCGTGCTCGCGGGACGCGTGATCTGCCTTTTCCGCGAGCCGCAATTTCCCCCCAAGCTGATCGCGACACTGGACGAGAACACGCAGGCTCGCGTGGGGGTGCTCGATCCCTTGGGTGCGGAGCTGGAACCGGGAGCGGGACTCTATCCGCGGCTGATGCGCGATCTGGCACGGTCCTTGACGTCATGCCTCACGAAAAATCGATAGCCACATACAAATGCCGAAGCTATGGTCGGCACGCCCGTTCGCCCTTGTGGGGCGGGTCATCCCTATCGCCCGTTCCGGACGCCGTCCGATGATGAAAACCTACCTGCCGCTCAACGGCGGCCTCAGAATTGTTCCGGATGCGGACAGTGCGGCGGTCCCGTCCGAGGCGCTGTGGATCGACCTGTTCGATCCCACGCCGGAGGAACGCCAGGCGGTCAACAACACGCTGGGACTCGACCTGCCGACGCGGGCCGACATGGAAGAGATCGAGGTCTCCTCGCGGCTTTATGCCGAGAACGGCGCCCTTTACATGACCGCGCTGGTGCTGGCCAACAGCGGCACCGAAAGCCCGGTGGCGGGCGTGGTGACCTTCGCCCTGGTCCGCAACACCCTGATCACCATCCGCTATACCGAGCCGCAGCCCTTCCGCACCTTCGAGGCGCGCTGCCGCCGCGGCACCGTGCCCGCCACCAAGGCGGAGAACGTGCTGCTCGACCTGCTCGACGTGATCGTGGACCGCCTCGCCGACATCCAGGAACGCGCCTCCACCGAGATCGAAGGCATCAGCCGCGAGATCTTCGATCCCGACAACAGCCAGCACCCCATCACCAGCCGCGAGTTCCAGGACGTGCTGCGGGCGCTGGGCCGCAAGCACGACCTCTCGGGCAAAATCCGCGAGAGCCTGCTCACCCTGTCGCGCGTGCTGGCTTTCCTGGCACAGGCCATGGACACCAGCCCCAACAAGGACGTGCTGCCCCACGTCAAGACGCTGACCCGCGACGTGCAATCGCTGCAGGACCATCTGGGCTACCTGGCGAGCAAGCTGAGTTACCTGCTCGACGCCACGCTGGGCCTCATCAACATCGACCAGAACAACATCATCAAGATCATGTCGGTGGCGGCCATGGTGTTCCTGCCGCCCACCCTGATCGCCTCCATCTACGGCATGAACTTCAAGTTCATGCCCGAGCTGGAATGGGGGCACGGCTATGCCCTGTCGCTGCTGCTGATGGTGGTGTCGGCCGTGGTGCCTTACATCTGGTTCAAGCGCAAAGGCTGGCTTTAAGGCGGGCAAGAGAGTGGCTGCGGTGACTTTGCGATATGCTGCGATTTTCGCCACCGCGCTCTCCCTCGGGGTCGCGGCGGCACAGGCCCAGGAAGCCGCGGCGCAAAACGCGGAACAATGGTCGCTGCACGGCCAGGCGACCTTCGTCGATCAGTATCATCCCGCCTTCCGCTCGCCCTATCGCGGCACCGACAGCCTCGATCCCGGAAGCCGCGGCGACGAAACCTTCGACGCGACGCTGTTCGCGGGGCTGCGCCTGTGGGAGGGCGGCGAAATCTATGCCGACCCCGAGATCGACCAGGGCTTCGGCCTCAGCGACACCATCGGGCTGGCCGGGTTCTCCAGCGGTGAGGCCTACAAGGTCGGCAAGGCGGAGCCCTATTTCCGGCTGCAACGCCTGTTCTTGCGGCAGAGCTTCGATCTCGGCGGCGAAACGCAAGCCGTCGATGCGGACGCCAATCAGCTGGCCGGTACCCGGACCGCCGACAATCTGATCGTCACGGCGGGCAAGTTCTCGGTGGTCGACGTCTTCGACGACAACGCCTATGCCCACGATCCGAAGCAGGATTTTCTCAACTGGGCGGTGATCGACGCCGGCGTCTTCGATTATGCCGCCGATGCCTGGGGCTACAGCTACGGACTCGCCGTGGAATGGGCCATGGGGTGGTGGACGCTGCGCGGCGGCATGTTCGATCTGTCGCGCGTGCCCAATTCGACCCAGCTCGAAACCGGCTTCGGCCAATACGAAACGGTCGCCGAACTGGAACTGCGTCCGACCCTGTTCGGACGGCAGGGGAAGGTGAAGCTGCTCGGCTTCCTCAACCGGGCGCGGATGGGCGGCTACAGCGACGCCGTGCGGCTGGCGCAGGCAGACGGCGGCGTGCCCGACACCGCGCTGGTCAGGCGTTACGCCGCGAAAGCGGGCGGCAGCGTCAATCTCGAACAGCCGTTGAGCGACGCCCTGGGCGTTTTCCTCCGCGCCGGCATCAACGACGGCAGCAAGGAAGCCTACGAGTTCTCGGAGATCAACGGCACCGTTTCCGCCGGGCTGTCGTTCAAGGGCGAAGCCTGGGGCCGGGCGCAAGACACTGTCGGGATCGCCCTGGCCGCAAACAGACTGTCGCACGCGGCGCGCGCCTATTTTGCCGCGGGCGGCACCGGCATCCTGATCGGCGACGGCCGGCTGGCGCAATACGGCACGGAGAAGATCGTCGAGGCGTACTACAATGCAAAGCTGGCATACTGGCTATTCGCCAGCGGCGATTACCAGTTCGTGTCAAATCCTGCCTATAATCGCGGGCGAGGGCCGGTTTCGATCCTGGCGATACGCCTTCACACCGCATTCTGACGAAAACCGCGACCTGGTCATTCCGGTGCAATCTGCAAAACAGTCGCTGCATGCCATTGCGCTCAAGCTGGCGCAGGCGATGGCCTTTTCCCTGATGTACGCCATGATCAAGCTGGCAGGCGAGGTGCCCATCGGAGAGGTTGTGTTCTATCGCGGCTTCTTCGCGCTGATCCCCCTCTTCGTCTGGACCTTCTTCACCGTGGGGCCGGTGCGAGCGATCAAGACCAAGCGACCCGCCTATCATGTGGTCCGCGCCGTGCTGGGAACCACTTCGATGTTCTCGAGCTTCCTGGCGGTGCAGCTTCTGCCGCTGGTGACGGTGACCGCCTTCAATTTCGTGCAGCCGATCTTCGCGGTGATCCTGGCGGCGCTGTTCCTTCACGAAAAGGTCGGCAAATACCGCTGGGGCGCGGTGATCGTGGGCTTCGGCGGCGTCCTGCTGATGCTCGAGCCGCATGGCGGTTTGCAGGCGCTCTTGACTTTCGGGTCGTCGAAAGGCGTGACGTACGCGCTGGTTTCCGCGTTCCTGACCGCGGTGGTGGTGGTGTGGATCCGCCAGATGAGCGCCAGCGAACGCTGCGAAGCCATCGTTTTCTATTTCATGACGGCCTGCGCGACCATGGGCGCCATCGTGATGCTCTGGGATTACGCCCCGATCGGTTGGAATTCCGTGTTCTGGCTGGTCTTGTGCGGGCTGGTCGGCGGCGTGGGCCAATTGCTGATGACCTATTCCTACCGCTACGCCGAGCCGTCGCTGCTGGCGCCTTTCGATTACACCCAGATGATCTGGGCCATGCTGCTGGGCTGGTTCGTGCTGGGCGAGATGCCCGTGTCCATGGTGCTTTGGGGTGCAGGGGTGGTGATCGTCTCGGGCAGCATCATCGCCTGGCGCGAACACCGGCTGCGGCTGGAACTGCCGCAGCCTATGACCTGAACGGCGAAGCGAGGAACTCCGCGGCGGCGGCGAGGCGGTCTTGGGCCACGGCCAGGACCAGGCGCGGATTGCGCCGCAGCACCCGCACGGCATTGGGCACGAAGCCGGCACCGAAGGGCACATAAACGCGCCGCCCCACGCCCTTGGCCGCGGCCCAGCGCAGCAGGGCTTTGGCCGGCATGCCGAACAAGAGTTCCAGCTCGCAGGCGGTACCGGCCGCTTGCAGCCGCTCGATGGCGGCCATCGCCAGCTTCGCATCGTGGGTGGCCACGGCGACGTGGCGAGCGCGTCCGGCCAGGCGTTCGATCACCGCCAGGAAGCCCTCCGCCATGTCGCGGCCGGGATCGGCCGGGTCCGGCCATTGGCCCTTCACCACCCGCACATTCAGCCCCTGTGCCACGGCCCAATCGGCGTCTTTCAGGCTGCGGCGCCAGCGGCCCGGCAGCGTGGTGCCGAGGCGCGCCGCGCCCAGCCTCGCGATCATCGCTTCCAGCATCGCATTGGAGGGATCGGCCGCCTCTACCCCATGCGAGTCGCAATGCAGCCGGAGACCGGCCTCCGCCGCAGCCGCGGCAAGCCTGGCGGCCAGTTCGGGTGCGAAGTACAGGGCAGGCGGCTTGAGCGACAGGGTGCCGTCGAGGGATTGCGCGGCCAGCCGCCGGATCGCGTCCGCCTGGACTTCGGCCACGGCCTCGGCCGTGTCGTACCCGGTATCCCAGTAGCCGAGCGTGACGGCAAAGCCTTCGCCGCCGAGGCGGCGGGCGGCGCACAACGCTGCTTCCGCGGTTTCGCCGCCGAGATAGGGGGCGGCGGCCTTCTTCACCACCGGCATGATCAGCGCCGAGCCCCTGGCGACAAGACGCTGCTTGCAGCGGCGCAGCCGCGAGGTCTCCACGGGCTCGTCCGGCGGTATCGTGGTGTAGAGGCCGCGGGACAGGCCGGGTTCGACGGATGCATGACCGGACATCGTCGCCTCCCCTTCAAGAGCCCGTGCGCGGCGCCGTGGTCAGCGCCGTCCCGGTGCTGCGCCTCGCGGCAGGACGGGCCTGCGCGACGGCCTGTTTCTTGAGGCGCTGCACGGTGCACAACAGGGCGGGACTGGTCTTTGCCAGCACGCTCTTGGCCAGGACGGTGGCGGAGCGGGCCAGCGGCGGCCGCCCGATCTCGCCCAAGAGGCGCCCATGCGTGGCGTACATCATCTTGTAGTCTTCGCCGCCTTCGGAGAAATCGAATTCGCGATGCCCGCAGCGGCAGCTCTCTTCCAGCATGTTCCACAGCAGCCGGTGCCCGGGAGAGTATTTCTTCAGCGCCGGGTCGTAGGCGAAAATCCAGCCCGACCAGCAGCCCTGGTAGACGAAGCCGATCCACACCGAGATCAGCCGTCCGCCGGCCCGCAGCGTAGAGGCGCGCAGAAGCTTGCGTTCGCGCAGCAGGTGGAGGAATTCCGCCGTCTCGGGCCGCGCGAAGTAATTGGGGTGGCCGGTGTCGCAAAGCTGGCGGCTTTTCCAGCCGCGGGCGGTGGCGAGAACGTCGTCCGCGGCATCGTCCGCGGTGAAGACCAGTTCGCCCTGCGCCGCGGCCAGGCTGCGCCAGCGCCGCTCGCGGTCGCGCACCAGGCCGCGGTGGCGCTGCAAGAGGCGCTCGCGATAGCCGTCGAAACCGGGGAACGCCGTCCAGTCGATGTAGGGGGCCAGTTCCATCTGCGGGAAGGCGTCCGGCTGCCATTGGTCTTTGGCAATGACCCCGCGCACCACGTTGCGGGCGTAGCGGCCCGGACGCAGGGGGCCTTCGATCTCGGACGGCGCCAGCGGCTGGTGGACATCGAGGAACTGCAGCCGGGTCACGATGCGGCTGCCGTCCACCACCAGAAGGCGCAGGACGTCGTCGCCGATGCGCACGTTCTCGATCGCGGTCCGGCGGCCCTTGAAATAGACCGACGCCGCCGCATCGAGAAATTCCCGTGAAGCGTAGAAATTCATCTCCACTCCTGCGTAACCCATAGAATGCGGGCGCAGGCGGACGGCCGCCAGCCAATCAGCTTCACAAGGTGAACAGATCGTTAGCGTTAGCAATCCGGTAATACGGAAAGCCCGAGTTTACGGGACTTGCCGCAGCGGACACGCGGAAACGGCCCGATCAGGGAAGCGGAACGCCTGTCACAAAGCAGAGCGCTAGCGCGACGCCGACGGCCAGCAGGATCACCCCGATGTGCCGGGCGAACCAACTCGCTCTTATGAGCCGGCTGGACGGACTGAGCTCCATCGCATGGTGCCCATCAACCAAACCCCCGAGGATCGACATGGTCGCCTCCTTCGAAGCAAGTCGAAGCACATATTCGCACCGGCGCGCCGTCTTGTCAGTGCAAAAAATCAATTTTGCTTTCCCCGGCGCGGACGACCGGACGCGCTATGCCGCCAGCGCGTCGAGCTCGCCGACGAAGTCTTCGCCGAAGTAATACGCCAGCTCGTCGCGCACGCCGCCGTAGAGGCTGGGACCCTTACCATGGCAGGCCAGCGTGCCGTCGAGGGTTTCGGGCGAAGGCACCAGCACGCCGTGCTCGAAGGTGACGGGGAAGAGGATGCTCACCATCGGCTTGTAGAGATGGTAGTCGAGGCCGTGTTCCAGACAGAAGGCGTGGATGCGGCAGCCGCGGCCCTGGCGTTCGGCAAAGACGCATTTGCCGTCGCAGGCCCGGGTGCGGCCATGGGCGCCGGAGGGAAATTCCGGATCTGCGGTCAATTCCGACGTGAACCAGTGCCGTTGCGGGATATCCACGAAAGCCTCGAATTCGGGACCGAGGCCGCGCAGGCGCTCCATATTGGCGGCGTCGATATCGACGCCGTAGGAGCAGCATTGGTCGTGGCAGAAATCGCATTCCATGCAGCGGGCGAAATAGCGCAAGGTGAAGACGGCCGGATCGACGCCGGCGATGACGGGGGCGCCGAACACGCAAGGGTAATCGCGGCTGAGGGCGATCATCGCAGCGCTTCCCGGACGATGCCTTCGATCAGATCGGCATAGGAAAGCCCCGCCTCGGCTGCCGCCGCCGCAAAGCCCGCATCCGGGGCGATGCCCGGATTGGGGTTGATCTCCAGGATGGTGGGCTGCCCCGCCGCATCGACGCGGAAATCGACCCGTGCCGTGCCGCGGCAGGCGAACAGCTTCCATGTGCGTGCGCAGATCGACCGCAGCGCCGCTGCCAGTTGCGGCTCGCGGCTTTCCACCCCGAAGCGGCGCACGGTCCGGACGGAGTCGAACGAGGCGTCGTCCCATTTGGCGGTGTAGCCGACGATGCGCGGGCGGTGCGCGGGCCAGCGCTCGAAGGTCATTTCGGCCATCGGCAGCACGCGCGGAGCGCCGTTTTCCTCCAGCACCGCGATGTTGAATTCGCGCCCTTCGATGTAGCGCTCGGCGAACCAGTGCCAGCCGTAACGGGCGGCCGAGGCTGCGGCGCGAGCGGGGACTTGGGCCGCTTCCACCACCGCACCGTCGTCGAGGCCGAGGGACGCGTCCTCGTCGGCGCATTTGACGATCCAGCGTCCGGGACCCAGCCCTTCCCAGGCGGGAGGCTCGGCCCAATCGGGCGTGGGCAGGCCGGCTTGGCGCAGCGCCCGTTTGCTGCCGGGCTTGTCCTGGGTGGCGATCAGCGTTCCGGCGCCAGCCCCCGTATAGGGCACGCCGTATTCCTCCAGCAGCTTAGGGGCGCGGTACGCCAGGCGTCCCTGGCCGTCGATGCCCTCCACCATGTTGAAGACCGCATCGGGGCGGTGGGCCTTGAGAAGCGCAGGAAGGGCATCGGGCTGGAAGGGAGCGAGCGGCGCGATGTGGCCGCGGGAGGCCAGCGCCTGGGCGATGGCGCGGGCGGCGATGAGCGTGTCCTGGTCTTCGGGCGGAGCGTCCGGCGGCACGTCGGAATGCAGGACCAGGACCTTCACTTTCCTCCCCCGTTTACGGGGGAGGTGGTCGCGTAGCGACCCAAAGGGGCGCCCCCCTCGCCCGGCTTCGCTTCGCTATGCCGGACACTCCCCCCGTAAACGGGGGGAGAAAGGGACGATGCGGGCTTCGACAGCTCCGGATGGCGATCAAGGAAGGAGGCCATGATGCGGCCGATCAGCTCCCGATAGCTGAGGCCGGCATATTTGGCAATGAAGCAGAGGTCGGAATGCTCGGGGCGCAGGCCCGCCAGCGGATTGACCTCGATGAAATGCGGCCGGCCCGCCCCATCGCAGCGGATGTCGATGCGGCCTCCGTCGCGGCAATTGAGGGCCCGCCAGGCCGCCAGCGCCACCGCACCCGCCGCCGCCGCCTCGGCCGGGGGGGCCGGGACGACATCCAGCTTCTCCTCCCAGCCCTCCTGCTTGTTCTCGAAACCGTAGCCCGGGCCGACATAGCCGGACTTGGGCACGATCTCGGTGACGCCCAGGATCTCGGCGCCGGGTCCCGTACCGGTGATGCCGACGGTGAACTCCCGCCCCGGGAGGAAGGTCTCCACCAGCACCGGCTGGGCGAAGCGTTTGAGCAGGTCGGCCGCCGTCGCGTGCAAGGCGGGCGGGTCCGTCACTTTGGAATTGCCGTCCACGCCCTTGCCCGAGCCCTCGGCCACCGGCTTGAGGAACAGCGGATACGGCAGGGCCACCTTGGCCGCATCCTCGAGCCGCGCGATCACCGCGAAGTCGGGGGTGGGGACGCCCGCGTCGCGTACCACCCGCTTGCACATCGCCTTGTCGAGCGACAGGGCGAGCGTCAGCGGGTCGGAGAAGACATAAGGGATGTCATAGGCTTCGAGCAGGGCCGGGACCTGGGCCTCGCGCGCCACCCCTTTCAGCCCTTCGCAGAAATTGAACACGGCGTCCCAGCGCTCGCCCGCCACCAGCCTGGCGGCCAGCGCCTTCACCGTACCGATGCGTTCCGGCCGGTGCCCCAGCCAGGCCAGGGCCTCGCAGATGGCGTCGATGGTGACTTCGCTGTCGAACTCGGCCGCCTCCTCCTCGCTCATGCCGAGCGCGAGGTAATCGGCTTTGAGGTCGTAGGTGACCCCGATGCGCATACCGGACCTCCCAATGGGAGCACCCCTCATGCTGAGGAGCACCGCCGCCGCTCCTTCGAGACGGCGCTTCGCGCCTCCTCAGGATGAGGGCGGCGGTGCGTCTCGAAGCACCCGGCCCAGCAATCCGCCGGGGTCGGGGTAGCGATAGACCTTGCCCTCGAAATTGCGCAGCAGGAGGTCGTCGCCCTCCCGGCCCACCACCGGATCGGGGGCGAGCTGGATCTTGCCGCCGCCCCCCGGCGCGTCGATGCAGAACATGGGGGTGGCATAGCCCGTGGTGTGGCCGCGCAGGGCCGAAATGATCTCCAACCCCTTCTCCACATTGGTGCGGAAATGGGCCGAACCGCGGATCGGGTCGCACTGGTAGAGGTAATAAGGCTTCACCCGGCGCTTGAGCAGGCCCTGCATCAGCGGGACCATCACCTTGGGGTCGTCGTTGATGCCCTTGAGCAGCACCGTCTGGGAGCCCAGCGGGATGCCGGCATCGGCCAGCCGCGCCGTCGATTCGGTCACTTCCTCGGTCAGCTCGGCCGGGTGGGTGACGTGGAGGCTCATCCACAAAGGATGGTGCTTCTTCAGCATCTTGACGAAATCCTTGGTGATCCTTTGCGGCAGGACCACCGGCATCTTGGTGCCGATGCGCAGGAATTCGATGTGCTTGAGGGCCCGCAGGCGGGTGAGCAGCCAGTCGAGCTTGTCGTCGCCGATGGTGAGGGGGTCGCCGCCCGAGAGCAGCACGTCGCGCACCTCGGTATGCGCTTCGAGGTAGGCCAGCGCCTTCTCCCATTGCCGCAGCGAGAACTGGTATTCGCCGCCGGGGTTGCCCACCACGCGGGCGCGGGTGCAGTAGCGGCAATAGGTCGAGCAGGTGCCCGTGGTCAGGAACAGCACCCGGTCGGGATAGCGGTGGACCAGCCCGGGGACCACGGTGTCGTGATCCTCGCCCAGGGGGTCGTCGTCCTCGCCGGGGCTGCGGATATACTCGCTGCCGGTCATGATGTGGGTGCGGCGCAGGGGGTCCTGCGGGTCGCGCAGCCCCATCAGACTGGCGTAGTAGGGGGTGATTCCGACCGGCAGGGCGCCGTTGTGATGCTCCACGGCGCTCTTTTCGTCCTCGGAGAGGGCGAAGATGCGGGCCAGGCCTTCGAGGTCGCGGACGCGGCTGCGCATCTGCCAGCGCCAGTCGTTCCACTCCACGGACGAGGTGCCCGGGTAGAAGAGGCGGTAGAAGGCACGGCTGGCGGGATTGACGGGAAAGCGGAAAACAGCCCGCGGCGGCTTGATTGGTGTGACTGTGCTCGCATCCCGGAGTGAGGAGGGGGAGGCCGGTCTCGGTCGGACGGGCCGTAACGGAGGCTTAAGCTCGCGCCCCCGTAGTGCTTGGAGACTCATCGTCGTCTCATGACGCTCCGAAGGTTGCGACCGGTGCGAAAGCCACAGCGACTCCCCATCGACGGGTGCAACGAACTTTCCGATATTTAGTACCTTGCGTTCGGGCGTCAAGAGAAAGCGCGCGAAGACTTGCTGCGGCGGCGAAGCCGAAGACGCGGGGGGCGACCCTCGCCGGGCGATCGCCGGCGAGGGAAGCGGAAGCGCGAGGGGCGATGCGCAGGCGCCCCGAGAGGATCGCCGCAGCTGCAAAGGAGTGTGCGAGAGACGGCTTTTACACGATCCCCGCATGCCGCCGAGGAGGAACCGTACCGCAGGCCGAAGGCGTTCCGGGCGACATCCTTCTGCCTATTTCCGCGGCACGGACGCGAAGCAGAAAAGTCTGTGAATACTATCGTTTTTTATTCCGCAGGCGGTGCAGGGATTTCCCGTACCGGCTCCACACGCCAGATACGGATATGGACCTTGCGGCCGCGGGAGTAGTTGAAGCCGTCGACGGCCCCCACCTCGGCCGCATCCCCGTCCAGCTCGGCGAGCCGGGCTTTGAAGGCCCCCTCCTCCCGCTCTTCGACCAGGGCCAACCCGCCTTGCGCCGCACCGGCATCTGCGGCGCCATGTCCGTTGGTCTGTCTCGTCTCGGTGCCGAGAAGAAAAACCAGACTGGGTTCGACATAGCCCGCCAGGGCCGGCGGCGGATCGTCCGGACGGCTGAGGGCGCGCACCGCCGCCGCGGCACGGGGACTGACCCAGAGCTGCGTCAGCTGCGGCGCCACGCCTGCCGTGAGGGCGGGAACGAGCACCACGGCGGAAGCGACGGCCAGGAGCGCGGCGGCGCCCTGGGCACGGCGCAGATAGGCGACGGCGGCGGCGGCGGCGAGTGCGGCGAAGACCGTCACGGGCGCCAGCACCCACCACACGGTGCCGCTGCCGTACTTGGCCGGCAGCAGTATGGGGGCGACTGCAAGTGCGGCCGCCACCAGCGCGAACTGTACAAAAGCCGCATAGAACAGCACTTTCTCCCACACCCTGGTTTCGCTTTGCGGCTTGAGCGCCCACAGCGCGCCCAGGATGGCGAGCGCCGGATAAACCGGCAGGACGTAATGCGGCAGCTTGGTGGGAACCAGCTCGAATACCACCCAGGACGCCGTCCAGACGAGCAGGAAGCGCATCGCCGGTTCGGCGCGGGCGCGGATGGCCGCCGCCAGTCCCGGCAGCAAGAAGAGGATCGCCGGCCAGAAGGTCAGGCTGAGGAGGGCAAGGAAATATCCCGGCAGGGCCCCGTGCGATTCCTGGCCGCCTTGCAGTTTCTCGGCGAAGTCCTGTCCCAGCGACTGCTGAAAAAAATGTCCGTGGCTTTTGACGGCGATGGCGATGAACCAGGGCAAGGCGATCAACAGGACCAGGCCGAGGCCTTGGAGCGGCCGGATGGTCTTCAGCCAGCGTGCATCCTTGTCCCATAGCGACAGCCCGATCATGGTGACGGCCGGCACCGCCAGCACCGCCGGCCCCTTCACCAGCACGCCGAGACCGAGCGCCGCCCAGCCGAGCAAGGCCAGTTTCCGTCCGAGGGGCGGGCCGTTCCCGCGCGCCGCCAGATAGGCCCGCAGCAACATGCCCTGCATGCCCAGCACACAGGCGAGCAGCACCGCGTCGGTGGTGGCGATGGAGGCTTCGGCGGTGAGCAGCAGCGTCCCGGCCAGCAGCGAGGCGGCGAGGAAGGAGACCTCGGCCGAGGCTGCGGCACGGGCACACCAGAAGGTGAGCCAGACGGCGATGAGAGCACCCAGGAGCGACGGCAGGCGATAGGTCCAGATCTCGTCGCGCGCCCCCAGCCCCGCAACCGCCGTGGTTGCCGCCTGCATCCAATAGATGCCGACGGGCTTCTTGTAGCGGGGCACGGCGCCGAAGCGGATGTCGATCAGGTCGCCCGTCTCCAGCATCTGCTTGGAGGCCTGGGCGAAGCGGCTCTCGTCGCGGTCGAGCGGCGGCAAGGAGAACACACCCGGCGTCCACAAGATGAGGCAGAGCAAAGCCAGCAGCAGCCGGGGCCGGCCTGCCGCCCAACGCAGGGCGGCGGCGAAAGGACCGGGCCGGGCCGCGGCTGCGTCAGTCTCGGTCATCTGGAACGCCTCTTGTATCGGCAGTCCCGAAAGACCGCTTTGACGGAAGGACGGGGCGACATATGGGTCATTCCGGTACAACCCTGTTTCCCGACGGCGTGGCCTTGTATAAGGCCCGCGCCAATACGGCCCCGCGCGGGGAACGCCCCGCCGAATCGAGTTTAGACTACGACGGAATCGAACGGAACTTCAGCATGGCGGTGACGCTATCGGTGGTGGTGCCGGTGAAGGACGAGGCCGAGAACATCGGCCCCCTGGCCCGCGAAATCGCCGCCGTCGTGGCGGAGAGCTCCGAGATCATCTTCGTCGACGACGGATCGAGCGACGGCACCCCCGCCGTCTTGCAGGCATTGAAGGGCGAGTTGCCCTCCCTGCGTGTGATCAGCCACGCCTCCAATCTGGGGCAGAGCCGTGCCATCCGCACCGGGGTGCGGGCGGCGCGCGGCGAGATCGTCGTCACCCTCGACGGCGACGGACAGAACGATCCCGCCGACATCCCCAAACTGCTCGCGGCGCTGCGCCGCGGCGGCGCGGACCTGGGACTGGTGTCGGGTGTGCGGGCGCGGCGCCGGGATACCTTCTCGCGCCGGCTGGCCTCGCGCCTCGGCAACGGGGTGCGCCAGGGCCTGCTGCACGACGGCGCCAAGGACTCGGGCTGCGGCTTGAAGGCGTTCCGGCGCGAGGCCTTCCTCGCCCTGCCCTATTTCGACCACCTGCACCGCTTCCTCATCACCATGATGATCCGCGAGGGGTACGAGGTCGCTTTCGTCGACGTGAACCATCGCCCGCGGCTGCACGGGCAATCGAAATACACCAACTTCCACCGCATGCTGGTCGGCATCGACGACCTTCTGGGCGTACGCTGGCTGCAGCGGCGCATGCGCCGGAAGACCGAAGCGAAGGAACTGTGAGATGGGCGAAGTGATGTCCTGGATGACCACAGAGCATATCTGGCTGATGGTCGGCTTCGGCGGCCAGGCCCTCTTTGCCTCGCGGTTCTTCGTTCAGCTCTTCAAGAGCGAAATGGCCGGCCGCAGCGTCATGCCGGTGGCGTTCTGGTACTTCAGCCTCGGCGGCGGCCTCGTCACGCTGGTCTATTCCATCCATCTGGGGAAGGTCGGACTGCCCTTTATGATGGGCCAGTTGGGCGGGCTGGCGGTCTATGCCCGCAACCTCCACCTGATTTACCGGGAAAAAGCACGGGCAGCCTGAGCCTGCCTTAACCATAATGTCACACATCTTGTACCCCCGGGGGGCGGCAAAAGCCCGGCGCTCCAGGATGTTGCCCGAAAGCAGCCCTATATCTGGTTGGCGATTGACATCGTCATTGACCATGCCGACACTTATTCCCCTGGGTTTGCGGGAGGAAAACATGTCGGATCACGAGCACGGCGACGGCGCATCTGCGCATCTTGATTTTCATAGAGG
>Ga0187810_10000080_pt1 | contig 44638 bp, 34 predicted proteins | sample NC_wetland_sal_i_9_FD_132963 | JGI IMG/M metagenome (GOLD analysis project Ga0187810, IMG submission 132963) | Wetland sediment microbial communities from Neuse River Estuary, North Carolina, USA - ASW_5 | ecosystem: Environmental > Aquatic > Freshwater > Wetlands > Sediment | place: USA: North...
CTGGGGTTGCGCGCGAGCTGGGATCGCGTGCGCGGGATTATGTGAAGACAGTGCTGCGCCTCGACGGGCTCGATGCCGCAGATGCCGGTGCGGCCGCATTGCTCGAAGGACTTTCCTCCTCGGGTCTTGCAGCGGCGTGTTACCGCGGTTTCGCCAACTGGTACGAGCCGGTGAGCGATTTCGCGTCTTGGTGGGGCCTTCGCCCCTCGCGACTAAGAACCACCGTGCGCCGCAAGCTCTCGGCCGCGTTGAAGCGCGGCGCAACCTTCCAATGCGTCCGCGACGGCTTCGACGACGCCATCGCGATCTACGAAGCGATCCATGGAAGCTCCTGGAAGGACGCCGAGCCGTACCCGCTGTTCATTGCGGCGATGGTCCGCGCGCTCGGCGGCGAAGGGCTGGTACGCATCGGCATCATGCGCGTTGCAGGCACGCCGGTCGCCGCACAGATTTGGCTCGTCTGCGGCCGCCGCGGAACGATCTTCAAGCTGGCGCACCGCGAGGACGCAGCGGAACTCTCCCCCGGCACCTTGCTGACGCATCACATGGCCAAGACGCTGATCCGCGAAGATCGCCTCGAGGAGATCGATTTCGGCCGCGGCGACGACACTTACAAGCGCGATTGGTTGAGCCGCTCGCGCCACCGGACGGGGTTCGTCGCGGGCGACTGGCACAAGGTTGCCGGGCTTGCCGCCATCGCCGCCGATGTGTTGCCGACGCGCCTGGGTTCCGCGATGCGTGCATTCGGGAGACATTCCGCAGGCAATCGTTCCGGTTCCGTTGCGGCAACGCCGAAAGCCGAGTTGTCGCTGACACAATTGGAGGTTATGACGCCTTGTGACGATCCAAGGCGCGGAGCGGGCGTCGAGCCATGATGATCGCCTTTAACATCTCCGCGCTGTGGTCGTGGATACAATTCATGGCATACACCGTGCTGCCGATCGCCTTCATGGAACTTCTTCATTGGCTCCATGACTGGCAGATCTTGGTCACGGGTGTGCTTGTGCTGATTGCGGCAAGGATCTGGGGCAGGTCCGTCGTGCGGGCCGCGCGCATCTCCGCGAAAGCGGCCAGGCAGCAGGGCCCCGCCGAACCGCCGAAGAAGACGTCCCCCGCGCCGAAAGTCGTTCCAATTCCGGTCGCGGCCGGCGGCGAACTGCGGGCGAAGAGGCCCCTGCCGGTGCCGGCGTCGGAACTTGCGGACCGCTTGTTCGCCTTGCGCGAGCAGATCCGCGGCATCTTGGGCAGAATGCCCAGCACCGACGAAATGATGAGTGCCGAGCGGTTGGCCGAGTGCCGCAGAATCGCGGAATTTCCGCTGGGCGATCCGCCCGCGAATGCGCCCAAGCTGCTGGCGCACCGCTTCGACGTGTTGCGCAGCGAGTTGTCCGCGTTGGGCGCCGTGCGCGAAACCGACTCCTGCCGCAACGCCTGGGAAGCGCTCGCGCGCATCAGCATGGATGCGCGCGACATGCTGGTCGCCGAAATGCCCCCAGCCGCCGCGGCGACGAAGTAGCTGCCACCGCGCCGGCGTTACCGCCAGCGCACGTTCAACGCTTCGGCATCGGCCCTTTCATCGAACGGCTGACTGGAGGAGAGAAGCGCCGTGAGCGTCTTCTTGGCTTCTGCGCGCCGGCCGTTGGCGTCGAGCACGATTACGAGGTGATAGGCGATCTCCGGGTTCTTGCTGTTGACCGCATAGGCCTTCTGCAGAATCGGCAGCGCGCCCGCCCCGTCCTTCGCCTGCCATTTCACCCAGCCCAGCGTGTCGAGGATCTCGGCGGAATTGGGCGCCAGCTTGGCGGCCTGCTCGGCATAGGCGACGGCCTGTTTGGGGTCCTTCTTCTGCAGCAGCCAGCTCAAGTTGTTGAGCGCGACCATGTTGTTCGGCTGCGCCTTGATCACCGCACGGAACTGCTGCTCGGCGGCGGCGGGATTGGTCGTCATCTGCTGCTGCGCCAGTTCGAGGCGGGCTCCGGCGTCGGCCGGATGCTTAGCGATCCAGTCCGTCAGCACGGCGTCGGCCTGCTTGGCTTTCTTGCCCACGCGCAAGGCTTGGCTGTAGAGAACGGCGCCTGCTTCGCTGGGGTGCTTGGCCTGGCTCTGCTTCAGCACCGCCTGGGCCTGATCGTTCTTCTTCACCGCAACCAGCGTGGTGGCGAGAAGCAGATCCGATTGCAGACCAGGATCCTGCTTCACGCCATCCTGGGCCGCGGCGATGGCGACGTCGCTGTTGTTGGTGCCGAGCGCGAAGCGGATGAGCGCAGATCGGGCCAACTGGAACTTCGGAGCGATCTCCAGCGCGCGCTTGTAGGCGGTGATTGCGCCGTTGGTGTCTTTCTTGGCGACGAGAGCGCTGGCAAGCATCAACTGGATCTGCGGCGAATCCGGGCGCGTGTTCGCCAGGCGCCGGAAGGTCGCAAGCGCGAGGTCGGTCTGGCCCGATGCAAGCTGGATCTCCGCCTGGACAAGTTGGCCGTTGAGGTCTTTCGGAGCGATCTTGAGGTAGGCGCCGATCGCGCCGGCCCCGTCCTTCATGCGGTTGCGGCTGATGTAGAAGCTGGCAAGCGCCAGATTGGAGACACTGTTCTTCGGGTCGACCGCGACGGCATGTTTCAGGATGGCCTCGGCGGTATTCACCTGGCCCATGCGGAGGTTGACCTCCGCGACGCGGATCATGGCCATCACGTTTTTCGGATCGTTCTTCAGCAGCGTCTGGAAATCGCCGTTGGCACCCTGAAGATCGCCGCGCCCGGTGCGCGCCACCGCGCGGTCGTAAAGCGCCAGCGTGAACTTGGGGTCAAGCTCCAGGGCGCGTGTGAAGGCTGCGATGGCGCCGTTGAAGTCGGCCTTTGCCAGCATGATCTGGCCGCGGAAGAGGGGACCGTAGGCGTTCTTCGGTGCGCTGGCCGCGAACTTGTCGGCCACGACGCCGGCACCGGCCACGTCGCCGCTGCGCATCAATGCCGTGAGCAGAAGCCCGGCAGTAACCTGGTCGCCCGGCTGCCGTGCGTTGATATCGCGTAGCTGCTTGACGGCGGAGTCGAGGTCGCCGCTGCGCAGGCTCGACGCCGCGACTTGGCGCTTGAGCAGGTCGCCGCCGAAGCCGGTGGCACTCGCCTTCTCGAAATACTCGGTCGATTTAGCGTACTGCTTTTGCATGGCATAGGCTTGGCCCAAGAGGACCATGGCCCGCGGCTCCGTCGTGTCGCCCAGCGGCCGCAGGATGTCGATGGCGCGCTGCGTGTTGTTCATCCGCAGATACTGCGTGGCAAGCTGAATGCGCGGTTCGGCGGCGTCGGGGAACTTCGACACCGCGCCGGAAAGGATATTGATCGCAACGTCGCTATGACCTGCGACGGCTGCCATCTGGGCGATCAGAACGGCGATCTCGGGCCGCGAATTGGTGAATTCCGGCGGCAGCGCCTGCGCGATGCTCCAAGCGCCATTAACGTCTTTGACGCGTTCGAGCAGCAGCGCCTTGTAGTAAAGCGCTTGCGGCAGCTTCTTCCACTGGCCGAGCACGGCGTCGACGTCCGCGCGCGCCTTGCCGTCCTGTTTCATCTGGAGATAGACGGAGGCTCGCGACAACAGCGACAGCGGATTCGAGGGATACTGCTTGACCATGCTGTTCGCCGCCGCGAGCGCCAGATCGGTCCTGTTGGTCATCTGCGAGAGCGAGATGCGAAGCAGCAGCACGCTGGCGTCGGTCGGCGATTTGGCGAAAGCTTCGTCGCTCAGCGCGACGGCGGATTTCAGGTCGTTCTGATCCTTGGCCATGCGCGCCTTGAGGATCAGGCTCGGCACGTCCCTGCTGATCGCCAGCGCGTGGTCGATGCTGTCGGCGGCGAGGTCGGGATGAACGGTCTGCAATTGCGCCATGGCGCGGGAACGCCAGGTGGCGGCGGCAAGCTGGCTGCGGTCGTCCTCGCTGGGAGCCGGGAACTGATCCAAGAGCTGCTGGCCTTCGTTGCGTGCCAGCATGGCGTCAAAGAGGATCGGCAGGACCTTGGCATCGGCGGCGCCCGCCTGGCGCGCGGCCCGCAGTTCGCGGATCGCCGAAACATAGTCGCCGGAGCGCATGTAGGCGAAGCCCAGCTCCACCCGCACATCGTTGTTCTTCGGCGCGAGCGCCGAGGCGTTCTTCAAGTAGATCACCGCGACGTTGGGATGTCCCTGCTGCATCGCCTGGCGTGCCTGCCGCAACATCTCGCCCAAACCCGATGGGTTTTCCGAATTGCGGGCATTGTCCGACGAGCCGATCGCCGCCTGGGCGGGTAGGGCCGCGAGCGGCAAGCCGGTCAGTGCGCACAACGCCGCGGCGAGCAGCAGGCGGCTGCGCAGAAGTGAAGATGTCTTGCAGGCGTTCACGATAACCTCCCAGATGGAGCGCAATCCGGAAACGTGAGAAGCGTTTTTCCGCTCGATTGCGCGATAAGACCAAAACTCAGGCGCGACGTTTGTGCGTGCCCAAAAGGTTGTAGACCTGCGGCCGGCTGATCCCCATCAGCTTGGCCGCCTTCGATACGTTGCCGTCGGAGACGGCGAGGGCTTCGCGCAGCAGCGAGCCTTCAAGCTCTCGCATGTGATCGCGAAGATTGAGATTGCGCGGCGCGCCTTCCGAAACGAGTTCCAGATCGTCGGGCGTGATCAGCGGCCCGTCCGACATGATCACCGCGCGCTTCACGCGGTTTTCCAGCTCGCGCACGTTGCCCGGCCATTTGTGGGCCTGCAGCGCGATGAGGGCTTCCTTGGTGAAGCCGCGCAGGTTGCGCGAGTGCTCGCGGTTGTAGAGGTTGCGGAAATGCTGCGCCAGGATCACGGCGTCGCCGTCGCGATCGCGCAGCGGCGGCAGCTCGATGCTGATCTCGTTGAGGCGGTAATAGAGATCCTCGCGGAAGCGGCCGTCCTTCACCAGGACACTGAGCGGCTGATTGGTGGCCGAGATGATGCGCACGTTCACCGTCAGCGTGGTGCGCCCGCCGACGCGCTCGAATTGCTTGGATTGCAGAAAGCGCAACAGCTTGGCTTGCAGCGTCACGGGCATGTCGCCGATTTCGTCGAGGAACAGCGTGCCCTTGTCGGCGATCTCGAACTTGCCCAGCGTCTGCTTCACCGCACCGGTGAAGGCGCCGCGTTCGTGCCCGAACAGCTCGCTTTCGAGCAGATTTTCCGGAATAGAGGCGCAATTGATGGCGACCAGCCTGGCCGAGGCGCGCGAAGAGGAATCATGCAGGGCGCGGGCGATCAGCTCCTTGCCGGTGCCGCTTTCGCCCAGCACCAGCACGGCGGCGTCGGTGCGCGCCACGCGTTCGAGCGTCTGCGCCACCTGCTGCATCTGCGAGGAGCCGTAGACGAAGCCCGGCATGCGCCGGTCGGCGAGGACTCGCAGCTGGCGATTTTCCTCCTCAAGGTCGTACATGCGCGCGGCGCGCTCGACGATGAGCTTGAGAACGTCGACGTCCACGGGCTTCGAAATGAAATCGAAGGCGCCGCGGCCTACGGCATTCACCGCGATTTCGCGGTCCGCATTGCCGCTGAGGATGATGACCTTGGTCTGCGGCGACGAGGATAGGATGGCGTCGAGCACCTTCAGCCCTTCGGTTGCACCGTCGGGATCGGGCGGCAGACCGAGATCGAGGATCACGATGCGGATGTCGTCGGCGTCCTCGAAGGCCCTGATCGCCTCGGCGCGCGTCGACGCGCCCACCATCTTGAACGGATCGAGGGCCCACTGCATCTGGCGCTGCAGGCCCATGTCGTCCTCCACAAGGAGAATGCGCTTGGGTCCGTCCGCGTGCGTTTCAGTCGCTCTATTCATGATGCTGCCCGGCTCTCCGCTTCTTGGCATGCGGGAAGGAGCAACGACACGATCGTGCCCTCCCCGGGGTTGCTTTCGACTTCGATATCGCCGCCGAGGTCGCGCATGATGGCGCGCGCCTGATAGGCGCCGATGCCGAGGCCTTTGTTTTTCGTCGTGCGCAAGGGCCGGAACAGTTCGCGGGCGATGAAATCCGCAGTCATGCCCGGGCCCTCGTCGCGGACGCGCACCCGCACCCGCTCGTTCACCGTGTCCACGCCGAGCCGCACGCTGCCGAGTTCCGGGCTGGCCTCCACCGCGTTCGTCACGATGTGCTCTAGCGCATTTTCGAACAGCTCGGGATGCGCGATCTCGGCGAAATGCACGCCGCCGGCGCCGTCGCGGCCCAAAACGACTCCGGTTTTGGATTTCTTCTGTGCAAAGCGGGCGACGATCTCGGAGATGTTCACGCGCGACCGCACGGCGACGGTCTGCGGCTCGTTGCCGTCGCGTAGCTTGGTGATGAGGCGCTGCAGATTGTCGACCGCGTGGCGGATGGTTTCCATCATGTCGGCGCGGAAGGCGGCGTCGTGGCCGAACTTTTCGGCATTCTTCAGCAGAAGGCTGAGCTGGCCCGCCGTGTTTTTGAGATCGTGCAGCGCAAAGGTCACGCGGTTGTTGAATTCGGCGAGCTGCTGCGAATCGGCGAGCGCCTGCGCGGTCTGCTCGTTGACGAGGAAACCCGCGAGCTGGTTCGCGATCAGCGCCACCAAGTTGCGGTCTTCCCAATCGAGTTTCTTGGGCGCACGCGGCTTGTGCAGCAGGGAAAATCCGATCAGCTCGTCGCGGAAGCGCAACGGCACGACCAGCCATGCTTGGGGAAAGCGCGCTCGCCACGACGCAATCTCCGGCGTCTGTTCCCTGGAGGTGAGTTCGAGGAAGGCGACGGTCTCGTCGTCGAACGACTTGAGAAGCTCGTCGGTTTCCTGAATGGGACCAAAATTCTCGCCGAACGCCGAATAGGCCAGCCGCACAAACTGCTTCCAGCCGCTGCGCCGCACGAACAAGACGCCGCCGGGGCTGTCGAGATGGTCGGAGAGCACCAGCAGAACGCGCTCGGGGCCGCCGCGGTCTTCGTAGCGCGACAGCGCCTGGTTGAACTTCGTCCATTCGATGCGATAGTCGTATTTGTACGAGAAGAAGTTCTCGTTGATGAACTTCTTGATCTGCGAGCGCACCGAATGCGTGGAAAGGGCGACGATCATCGCCACCAGCCCCGCAAAGCCCAACACGATCGAAAGCACGACGGCCGGCGTGCCGCCGAAGTGGCGGACATAGAGCGCCGCCGCGGCCGTGCCCTGCAGAAGGATGCCGGCGAAAATCAGCGTCGCCGAGTGAAATACGACCTGGCGCGACGAATGCAGCTTCAGGCGCAGCGCTTCCCCGCGCACCGCTGTGACGACGAATAGCGGCAGGGTCACGAGATAAATGAACGGCTGCGCGAGCTGGAACGGCTCGATCGCGGCGGCGCCGAGGAACTCGGGAATGCTCAGCACGAGCTTGTAGGCATAGAGCGCGGTCAGCCCGATCAGCATCAGCTTGATGGACCACAGACGCGAGCGTCCGAGATTGCGGTAGAGATTCTCGGTGAGGATGAGGCCCATCACCGCTACCGCCAGCGCGGCCATCGGCAGATTCATCCGCACGCCGAGGCCGGTGTCGATGCTGGCCTCGGTGAGTGCGAAGCCGAGGTCGACCGCGATCACAATCGCGGATGCAACCGCAAGTCGCCGCCACAACGGATGCTCCCGCGCGTCCTCGCGCAGCAGTCCGATGGCGAGCGCGAACCAGCCCGCGTCGCGCAGCGCCCCCATCGCGGGCGGCAGCCAAGGCTCCACCCAGCCGAGGTCGTAGAACGCTCCCGAGAGGGACCACACCGCCGTCATCATGGCGGCGCAGGAAAACAGATAGTTCGGCCACGAGTGCTTGCCGCGCGCGGGAAGAATTACCGCGAACGCCGTGTAGGCGAATGCCGTCAGCAGGCCCGCAAAAAGCGAAATCCCCAATCCCATCTGGCCTTTGTTTTGCTAGTTTGAATTTGAATAACTATCAATAATGACGCCCGATCTCAATCAATCGTGGGCCTTTGCTGTTCGAAAAATTTACAGGTGTGGGTCTGCTGCACTCACCGCGGGCACAGCTTCCGTAGCGCCTTGCTGAGGCCGGCGGCGCCGCTCCAGAATGCCGCGAAACAGTCTTAACTGACCCTGGGTGGTCGCATCCCAATCGAACTTTTCGGCATAGCGTCGGGTCGCGTTGCGGTTGAGCGGGGTCGCAAACAGCCGGCCTACGCCTTCCGCCACGCCGTCAGCGTCGATGTTGCGGATCAACACGCCTGCGGCGGGATCGGCGACGACTTCCGGTGTCCCCCAGACCGCCGATGCGACGACCGGCGTTCCGCACGCCATCGCTTCCAAGAGCACGTTTGCCCAACCCTCACGGCTCGAGGCGAGAACCAGCGCATCCATCGCGCGATAGACCTTCGCAAGCTGGGGCTGATCGAGAACACCGAGGAACCGCACGCGGTCGGCGACATTCAACGATGCGGCCAGCCGTTCGAGCCTGCCGCGTTCCGGGCCATCGCCGACGATGACCAGATCGGTGTCCGGCAATTGCGGCAGCGCGCCGATGACGTGATGATGACCTTTGCGCTCGATCAGCCATCCCACGCTGCCCAGCGTGCGTCGCGTGAAACCCACTTCGCGCCGCGCCACATTGCGATCGCCCGGCGAAAACAGCGCCAAGTCGACGCCGTTGCGCAGCACCGTGACGCGATCGCCGGCCACACCGAGTTGCACCAAACGGTTCTTCAAGGCCTGGCAAACGGCGATGAGCCCGTCGGCTTGCGCCGCCGCTTCCAGGATCATCCGCCGCGGCGCCGGAAAATCCGCAATCAGATTGAGATCGCTGCCGCGGGCGGTTACCACCACCGGAATCCCGAATTCGCGGCCCAGCCGCACGGCGGCCACGCCGTCGGGAAAGAAATAGTGGGCGTCGATCAGATCGAAATGCCGCCCCTGCGCTATCAGGCGTCCCAGCGTATGCCGCATGGCATAAAACAGGGTCGTGGGCGTGAAGCTCATGCCTATCTTGGGAATCACAAGATAGCGTGGATGCCACACGGTGAGTGCGCCGCGTTTGGTTACCGGCGGAACGAGATCGAGCCGGCCGGCATTGCGATAGCGCACGAACGGCGGCAGCCACGGCACGGGTGCGAGTACCTCTGCGGCAACTTCATGCGAGGCGACAAGTTTTTCCAACCGCGTGGCAACAAACGCGCCATGTGCGGGCTTCGCGCTGTGCGGAAACAGCGTGGTCGCGGTCAGAATCGACAGCATGCGTTCCTATTCATCGTTCGTATTGGCATGTCGGATGCGTTCTGCCAGTAATCAGGGGGCCCGCGCCGCACCAGTAACATCGATGGGCTGTCTGGAGAAGGTCATGAATCTGTCGATTTTCGGCATGGGCTATGTTGGCGTCGTCTCGGGCGCCTGTCTTGCGAAGCTCGGCCACAGGGTGATTGGCGTTGACGTAAACGTCGACAAAGTGAATCTCATCAACGCGGGCCGCTCGCCCATCGTCGAACCCGGCATACCGGAGCTTGTCGCCGCGCTGGTCGCCAAAGGCACCTATTCCGCCACCACGGATGCCGTCGCCGCCATCGAGCAGAGCGACGTTTCCTTCGTTTCGGTCGGCACGCCCAGCGGCAAGACCGGAGCGCCGTCGCTCGATCATATCGACCATGTTTGCAGTCAGATCGGCGAAGCCATCGCGCGCAAATCCACGCCGCACACGGTCATCGTCCGCTCCACTGTGCCGCCGGGAACCGTGGCGGAGCGCATCGGCCCTGCGCTGGTGCGCGCCTCCGGCCGCAAGCTGGGCGAAGGGCTGGAGCTGGCCGACAACCCGGAATTCCTGCGCGAGGGCCGCGCCGTCGCCGATTTCGAGAAGCCGCCGTTCACGTTGATCGGGTCGTCCAGCGCCAAGGCCGTCGAAGTGGCGCGCGAACTCTATAAGCGCATCGATGCGCCTTTCATCGTCACGGACGAACGCACCTCGGAGTGCATCAAATACCTCTGCAACATATTTCACGCGGTCAAGATCGGCTTCGCCAACGAAGTGGGCGCGGTTCTGAAATCGCAGGGCGTCGATTCGCGCGAGGCCATGCGCGTGTTCTGCGAGGATCGCGTGCTCAACATATCGCCGGTTTATCTGCGCCCCGGGTTCGCGTTCGGCGGTTCGTGCCTGCCGAAGGATCTTCGCGGCTTCCTTTCGCTCGCCGAGCAGGAGCACATCGATCTGCCGTTCCTGGGCAGCCTGATACGCAGCAACGAACGCCACGTCGATCGTGCCTATGAGATGATCGCGCAAGGCGGACGGCGCAAGGTCGCGTTGTTCGGCCTGGCGTTCAAGTCGGGCACGGACGACATGCGCGAATCCCCGTTGGTGGCGCTGGCGGAGAAGCTCATCGGCAAGGGGTACGAACTTTCCATCTACGATCGCGACGTCGAACTGGCGCGCCTCACCGGCGCCAACAAGACATTCATCGAGCACGAAATCCCCCATCTCGGACGCCTTCTGAGCAAGACGACGGAAGAGACGTTGGACGGCGCGCAGGTGATCGTCGTCGGCCATGTCGGCAAGGCCGAGGCGAACGCCATCATCGCCCACCACAACGGGCGCACGATCATCGACCTGCAAGGCGTGAAGGAACTCGAGACGCTCGGCGGCGCCCACTATCAGGGCATCTGCTGGTGACCAAGCCGCGGCTTCTGTTCGTGTCGCCCCGTTATCTCCTTCCCGCCGACATGGGCGGAAAGATACGGACGGCGCACGTGCTGAAGGGCCTGAAGGGCGGCCGTTTCCATGTCACGCTGGTGTCGCCGGGCCCGCGCGAAATTCCGCCCGCCCATGGCGCGGAGCTGGAGCTGTTGTGCGACGAATTCCAAAGCTGGCCGGAACCGCAACGCGGCCCGCTGTTCCAAATTGCGCGCCTCGGCCTAATTACCTCGCGGCTGCCCATTCCGGTCGCGACAGATCGTTCGCCCGCGGCGCGCCGCCTCGTCGCCGGCGCCCTGAAACGGGCCGATCTCGTGGTTGCCGATTTTCTCCATGCGGCGGTGCTGATGCCGCCCGCGCTTGCGGCGCCTTCGGTGCTGTTCACCCATAACGTGGAAGCAGAGATTTTCGCGCGCCATGCCGAGATCGCTTCCGGCGCGCTGCAGCGGATGGTCTGGCGCGATCAGCTTGCGAAGATGCAGCGCTTCGAGCGCGACACCTTGCGGGCATTCGATTCCATAGTCGCCGTCTCGGAACGCGACCGCGAGGTCTTCCGGCGCGAATACGGCGTAGACGCATCCACCATCCCGACGGGCGTCGATCTCGATTATTTTCCCTATCACCCGGTTTCGGAGGCCGCCCCCCCCGTCATCGCCTTCACGGCCTCGATGGATTCCTTGGCGAACATCGACGGCGTGCGCTGGTTCATGGACACGGTGTGGCCACGGATCGCGGCGGCGGTGCCGCAGGCTGAGATGCGCGTCATCGGGCGCAATCCCGATCCCGCTCTGGTGAACGAGGCCAAACGGCGCGGCCTCCGTTGGAGTTTCACCGGCTATGTCGACGACGTGCGGCCGCATCTCGAAGGCGCCGCGGTCTACGTCATTCCGCTGCGCGTGGGCGGCGGGACGCGCATCAAGGCCTACGAAGCCATGGCGTTCGGACTTCCGACCGTATCCACCAGGCTCGGCGTCGAGGGCCTTGCGGTGGAGCCCGGCAAGCATTTCATCGAGGCCGACAGCGATGACGCTTTCGCCACTGCGGTGCTCGCGCTTCTGGCGGACGGGGCGCTGCGCCGCGCGCTGGCGGAGGTGGCGAGGGCGCTGGTCGAGCGCAACTTCTCGGCGCGCAGTGTGGGCGCGGTATTCGAGGGGACTTGCGTCGCCACGATGGAAACACGCGCGGCCCGCGGTGCCGCGCCTAACGCGAGCCTTGCGCGAACACGAGCACCCGGAAGGTCTGGAGCATGATCGACAGGTCCCTGAGCACGCTGAAGTGCTTCAGGTAGAACAGGTCGTATTCCAGCTTGCATTCGGCGTCCTCCACCGAGGCGCCATAAGGATAGTTGATCTGGGCCCAGCCCGTGACGCCCGCCTTAACGCAATGGCGCAGGTGATAGAGCCTGATCTGCTCCGACAGTTGATTGACGAAGACCGGGCGCTCCGGCCTCGGCCCCACCATCGACATCTGCCCGATCAGCACGTTGACGAGCTGCGGCACCTCGTCGATGCGGGTGCGCCGCAGGATACGTCCGACGTAGGTGACGCGTGGGTCATTGTGGCTGGCCCATTGTGCACCGTACTTCTCGGCGTCCACGCGCATGGTGCGGAACTTGATGATCCGGAAGGTGCGTCCGCCCTGGCTGACGCGCTCCTGGCGGTAGAACACGGGGCCGAAATCCTCGAACACGATGGCCACGGCGATGATCGCCAGAGTCGGCAGCGTCAACAGCAGCAGCGAGGACGATACGACGATATCCATCAGCCGTTTGAGGCCGCGGTCGAGCCAGCCGAAGCGGAAGCCGTCGGAATAGAGCAGCCAGTGGGACTCGGTCCATTTCAGGTCCACGCGGCCCGTTTCGCGCTCCACGAAGGTGTTGAAGTCGAACACCGGAACGCCGTTGGCTTTCCACGGCAGCAGGTGGTCGAAATGCATGTCGGTCGGATCGTCGACGGCCACCACCACTTGGTCGATGTGAAGCCGCGCTTCCAGCTCCTGTACGGTCGCCACGTCCCTGAGCGGCTTGATCGGCTCGCCCGGAATGCCCGCAGGCGGTTCGCCGCCCAGATAGGTTTCGGTCAGGAAATGCAACTCGGCGAGGCGGCGGTCGGAACGCCGGAAAAGATCGCGCAAATAGTGCGCCCGCGTTCCGGTGCCGATGATCAGAATGTGCCGACGGAACCAATGGCGCCGTGCCATAGCCAGGAACAGAGGCCGGCTCAGCATGCCGCCGAACAGTCCGGCGCCGACGCCGACGAGAACGATGGTCAGTCCGCGGCTGATACTGCGGAAGGCGAGGGAATCGAAGACCAGATTGAGTCCGACATGGATCACGACGAGCGACAGCACGGCGCCGACGCCGAGGGCCACGACAAGTCGTGTGATGGCGGTCGAGAAGTTGATCAGCGCATCGTAGCGATAGCAGCCCGAGGCATAGGCAAACGCCAAAGAGTTGGCCACGAGGCACACGATGACCGCTGCAGTCTGTGCCGCCGTCCCGAGCGCAAGGCGATCGTGAATCGCAGAGATCAGCGCCGCAACGGACCCTGCCATGAAAATGAGGTCGAGCACGGCGAGCGTGGTCCGCGAACCGGGCAGAAAACGCTTGCGCATCTGGGCTTTTGCGCCCAATCCGGAAAGATGTTCCGAGTTCGCCGTACCTCTCAACGCGGCTGGAGCGACACCCCAGCGCTGCGATTGAAAGGCGTTCGCTGTTCCATGCGTTTGGAACGCACTAAGTGAATCTCGCATTTTCTTATTGTCCCCGCAGACTGGGCAACACATGCATATCGAATTCACATCACGAGAAAAAGGAATTTTTAAGTAGAATAATTCAAACTTTCATTAAACTTGACCGCAAGGTATGTCGATACATATTCGCAAGGCACCGATCTTGGTTACCGCGGTAATTGCCGGGAATTGATCGTAAATAGGCTTTACCAGGCTCGATAAAAATGCGTGCGGCAGCCGGCCGGTGCATGCCCCCGTTCGACGAGAAGATGTTCCGCGCGAACGCGAAGCCCACGTCATCATCGACGGTTCGGTGTCAGGGCGCCGCCGCAGGGGGCATCGACCTTCGTCGCCCGGCGAGGGTCAGCGGGCGTCGTGCGTTGCGGCCGTAAGGCCATGATTGGATATGTGAAAGCAGGTGCATCAAAACCACACAAATCGGCATGGTTTTGCGAAGCATTATTGGAAAAGTTCTTTTGTACCCGCTAGATTGAGTCTCCAGCGATCTCGCACAGAGGCATGCCATGAAATTCAGGAATTTGGTTGAAGCCGCGCGTCCGTTTGCGGTGTTGGTTGCTTTGTTGGGCACCATCGTCGTCGCGGGCTGCGCGAACAAACTGCCCCCGCCGCCGGCGGTCTCGCAGAGCAGCACCGAATACCGCATCGGACCCGGCGATCAGTTGAGCATCTTCGTCTGGCAGAACAAGGACCTTTCGACCGAGGTTCCCGTGCGCCCGGATGGCAAGATTTCGCTGCCGCTGATCAACGACATGGTGGCGGCCGGAAAGACGCCGACGCAGTTGTCCACAGACGTGCAGGACCAACTGAAGAAATACGTGAACAACCCATTGGTTACTGTTATCGTTCACTCGTTTATGGGGCCTTATTCGGAGCAGGTGCGCGTGGTGGGTGAAGCTACGAGACCCAGATCGATTCCGTATCGCGATCACATGACCGCGCTCGACGCGATGATCGAGGTCGGCGGGCTCACGCCGTTGGCGGCAGGGGATCGGGCGACGCTGGTTCGCTATGTCGACGGCAAGCAGGAAAGTTTCGGCCTCAAGCTCGACGATCTGCTCAAGGACGGCGATATGTCTGCGAATTCGCCGTTGGCTCCGGGAGACGTCATCATCATTCCGCAAAGTTACTTCTGACGGAGCGGAATTGCCGCGGGGGGGAAGTGTGCAGTGGCGGACTCAAATCGCAAGGCGGACGTGACGGATCGGTCATCACCGTCAATGGCACATAGGATTTGCGGGCACGGTTGGCTGACGGCCGCCGTGCTTGCCGCCGTTCTGCCGTCGGGGGCATTGGCGCAAAGCAGCGACGTTACGACACCGCCGCCTGCCGGTGCGGCTGCCACCGACGACACCACCGGAGATGTCTCGAATATCCAGATCCCGCTCCCCCCGCTGCAGTGGGGCGGCTATGCCGACCTTGCCGAAGGCTACAGCACCAACGCGCAAGGCGGGTTCGGGGGAACCGGAACCAGCGACACCTTTACGCGAGGCACCATCGGCACCTACCTGCAGTACGCCAGGCCCCGCCTCAGCGCGAACCTCAATTACAGCCTCACCGGCGTCTATTGGGGCAAAACCCACGATCAAAATCACCTTACCAACCGGCTCAACCTTACCTCGCGCCTGATCGCGATTCCGGACACGCTCGTGGTCACGGCAAACGCATATGCGGCGCCGGCCGATCTGACGCGCCTGGGCGCCGTGTCGGCGAGCGGCGAACCCGTCTCGCGGTACAACAGCCGCGACACCTACGGCTATTTCGTGCGGCCGCAATTCACGCTGCGCTACAAGGACTATCTCACCTCGGACCTGTCGCTCGGCCACGGCGGGGTGTTTTTTGTCACGCCATCGGCCGCGGCGATCTTCCCGCCGCCCCCGATCACCCCGGCGCAGAACGCGCTGTCCACGACCCTCACCGAGCAGCTCACGAGCGGCACTTATTTCGAGCGCCTGCAGTTCAGTGCGATCGGCAGCTACGGCCAATTCTCCCAGACCGTCCGTTCCCAGCGCACCGAGGAAGGGCTCCTCAACGTCTCCTATGCGCTGACGCGGTATCTCAAGGTATTCGGGATCGGCGGCTACGACGACTATAAGTCGTCCACCACCCTGGCGAAGAACCTCTCGGGGCCGACCGGACTGGGCGGGTTTACGCTCAGCGACGGGCCCGACTTCACCCTGACGGCCGAAGCGGGCACACAGAACAACCTGCCGACCTACATGGGCTCGCTGCGCTGGATCATCTCGCCGCTGACCCAGTTTGTCGCCAGCGCGACCGACTCCATCACGACGCCCCAGGGCGACATCCTGTCGAGGCTGGGAGGGCTGTCCGGGGGCGGCTTGGGCGATCCGGGCTCGCTCGGAAACGTCGGCTTGGGGGGAAGTTCGTACAACGGAAATCTGCCGTTCAGCCCCGGTGGGCTCGCGCTCGACAATGCGATCTATCGGATCCGGTCGATCGAGGGGAGCCTGACCCATACCGACGATCGGAACACCTACACCGCCAGCGTGTTTGCCAACGAGCGCGACCGCCTCGACGTGACGCCGGTGTCGGTGCTGCCGAGGACTTCGGTCTACGGTTTGCGCGGCGTGGTCACGCGCACGCTCAATGCCGACTTTACCGCTACGGCATCGGCCACGTATTCGATCGGCGACGAATTCGGCGGGCACGATCGCGTGTTCTATGCCGACGCGATCGTCACTTATCACCTGACGGCGATCATTGATCTTTATCTCACCGACCACTACACGGATCGCGAATCCAAGAATCTCGTTGGTTTCACCAATGCACCGGTGTCGGAAGATCAAGTCATCCTCGGCATAAGGGCGCACTTCTGAAAAAGGTCGCCGAGCTCGATGTCTAACGCCGCCGGCATGCGTTCCGACGACGCTCCCATCGTGATCCGGCCCGCAACCGACGCGGATGCCTCCGCTTGGGACGCGTACGTGCTCGCCGCGCCGGAGGGAACCTTTTTCCATCGCTTCGCCTGGGGCAGGCTGCTGCACGAAATTTTCGGCCTTGATCCGCACCCCTTTGTGGCGGAGCGCGCGGGGCGCATCGCGGGCGTGCTGCCGCTGTTTCACCAGAGGAGTCTGCTGTTCGGCCGGGCCCTGATCTCGTCGCCCTTTTGCGTCGAAGGCGGGCCGCTGGCGGACGACGCCGCCGTCACCGCCGCCTTGGACGGGGCCGCGCTCGCCTTGATGGCCGAGCTCAAGGTTCCCGTCTTGGAATATCGCTGCCGCAAGGCTTCGCGGCCGGGTTGGGTGGCCAAGCGCGATCTTTACGCCACCTTCGCGCGCCCGCTTGCCGCCGACGACGACGAGAATCTGAAGGCGATTCCGCGCAAGCAGCGCGCCGTGGTGCGCAAGACCTTGAGCGGGACGTTGACGGGCGATGCGGAAGATGGCGTCGATGTTCTATTCCGCGTCTATTCGGAAAGCGTGCGCAATCTCGGCACCCCGGTGTTCCCCAAGCGCTGGTTCGCGGCGTTGCGCCAGGCGTTCGGCGGGGATTGCGACGTCGTTGTCATCCGCGACGGCGGCGAGGCCGTCAGCGCCGTCTTGAATTTCTATCACAACGGCACGGTGCTGCCTTATTACGGCGGCGGCACGGCGGCGGCCCGGCGCAGCGGCGCCAACGATCTGCTCTATTGGGAGGTCATGCGCCGCGCGTCGCGGCGGGGCTGCCGCAGATTCGATTTCGGGCGCAGCAAGGCCGGCACCGGTGCCTTCGCGTTCAAGAAGAACTGGGGTTTCGAGCCGGGCTGGCTGGAGTACGAATACAAGCTCGCGCCCGGCGCCGAACTGCCCGAGAAGAACCCGAACAATCCGAAATATGCTCTGATGATCTCGGCATGGAAGAAGCTGCCGCTGCCGCTGGCGAACTTCCTCGGTCCGTTCCTAATCGGCGGCCTCGGGTAAGACGGCGACACGGGCGATCTTCGTCTGCACCTTACCGACAAGGGTCAGGATGTCCTGTTCTGCCGACTGCGGCCGTCCGCTCAAATCCCACAGCCCCAGCAGCGCCGCGACATAGCTCGCCGCACCGGCCAGCACGTCCAGCAGCAGCCGCGGCGCGCCCTGGAACGGCAGCATCATGTTCAACGCCCAGATGGTCAGGGCCATAATCCCTGCGGCCACGAACGGCCGCCACATTGCCCGATAATAATCGCGCGCCGGCACACCCGTGACCCTCCGTACGGCGAAGATGATCGACGGTATGAACACCACCGTGACGGCCAAGCGGGTCTGGACCACGACCATGACGTCGTGGGTCATATAGGCGGCCGCGAAGACCAAGATGGTGAACACGACAAGACGCGACCACAGGATGCGCGCTCCGATATACGGCATACCGAGGACATCCAGGAGCGTGGCGGTTCCGCTCAGCAAGGCCGCCATGCTGGCGTTGAGCGCCAACCAGGCGATCAGCGGCGTGGCATCGATCCACTTCGGGCCGAGCACGACGCGCACCATATCGCTGGCCACCATCGTGACGCCCACGCCGGTCGAGGCGCATATGATGGCCGACCAGCCGAGCATCCTGAGATAGAGCTTGTGCAACTCGGCGGGATTGCCGCGGCATTTGGACATCACCGGCAACAAGGCGGCGACCATCGGATTGATGATTTCCTGCGTCGGGCTGGCCGCAATGTCCTTCGCCACGGTGTAGCGGCCCATCACCGGCGCGCCGACGATGCCGCCGATGGCGATGTTGTCGACTTGGGTCTGCAAATAGCCGCCGACGGTGCGCACGAACGTCCAGATGGAGAACGACCATATTTCCCTGGCGCAGGCGAGCGAGAGACGCGGCCGGAACGGGCTCATTACATAGCTCAGCACCGTGCGGCTGATCTGGCCCATCAGGATGCCGGCCACCAGAGCCCAATAATTCCGCAGCACGAAGGCCAGCACGACGGTCACGCAGAACTGCAGGATCTTGGTGAGGACGTTGAAGATGAAAAATTTGTCGAAGCGCAGGTTCCGGCTGAAATCAACCGTGCCGATGTTTTCGAGCCCGCCGAGGAAGGCGCGCAGCGCCAGGCACTGCATGACGGCGACCGCGGCGGGTTGGTGGAAGTAGGCCTTGGTGAACGGCGCGGCGATCAGGATGCAGAGCGCGACCGCAATGCCGAGGATGAAGGAAATGGTCCAGGCGGAATTGTAATGTTCGCGCGTGGGTGCCTCGTGCCGAACGAGGGCAACGGCCTGACCGGTAAGCGTCAGCATCTCGAACAGGCCGACCACGATCATCGCCACGGCGACGATTCCAAAATCCTTCGGGGTCAGCAGCCGGGCCAGGATGACGGTACTGATTACGCCAATTAGGCGCATTGCCCATCGCAACCCGACCATCCAGGCTGAACCTCGGAGCATGTGAAAACCCATGCCCTGTTGTTTTCCCGGCTGCTTTATCATCTCAAATCCGGCATTTCTCGACTGTGTTGGTTAGGATTAACGCTGTGGAGCATGCTTCGGTTTGAGCGGCACTCGCTCGCCTTCACGCGTACCCAATATGGTTCGAAAATGCGCAGACCCAGTGTCAAATTCGTAACATGCGGCTGAAGATCGTCTGCTCAAGCCTTTTAACTTTCCCAAGATCAAGTCGCGAACACCCTGCAGACCACCGAAATGGCGCGTGCGCCACTATGTTTTTTACGACGGCTGACGTTGCGGAGCCGATCCGCGTGCCTTGAGGCCATCCTAGAACTAGTATAATGAGTGATCGCCTCTGCTCATAGAGTTTGACGGATCAAATTCGTTTGGGCGGGGGCGCTGCGGAAGCCGGGACAAGGAAAAAAATGCAAAGCTGGAAGCTTCAGCTGCTCAGCCTATTGGGCTGTGGTTGGCAGTTCCGCTGGTACGGGCTGGGGATTGCCTGGGCGGTTTGCCTGATCGGTTGGATCGTCGTCGCGCTGATACCGAACGAGTTTCAGGCCTCTGCCCAGGTCTACATCGACACCGACACGCTGATGAAGCCGCTGCTGCGCAATCTCGTGGTCAACACGGACACCCAGCAGGAAATCGACATCATGCTCCGCACGATGATGACCTCGCCGAGCATGGAGCGCGTCGTGCGTGCAACCAACCCGCATGCGGACAAGATGTCCACCGCCGAGATGCAGGATGCCGTCGCGAAGTTGAGCAGCAAGGTTTCCCTTAAGACGCTCGGCACCAGGAATCTCTATCAGATCGGCTACAGCGATCCAAATCCGGTCTATGCCGAGTCGGTGGCGCAGACGCTGCTCTCGGTGATGGTCGATTCCAACGTCGGCGACCAGCGCCGCGAATCGGACGACGCCCGCTCATTCCTCGACACCCAGATCGCCGCCTACGAACGCAAGATCGCGGCCTCGGACAAGCGTAAGTCCGACTTCCGGGTGCAGCACTTCGATGTCTTCATGGAAAACAGCGACACGGAGAGCATCAGGAATCAGATCGCGCAGGCGCAGGGGCAAATCGACGAGATCTCGGCGCGGCGCAACAGCCTTGCGGCACAGCTCGGCGCAACCAAGCCGACGCTCGACATCAACGGACCGGCACCGGTATCCATCGGCGGCGCGGGCACGGTCGAGAACAAACGCCAGCAGCTCGGCATCGCGCGCGCCCATCTCGACGAATTGCGCGCGCACTACACCGACGACTATCCCGACGTGGTGCTGCAAAAGCAGCTCGTGGCGCGGCTGACGGCGCAGATCTCGCAAAAATCGAATCCGGAGGAAGACCCTTCGCTGCAGTCGGTGGCCAATCCTTCCTACGTGATGCTGCGCACCAAGCTCGCCGACGAAGAGGTCAACTTGGCCGTCGCCCGGGATCACCTGGCCAGCGCACAAAAGCGGCTGCAGGACTCCACCAAGAACGCCGTCGACTCGATTGCCATCCATCGCCAATACGACAGCCTGGATCGCGACTATCAGGCGCTGAAGAAGAACTACGAGGCACTCGTGGAACGGCGCGAAGCGGCCAACATCACGCAGGCCGCGGGCGACCAGCAGTCGTCGATGGTGTTTCGCGTGGTGGATCCGCCCGCGGTGCCGAATCGTCCATCCGCGCCCAATCGTCTGGTGCTCAATTTCCTCGTCCTCGTGGCGGGGATCGGCGCGGGGATCGCCGCATCGGTGGCGCTGGGGCGGGTTTCGGGACGCTTCATGACGGTGGAACAGCTCGGCCAGGCGTTCGCCTTGCCGGTGCTTGGAGCCATCACCATCGCGCGCACCGCCGCCGACGTGGTGCGCACGCGTCGCGCTACGTCATTCTTTGCGGCAGGGGCCGGCGCACTCGTGGCCGGTTATCTGATCGTCTTGTTCTTCTTCCATACTTACGTCTCAGCGACCGGCGGGAGCCTGCTATGAGTGAACCGACACCGCGGCTGAATCTGATTCAGCGTGCGATGCAGCAGGCAAACATGCGCCGTGCCGCGTCCGCCGAGGTACTTCCCGACGTCGTGGAAGATCGGCGCGAGCCGGCGGCGGAATTGCACGGGCGCAAGCCAGAGGTCCGTGAAGAACCCGTCACGCAAACCGAAACGATGGCGGAGCGTCGCGAAGCCACGGTAGCGGCGAAGCGGCCCGCATACCCCGACGTGGCGGGTGCGGCGCGCGCGGCCGGCACGGCGCACGGCCTGCGGCTCAACCTCAACAAGCTGCGCGAGTCGCGGATGGTGACGCCGGATAACCGCGCCTCGGTGACCTATAACGAATTCCGTGCCATCAAGCGCAAGCTGTTGCCGATGACGCGCGATCCCGCCACCAAGGCGACGACGCGCAACGTGGTCATGATCACCAGCGCGTTGGCCGGCGAAGGCAAGACTTACACGGCGATCAGCCTGGCCATCGGATTGGCCGCCGAACGCAATCTCGATGTGATCCTGGTAGACGGCGACGTGGTGCGCTCCTCGATCGCGCAGTATTTCGAAGGCGCGCCCGACGAGGGGCTGCTCGATCTGCTCACCGGCCGGCGCCAGCAGGTGGACGAGGTGTTGCAGCGCTGTGCCGACCTGCCCAATCTGCATGTGCTGTTCGCCGGCAGGCACGACGATACCTCGCCCGAACTCTTGGCAAGCGCGCGCATGGCCGAGGTTTGTTCGGCGCTGTCGCGGCGCTTCCGCGAGAGCGTGGTCATCATCGATGCGCCGCCCGTGCTTGCCACCGCCGAACCGTCGGCCATGGTGGCGCACGTCCATCACCTCATCATGGTGGTCGCCGCAGGGCAGGTTGCCCGCCATCATGTGGAGGAAGCGCTGGCCGGCGTCGCCACGTGTCCGAGCATCAGCCTGGTGTTCAACAAATCGCCCGAATGGCAGCGTGCCACCCCGTATCCCTATTACTACAACTACGCCGACAAGTGAGGCGGCAGAACCTGACGCCAACCATGTATACAGAATACTACGGCCTGAAAGCTGAACCGTTCCTGCTGACGCCGGACCATCGCTTTTATTTCGAAAGCAAGGTCCACGAACAGGCGATGGCGCACCTCATGTACGGCTTAAGCCGCGGCGAGGGCTTCATCGTCATCACCGGCGATGTCGGTGCGGGCAAGACGACGATCGTGCAGCGCCTGTGCGCGACGATCGATCCGGATCAAGTCGTGGCCGCGCATGTCGTGACCACGCTGCTCACCGGCGTGGAGCTTCTGCGCATGGTCTGCTTCGCATTCAAAATCCGCGATGTGCCCGAGAAGAAGGACGCCGTGCTGCTCTGCCTGCAGGATTTCTTCGAGGCTCTGGAGCGCAACGGCCGCAGGGCGCTTCTTATCCTGGACGAGGCGCAGAACCTCTCGGCCAGCGCGCTTGAAGAGTTGCGGATGCTGTCGAACTTCCAGATCGGGGCGCGTTCGCCCTGCCAGATCTTTCTGGTGGGCCAGCCGCAGTTCCGCGACACGCTCTCCCACCCCAACCTGGAGCAGCTTCGCCAGCGCGTCATCGCCTCCTATCACCTGGGACCGATGTGCCGCGAGGAGGTGGGTCAGTACCTCCCGCACCGCCTCAAGCGCGTCGGCTGGAAGAACGATCCCAAGTTCGAGGACGCGGCGGTCGAAGCCATCTTCGAGCACACCGGCGGCGTGCCGCGCCAGATCAACACGTTGTGCAGCCGGCTGCTCCTGCTCGGCTTTCTCGACAACATCCATGTGTTCACGGCCGACGACGTGGGCCGCGTCGCCGCGGACCTTCGCGACGAATACGGCGGGCGCTCGGGCGCACCGGCCAACACGAACGGGATGGACGACACCTATCTCGCGCACATGGATGACATCATTCCGCAGACCATCGCCGCGCGCGTGGAGACGCTGGAAGACCGGGTCAACCACCAGGAACAGTCGCTCCGCCGCCTGGCCGTCGGTCTCGTGGACATGATCGATCCAGCCCGTCCCGCGCGCGGGTAGCGCAAGATGGATGCGGTCCTCGAACGTGATCCCGCCGCCGTCATCGCAGGATGGCGCAATCGCCCCGCAATTGCGGCGACTGCCGATGCCAACGCCTTGACGGTGGATGTAGAAGATTACTTCCAGGTGGAAGCCTTCTTCGGCGTGATCGATCGCAGTTCGTGGCCGGATCGCGAATGCCGCATCGAAGGCAACGTCGAGCGCATTCTCGCGCTTTTCGCGGAGACCGGCGCGCACGCCACCTTCTTCACCCTCGCCTGGATCGCCGAGCGCTATCCGCATGTGGTGCGGCAGATCGTAGAGGCCGGTCACGAGCTGGCCTCGCACGGTTCGGAGCACCGCCGCGCGGACGCCCAGTCGCGCGCCGATTTCCGTTCCGACGTCGGCCGCGCCAAGGCGATCCTCGAAGATATCGGCGGCTGTGCCGTGAAGGGCTACCGCGCTCCCAGTTTTTCGGTGATGCGTGGCAATTTGTGGGTGATGGAAACGCTGGCGGACGCGGGCTACCGCTACAGCTCCAGCACCTATCCCATCGCGCACGACAATTACGGCATCCCCGAGGCGCCGCGGTTTGCCTTCCATCCCTTGCCCCGCAACGATTTCCTGGAAATTCCGGTGACGACTGCGCGCTGGCTGGGGCGCAATTGGCCGTGCGGCGGCGGCGGATATTTCCGTCTCCTGCCTTATGCCTTGAACAAGCGGGCGCTGGACAGTGTGCGACGGCGCGACGGGCGGCCTCTCGTGTTTTATTTCCACCCCTGGGAGATCGATCCGGGACAGCCGCGCATCGCCGATGCGCTGCTCAAGTCCCGGCTTCGCCACTACACCAATCTCGATCTGATGGAGGCCAAGCTCGCGCGCCTCTTGCGGGATTTCCGCTGGACGCGCATGGACGAGATCTTCCTGGGGCGCGCGGCATGAACATTCTGTTTCTCTGCCACCGCATTCCATATCCGCCGGACAAGGGCGAGAAGATCCGCGCCTTCCACATGCTCGCCCATCTTGCCGCCAGGCATACCGTGCATCTGGCAGCCTTCGTGGACGATCCCGCCGACATGGCCCACGCCGAGACGTTGCAGAGGATCGCAGGCGGCGAATGCCTGTTCGTGCCGCTCGGCAAGCCGGCCGCACTGGCGCGCATGGCGCTGGCGTTTGCCGCCGGGCGGCCGCTGACCACAAGCTATTTCGCCGCGGTGCGTCTCGACCGCTGGATCGGCGGCGTGCTGAAACGCCATGCCATCGACCGGGTGGTGCTTTTCAGCTCCGCCATGGCGCCTTTCATGATGGACCGCCGGGATTTCGATCCCGCGCGCGTCGTCCTCGACATGGTGGATGTGGACTCCGACAAATGGAGCCAATACGCGCACTCCGCGCCCTGGCCCAAATCGCGGATCTACCGCCGCGAGGCCCGCACGCTGTTCGCGCTCGAACGCAAGGCGGCGGGAATATTCGGCGCGACGCTGTTCGTGTCGCCCTACGAGACGGCGACCTTTGCCGGCCTCGCGCCCGAAACACGGGGCCGTTTGCACAGCGTGGCGAACGGCATCGATCTCTCGCGCCATGTGCCCGATGCGCCGTACCCGAACCCTTTTTCCCTGGCCGAAACACCGGTCGTGCTGGTCGGTGTCATGGACTATCGCCCCAATGTGGAGGGTGCGCTCTGGTTCGCCGACGACGTGCTGCCGCGGGTTCGCGCCAGGCTGCCGAATGCCCGCTTCCATATCGTGGGCGCCAAGCCTGCGCCCGAATTGCTCACCCCGCGCCGCGGCGTCGTCGTGACGGGCCGCGTGGACGACGTTCGCCCCTATGTGGCGCACGCGGCGGTCGTGGTTGCGCCGCTGCGCCTCGCCCGGGGGGTTCAGAATAAGGTGCTCGAAGGCCTGGCGATGAAGAAGCCCGTGGTGGCGACCGTTCCCGCCAGCCGCGGCCTCGACGTCACGCCCGGAGTCGATCTTTGGGTTGAGGACGATCCGCAGCGATTCGCCGATGCCGTCGTTGCGGCCGCGACGGGCCCCGACCGCGAACGCATCGCCGCAAACGGACGCCGGCGCGTCGAACGCGATTACGACTGGACAAGAAACCTCGCCGCTCTCGACCGGTTGCTGGAAAGCGAGCCGCGCGGCGATGCTCGCATGCCGGCGGGGGCATGGAATGCGGCGCACGTCGTGAAAGAGGGGGCCGAGTGAGCACGCAACTGAGGACGCGCCCGCAGGCGCTCGGTGGGGTATCCGCCTGGACGTTGCACGTGTCCGCGCTCGGCGGCCTTCTGCTGGCGCTGATCGGCCTCTATTGGAAGGTGGTCGCAGCGGCCGTGACGGTGTGGTGGGTGTCGCCCACGTTCTCGCACTGCTTTCTTATTATCCCCGTCTCGGCTTATCTGATCTGGGGCAAGCGACACGAGCTGGCGGCGTTAACGCCCTCGGTCTATCCGCGCGCCCTGTTGCTGGCACTGCCCCTGATCGCGGCGTCCTTCATCGGCGCGCTGGCCTCGGTCAACGAGATCGTGCAGCTCTGCTTCATCGCCTTCGTGCAGGTCATGGTGCTCTCGATCCTCGGCCTGCAGGTCTACCGCAAGATCCTGTTTCCCAGCCTGTATCTGTTTTTCCTGGTGCCGATGGGCGAGTACCTCATCACGCCGCTGCAGTACTTCACGACGTCGTTCATCGATGTCGGACTGAATCTGCTCGGCATCCTCCACTACACCGAAGGCAATCTGATCGAATTGACCAACGGCTCGTATCAGGTCGCCGAGGCCTGTGCCGGCTTGCGCTTTTTGATCGCCACCATCGCCGTGGGCACGTTGTTCGCCCACTTCACTTATCGCAAGTGGAGCAAGATCGCGATCTTCCTGGTCGCTTGCGTGATCGTTCCGATCATCGGCAACGGATTTCGTGCGCTGGGCATCGTGCTGCTCGCCCACTACAGCAACAACACGATCGCGGTGGGCGCCGACCATCTGGTCTACGGCTGGGGCTTTTCCGTCGCCATTCTCGCCGCGCTGATGTTCGTGGGCATGAAGTTCGCGGACAAAGAGACGGGCGCTGACGATGCTCCGAAGCCGGCCGTGCCGCCGCAGCCGCCGCAGCGGGTTTTGGCGCTGACGGTTGTTGCCGCGCTGGCGGCAATTGCGCTGGTGCCCGGCTACCAAGCCTGGCGCGCCCAGGCCGCGACGGTGAATGTGGCGCCGTTCTCCCGGCTCCCGGAGATACCCGGCTGGTCCGTGGGCGCGGTTTCGACCGACTGGGCCCCGGTCTTTTCGAACGCCGATGCCTCATTGAGTTTTGCCATGCGCGATTCCAATCCTTTCGCGCCGCCGGTCGATGTCTTCGTCGACTACTACGGCAACGAGAGCGAAGGGCATAACCTGATCGCTTCCACCAACAAGATGTGGAACGAGGACACCTGGCATCCGGTTCTGCAGGATCAGGCAACTGCAGCCATCGGCGGCGAGAAGGTGCGCTTCGGCGAGCTGCAGATCGCGTCGGGCGGCGTTTCACGCCTGGTGTGGTGGACCTATACCTCGGCTGGAGGCTTCACCACCAGCGGCCTGCACGTGAAGCTCGACCGGGTGCGCACCGCGTTCTCGCAAGGCAGCGGCTCGGCCCTGATCGCGGTCTCCACCATCATGGATTCCGACATCGAGGCCGCACGCGCCCGGCTGCGTCGCGCCGCGGCGGATCTCGGCGGCATACGCGAACGTGTGGAAGGCGCCCGACGGACGGCGCAGCGTTAGGCAGGTAACAATGTGCGGTATCAGCGGATGGTTCGACATGGCGGGGACGCGTCCCCCCAACAAGCTCGTGGCGAAAGCCATGAACGACGCCATCGCCCACCGCGGTCCCGACGGCGAAGGGTTCCATTTCGAGCCCGGCCTGGCGCTCGGCCATCGCCGCTTGGCGATCATCGATCTGGCCACCGGCGAGCAGCCGATGTTCACCGAAGGCAGCCGCATCGCGATCGTGTTCAACGGCGAGATTTTCAACTATCGCGAGCTGCGCCGCGTGCTGGAGCGCCGCGGCCACGTCTTCCGCACCAAATCCGACACCGAGGTGATCCTGCGCGCCTGGGTGGAGTGGGGCGGCGATTGCGTCGACCAGATCCAAGGCCAGTTCGCCTTTGCACTGTGGGACAAGAGCGAGCAGACGCTGTTCCTGGCACGCGACCGCCTGGGAGAGAAGCCGCTCTATTATGCCATCCTGTCCGACAAGACCTTCCTGTTCGGTTCGGAGCTGAAGGCGCTGATGGCCGATCCAGCGCTGCCGCGCGCCATCGATCCGCTGGCCGTGGAGGATTTCTTCGCGTTCGGTTACATCACCGATCCGCGCACCATCTACACCGGCGCGCGCAAGCTGGGTGCCGGCTGTTCGCTGTCGATCCGGCGCGGGGGTACGCCTCGCTTCCGCCAATACTGGGAACCGCGGCCCGCCGAGCATTCCGAACGCGATCTGGATCGCGCTGCCGGGGCATTGCGGGAGCGGCTGTTGGCGGCGGTGAAGTCCCAGCTCGTCGCGGACGTGCCGGTCGGCGCGTTCCTTTCGGGTGGTGTGGATTCGAGCGCCGTCACCGCGATGATGGCGGACGCCGTTCCGAATGCACTTTCCTGCTTCACCATCGGTTTCGACGATCCGCGCTTCGACGAACGCGCTTATGCGCAGGCCGTGGCCTCGCGTTACGGCACCAAGCAGTTCGTGGAGGTGGTCTCGCCCGACGACATGGAAACCGTGCAGGCTCTGCCGGGCATCTTCGACGAGCCGTTCGGCGACAGTTCCTCGCTGCCGACCTACCGGCTGTCGAAGCTGGCGCGAAAACACGTCAAAGTCGCGCTGTCGGGCGACGGCGGCGACGAGTTGTTCGCCGGCTACCGGCGCTATCTGTTCCACGGACGCGAGGAAGCGCTGCGCTCCATGCTTCCCGGCGGCGTGCGGCGTTCTCTGTTCGGCATGCTGGGGCGTATCTATCCGCAGCTCGATTGGGCGCCGCGGGCCTTGCGGGCGCGCCAGACGTTGCGCGAGCTTTCGTGCGATGCGGCGGAAGGCTATTTCCGCAACGTCGCGGTGGTGAGCGATGAAACCCGCGCGCGGCTGTTCTCGGCCGAGCTTGCCCGCAGCATCGACGGCTATCGCGCGCAGGACGTGATTGCGGAGCACATGGCGAAGGCGCCGACCGACGATCCCGTCAGCGCGGCGCAATATGTCGATCTCAAGACCTGGCTGGTCGGCGACATCCTGACCAAGGTGGACCGCACCGCGATGGCCTGCAGCCTGGAAGTGCGCGTGCCGATGCTCGATCCCGGCTTCGTCGAATGGTCGATGGGGCTGCCGCGCCAACTCAAGCTCGCTGCGGGGGAGACCAAGATCGTGCTCAAGCGGGCGCTCGAGCCGCTGGTGCCGCATGAGGTGCTGTATCGCAAGAAGCAGGGCTTCTCGGTGCCCCTGGCCAAGTGGTTCCGCGGCTCCTTCGGAACGGCCTTTGCGCGGGAGATCCGCCCCGGCTCGGCGCTGGGCGAGTATTTCGATCTCGACTACGCGGGGCAGCTCGCCGACGCCCATGCCCGCGGCTGGTCGGACAACAGCCGCACGCTGTGGCTGTTGTGGATGTTCAACGGATTTTTGGAGAACCACCGCAGCCGGCCATCGCCGCCGGCCGCCAAGCTGGAACTGTCCGGCGCCTGAGCCGTGCCGGTATCAACCAATTTTCGAGCGCCCGGCGTCTTCCGAAGTGCCGATCGCGAATCGTTCGCGGAAATTCCGGTGCCAACGGCGATCCCCTTGTAAGCGCTGAAAACTTCCGCGGCCGGGGGCTTCCATTATTACGGGAAAAGGCAGCGGTTGGGACGGCGGTATGTCTAACAGGCGGTGAATCGGCACGTAACCGGCCGCCAACCATTGTTACCAGGGTGTCTAACGCACACGCGCATCTTCCGAGTGCGTCCGGCTGCCGCGACGCTGCCGGCTGGCACGTCCGTCAATCATCGGTTGGATAGGGGTGATGCTTGGAGTTATGTCTACCCGGCTTACCACGACAGGTGCGATTTGAAGATCAAGCTTCACAAGAACGATCTCCCGGACGGTCTGGACCTCGGTCCGATCGTTGCGATCGATAGCGAGACTCTGGGCCTCAATCCGCGGCGGGACCGGCTTTGCCTGGTGCAGCTCTCGGCCGGCGACGGCATCTGCCACGCCGTGCAGTTCGCGGCGGGCGCCTACGCCGCGCCCAATCTGAAGCGGATGCTTGCCGATCCGGCGACGCTGAAGCTGTTCCATTTCGCCCGCTTCGACATGACGATGTTCCGCCATTGGCTCGGGACCGTCACCGCGCCCGTGTATTGCACCAAGATCGCCTCCAAGCTGGTTCGCACCTACACCGACAAACACGGATTGAAGGACCTCGTGCGCGAGCTGCTCGCGGTCGATCTCTCCAAGGAGCAGCAGTGCTCCGACTGGGGGGCGCCAGACTTGACGGAGCGGCAACTTGCCTATGCGGCGAACGACGTCGCTTACCTGCACCGGCTCAAGGACGGCTTGGATGCGATGCTGGCGCGCGAGGGCCGCACGGCTTTGGCCAAGGCCTGTTTTGATTTTCTACCGGCGAGGGTGGAGCTTGACCTCGCCGGCTGGCCCGAGGTGGATATATTCGAGCACTGACCCTGCTTGTTTTCAGATTTAACCTCAGGCGTTTACCCGATTTCATCGAGTCGCCTTGAACCTTTGCGGGGATTTGGCCACATTTGGCACGAATTTCGCTTTAGGGTGGGCTTTCCGGGTTCGCGACTAAGCTCTCCCCGCCGGCTGCTGGGCCGGTGTCCTCACATTCTGGGTTTTGATCGATGCGTCCCGCCGACCTCAAGGACTACACGCCGGCATCCCTGCAGCTCACCGCGGATCTCACGGTTGCGCGGCGGGTGATCGACGCAGCGTCGGAAGCGGTGAAGCTGCTCAAGACGGCGCTGGGGCCGGAATTCACGCACGCCGTCGACGTTCTGTTGGCTGCCAAGGGTCGTGTGATCGTCAGCGGCATCGGCAAATCGGGGCACATCGCCCGCAAGATCGCCGCCACGCTCGCGTCGACGGGAACGCCGGCCCATTTCGTGCATCCCTCCGAAGCCAGTCATGGCGATCTCGGCGAGCTGACCCGCCACGATGTGGTGGTCGTACTGTCGTGGGGCGGGGAAACGAACGAGCTTTCGGACCTCATCCAGTATGCCAAGCGCTTCCGCATTCCGCTGATCGGCATGGGGTCCAACCCGGAATCGACCCTGCTCAAGGCGGCCGATGTCGCGCTCGTGCTGCCCAAGGTGCGCGAAGCCTGCCCGCACGGATTGGCCCCCACGACGTCCACCACGATGATGCTCGTGCTCGGCGACGCGCTGGCGCTGGCGTTGATGGAGCGCCGCGATTTCTCGGCCGACGATTATCGCAACATCCATCCGGGCGGATCGCTGGGCCGCGCCCTGATCCGCGTTGGCGACCTCATGCACGGCCATGACGAGCTTCCGCTGGTGGACGAGGGCGCCACGCTGCGCCAGGCGCTCGCCGTCATGGAGAAGCACAATTTCGGTTGCATCGGACTGACCGACCGCAAGGGCGTCTTGGTCGGCATCATCACCGACGGCGACCTTCGCCGGAATCTCAACCGCGACCTGCGCGACGCCAAGGCCGCCGATGTGATGACCCGCAATCCCAAGACCATGCGCGCAGACCAGCTCGCAGCCGAGGCCATCGCGCTGATGAACGAAAAGAAGATCACCCAGCTCTTCGTCCTCGACGGCAAGGGCCGCACGCCGAAGCCGGTCGGAATCCTGCACATCCACGACTGCCTGCGCGCGGGTCTCAGATGACGCGCGACGAGCAGGCACGGGCAGCCGTCGCGGAGCCTCTGCCGCCCCGCCCGGATCAGGGGTTGCGGACGCAGACGCGCGATTGGTCTTCCCGCCAACGCCTGAGCGCGGTGGACGCGCTGCGCTATTCGCACTTCGTCGCGTTCATGAAGAGCATCCTGCCCCTGGCGGCGATTGTCGTCATGGCGTCCGTGGTGGCCTATTCGGTCATTCCCCGCCATCAGGACAAGCTCTCGATGGCCATGAAGAACGCCGGCAACCTGAAGAACGACCTCACCATGACCAAGGCCACCTTCACCGGCACCGACGAGAAGGGCAACCATTTCACCGTCACGGCCGCCGAGATGGTGCAGGATCCCAAGAACCGCCGCCGGGCCGAGTTGGAGCAAGTCCAGGCGGACATGGAATTCGACAACGCGAACTGGATGAACGCCAATGCCGGCCGCGGTCTCATCGACGTCGATGCCGGCACGTTGAAGCTGACCGGCGGCCTGTCGGTATACACGGACACCGGCTACGAGCTGCACACGGCGAGCGCCGACGTTGACATGCACAAGAACGTCATGGAAGGCCATGAGAAGGTCACCGGCCACGGCCCCTTGGGCAAGCTCAGTGCGGATCGCTTCCGCTTCGACCGCCTGAACAAGCGGGTGATGCTCAGCGGCAACGTCCATATGACGATGTATCCCAACAAGGCGAATAGACGATGAAGGGATCGTTTACAGTTGCGATCGTGCTCGGCGCGCTGGCGGTTGCGGCCGCGGGCCAGCAGATCAATCCGATCACCAAGGGTATGAGCAATCCGAACGCGCCGATCGACGTCAGCGCCGACAATTTCGTCGCCGACTCCAATTCGAAGACGGGCGTCTATACCGGCAACGTGATCGTGCATCAGGGCGAAATGCGGATGCGCTCCAACACCTTGCGGGCGCACTTCATCGACAACAAGCCGGACAAGATCCTCGTCCAGGGCCACGTCGTGATCGACGCCCCTTCGGGCATCGCGACCGGCGACAACGGCGTCTATGACGTCAGCCCGCGGCTGATTACGCTCACGGGCAATGTCGTGTTGACGAGGGATAAGAACGTCATGCGCGGCCAGCAGCTCGTCGTCAATCTGATCACCGGCCAGGCCACGCTCGACGGGGGCGCCACGGGGCGGAGCGGTGTCACCGGGCAGCACGGCCGCGTACAGGGGCTGTTCTCGCCGCACACGGAAGCCACGGCGCCCGCAAACTCAACGCAAAATCCGTAGATTTTATAGTTCCTTAAGCACAAACAGGCACAGTTCTCGCATGGACCCGATAGAGCCCGCTGAAGTCGAAACCGCAAATACCGGCCTCCGACCGCGTGTCGTGGAGGGCGGCAAAGGGCTGGTTGCGACCCGTATCGCCAAAAGCTTCAACAAGCGCCCCGTCGTGCGCTCGGTGAGCCTGTCGGTCAGGCGTGGCGAGGTGGTCGGGCTCTTGGGCCCCAACGGCGCCGGCAAGACGACCTGCTTCTATATGATTACCGGCCTCATCCCGGTCGACGCCGGCACCATCGAGGTCGACGGTTACGACGTCAGCCGCCTGCCCATGTATCGCCGGGCGCGGCTTGGCATCGGCTACTTGCCGCAGGAGGCGTCGATTTTCCGCGGGCTGACGGCCGAGGAGAACATCCGCGCCACGGCGGAACTGGTCGAGCCCGAGCCCGGCCTCCTGGAAGCCTCCGTGGAGGAGCTGCTGGCCGAATTCGGCATCACCCATGTGCGCAACACGCCGGCCATCGCGCTATCGGGCGGCGAACGCCGCCGGGTTGAAATCGCGCGCGCCCTGGCGACGCATCCGTCCTACATCCTGCTCGACGAGCCGCTGGCGGGCATCGATCCGATCGCCGTGGGCGAAATCCGCGAACTCGTGAAGCATCTGAAGGACCGCGGCGTCGGCGTCTTGATCACCGATCACAACGTGCGCGACGCGCTCGACATCATCGACCGGGCCTACATCCTGCACGACGGACAGGTTCTGAAAGAAGGCACGCCCGACGATATCGTCGCCGACCGCGACGTGCGTCGAGTCTATCTCGGGGAGCGCTTCTCGCTGTGAACGATCGGCACACATCGCCGAAGTGTGTGCGGAAGAGGGGGGGGCTGTAATGGCCGTTTCCCAGCGCCTCGAAATGCGCCAGGGCCAGACCCTGGTCATGACGCCCCAGCTTCAGCAGGCGATCAAGCTGCTGCAATTGTCGAACGTCGAGCTGGCGGAGTTCTGCGAACAGGAGCTGGAGAAGAACCCGCTGCTCGAGCGCGATGACAACGCGCCGGCTCCCGAGGCGGAGCGGGAAAGCCCGCAGGCGGAAGCCGCGCCGGAAACGCTCGACAAGGAACTCGCGCGCGACGACTTCTCGAAGTGCGAGGACATGGATGCCTCGCGCGAGGATCTGTACGACGGCGCGGAGGACCGTCAGCCGCAGTCGCAGGTACAGTCCGCGCCGCTCACCGATTGGACGACGGTGCGCAACACGCAGCGTTTCGAAGGCGACGAGGACCTTCTGGAGTCGACGGTTTCCGAAAACGCGACGCTCAAAGATCATCTGCTGGAACAACTCGCCATTGCCGCGCTCGACCACAACCACCGGCTTATTTGCGTGGCCCTGATCGATTCCGTGGACGAGGCGGGCTATCTGCGCACCGACCTCGACGAATTCGCGCAGCGCATGGGTGCGGACAAGGAGATGGTCGAGGAAACCCTCGCCGTCCTGCAGGGCTTCGATCCCGTGGGCGTGGGCGCGCGCGATCTGGCCGAATGCCTCGCGCTGCAACTCAAGGAGAAGGACCGCTACGATCCGGCCATGGCGGCCATGGTGGCGCATCTCGATCTGGTGGCGCGCCGCGACATGGCCCAGTTGGCGCAGCTTTGCGGCGTCGATACCGCCGACATCGCCGACATGCTGAACGAAATCCGCTCGCTGTCGCCGAAGCCGGGCCTTTCGTTCAGTACCGAGCCGGTCCAGCCGGTCATCCCCGACGTGCTCGTGCGCGAGGGGCCGGACGGCGGCTGGCTGGTGGAGCTCAACACCGAAACCCTGCCGCGGTTGCTGGTCAACGGGCGCTACTTTTCGCGGGTTTCCGCACATGCGCGCGACAAGGAAGCCAAGACCTATCTCACCGAATGTCTCAACAATGCGAACTGGCTGGTGAAGAGTCTCGATCAGCGCGCGCGCACCATCCTCAAGGTGGCTTCCGAGATCGTGCGCCAGCAGGACGGGTTCCTCACCTACGGCGTGCGCCATTTGCGGCCGCTCAATCTGCGCACCATTGCCGAAGCCATCGGCATGCACGAATCCACGGTCAGCCGCGTGACGTCGAACAAATATGTCTCCACGCCGCGCGGGCTGTTCGAACTGAAGTACTTCTTCACTGCCTCGATTCAGTCGCTCGACGGCGGCGAATCGCATTCTGCGGAGGCCGTGCGCGACCGCATTCGCGAGATGATCGAGCGCGAGGACACGCGTGAAATTCTTTCCGACGACCGCATCGTGTCGATGCTGACCGCGGATGGCGTGCATATCGCGCGACGCACAGTGGCAAAATACCGCGAGGCCATGCGCATCCCGTCTTCGGTCGAACGGCGTCGACTCAAAAGCGGGGAATCCGCCAATTCCGGCCTTCGCTGATTTCAAGCGTTGACAATGGAAAAAGCCCGGACTAATGGTCCGCGCCCTTCGGACAAGACCAGCCGCGACGGTGCCCTTGCGATGCAAAAAAAGCAGTCAATCGGGCAAGACATTTACGCAACAAGCGTGCGGTTAATGCGTTCGGAATAAGTGTTTTCCCTGAGTCCCTTCCTGAGAAGGTTACCATAGGGCCGTCATGCAAATCGCAGACCTGTTAAGCCCGGAGCGCGTACTCCTCTCGATAAAGCCGAAGGACAAGAAGCAACTCCTCCAGTTGCTGGCGGAGAAGGCGTCTCAAGTGGCCGGCGTTACGGATCGGCGCGTGTTCGAAACGCTGCTCGAACGCGAAAGGCTCGGCACCACCGGCGTCGGGCAGGGGATCGCGATCCCGCACGGGCGCCTGTCCGACATCAAGAAGATCATGGGTGTGTTCGCGCGGCTCGAATCGCCGATCGAATATGAAGCGGTCGACAATCAGCCGGTCGATCTCGTCTTCATGCTGCTCGCGCCCGAAGGCGCGGGAGCGGATCATCTGAAGGCGCTGGCGCGCGTGTCGCGCCTGCTGCGCAACCAAGCCGCCTGTGAGAAGCTTCGCAACGCCGCTACGGCCGAGGCTTTGTACGCCATTCTTACCGAGCCTCCGGCCGGCACCAGTTCGGTCGCCGCCTGACCTTCGGCCTTCGCCACCGGTTCTATTGCCCCCTTTGCGGCCGGGGGTGTATCTACAGGCGTTCCGTTGGCGAGTCTCCGTAACCGCGCGGCAAATGCTTTGACCTCCAGAGGCAGAATCTTCCTCATCATCGTCGGCGTGGCTTTTGTCGCGCTGATCGCATTGCGTCTGGCCGCCGGGTTCGTCGTCGATTGGCGCTGGTTCGCCTCGCTCGGGTTTGCCAGCGTGTTCTGGACCACGGTCGAGGCCAAAATCGCGGTCTTCGCGGCAGCGTTCGTGCCGACCGCGATCATCCTTTATGCCAACGCCGCGATCGCGCAGAGGCTGGCGGGCTTCCGCCCGGCGCTGCGTTCCGTGCCGTCGCCGTGGAATTCGATCGAGGGCCTGACGCCGCCGGCCATCTTGGAGCGGCTGTACCGGGTATTCCCCTGGCGGCTTCTAATCGTCGGCGTGTCGCTGGTGCTGGCGGGGCTGATCGCCGCCTCGCAACTGGGGGCCTGGGGCGTCGCGCTGCGTTTCCTCTATCAAGTGCCGTACGGCCAGAATGATCCGCTGTTCGCGCGCGACATCGGCTTCTATCTGTTCTCGCTGCCGGCCTATGAGACGCTCAAAGACTGGCTGCTTCTCACCCTGGCGATCGGTGCGTTGGCCGCCATGGCGCTCTACTGGATTCACGGCGCCATCGCCTTCGACCAGCGGCGCCGCTATATCGCGCCGGTCGTAATTGCCCACGCTTCTGCCCTCTTGGGCCTCTACCTTGCGGTCAAGGCCTGGGATTTCTGGCTCGACCGCTTCCTCTTGGTGTATGGCGACAACGATGTGGTGGTCGGCGCCGGCTATACCGACGTGCACCTTCAAATTCCGATCCTGTGGGGCCTCGTCGGGCTGTCGGTGGCGGGTGCGCTGGCATGCTTTGCCAACGTCCGGTTGCGGACACTGCGTGTGCCGCTGTTCTCTGCCGTCGTGATCTTCGTCTGCGGCAGCCTGTTGGGGCCGCTCGCAACCAGCCTGTACCAGCGGGTCTACGTCAAGCCCAACGAGCTGCGCTTCGAGGCGCCTTACATCGCGCGGAACATCGCGCTGACGCGCGAAGCGTACGATCTGAACAACATCGTGGTGAAGCCCTTCGTGGGCGACGAGAAGCTCACCTGGCAATCGCTGCAGAACAATCGCGCCACGGTCGACAATATCCGGCTGTGGGATTACCAGCCGCTGCTGTCGAGCTACGCCCAGCTTCAGGAAATCCGCACCTATTACAAATTTCACGATGCCGACATCGACCGCTATACGCTGGGCGGCACCTACCAGCAGGTGATGAGTTCGGCGCGCGAGTTGGATTCGACGCTGCTGCCGCCCAATGCGCAAACCTGGGTGAACCTGCACGTCCTCTTCACCCACGGCAACGGCGTGGTGATGTCGCCGGTGACCAAAACGACGCCCGAGGGCCTGCCGGTGCTTTATCTGCAGGACATCCCGCCGACGGCTTCCGGCGGACCGGCGGTGACCGAGCCGCGCATCTATTTCGGCGAGGCGACGGACAACTATGTGATCGTCAAGGGTTCGACGCCGGAGTTCGACTATCCCAAGGGCGACAAGAACGTCTATACGCAGTACCACGGCGCCGACGGCGTGCCGATCGGCGGGCTCGGAAGCCGCGCCCTGTTCGCCTATTACTTCGGCGACATCAACATCCTGCTCAGCAACTACATCACGGCCGACAGCCGCATCGCCTTCCGCCGCAACATCCAGGAGCGCGTCGCGCAGATCGCCCCGTTCCTGCAGCTGGATGCCGACCCCTACATCGTCGTCAGCGGCGGCAAGCTGTTCTGGATGCAGGACGCCTACACGATCAGCAACGCCTTCCCCTATTCGAAATCGGTCGAGGGCGGTTCGGCGAACTATATCCGCAACGCGGTCAAGATCGTGATCGACGCCTATAACGGCACCGTCGCCTTCTATGTCAGCGCTCCCACCGATCCGCTGGTGCGCACCTGGGCGCGCATCTTCCCCGGGCTGTTCCAGCCGCTGTCGGCGATGTCGCCCGACCTGCGCCGCCACATCCGCTACCCCGAGGACTATTTCAAAATCCAGGCGGACATGTACCGCGCCTATCACATGGACACGCCGGAGGTGTTCTACAATCGCGAGGATCTCTGGCAGTTCCCGCGCAAGCCGACCAGCGAAGACGACAGTACCGACGTGAAGATGGATCCCTATTTCATCAACATGCGGCTGCCGGGCGAGAAGCAGACCGAGTTCGTCCTGATGCTGCCGATGGTGCCGAACCAGCGCGACAACATGATTGCATGGCTGGCGGCGCGCTGCGACGGAGCCGATTACGGCAAGCTCGTCGTCTATACGTTCCCGAAGGAAAAACTCATCTACGGCCCCGTCCAGATCAATGCGTTGATCAACCAGAACACCGAAGTCTCCCAGCAGATCACGCTGTGGAACCAGTCGGGCTCGCGCGTGATCCGCGGCAATCTCTTGGTGGTGCCGATCGACAATTCGCTGCTCTACGTCACGCCGCTTTACCTGCGCGCCGCATCCGGCCAGTTGCCCGAGTTGAAGCGCGTCATCGCGGTGTATGGCGGACAGGTGGTGATGCAGGAGACGCTATCCAAGACGCTCGCCGTGTTGTTCAACGCGCCCGCCCAGGCGATCGCGGAGGATATGGCGCCGTCGGCCGCCAACCCCGGCGCTCCGGCTGCTGCGGCGACGTCGGTGCCTGCCGTCGACGCCACGGCCTCGGCGCTCACCCACTATGACCGCGCCATGGAAAAGCTGAAGTCGGGCGATTTTGCCGGGTTCGGCGCGGAATTCAACGCGCTCGGCACGACCTTGAAGCAGATCAAACAGCCCGCACCTGCCCGCTAACTGCCAAGCACCTCAGCGCGGCCGCGTCGTCAGCCTGGCGACGAAGGCCGGTTTGTCTTCGTCCTGGCGCCGTCCCTGATATTGGCAGCATCCGCCTTCCGGCTCGCTTTTCTCGATCACAACGCAGTCGCCGACGCCCGTCTCGGAGAGGAAGTTGATCTCGTATTCTTCGATCCTGGAGGCCGCGAGTTCGTCGCCCATCATGGTGTCCACGATCCACTGCGCATAACGGGTGTTGTTGACGTGCCCGTTCACGTCGAGGTCGCTGTTGCGCACCAGGAACGTCGTGGCCGGCTTCAGATCGGAGCGCGCCGCGATTTTTTGCGCATCGAAGCCGAGCGCCTTCGCCGGATTCTCCAGCCTAAAACTGTCGCGGTCGAGTTTCTGCGGGCGCCGCGTCGTCCAGTTGAGCGTCAGCCAGCTCGTGGTGCATTCGCCCAGCTTGCGTTCTTCGACGTAGATCTCGAAATCGCGCGTGGCGAGCGCGCCCGCTCCGCCGCGCGGCCAGGTCTTGATCGTCACCGCATCGCCCCACACGGGCCAGTCGCGCATCACCAGTTTCTGGCGCGCCAGAACCCAGATCGTATTGCGCTTGATGAGGTCTTCGTAGCCCCAGCCGAGATGCTCGGCGTGGAGCCAGGCGATATCCTGCAACAGGTTGAGCATGCCCCAAAGGCCGATCCGCTTGCTGCTGTCGAGCACGATGGTGTTGACGTCGTAGGTCTTGGTCCAGATCGACTGCTTCATGCCGCGCCTGCCTTCCACCGCGTGATTGGCGGAATTCAGCCCCCGCGGCAAGAGCGCCTTTCATCTCAGCCGCAAAAAAACAAAAAGCCGGAAAGCGATATTGCGCTTCCCGGCTCTGTTTTTCGGTGGCGTCTGGCTAGTGGACGGATACCGCTAGTGGACGGATACCGGCTTGAACTCATTCTGCACGGCCGCGCCATAGGCGCTGTCGTAGGCGTCGGTGAAGCCGAGAACGCTGCCGTCGCCTGCATGCAGGACGTAAATCTTGCCGCCGGGCGGAAGCTCGATGCCGGGCGGGATCAGGCCAAGGCGATGCGCTTCGGCGCTGCCGGTCGGCTTGATATAGGCGATCCGTTCTTCGTCGGGCGTGAATTCGACATCGTAGTCGGTCATGACACGGACCTTTCTTCTTCCAGGCGCCCCGCCTTTATCTCTATGTTACGTACGATTGTGTTGCTCTTGGGGCGTTCGAGATCGATGCTGAGAAGGCCGTTCTCCAGTGTCGCACCGGTAACCTCGATTCCCTCGGCCAGCACGAAAGCCCGCTGAAACTGCCGGGCGGCGATGCCGCGATGCAGGAAGTTCCGCTCGTTGGCTTCCGATTGTTTGCCGCGGATCAAGAGCTGGCGGTCTTCCACGGTCACGTTCAACTCCTCGCGACCGAAGCCGGCCACGGCGAGCGTGATCCGCAACCTGTCTTCGTCGGATTGCTCTATGTTGTAAGGAGGATAGCCGTCGCCTGCGCTTTTGGCGGTGCGTTCCAGCAGCCGCTCCAGATGCTCGAAGCCCAAGAGGAATGGGCTGTTGAAATATACCGTCCGGTTCATCTCAAAGCCCTCCTTAAGCGGCTTTGTTCGTCCCGCGGCCCGACAGCGGCGCCGCGTCACTGATAGAATGTGGGGTTCCGGCCGCGCCATTCAAGATGTCCGTGAAATCTTCCTCTACGAGAGCTTGTACCTACGTAACATCCAGTTGCCGTGACGCCGCCGAGCGGGCAGAACTTTGGCCATGGCCAGACCGTCAGTGATCCTGGACGACGCGCCGGCGGGCCGGATTTGGGCCTTTGGCGAGCCCGTGGGCGTCATCCGTGCCGATACGCCGGGGGATGTTGCTCCTGCCCTCGCGGCCGTCACGGCCGCACAGGCGGGCGGCAATTTTGTTGCGGGATACGTCAGCTACGAGCTTGGCTACGCGCTGGAGCCCCGGCTGGCCGCGCTGATGCCGCAGCGCCGGTCCGTCCCGCTGCTCTGGTTCGGTGCGTTCGACCGCGCGGAAACGGTGGAGGGCGAAGAGGTCGCGTGGAGCTTCGATGCCTGGTGCCGCGGCCGCGCCTATGCCGGGCCGTTGCGGCACGAATGGGACGAGGCGGCCTATCGCGCGCGCTTCGACCGGGTGCGGGCGCTGATTGCGGCCGGCGATTTCTACGAGTGCAATCTCACCTTCCGCTCGCACTTTGCCTTCGCGGGCGATGCGTTGGCGCTGTATCGCCGCCTGCGCACCCCGTCGGCCGCGCGCCACGGCGCCTATGTGGACGACGGCGAGCGGCAAATCCTCAGCCTGTCGCCCGAGCTGTTTTTCGATCTCGGGGCTGGCGGCAAGATTGCGGCCAAGCCCATGAAAGGCACGGCCGCGCGCGGCGCCGATGCGGTGTCCGACATGCTGGCGCGCGAAGATCTGGCGGAAAGCACCAAGAACCGCGCCGAGAATCTGATGATCGTCGATCTCTTGCGCAACGATCTCGGCCGCATTTCGGAAATTGACAGCGTCGGGGTGCGCGATCTTTTCGCGGTCGAGACGTATCCGACCCTGCACCAGATGGTGTCCACGGTGGAAGCCAGGCTGAGACCCGGAACGGACGCCGCCGCGCTGGTACGGGCGCTGTTTCCGTGCGGCTCGATCACCGGCGCGCCGAAGATCCGGGCGATGGAAGCGATCGCCGGGCTGGAGCAGAGCCCGCGCGGGATCTATTGCGGCGCCGTAGGCCATTTCGCCCCCGACGGTTCGGCCCGCTTCAACGTCGCCATCCGTACCCTGACGATTTCCGGCGACCGCGGCGAACTCGGCATCGGCGGCGCCGTGGTGCAGGATTCGGTTGCGGAAAGCGAATATGAAGAAGCCCTGCTCAAGGCGCGGTACTACGCCGTCGCGCGCCGCCCGCTGGAGCTGATCGAGACCCTGCGCTGGTCGCCGGACGAGGGCTTCGTCCGCCTCGATCGCCACTTGGCGCGGATGGAGCGCTCGGCAGAGTACTTTGGCATCGGCTTCGATCGCGAACGTGCCGTCGAAACTCTGCACAACACGTTGCCTCCCCCTTGCGGGGGCGAGCAGCGCGAGCCGGGCGGGGAACGGTGCCAAAGTCTCCGCATCCGCCTTACGCTGAACGAATCCGGTGCGTTCGCCGGCTCGGCCGCGCCCCTCGGCGAAGCCAATTCCGCCTGGACCTTTACGATCTCTCCGCATCGGGTTTCCGGCACCGATGCGCTCGCGCGTCACAAGACGAACTGGCGCGAGCCTTACGATGCCGCGCTACCGCCCGGCTGCGACGAGGTTCTCTTCCTCAACCAGCGCGGCGAGCTTGCGGAAGGCAGCCGTACCAACATCTTTGTGGAGCGCGACGGCGTTTTCCTGACGCCGCCGCTCGCATCCGGGGCGCTCGACGGGGTGCTCCGCCGCGAGCTGATAGAGCAGGGCCGCTGTCGCGAAGCGGTGCTGCATCCCGACAATCTGGAAACTGGCCGGGTCTATTTCGGCAATTCGTTGCGCGGCCTTTTACCGGGGCGCATGGGCTAGCTTCAGGCCGCGCTCTCGGCCCATTTGCGGAAGACCCCGAGAACGGCTGGAAGGTCGCGCGGACCGCACGCCGCCAGGAACTCCTTGTCCTGCGTCCAGCACTGCCACCACGAGGTTTCGCCGATCTGCTCTACGCGCTCGAATGGACAGGATTCCAGAGCGGTTTCTTCCAGGTTGACGGTCAAGTGCCATCCGGGATTGTCGATTGTGGTGAGATGAATGCCGAACTGGTGCTCCCAACCGCTGTTGCACCGGGAGTTGTACCATTCCATCAGCCAGATGAGCTCGTCCATGATATCTCCCCAACGCATCAAACTGAGTACGCCGCATCCGTTGCTTTATCGTTACGCCTCGGCCTTTGCCGCCATGGCGCAGAGCAGGCCCAGCGTTTCCGGCAGCACCCAGCCGCTGGCTTCCACGACGCGGCCGTCCGCGACGTCCTCGGCCAGCACGGCGGCAAGCGGACGCTTGGCGATGCGGGTGCGCAGGTCGTCGGCCATCGTCTTGGGATCGAACTCTTCCACTTCCGCCAGCACCGTTTCGCCGATCTGGGCGTCGGCGTCGCGATCCGCGAGCAGGTCCAAGAGATCGTCGTAGGGGCTTGGCGCGTGCCGTTTGCGCAGCAGAAACTGCGCGCCGACGCCGGCGCCGACGAGAACGACCGCACTGCCTCCAGCTATGATGGCATCGCGGCGGCTGATTTTCATCGCAGCGCCCCTTTCAGGTGATCGGCGAGCCGCAATGCCAGCGAGAGCAGGTTCACGGTCGGATTGGCCGCACCGTAGGTGGGGAACACCGAACTTCCGGCCACGTACAGGTTGGAAATGCCGTGCACCTTCAAATTCGCGTCGACCACGCCTTTGCGCGGATCGACATGCATCCGCGTGGTGCCCATGTGGTGGTTGCCCCAATCCATCACATCGAGCCATTCGCTGCGGCTGCGCAGGTTGAGCTTGAGCATGCCGGCACGCGTCGCCAGGAGCTGGCGCCCCAGTTCCTTCAGCGTCTGGCGGAAGCGGCCGAAATCCGAATCCGAGATGCGCATGTGCAGTTTGACCCTCTGCATGCCGAGCGCGTCGCGTTCGTCGTCCAGCGTCAGGCGCCGGTCCGGATCGGGCGTCACTTCCATGCCCGCACCCAGCGAGAAAGCCGCATGGTTGGCGGCATCGACGCCCAGCGCATTCGCCGTCGCGGCCACCGCTGCCTTGCCGAAATCGTCCAGCTCGACCTTGTTCTCGATGGTGATCGAGGAGGCCATCACCGCATGGTCGCGGCGGAACGCTTCGCTCGGGAACAGGCCGGCGCGGACGATGGCGCCGTGGACGGCCTGGTTTCCCTGATAGAACGGCGCCAGCTTGCCGTCGAACAGCACGAGAAAAGCGGTGTCGCGCGGCGTCGGGTGATCGGCAAAGAAACGGCCCACCATGTCGTGCCCGTTGCCCACGCCCACCGGCATGACGTCGTTGGAGGCGAGCATCAGGCGTGCGGTTTCGATGGCGCCGGTGGCGACCACGACCGCTTTCGGCTTCACCTTGAACTTGCGGCCGGTGAGGGTTGCTACGTCGACTTCGGCGACCTTGGCGCCCGTCCCGTCGAGGCCGATGCGCGTCGCGTTGGCGTGCAGGTACACGCTGAGCCGTCCGATGCGCTTGAGATCGTCGGCATAACGGTCGCCGAAATGGGTCGGCAGGACGCTGGTTCGCGTCTTCGAGAACTGAAACCAGCGCGTGGTGACGCCGCCGTCGCCCAGCGGCAATATGTTTCCCAACGGGGCCGCGAATTTTTCGGCGCGGTCGTAGAGCAGCGTGCCGCCCTCGCATAGCGAATGGGCCCTGACGAAGAAGCGGTCGATTTCCTTCTTGCCGAACGGCCACCCGGAATAGGGCATCCAGGTGCGTTCTTCGAAATCGATCTGGTCCATGGGCCGGCACCAGCCGCCCCAGTGATTCGAGCTGCCGCCCAGGTAGCGCAACCGGGTGGCCTCCAGCGTCAGGTAGGGGGCGCCGACTTTGGAGCCCTCGTACAGCGCCTGTGTTTTGGCATCGAAGGTCATGCCGCCGCTTTCGAGCAGCACGACGCGCAGCGGCGTCGAGGCGAGCGCAAGCGCCATGGAAATCCCGACGGGACCGCCGCCGATGATCGCCAGATCCGGTTGCAGGACTGTGCCCGAAGGAACGTTCCGGGCGTCGATGAATGCACCCAAAATGCTTGCCTTTCTAAGCTGTCCGATTCGAGCAAGCCTCGGTCAGACTAACGGCCGCAGAGAGGGAAGTCTTGTCGGAGATGTATCGACGTCACTCCGCCGGAAGCCGGGGTTCGTCTTGGCCCGCATTTGTGACGAAGGCAAGGCGGCAAATGGCCGAGGCTATGGAAATCCGTAGCGGTAACGGCCGGGGATGTCACAGGCGAACGGGATGTCCTCGAGCGCCGCCGATGTTGGGACTGACCGGCCGCTCGCCTCGCGTGCGATCTTCGGCGCAATACTGTGGCGCTTGAAGATGACCGTCGCGTTCGGCGAGCGGCGTCCGCGTGCTTCAGAACGCGCTTCTTCGAAACTAGAGGAACATCCCGCCCGACACTTCGATTTTCTGGCCGTTGATCCAGCGTCCCTCGTCGGACAGCAGCAAGGCGACGGCGCCGCCGATATCGTCGGGCAGGCCCACGCGTCCCAGCGCGGTTTGCGAGGCGATGAAGGCGTTGATCTCTTTGTTGTCGCGCACCGCTCCGCCGCCGAAATCGGTCTCGATGGCGCCCGGCGCGATGACGTTGACGCTGATCCCCCGTGCTCCCAGTTCTTTGGCCTGATACCGCGTCAACACTTCGATGGCGCCTTTCATCGCGGCATAGACGGCGTATCCCGGCAGCGAGAATCGCGCCAGGCCGGACGATATATTGATGATCCGCCCGCCGTCCCTCAGCGCCGGAAGCAGCTTCTGGGTCAGGAAGAAGGGTCCCTTCAGCTGGATGTCCGCCAAGGTGTCGAATTGCTGTTCGCTGGTTTCCGCGAAGGCGGCGTAGATGCCGATCCCCGCATTGTTGACCAGAAAATCGAAATCGCTGCGGCCCCAGTTTGCCTTGAGGGCCGCCTTCACGCTTTCCGCAAAGGCATCGAACGTGGCCGACCGGGAAACGTCCAGTTGCAGTGCCACGGCCTTGCGGCCCAGTTTGACGATCTCGGCGACAACGGCGTCGGCCTCGGCCTTTTTGCTGTTGTAGGTCAGGATGACGTCGTGACCGCCTGCCGCGATATGCAGGCACATGCTCTTGCCTAGGCCCCGGCTTCCGCCGGTCAC